>Ga0247704_1000425_pt1 | contig 11977 bp, 16 predicted proteins | sample 41W_NmetaG_FD_189042 | JGI IMG/M metagenome (GOLD analysis project Ga0247704, IMG submission 189042) | Soil microbial communities from hillslope of Landscape Evolution Observatory, University of Arizona, Oracle, AZ, United States - 4-1-W_N | ecosystem: Engineered > Artificial ecosystem >...
TTGCCCGGCGGGGTAGGGGCCCCGCTTCGGCGAGGAGGCGGGGATGGGGGTCCCCGCCGGGCAAGGGCCAACGGCGCCGGCGGGGTAGGGGCCCCGCTTCGGCGAGGAGGCGGGGATGGGGGTCCCCGCCGGGCAAGGGCACTGTCTCACCTGGCCGGTACGCTTCAGATGATGCTCTGCGGTCTGGACCTCGACGGTGTGCTGTGCGACCTCGGCCCTTCGGTGGCCGAGCGCATCGCCGACCGCTTCGGCGTGGCCAGCCATCCGTCCACCTGGCGCAGTTATGACCTGCGCCTGCTGCGCCTGGGCATCCCCGAGGACCGGTTCTCCGAGTTCCTCGACGAGACCTTCGCCGATCCCGGCCTCTACTCCGGGGCACCGGTGTGCGAGGGGGTGCGGGCAGCCCTCCGCCAGCTTGGCGACAGCGGCTGGGATCTGGTCGGCATCACCGCCCGGCCACCGCACCTGGCCCACGCCACCAAGGCGTGGCTGGCCCGCCATGGGCTCCCCGTGCGAGAGGTCCACCACACGCCCGTGGGAACCAAGTCCGAGGTGGCTCGGGAGCTGGGCGCCGACGCCACCATCGAGGACAACCCCACCGAGGCCGAGCTCCTGGCCGAGGTGTGCGAGTCGTGGCTCCTCGATCGGCCGTACAACCAGGGGTCGACCGTCGTGCGGGCCCGCCGGCTGTCGTCCTGGGACGACGCCGTTGGCCGGCTCTGCCAGCTTCGCCTGTTCGCCTGATGGCGCACTTCGCGGTCACCGCGGTGGGCGCCGACCGCCCGGGCATCGTTGCTGCCGTGACCGGGGCACTGGCCGAGCACGGCTGCAACCTGGAGGACAGCTCGATGACCATCCTCCGGGGCCAGTTCGCCATGATGCTGGTGGTCGACGCGCCGGCGGCCCTGAGCGCCGGCGAGCTGGAGGCCGCCCTCGCCGGCCCGGCGTCGGAGCTCGACCTCGTTCTCACTGTTCGCCCGGCGGGTGAGCCTCCCGGCGGCGGGCCCGAGGCCGACTGCTGGACCGTCTCGGTCTACGGCGCCGACCATCCCGGCATCGTCCACGGCGTCACCTCGCTGCTGGCCGACCGGGCGGTCAACATCGTCGACCTGAGCACCCGCGTCATCGGCAGCCCCGAAAACCCCGTCTACACCATGGTCCTGCAGGTCACGCTGCCACCCGGCGGCGATCCTGCCCGGCTCCAGGCCGACCTGGAGGCCAAGGCCGGCGAGCTGGGGGTGACATGCCGGCTGCACCCCTCCGAGGCCGACATCCTCTGAGGCAGACGGCCTGATGGCCGTCCGGCCGGTGATTGCCCTGCCCGACCCGTCCCTGCAGCGCCCCTCGGCCACCGTTGGCGCCCTCGACGACGCCGCCCTGGCCCTGGCCACCGATCTGCTCGACACCATGCGGTCCCGGCCGGCCTGTGTGGGCCTCGCCGCCCCCCAGATCGGCGTCGGCCTCCGGGCCTTTGCCGTCGACGTCACCGGCCATCGCAAAGCGCGGTCCTGCGCCGGCGAGCTGGTGCTCTTCGACCCCGTCCTGGTTTCGGCCCACAAGCCCGTGATGGGCCGGGAGGGCTGCCTGAGCATCCCCGACCTCACCGGCGACGTGGCCCGGGCCACCGAGGTGGTGGTCCGGGGCGTGGGGGTCGACGGGGCCGAGCGGGTGATCGAGGCCGACGCCTTCGAGGCCCGAGCCTTGCTGCACGAGCTCGACCACCTCGACGGCTTCCTGTTCCTCGACCGGGTGGCGTCCCCGCATGCGGTGTACCGGCGCAAGGTCTACCGGTAGATTCGGAGCGGCATGGCCTTCCCGAAGAAGTACCTGAACGACGGTGAGGAGATCATCGTCGACCTGCGGCCGCACTGGTTCTTCCTCTTCGGCCCTTCCGCGGCCCTGATCGCTGCGCTCACCCTGGCCGTCTGGGTCGGCTCGCGCGACGACCCGCCGGACTGGCAGCTGTTCCCCGTGATCGCGCTGGCCGTGATCGGCCTGCTGTTCTTCCTGGTGCGCCTGGCCCAGTGGATGACCACCGACTTCGTCCTCACCACCGACCGGCTGATCTACCGCAAGGGCATCGTGTCCCGGCACGGCCGGGAGATCCCCCTCGAGCGGATCAACGACGTCAGCTTCACCCAGACCCTGTTCCAGCGCATGCTGCGGGCCGGCGACCTGCTGGTGGAGTCGGGCGGTGAGCGGGGCCAGTCGGCGTTCGGCCACTTCGCCGACCCCCAGGGCATCCAGAACGAGATCCACCGGGCCATCGAGTCCGCCGCCGCCCGCGACGCCGACCGCATGGCCGGCCGGCGTGAGCTGTCGCCCCTCGAGCAGCTCGAGAAGCTCGAGGAGCTGCGCCAGCGGGGCGTGATCTCCCAAGCCGAGTTCGACCTGAAGAAGCAGAACCTGCTCGACCGCCTCTGACCCCGACAGGACGGCGAGGGCTCAGAGCACCGAGCGGTCGCCGGCCCGGAGCCCGTCGGCCAGCCGGCGGTAGGCGCCGGCGGCGTCGGCGCCCATCGAGTCGACGTCGCGCCAGCGGCAGTCGCGCTCCCGGTCGATGCCGTAGAGGCCGAACCGGGGCTCGTAGGAGCCCCACTCGTAGCAGTCGGCCAGCGTCCAGTGGAAGTACCCGGTGACCGGCAACCCCTCGTCGATGGCGGCGACCACGGCCTTGAGGTGGGCCCGCAGGGAGCGGGCCCGGTCCCAGCCGTCACCCCGGGGCCACGCCCGGCCCCGCCGCACCCGGTTGCAGAGGCCGTTCTCGGAGACCTCGATGTCCAGGCCCGGGTGGTTGTTCACCCGCAGGTAGGGGAGCAGCCCCTCGGGATGGATGGCCATGTCCCACTGCTTGCCGACCGGCGACCATGTCCGCCCGCCGGCGGTGCGGTGCCCGGGCAGGCGCAGATGGTCAGCGGCCACAGGGTCGTAATAGTTCACCGACACCAGGTCCAGCGGCCGCTCGAACGGCCCGTCGTACACCGCCGCCACCGCTCGGGGCAGGGCCTGGTCCAGGGGCAGGATGGACCGGGTGGCGCGCTGGATCGGAGCGTCGGCGTGGCCCCTGCCGCCGAGGGCGACGTGCTGGTCCTGGCGCCGGCCGGCGAGCCACTCGCCCAGGTCGGCCCGGGCCACCCCTTCCGATCTGGCGACCAGGACGTCGAGCAGCATGCGGTCCAGCTCGTACAGCGACGAGGCGTGGTTGTCGGTCGACACCACGGCCTCGGGCTGGCGCCGGTGGATGGTGGCGTGGGCCAGGACATGGGCGGTGAGCAGGTGGTCGAGCGACCGCACCAGGTCGCCGAAGGCCAGGAACCGCCCCGGCGGCAGGGCGCCGAACACGTAGGCCTGCACCGCGTAGCCGTTGATCTCGTTCAGGGTGAGCCAGTTCCGGCACCCGCCGGCGAGGCGGTCGACGGCAGCGGCGGCCCACCCGGCGAAACGCTCGGGGCTGTCGAGGCGGAGCCAGAAGTCGGGGCCGAGCCAGTGTGGGTGGGTGAAGTGGTGGAGGCAGACGGTGGGGCGCAGTCCCCGCTCGGCGCAGGCGGCGAGGATGGCCCGGTACCGCTCGAAGGCCGTCTCGTCGTAGACGCCCTCGGAGGGCTCGCAGCGGGCCCACTCCACCGACAGCCGGAAGGCGTCACAGCCGGAGGCGACGGCACGGTCGAGATGGTCTTCGTACCGGTCCCAGAACCGCACGCCCACGCCGGAGGGCTCCACCCGCCCCGAGCGCTCCCAGTCCAGCCAGTCGTTGGCCGGCTCGCCGGGCCCGTTCAGGCCCCCCTCGGTCTGGAACGCCGACGTGGCCACCCCGAACCGGAAGCCCGCCGGCAGGGCGACGGTGGACGGGTCGGGCACCCGCCCACGTTAGGGGGTCGCCACCGCCGGTCAGCCGACGCCGCGCTGGCGCAGGAACACCCTCGCCGGGTGCGACCCGGCGTGCTCGAGCACCGAGTGGACCCTTCGGGCGCCGGCGGGGAACCGGGTCACGTCGCCGGCTCACCCGCCAGATCGGCGTCGGTGCCCATCACCGAGGGGTCGATCAGCCGGTACCGGTAGAAGTCGCCCGAGATGCCGGGTGCGGCGCCGGCCAACTCGACGCGGATGTCCCGCGGAAGCGCGATCCGAAGACGCCCGCGCCCGTCGGGGTGTGCTGCACCGTGGAGCACCCCTGCTTCAGCATCTCGGATATCCGGGTCAGCTCGGGCCCGCCGGCGGGCGCCTCGCCGTCGTCGAGCTCCAGCTCGTCGGCTTCGGGGAGGAACACCGCTCCTATCCGCTCATCCCATCTCGCGTTCGACCGCATGGTTCCTCCGGCTCCCGTGTGTCACCCGAGCGAAGCATCGCCGCGTGCGATCGACGGGACAAGGCCCCTGAGTCCCGGTAGCGTCGCCGGGCGATGGCCACGCTCGTGACGTTTCACGCCCATCCCGACGACGAGTCGATCGCCATGGGCGGCGTCATGGCCAAGGCCGCCGACGAAGGCCATCGGGTGGTGCTGGTGGTGGCCACGAGGGGCGAGCACGGCGAGGTCGAGGACGGCTTCCTGCCCGAGGGGGAGGCGCTGTGGGAGCGCCGCGTCCAGGAGACCCGCGCCAGCGCGGCCATCCTGGGCGTGGCCCGAGTCGAGTTCCTCGGCTACGTCGACTCCGGCATGATCGGCACCCCCGAGAATGACCTCCCCGAGTCGTTCTGGCAGGCCGACGTGGACGAGGCCGCCGCCCGGCTGGCCGCCATCCTCACCGAGGAGCACGCCGACATCCTCACCATCTACGACGAGGACGGCAACTACGGCCACCCCGACCACATCCAGGTCCACCGCGTCGGGCTACGGGCGGCCGAGCAGGCCGGAACACCGCGGGTCTACATGAACACCATCAACCGGAACCACATCAAGCGCTCGTTCGGCGAGCTGGCGGAGGCGGGCGAGGAGGTTCCCGACGACCTCGATCCCGAGTTCCTCGAGACCCTGGGCGTGCCCGAGGAGCGGATCACCACGACGGTCGACGTCCGGCGCTGGCTGGACCGCAAGCGGGCGTCGATGGCCGCCCATGCCAGCCAGATCAGCGAGACCTCCTTCTTCCTCGCCATGCCCCCCCAGCGGTTCGAGAGCGGCTTCGGCCAGGAGTGGTTCATCCGCTGCGACGCCGAGCCGGGCTTGGTCGAGACCGATCTGTTCGACGGACTGGGGTGATCGAGAGCCTCCACACCGGGTGGGCCTGGGTGGTGATCATCGGCAACGGCCTGGCCGGCGTGTGGGCCTTGGGCGCGGAACGTTGGCCGGCGCTGCGGACGCCGGCCCTGTGGTGGTTCACGGCCGGCGCCCAGCTGTCCGCGTTCGTCGAGGTGACCCTCGGCGTGGCCATGGTGGCCGGGCGCGACGTGCCCGACCTCCAGTTCCACATGTTCTACGGGTTCGTCATCCTGGCCACGGTCGGCATCATCTACTCCTACCGCCAGCAGCTCCGCCACCGCCTCTACCTGCTCTACGGCTTCGGCGGCCTCTTCATCATGGGCCTCGGCATCAGGGCCCTCCAAGTAGGCCCCAGATAGCGCCAGCTGGAGACGCAGCGAGGCGCTGCGTCTCACCGTCGAGCCGCCCGAGCGCAGCGAGGGCTTGGCGAGGCGGAACGGAACTGCGCGCGGCCGAAGGCCGCACCACGCCTTTCGCGGGGCGTCTGTCGGCCGGAGGCCTACAGATGCACCACTGAGAGGGCGTGGCGAGGCGGAACGGAACTGCGCGCGGCCGAAGGCCGCACCACGCCCTTTCGTGGGGCATCTGTCGGCCGGAGGCCTACAGATGCACCACTGAGCATGTGGCGGTGCGGGTGATCCCGTGGATGAGCTGGATCTGGTTGACCACCAGGCGGCCCAGGTCGTCCATGGAGCCGGCCTCGGCCAGGACGATGACGTCGTAGTTGCCGGTGACGTTGTGGGCGGCGATCACGCCGTCGATCTTGCCCACCTCCTCGGCCACCTGGGCGGACTTGCCTACGTCGGTCTGGATCAAGACGTACGCCTGGGCTGCCACGTTGTTTCCCTCCATGCTCATTCGGCCGACAGGCGCTTCTCGAGAATGTTCAACTCGTCACGCAGCTCCACGGGGAGGCGCTCGCCAAGACTTGCATAGTGCTCCTCGATGGACGGCACCTCGGCCCGCCACTCCTCAGTGTCTACTCGCAGGAGCGCGGCCATGTCGTCGGGCTTCACGTCGAGGCCGTCGAGGTTGATGGCGCCCTCGGCCGGCACGAGCCCGACCGGCGACTCGACGGCGCCGGCGGTGCCGGCGACCCGGTCGAAGATCCATGCCAGGACCCGGCTGTTCTCGCCGAAGCCCGGCCACAGCCATTTGCCTTCGGCGCTCTTGCGGAACCAGTTGACGTAGTAGAGCTTCGGCAGCTTGGCCGGGTCGGCGGAAGCACCGATGTGCAGCCACTGACCCAGGTAGTCGCCCATGTTGTAGCCGCAGAACGGGAGCATGGCGAAGGGGTCGCGGCGCAGCCTGCCCACCGCGCCGGCGGCCGCCGCGGTGGTCTCCGAGGCCATGATCGAGCCCATGAACACGCCCTGCCGCCAGCTGCGCGCCTCCTGCACCAGGGGCACCACCGAGGAGCGCCGGCCCCCGAAGAGGATGGCCGAGATGGGCACGCCCTTGGGATCCTCCCACTCGGGGGCGATGGTGGGGCACTGGGCGGCGGGGACGGTGAAGCGGGCGTTGGGGTGGGCGGCCGGCGTGCCCGACTCCGGCGTCCAGTCGTTGCGCCTCCAGTCGGTGAGGTGCGCCGGAGGCTCCTCGGTCATGCCCTCCCACCACACGTCGCCGTCGTCGGTGAGGGCGGTGTTGGTGAAGATGCAGTTGCCCCAGAGCGTCTCCATGGCGTTGTGGTTGGTCCGGTGCGACGTGCCCGGTGCGACCCCGAAGAAGCCGGCCTCGGGGTTGATGGCCCACAGGCGGCCGTCGTCGCCGAACTTCATCCAGCAGATGTCGTCGCCGACCGTCTCGACCGTCCACCCCGGAAGGGTGGGCACGAGCATGGCCAGGTTGGTCTTGCCGCAGGCCGACGGGAAGGCGGCGGCGATGTACTTGGTCTCGCCGTCGGGGTTCGTCAGCTTGAGGATGAGCATGTGCTCGGCCAGCCAGCCGTCGTCACGGGCCATCGACGAGGCGATGCGCAGGGCGAAGCACTTCTTGCCCAGGAGGGCGTTGCCGCCGTAGCCGGATCCGTAGGACCAGATCGACCGCTCCTCGGGGAAGTGGACGATGTACTTGTTGTCGGCGTCGCACGGCCACACCACATCGGCCTGGCCCGGCTCGAGCGGGGCGCCGACGGAGTGCAGGCAGGGGACGAACTCGCCGTCGGGGCCGAGGGTGTCGAGCACCTTCTGGCCCATGCGGGTCATGATCTGCATGTTGACGGCGACGTAGGCCGAGTCGGTGATCTCCACGCCGATGTGGGCGATGGGCGAGCCGATGGGCCCCATGCTGAAGGGCACCACGTACATGGTCCGGCCCTTCATCGAGCCCCGGAACAGCTCGGTGAGGGTGGCCTTCATCGCCGCCGGGTCACGCCAGTTGTTGGTGGGGCCGGCGTCGATCTCCTTCTGGGAGCAGATGAAGGTGCGGTCCTCCACCCGGGCGACGTCGCCGGGGTCGGAGGTGGCCCAGTAGCTGTTGGGCCGCTTCTCGTCGTTGAGGCGGGTCAGGGTGCCGGCGTCGACCAGGAGCTGGCAGAGGCGGTCGTACTCCTCCTCGGATCCGTCGCACCACTCCACCTGATCGGGCTGGCAGAGGTCCGCCACCTCTTGGACCCAGTCGAGCAACCGTCGGTTGGTGGTGGCCGTCGGAGGCGAGGTTGACGTCATACCGTCCTTCCGTCGGGTCGGGGAGGGAAGCCCGGGGTGCCCATGTCGACCTCCGAACCCAGGCGCACGCGGGTGGCCCGCCCTTGGCTGTCGACGTCGAAAACGACGCGCTGGCCCTGCCGGAGCATCCGGAACACCGAACCGGTGAGGGCTTCGGGCGAGAGGTCGTACTCCGAGCGGTCCGTATCGCGCATCACCACGCCTTCCGCCGTTCCGGGGTCGTAGGACTTGATGACTCCCTGCAAGGGACCTCCCGGTGAGCGCGTAACCTGCTCCTCCTGACGATATCCGAGTTCGCCCTCATCGAACGGTTGCGACAGCGCCTTGCCGGACCTCCGGACCAGATCTGGGTGGGCGACGACGTCGCCGTGGTCCCCGGGCCCCGCGGGTCGATGCTCCTGGCCGCCGATGCGGTGGTGGCCGGCGTCCACGCCGACCTCAACCTGGTGGGGCTCGACGACATGGGCTGGAAGGCCATGGTGGCCAACGTCAGCGACATCGCCGCCGTCGGCGGCCGGCCCAGCTACGCGGTGGTCACCGTGGCCGGGCCCTTGGGCGAGATCGACTTCGACCTGCTCTACGACGGACTGACCGCGGCGTCCTCGGCCTATGACTGCCCGATCGTCGGCGGGGACCTGACGTCGTCGGCCACGTTGGTGGTGTCGGTCGCCATCGTGGGCGACGGGGGCGCCGGCGAACTGCCGGCGCCTGTGCTGCGCAGGGGAGCGCAGGCCGGCGACACCATCTTCGTCACCGGGCCGCTGGGGTCCTCGGCCGCGGGCCTCTACCTGCTGCGGAAGGGCCTGGTCGCCGAAGCGCCCGACCTCGTGCTCGCCCACCGCCGGCCCCGGGCCCGGCTTGACGAGGGCACCGCCGCCCGCTTCGCCGGGGCGACGGCGATGATCGACGTGTCCGACGGCCTGGCCGCCGACTTGCGCCACATCGCCGCCGCCTCGGGTGTGGGCGTGGTGCTCGACCGGGTCCCGGTCGCCATCGGGGTCAACCGGGTGAGCGACGACCCCGAGTCTCTGGCCCTCGGGGGCGGGGAGGACTACGAGCTCCTCTTCACCGCACCCGACCCCGACCTGGTCGAGGCCACCTTCGCCGAGCGGGGCCTGGGCAAGCCCTTGCCCATCGGGCGCTGCACCGCGGATGCCGCCGAGCGCCGGCTCCGCGACGGCGACCTGCCGGCGCTCGGCTGGGAACACACGTGACCCCCTCGTTCTGGTTGCACCTACCCGCCGTATGCGCGGGCAGATGCAACCAGTTGCCGCAGTGAGCCGGTCCCGCCCGGTGGCGCTGACCATCGCCGGCTCGGACTCCAGCGGCGGCGCCGGCATCGTCGCCGACCTCAAGACCTTCGAGGCCCACGGCGTGTGGGGGACGGTGGCCCTCACCGCGGTGACGGCCCAGAACACCCTGGGCGTGCAGGCGGTGGAGACGCTCACCCCGGAGATGGTGCGGGCTCAGATCGCCTCGGTGGTCTCCGACCTGGGGGTCGACGCGGCCAAGACCGGCATGCTGGGGTCGGCCGAGGTGGTGGAGGAGGTGGCCCGGACAATCGCCGAGCTCGGTGTGCGGCCGCTGGTCGTGGACCCGGTCATGGTCTCCTCGACGGGCGGGCGGCTGCTCGACCCTGACGCGGTCGACGCCGTCGTCGCCCTCCTCCTGCCCCGGGCCGCAGTGCTGACCCCGAACCTGGCGGAGACGTCGGTGCTGGTCGGCTTCGAGGTGTCCGATCGGGCGGGAATGGAGCGGGCCGCCCAGGTGCTGGCCGACCTGGGACCGCAGGTGGTGCTGGTCAAGGGTGGTCACCTGGCCGGCGACGACTCGCCGGACTGCATGCTGGTCGCCGGCGAGGGGCCGGTCTGGTTGGAGGGGCCCCGTGTTCCCGACCGCGGCGCCCACGGGTCGGGCTGCGTGCTGGCGGCGGCCATCACCGCCGGGCTGGCCCGGGGCATGGAGCCGGCCGACGCCTGTGTGGCCGCCAAGCGGTTCGTGGCCCGGGCCATCGAGGCCGGCCCGGTTCTCGGCGAGGGCGTGGTGCCGGTGGAGCCGGCGTGGGAGGCCCGCCAAACCGAGGGCATCCCGTAGCAGTACCGTCGAAGCCGGTGGACCGTGACCGCCTCGACGACGAGCAGATCGCACTGGTGCTCCGCCGCGCCAGCGAGCTCGACGGCCAGTCGCCGGCCGGCCGGCCCGGCCTGGAGCTCGACGTGCTGGAGGAGGCGGCCGTGGAGGCTGGACTCTCGCGAGAGTCGGTGCGCCGGGCAGTGGCCGAGCTCCGGGCCGGCGCTCTCGATCTCGACAGCGCGCCGGCTCCGAGGCGCATCGCCCTCGGCCCACCCAGCCTCACCGTGTCGCGCTGTGTGCCTGGTCCCTTCGCCGCCGTCGACGACATCCTCCGGCGGTTCCTCGCCAAGGAGCAGTTCCACCTCCGCCGCGACTTCGGGACCAGCTCCATGTGGACCCGTCGCCAGGACGTGGGGGCCCGGATGCGGGTCCAGTACGACAAGAGCATCCACCGCCGGCTCCTCCTGCGCGACGCCGAGCAGGTCGAGCTCGCCGTGGTCGAGGAGCCGGGGGACCGGGGGATGGTGATGGTCAAGCTCACCGTCGACGTGAAGTCTCTCCGGCGGGCCCATCGGGTGGCGGTGGGCAAGGGGGCTTCGGCCGGCGCCGCGGTGGCCGGCGTGGGCCTGATCGTTTTCGGTATGCCGGAGGCCGTGGTCGTCGTCCCCGGAGCCACCGCCGCCGGCGTGGCGCTCGGCCACCGGCGAGGCGCGAACCGCTACCGCGACATGGTGGCCGACGTCGAGACCGCCCTGGAGGGCTTCCTCGACAGCGTGGAGCGCCGGCGGCGCTAGGAGCCCGGGGCGCCGAAGACGAGCGGGGGCGGCTCCACGAACCGGATCGACTCCACGTTGGCGCGGAGGTTGTCGGGCAGCAGCTCGAGCGGGAGGTCGAGGTCGCCGGCCTCGGTGGTGACCGTCGTGACCAGGTTCTCGTCGCTCACGACCAGGATGACGTCGAAGGTCTTCTCGAACTGCGACTTCGGCCCGGCGATGCCGAAGCTCGACCCGAGGGGGGCGTGGACCTCGAAGCCGGCGCTGGTGAAATGGCCCTTCACCGGCATGATGGCGGCCAGGTCGTTGGCGGGCACCGACATGGTGACGACGGCCGAGACCCAGGGCTCCTGCATCATTGCCGTGGGCCTATCGGACCGACTTCTGGACCTTGCCGGCCTTGATGCACGACGTGCACACCGACAGCCGCTTGGGCGTGCCGTTGACGACGGCGCGGATCCGCTGGATGTTCGGGTTCCACCGCCGGCGGGTGCGGCGGTGCGAGTGGCTCACGGCCATACCGAAACTCGGGTGTTTCCCACAGAGCTGACAGACCGCGGCCATGGGGGTCAAGGGTAGTCGACCGGGGTGCCAACTACGATTCCGCCGATGGAGAAGCTGGCCCCCGAGCACCTGCGCGCCACCATGGTCGCCTACCGAGACCTGCTGCGGCGCCACCGCGAGCGGCTCAACCGGCTCAACGTCTACCCGGTCCCCGACGGCGACACCGGCACCAACATGGCGCTCACGCTGGAGTCGGTCGTCGCCGGCCTGGAGGACGCGGATGACGCCGGGGTGCAGAAGGCGGTCGTCCACGGGGCGCTCATGGGCGCCCGGGGCAACTCCGGGGTCATCCTGTCCCAGATCCTGCGGGGGTTGGCCGAGGGCCTCGGCGGCGGGGAGGTCGACGCCGGCGGTGTGGCCGACGCCCTCGTCGGGGCCAGCCGGTTGGCGGACGCCGCCGTCATGCGCCCGGTGGAGGGCACGATCCTCACCGTGGCCCGCGACGCGGCCTGCGCCGCCGACGAGGCCCGTGCCGGCGGCCTCGTCGACATGCTGGACGCGGCGGCCGCCGCCGCGGCCACGTCCCTCGAGCACACGCCCGAGCTGCTGCCGGTGCTGGCGGAGGCCGGCGTGGTCGACGCCGGCGGCGCCGGCTTCGTGCTCCTGATCGACGCCCTGCTCCATGTGGCCGACGGCCGGCCGCTGCCCGAACCGGTCGACGACGGCTCGCCGGCGGTGGCCGTCACCGCGGCCATGGACGCCGA
>Ga0247704_1000427_pt1 | contig 11924 bp, 15 predicted proteins | sample 41W_NmetaG_FD_189042 | JGI IMG/M metagenome (GOLD analysis project Ga0247704, IMG submission 189042) | Soil microbial communities from hillslope of Landscape Evolution Observatory, University of Arizona, Oracle, AZ, United States - 4-1-W_N | ecosystem: Engineered > Artificial ecosystem >...
CCCGACGCTGCCCCTGATGAGACGGAGCTATGAGCTGCGCGCCAACGTCACCGCCTACGACGCGACCTATGTCGCCCTGGCCGAGGTCTTGGGCTGCGACCTCCTGACCGGCGACAGTCGCCTCGGCCGAGCCCCTGGGCCTCGCTGCGTCGTGAGACTCTTGCAGTAGCGCCGACGTCCAGGCCTTATCCCGAGCGGCGTGGTCACCGACCCGGCGTTGTGGGCGCCCGGGCCCGTAGGCGCGGCGGCGCCGTTATGGGATACCCCGCCGCTGAATCACTGTGTCCGTGTTCTCCATCCACCGCTCGGACGCCCCGGCGCGCTAGCGCCAGTCCCAGTCGCCCGCGCTGTGGGGCGGAAACAGCGGGTGCGGCGTTGGCTGGACCGCGACCTGCCAGAACACCTGCTCGTCGCCCCAGCTTTCGGCGATCAGGTCACCGTGCGGGCGGCGGAGGACGGCGTGGCTGGTCCAGGACGACACGCTGCCGAGACGTTCGACACTGTGGCTGCCGGTGCCGAGCGCCAAGACTTCCCCGGCACCCGGGGCCGCGTATCCGGTACCGGTCGGGTGTCGGCGATTCCAGCCGATCAGAACGGTCTCGCCCTCCTCAGCACTCGAGAGCCAGCCCACGAAGCTGCCCGTAGGTTCCCGGTGGAGCCGGGCCGAGAACCGAACCGCCCACGACGCCGGGTCGAACTCGAAGAGGGTGTCGGCGGAGGCCGCCCAAAGCGTCCCGGACGACGACAGCGCCGAGGTGAACACGATCGGGTGGGAGGCGGGGACCTCGACCTCGACGGCGATGCCTCCGGTCACCGCGTCCCACACGGCGAATGAGCCGCCCAACTTGGCGCTCTGGACGACGACCTGCCGACCGCCTGGCAGCACAGCCGCCGAGAGCCCGCACTCCTCCACACCGTTCGTGTATCGGGCGAAGGCGTCAGTCGGGGGGAGGTGTACCAATCGGGCCTGGCCGTCTCCCTTTCGCCACAGAAGCGACAGGACCGTGTCGCCGATCGCCCGGAGCGGGAGCAGGGAAGGCAGAGAGCCCCACGCGTCCGGACTTCCGTCCTCGTGCAGCCCACCGTGGGTGTCCAAGGCGACGCGCGCTGCGACGAGCCCGGGGTTGACGAGGTGCCGAGCCTCAATCCTGGTGCCGAGCTCATGAACACGCATGACCGAGAACCAGCCTCCGATGCCTGGACCAAGTCGCTCGACGGTCCAGTCGCCCGGGAGGACTGTCGGCGTGAGACGGCGGACACGCGAAGTCGGCGGCATTTCACCGCCGGGTTCGAGCACGCCGAGGTCGCCGGGCCTGACCCCGGCGCGGGCAACTATCCGACCGATCGACTCAGCTCCGACAAGCACGGCCCCAACGAACCTACCGGACCGCCCTTCTGCTCAGACGGCGCACGGCGCGGACGCGTACTGACGAGCGACGACGCAGGAGGCAGGCGCGTGCGCCCCAGGCCGGCGTTCGATGGCGCCCAATCCGGTTCAAGACGCGCTTGGTTATGGGCGACCCCCACCGGCTGAGGCATCTGAGCAGCGACGAGGTACGGAGCGGCGGCCCCAGATGACGAAGCTGAGGAAGACGCAGGGCAGTGCGGCCAGCGCCAGGAACCGCGGATCGCCTTCGAGAAGCCAGACGGCGACCCCCTGCACGACTTGTACGGCGAGGCCAGCAAGGGCTGCGTCAAGAGCGGATCGCGGCCGCCCTTGGCGCACGAGCAGGAGCATGGCGGCCGAGCTCGTCGTACCAACGATCCGGCCGACAGCGAGTGTCGTCCGCCTTGCCGTGTCCGCAGCTGCCAGTGCGGGGATCGTAGTGAGGAGGCCCAGGACGTCGACGCACAGCAGGATTGCTAGGAGCACGGGATGGTCTCGGAGGAACGCTCCAGCTCGACAACACAGCCTCGCGAAAGCCTCTCCGGGGTCGTCCCCCGCCACCCGTCGACGGGAGCTGGAAAAGCGGCCGAGAACCCGAGCATCCACACGATCGAGTCGTTCGAGGAGACCCATGGCAACGGAGATCATCTCAGGTCGGTCGGGGACGTCCCGAGGCAATCGGGTCGTTCGGCACGATCAGCCGTGAAGGCGACGCCCTTGGAGCCCGAGGTACGGAGGATGGAGGATGCTCCGACGCAGCGCCCAAAACGCCCGGCCGATGTGCGTAGCAGGGAAGCGGGACGTCCGCCCTCAGTTCAAATCGCTTGCCGCGGGCGGCGTCTCGCGAGATGAACACGTAGCCGGCGATCAGGGCGACCCGGCATGACCATCGGTGGCTGTCTATATGGGACACCGCCTCGGAGGTGCCGTCGCTTCTCCGAGATCAGATCCGTTGGATCCGGACGGGTGTCGGCAACTGGTCGGAGAGATGGCGCAGGTCCTCGATGTCGGACGTGAGGACCGTGGCCTGACGCCTGAAGGCGACGATGGCGAGATGGGCGTCGACGACATCCGAAGTCGAGGCCTTGCCCACGAGAGCGCCGACTTCATGGGAGTCGTCCGAGGTGAAATCGACGATGTCGCAGCCCCGCAGCATGCGCCGCAGCTGCACCTGTCGAGGAGAGCGGCTGACCTGGGCAACGACAGGTGCGGTCGTCCGCGGGATGAGCCCAAGCTCCAAGCGAGCCCGATGATCGGCCCAGACGTCGCGGTCGTTGCGCTCGGCGGCCACGAACACGCCGGCGTCGTAGACGAAGCTCACGCCGGTCGCGGCTGGGCAGCCGCGGCGACATCACTCGCGACACGGCGACGCGCCGCATCCAGCTCATCTGCGGTGAGCGGGCCATGTTCCTGCTCCCACTCCGAGACCGCCCGCAGGCCGTCTCGCACGAGCAGCGCTCGGCGGGCCGCCTCGGTCATCCACGCCGAGACGCTGACCCCCTCCTCGTTGGCGGCGGCGAGGACCTGCTCGTGCACACCGGCGTCAACGGTGATGGCCAGCTTCGGCGAGGGTCTCCCACGTGGCATGTCCATACTCTACTACTGCCGTAGTAGAGTATGGCGGAGGCCCTTCAGCCGAGTCCGGGATGCCCACCGGCCGGCGGTAGCGGACATGTCACCCCGGGCTCGAGTCTCGGCCTTCTGGGATACCGTAGGCCGTCGTGTTATCGTTAGATATCAGAGGAGGTGCGGAGTGCCGGACATCCTGATTCGAGACGTGCCTGACGACGTCGTCGCCGCCATCGACGCAAAGGCACAGCGGGCCGGGCTCTCCCGGACCGAGTACCTGCGCCGGACCTTGTCCCGCGAGCGCGCCGACGACGCCGCCAGCGTGACCGTCGCTGATCTGACTCGCTTCGCTGAGACTTTCGCGGACCTCGATGATCCGGAGGTCATGGGCCAAGCGTGGCGGTGACGGGCTGGCTGATCGACAAATCGGCGCTCGTCCGCCTCAGCCACAGTGCCGATGCCGAGGAGTGGGCCTCACGGATCCATCGTGGCCTCGTGAGGATCACCACGGTGACTCGCCTCGAGGTCGGATTCTCGGCCCGCTCGGCCGATGAACTTCGCGCCAGCGTCGGGCGGGCGCCGCTGGCGGCCATGCCGATCGAGTACCTGACGCCCTCGATTGAGGACCGCGCCGTGACTGTCCAGGCGGCCCTGGCGGACCGCGGACAACACCGGGCGCCCTCGATCCCTGATCTGCTGAACGCTGCAGCCGCAGAGTTCGCACAGCTGACGGTCCTTCACGTCGACCGGGACTACGAGCTGATCGCCGAAGTCACGGGTCAGGTCGTCGAGCGGCTGCGGCTCGAGTGACCCGCCCGAGGCGGACGTGCTGTCTTTTGTGTCCCCGGGAGACGTCCCCGGACCGGCGTTACGGGCGATCCTCCCGGGCCGCACGCATTGGGCATAGGGGACACGAGCCACTGAGGGCACGACGGCACGCAATTCCCATCGGCCGCTTGCCACCGGTCTCGGCGAACACCGCAGTGCCAAGATGACGGCCATGGTCTCCGAGTACCTGGACCAGGCCGTCTGTGGTGCTGACGCTTACGTGATCCGGGCGGAGCCGACGGGCATGCCCGAGGGAGTGGCGTCACTGTCGGTCTGGGTCGAGCTGCTCGTAGAACTGCGACGTCGCTTCACCGGCAACCGCACCTGGACGCTCCGTGTCCGCCGGAGGGTCGACGATCCCTTCGGGGTTGTGATCCACGAGGAGGTAGTCGCCGACGAGATGCGCGCCAAGGCGCGAGTCGAGGAACTTGCTAGGGAGATCAGATCGGGAACCATGCCATGGGCATCCTCGTCGTAGGGCGCGCCGGGCGCCAGTACCGTCAGGCGACAGCGCGGTTGTGGGACACCGCAGCGGGTGAGATCCCACCGGGCACGGACGACGCCGACATCAACTCCTCGTCCTCCAGGAACGGATCGATGCACCGTTTAGGTTGGCGCCCGTAGGAGCCGGTCGCGCCAACTGCCGCAGCCGCCAGCCGTCAGCCTCTGCGATCTCCGTTCAGGACCTCGCTCGGCGTCAACAGTTGCCCCCAGAACCCTATTTGACCCGGTCATATTCGTCGCCCTTATAGGCCGGGGGACATCTTCCGCCGTCGATAAGCGATGAGGGCAAGTCCAGAGGCGACAATGATGGTTCCATAGATGAGGAAGGCAACGAATCGGACAATGCCGCTGAGGCTCCACAACGGATTGAAAACGGCGCCGCTGATAAACGCCCACAGCGAAAACCACTCGAGAAATCCAAAGAACGGCTCTCGCCCTAGGCCATCTTCGTCATGAGCCATCTACCAACGTCTCCGGTGGGCCGAACTTCTGCTACCGCTCCCGAGGATGCCATACCCTGGACTCGCAAGAAGGCGGTGGATCCGAACCTGTCGCTCGTGGACATCGACCGCCCGGTATCGCTTGCCGGCGACAACCCCGGCCGTCATCATCGGGGTCGCATAGCCGGCGTTTGCGGACAACGGCTTGCGACTGCACCGGCCGCGATTAGGGGGCGCCGGGCATTGCGGTCCGGTGGCCGCAACGCCCCGTCTAGTCCCGGACAATGTCGGCGCGAGAGCGGCACCGCACGTCGTGACAGGTCGAACGGGCGATTCGCGACGTGAGAGCCTCAGAGGGTGCAAGACTGATCCGAACGATCAGGGGCATGCCCTGCCATGTCCGATGGGCATGAGGGGAGGAGGTGGCGTGCCAATTCTGGACGAGCTTGGAGTTACTCTGTCCACGACAGAATGGGTCCGGACCCTCTCGAAGTCTCTAGCGACGACCACCACGGATCTCGCGACAAGTTTCGAAATGATGAGCGTCTCCGTCGGCGCCGATCCCTTCGCGATAGTGCGCTCCGATTTCACCCCGCCGCTCGGGGTGCATGCGGTAGGGGTCATAAGTCGCGAAGGCAGGTGGCAGCCTGGGATGCTCGTTACAAAGGCTCTGGCCCCTACAGCGTCCTTCGACTCGCCCGTACGGGCTGGCGAGTTGCTCGGGCTCGTTGATCTACTCATCGAGCTCGCCGGTCCGCCGCCTGACAGCGTTTGGATAGTCGGCATCGAGCCTCCCGACGATTTCGCCGCAGTCGTCAATGGTGATCAGGAAGGGACTCTCGGTATGGCGGTGCGATTGCCCGATGGGTCAACGGGGGCGCTTACGGCAGGGCATGTTGCTCAACATGTCGGCGGGGTCGTACAGATTGGCGGAGCCGGCGAGGGCATAGTTACCTACAGCTCTCACCGATACCTTCATCAAAGCGCTGACATCAGGTGCGCTGATGTCGCTGTGATCAGGTTCGACATCGCCGCTCTTGATTTCCCAGCTATCCCGAGGGTCGGCGCTGTGGACCAGATGCAACATGTCGCTGCTTTCAACCGGTCGGGGCTCGGTGGGGCCAGAGGTCAGCCGTTCCGATTCGGGGGAGAGCGCTTCCCGGTCAAAGAGAGCGAGGGATCCTGGGGAGATTTCATGATGGTTGACGGCCCGATCTCGCGCCCAGGGGATTCGGGCTCGGTAGCCGTCAACGAGCAGCAGGAAATCGTCGGCCATGTCGTCGGCGGGAAGTCAGGCGGATACTCGATCATCCAGCGCATTACGTATCAGTTGAGCGAGGCTGGGGTATCGTTCGCTACGACTGCAAGTGCCTGAGTAGTCACGACGAGCGGGGGGTACGGCGAATGGACTCATTGTCCCAGGCGATCGGCTGGGTGTGCCTTGCCTTGGGAGCGATCGCGATCTTGGCGGGTGTTGCGGTGGCGATGAAGTATAAGAACGTGACGCCCCCGGAGAAGCCCGCCGCGGAGGTGGTTGGTGACCAAGGAGCGGTGGGCGATGTCATCGATAAGACCACCGAGTTCGCCAAGGCGCTCAAAGACCTCGACTCGAGTGGACGCCTCCTGACGGTCGGTGTCCTACTGATCGCGATCTCCGGCGTTGTCGCCGGCCTCGACAACATCGCGGACGCGATCGAGGCTACGGCGGGCTCGTAACGCCTGCCGCAGTCTTCGCTCGACCTGAAGAGGCTTCCACGAGCGCGCTCGCCGCATGGGTGCAAGTCGTGGGCGGAAGCCTGCTGAAGGCGTGAGCGCTACCGAACGACGGCTCGGGTTGCGTAGGGACGACGACCTGTGACCCGGAAGAGGCGTCCCAGAACCTGCGCCGCAGGTCGATCGGGGCATCCCTGAGGTGCCGTACAGGCCGTATGCCGGGTTACGCGTCGAACGCCGCATTCCCTCCCACGGGGCGGCCTGGCTTATGCCGTCCACGCCTTGCTCCAAACGGCGCCGCGGCATCCTGTCAACGGACGCTTGGGCGGAACTGCCGGATGCTGCCCGGGGCCGCTCACGTGCGACGCGGGCAGTGTCGCTCGCGCCATGCGTGATTCGCGATGGACTTGTCGTGTCGATCTCACGGCCGGCGATCAGAGGCCGATCCCGAGGTCCATCCCCCGGTCCAGGACCGGGACATCCCGCCCGAAGCCCCGCTCTCGTACGTGGTGACTCGGCGGCTGGGGAGCGATGCCGTCAAGGCCCTGGCGCTCGACGTCGAGCTCCCAGGCGGCGGTGGCGATCTGGTCGTCGAGCAGGTCCAGCCGGCGGAGGGCCTCGGGATGGGCGAGGCGGAACTGCCGGTGGGCGCCCTGCCTGCCCCGCATGTCATCGAGCTGGCGCTGCGCCTCGGGCCCGGCCAGGGCAAAGCGCTCCCGCGGCGGGCCTTCTCCTTCGGCCGCTCGGGCGGCCTGCTGGCGGAGGCGCTCCCGCTCCCGTAGGGCGGCGTGGCGGGCCTGGGCCTGGGAGCCGTGCCAGTCCCGCACGACGCTGCGCCAGTCCTTGGCCGCCTTCCCTCCGGGGGTGCCCCGCCACTCGCCCCAGCCCTCGGCCCGGTCCAGGTCCCGCCACTGGCGCTTCACGAGCTCGGCGTCGTTGCGGGCCCGCCGGTGGGCGGCGTCGCCGACGTCGGTGGGGATGACGGCGGCGATGGCGGCCCGCTCGGCCACCAGCCGGGCATGGCGCAGGGCGGCCGGCACCGCCGGCGGGTCGGAACCCGACTCGGGACCGAGGCCGGGCGCCGGGGTGCCCCGGTCGATGGCCCAGCCGATGCGCCGGGACTCCCGCCAGGATCGGCGCAGGTCCTCGACGGCCTGCTCGGGCGAGTCGGCCACCGCGTAGACCATGGAGCGCTCCCGGGCCCGGCTCATCTTCACATAGGCCAGCTCCCGGCCGCCCCCGTCCTCCAGGACATGGGCCCGGCCCACGGTGGATCCCTGGGAGCGATGGACGGTGATGGCGTAGGCATGGGCCAGGTGCTCGGCGTCGATGTCCTCCGGCCCGAAGCGCTGCAAGCGTCCGTCGTCCATGGTGGCGGCCAGCTCCCGGCGCGCCACGTCGACGGCCACCACCGTGCCGCACTCGGAGGTCACGATGGCCCCGCCGGCCCCGGGGGCCAGGGTGAGGATGCGGTCCCCGGCCCGGTAGCCCACCTCGCCGACGACCAGCTCCTTGCCCGACAGGCGCCCCAGGCCCTCCCAGGCCAGCCGGCCCCGGCGGTTGAGCTCGGCCACATTGGCCCGCCGCCAGGCGTACATGGCCGCCGGAGCCCCTGCGGACTGATCCGCCGCCCAGGCGGCCACGGTGGCGTCCAGGGCCGTGTCCCGGTCGGGAGCCACGGTGATGCGACCGGCGCCGGCATACCAGGACACGGCGGCGCCGACGTCGCCCGAGCGCAGCTCGGCCAGGGCCGCCCGCTCGCCGGCGTCGAGCTGGCGGACGTTCTCATCGAGCACGTGGACGGCCCCGCCGAAGCGACGGAGGACGGCCTCGAAGCCCCCACCGGGGCCGACCGAGCCCAGCTGGCGGGGATCGCCCACGGCCACCACCTTGGCCCCGGCCATGCCGGCCGCCTCCAGGAAGGCGACCAGGGCGCCGTCCTCGGTCATGGCCGCCTCATCGAGCACAGCCACGTGGCGGGGTGAGAGGCGCAGGGAGCCCTGGGCGATGCGCCAGTTGAGCGAGGCCAGGGTCCGGCTGTCGATGCCGGCCTCCCGGCCCAGGGTGCGTGCCGCCTGGCCCGAGATCGAGGTGCCGATCACCTCATAGCCGGCGGCCTCGAAGGCATGGCGGGCCGCGGCCAGGGCCGTGGTCTTGCCCGAGCCGGCCACCCCCACCACCAGCTCGACGCCGCGCCCGGAGGTGCAGAGGGCCTCGACGGCGGCCTGCTGGCCGGCGGTCAGGGGGCGTCCGATCCGGGCTGCCGCCCGTGCTGTCGCGGCGCGGGCCTGCTGCATGGATGTTGCCGCAGCGTTGCATCGGGTGATCTGGGCCTCCACGCAGCGGGCGATGGCCTCCTCCCGGGCGATGGTCGTTGCGGTGGCGTAGGCCCGCTCGGTGGCGCCGGCCACGCCGAGCAGGGCCACGGCCTCGGGGTCGGCCAGGGTGTGATCGACCACCCGGGCCAGCTCGGCCGGCTTGCGCCCGTAGAGGGCCGGGGCCAGGGCCACCAGCACGTCTCGTCGGCTGAACACCTTGCGGGCGGCCAAGGGGCCGTCGGGGTGCAGGGCCTGGGCCACCAGGTCCCCCACCTCATGGGCCCCCACGGTGGGCGTGGGCGGGCGGCGGGCCAGCGCCTCGCGATCGATGGCCTGGGCCAGGGCCTCCACGCTCCAGCCCACCTCGTCCAGCTCGGCCACCCAGCGGGGCAGGAGGTCGCCCACGGGTTGGTGGCGCTTGGGGGCCCGGGTGGCCCGGGCCGCGATGCCCCGGGCCCGGTAGGAGGAGTGGCCGGTGCGGTCCATCTCGGCACCGATCTCCGCCGCCCGCTTGGAATGGGCCTCCATCACCACCTCGGGCACCCCGGCGATGGCCCAGTGGCCGAGGCGCCCCGAGGGCCCGTCGTCTCGTTCGATGGCATAGCCCAGCTCCACGGTCACCCGGGCCGAGGCCATGCGCCCGACCACGGTTGCCGCGTGGAGATGGGCCCGCCACAGGGCGGTGTCGGCCCCCTTCCAGCCGCCCTTGGCGTCGTCCATGCGCACGAGGTTGGCCACCAGGACGTGGTCGTGGGGGCAGGGATCGCCGGCCCGGGAGGTGGCGTGGCGGGCGGTGGCGTAGATCAGGCCCTCGGTCGGGGTGCGGGCATTCGCCTCGCCCCGGCGGCCGCCCATGCGCCGGGTCAGCTCGTCGAGGTAGGCCAGGGTGGCGTCGCGCTCGGCGTCCATGATGGCGTGCATCTCCTCGGTCTGGCCGATGACCCCCAGCTCGGCCACCGACTTGTGGGCGGAGATGACCAGCTCCAGGCCGGGACGGGTGGTGCGCACCAGGCGCTCGCCGGTGGTGGGGTCAGCGGCGCCGCCGGGGCCGTAGAGGGCCGCGTACTGCTCCTCGGTCACCGCTCCCTCCAGGCCGAGGAGGCGGGCGCCGGCGCCGCCCCACAGCAGGGGCGTCTCGCCCCGGCTGTCGTAGTAGGCCAGGGCCTGGCCGGGGTGGTCGTCGCCCCGGGCCAGCACCGTGGCCCGGTGGTAGTCGACCGAGTCGGCTCCCATCATCCGCATCCACGCCACGCCGGCGCTGCCTCCCGCAGGGCGGAAGCCCTGCAATCGTGTCGAATCCTGCTGCCTCTACTACTGGTGTGATTTGGAGCAGGGCGCGACGACTCCGGGATGGGCATGCGGCCGATCTGTCGCGTGGCCGCCGACGGGCACACCAGTAGTACGGGTGGAACGGGAGGGGCCCGGTCCGGAGGAGGACCGATCAAAGATGGGTCGCAGGGACCAGGATGTCCGGTGGATGACGACGGGTGGCGAGGGGCGAGACCTCGGGAACGACGACGGTCACGAAGGTCCGTCGTCTCGTAACCGATCGTCGGCTGCGCCTGCGCGGGAACACCTCGTCCTCTCGATTCGCGACGTGGCCAAGATGCTTGGTGTGTCCGACGATCTCGTCTACGAGTTGGTAGCCCGCGGTGAGATCCCGTGCCTACGCCTCGGCCGGCGCCGGCTTGTTCCGCGGCGAGCCGTTGAGCTCATGATCGAGCGCTCACTTGAGACGTTCGATCGCGACCTGGCGGCACGCCAACCCGAACTAGGACGCCGCTGAGCGCAGCGCGGCCAGCGCTTCGGCAACGACCTCGGCTGCCCGCTCGTGAGCGTCCCGGTTGGATCGTGCGTAGCTTCGTAACGCCACGGTGGGGCCGTGTCCGAGACGCTCGGACTCCGTCGCCATATCGACACCTCCGACGATCAGGAGCGAGGAGTGAAACCGTCGGAGTTCCTGCAGAGCGACGGGCGGGAGCCCCAGCCGCTCCTGGAGGATCTTTACGCTCCGCGTCGCAGACGACGGCCACCACGGCCGGGCACCATCCGCATTGGTCGAGAAGATGTAGCAGTCCGGCGCAGGCTCGACGCCGGCGGCTGAAGCCCGCTCCGCACATCGCGCTCGGTGACCGACAAGAACGTCAACGGCTGTCGTCGACAGGACGACGACACGGCTGGTGCCGGTCTTGGTTGCCGGCTTCTCGACGAGTCCCTCGGTACTCACGACGATCGCGGTGGCGACCTCCAGGGTGCGATGGTGGGCATCGAAGGAGGGCCAGCGGAGGGCGAGGAGCTCGCTCCGCCTGAGGCCGGTGTGCACCTCAAGCTCCAGGAGCGCAGCCAGATTCCAGTTCCCGGAGCTCCATGCCGCATCGAGAAGGCGGACAACGTCGGCGGCCGCCGGCACCGCTGTCGGCGCAGCCTGGTTCGCTCCTTTGCCCTTCCCCTTCCACGCCCGCTGCGCCGGGTTGTTCTGGAGCCAGCCCCAGCGCACGGCCTGCTCCAGAGCGGAAGAGACGACCGCGTGGATGCGGCGCACGGAGCTCTGGGCCAGCGGGGCCCCGCCCTTGCCTCCTCGCCGCCGGAGGTCGCCGTAGAAGGCGTCGAGGGACGCCGGCGTGATCTTGTGCAGCTTCACCCGAGCAAGACCGGTGAGCTTCGTGTCGATCAGCCTGCGGGTCTCCTTTGCCGTCCCGGGCGACCACTCCCCCGACCACGACGCGTACCACTGCTCGACCAGATCGCCGAAGCTCTGACCCGTTGCACGGGTGTCGGCTCCGGACGTCGCCTCCGTGAGCAGCCGGGCCAACTCCTCTTCGGCCCGCCGCTTGGTCCCCCGGAATGAGCGGGAGCGGTACCGGGGCTTCCCCGTTATCGAGTCACGGCCGAGGTAGACCCGCAGCTCCCACGCCTCACCCTTCCGCCGCATGCTGCCTCGCATGGGAAAAGGGTAACAAATATGGGATACATATGGGAAGACATGGCGCCGACGCCGCCGCCGACAAGTCAGAAACCGCCTCTGACCTGCACTTTTGCCTTGCAGCCCCAACGGGGTTCGAACCCGTGTCTCCACCTTGAGAGGGTGGTGTCCTCGGCCACTAGACGATGGGGCCGTGACCGGAGTAGGACCCTACTCCGGTTGGCTCGGGGGGGAGGACTCGA
>Ga0247704_1000429_pt1 | contig 11868 bp, 10 predicted proteins | sample 41W_NmetaG_FD_189042 | JGI IMG/M metagenome (GOLD analysis project Ga0247704, IMG submission 189042) | Soil microbial communities from hillslope of Landscape Evolution Observatory, University of Arizona, Oracle, AZ, United States - 4-1-W_N | ecosystem: Engineered > Artificial ecosystem >...
GGTGGCGGGCCGACAACCCCCGCCAGGGCCTGGCCGTCGGCTTCTCCGCTCACGGCCTGTCGGTGGCCCCCGCCGCCGGCGGCCCGGGCCTGGGCCTGTCGCTGGCCCGCCTCGGCCGGGCCGGCAACCTCGCCCCTCCCCCGCCAGCCACCATCACCGTCGACGGCGCCCGCATCGACTACCGCCGGGGCGACGTGACCGAGTGGTACATCAACGACCGCCGCGGCGTCGAGCAGGGCTTCACCCTGGCCACCCCCCCGCCCGGCAGCCGCGGTCGGTGTGCCGCTTCGTGGTCAACATCGCCGAGCCCTGGACGGGGGCCGCCTCAGGCCGTGCCCGCGCCAGCCACCGTTGGCCATTGCCATCTCGGCCATCAGGGCGTGGTCGCAACACAGCCGGCTCTGGCCGGCGCTCACGGGTGCCAGCAGCCAGAGGGCGGCCCGAGCCCCCGCCAAGGTCGATCCGCACTCCGCTCCTAGCCATGGTCGCCTCCCCCGCCGACAAGAGGACGGACTCCTCGCGGCGATCCTTTCTATACGGTTCCGGGCGAGCGCGCTCGTCCCATCGCGTCGGCTCGGGGATGGTGCTTCCAGAAGATCGTCTCGAACCGGATGCGGTCGGGATCCTGGTGTGCATCGAGGTGCTGCGGGGCCACGACCTTCCGGTCGCGACTCTCGAAGGCGCCTCTCCACTCGTCCAGCTCGTCCTCGGCTCACCAGAGCGAGCAGACAAGGACAAGCCCGGGCTCCTGCTCATCGACGCAGTGTGATCGCGTGAAGCCAAGCCATCGACCGGATCGGCACAACCGGTCAGAAAGCCTTCGGAGAGCGGTCGTACTGTTGCCCGGTCGGCGGCAACCGAAGGGATCTTCCGTGTTCGACGTCCTCCGCTACCACGACATCTCCGAGTCCACGCATCGCATCCTCAACCCGCTCTCTGCCGAGAAGCAGAACCTGATCGGTGACCTCTGCTCGCTGAGGCCGGGTATGCGCCAGCTTGACCTTGCGTGCGGCAAGGGCGAGATGCTCTGCCAGTACGCCCGGCGCCACGACATCGAGGGCGTTGGCATCGACGTCTACCCGCCGTTCATCGACCTCGCCAACCGCCGTGCCGGCGAGCTCGGCGTCGAGAGATCGGTGGCCTTCACAGTCGGCGACGCTGGCCAGCCCGAGCTGGAGCCCCAGCAGTTCGACGTCGTGAGTTGCATCGGGGCGACCTGGATCGGTGGCGGCCTCGACGGGGCGATACGGCTCATGGCCCAGTGGGTCACCTCCGGCGGCTGGCTGCTCGTCGGCGAGCCGTACTGGATCGAGGTACCGGATGCCGGCCTCCGAGCAGAGGTTGAGGCAGGCCAGGAGTTCGCAGAGCTCGCTGGCACCCTTGACCGCTTCGACGCCGCCGGCACCGAACTCGTGGAGATGGTCCTCGCCGATGCCGACGACTGGGACCGCTACAGCGCCAGCCAGTGGCGGAACGTGGCCGACTGGCTCCTCGAGCACGCCGACGATCCCGACGCGGAGGCAGTGCGCGAGGTGCGCGATGGGGCAAGAAGGAGCTATCTGGCCTGGCAGCGGCGATGCCTGGGGTGGGGCGTGTTCCTACTACGGCCCCAGTAGGTGAGCCGGTACGAGCCGGCGCACCGCGAGCGAGATGACGACGTCTCCCCGATCAGCAACACGCCGCAAGACTCCCTTCGGCACCGACTGGCTCAACCGCTACGTCGACCGGGTCATGCGGGCGAGCCAGCACGACGATCACGTGGTTATCCGGTTGAACGAGGTCATGGCCATGGTCCGCAGTCCGCTGATGTCGCCGGTCACGGTGCTGCGGGTGTTGCGTTCCGGTCTGCGCAGCGCCGTGCGGTCAGGTCCCGTGCCGGCGGTTGGCACCTCGGCGGCACCCGCCATCTCGTAGCCTTTCAGCGGATGGAGGTTGTCGTGCTCGACACAACGTCGATCTTTGAGGGCGATTGGCGACTCGAGGGACCGGCGTGGCGAATGCACGCGTACCGAAGTCGACACGGTGGCGCTCGCTGGTCGTGCCTGACCTGAGGTGTGGTCCCAAGGGACCGCAGCTGCGGTGCCGCGTCGACCCACCACCCAGAGCCCGGAGGAGGACAACACGATGGAGTTCATCCAGGTCATCGAGTTCAAGACGAGCCGGATCGACGAGTTCAACGCCGCCCTGGACGAGTGGTTGAAGCGGACCGCCGGTCAGCGGGCGGCGACTCGAGGCACCCAGACCAAGGACCGCGACCAACCGAACACCTATGTCCAGATCATCGAGTTCCCTTCCTATGAGGAGGCGATGGCCAACTCGAACTTGCCGGAAACCTCCGCGTTCGCCGCACAGCTGGCGAGCCTGTGCGACTCGCCGCCAACGTTTCGCAACCTCGACGTGACCCGCCGTGAGGAGATGTAGGCGGCTAGGAGGCGGCCAGCACCCATGGCACCGAGATAGCCGCATGCGGCGCGCGACAGCGGCGACGGCGGCCCGGTGAAGGTGGGCAAGGAGGCCAGGTTCGCCTGCCGAGCTCGGGCGTTGGCGACCCGAGCTCAGCCGTTACCGATCTTCCTGTCGGCCTTCTTGATCTTCTTCGATTCCCGCTTCTCCTTGAGAGACTTGCCGGGCTTCTTGGCGTTCGGCTTCTGCGGGGACTTGTCGGGCATCGGCCCTCCCTGGGTCAGTGCACGGTACCCCCGGGAGGGGTGAGAAGTTCGGTTGCTCGCTTTCTGCGCACGGGGCATCTCCAGGGCGCGCCCAGGGCGAGCTCTACGGCACCATGGAGGGCTCGATCGCCGACGACAGGCTCGGTGGCAGATTGAGGCTCACCAAAGCCGTCGATCGGTACGCAGCCCGGGCGAAGCGCTCCGCGAGTCGGCGAGCATCAGGCGCGTCACCCAGCCGACGGTCGGCGACGAGGAGGTATCCGAGTCTGCCGCGCGTTGAGGGCCGCTTCGGGTAGCCCAGCTCGCCCCTCCTGCAGCTCGGGCGGCGCGCATCCGCAGCTTGCTCGTGTCTTGGCCTTCAGACGCGCTGGGCCCGCATGAGAGGCCGCCGACCGGGCTGTGGGTCTCAGCGGTGTCGGGCAGCGAGGAGGTGCCCCTCGATCGGGATCTGCGCGGTGCCATCGGCGGCAACGAACTCTTCGAGGACGTGGTTGGCCTCGCGGCGAACCGCGTCGTACTCGTCGTCGGTGAGCCGTTCGCGCACGGGGGTGCTCTCCACCTCAACCGAGACGAACTCGTCGATGGAGTCGAAGCGGGCGGTGCCCATGCGTGTGCGTGTCGAGAGGGTCTCGAGCCCGGCGTCTCGCGTGGTGCGGAGGAGCTCGTCGATGTCACCGCAGGCCCAGTACGCGCTCAGCATGGCGACGGCCTCGGGGCCGGCGTGTCTTGCGACCAGCTCGACGAGTGGCCGGTACGCGGGCTGGGCGTCGAGGCTGCTGGGGACCATGATCACGACCGTGCCATGTGGCTTGACGACGCGCCTCATCTCGCGGATGGCTGCGGTTCGGTCCGGGAAGAACATGAGGGCCATCTGGCACAGCACGACGTCGAAGGTCGCGTCGTCGAATGGGAGCGACGTGATGTCGGCCTGACGGAGCTCGACGCCCGGGCACGCTCGCTGGGCCACGGTCAGCATCGCCTGGTTGAGGTCGGCACCGACGACGCGGCCGTCGGGGCCGACGCGTTGGGCAGCGGTGCGGGCCACGATGCCGGTGCCGCATGCCGCGTCGAGGACCGAATGTCCCGCCGAGACGTCACCCATCTCGACGACGTGGGGTGCCCAGTCGGCGAACAGCGCGGGCACGAACTTCGCTTCGTACATCTCCGCCGTCTCGAGGGGGATCTGGAAGGTCTCCGGTGCGCTCATGATCCCCTTGTACAAGGGTGCCGTCGGCCTTCGCATCGCCACGATGAGCCATTCGCTCCTTCGTGGGTATGGTCAGTTCTGCTGACAAGTCGGCGGTGACGCCGTCAGATGAGTGAGCGTTCGTAGGCCCAGGCCGTGGCCGCGGAGCGGGAGCCGACGCCGAGCTTGGTGTAGATGTTGCTCAGGTGCCGGGCCACGGTGTGCTCGCTTACCACCAGCTCGCCCGCAACCTCCCTGTTGGTGCCGCCGCGGGCGACGAGGCGGAGCACCTCGATCTCCCGCGACGACAGCGGTGACGATGACGCATCGCCGAGGAGCGCGGCCACCCGACGCTCATCGAGCTCGGCGCCGAGACGCCGGTACGTGTCGCGTGCCGCGGTCAGCTCGAGCTGGGCGGTGTCGAGCTCGTCGATCACCCGCGCTGCCGCGCCGCGGGCCTCACGTGCCCGGGCCTCGTCGTAGGGCAAGCTCAATCCCTGGAACCGCTCCACGGCCTCACCGGCACGCCGGCACGCCAGCAGACCGTCGCCCCGAGCCAGCAGCACCTGGGCCTCGGTAGTGCGCCATACGGCGTCGAGGTAGACGCTTGCCGCCGCCCCGACGACGCCGGCCATCGCCGCTGCCCCGGCGGCAGCTGCGTCGACGTCGCCGGCCGCGAGATGGGCCTCGACGAGGGCGGCGAGCAGCTCGGTTCGCCGCAGGGGCGCCACCGGCACTGGCTCCAACGCCAGCCGCAGCCCGTTGACCGCGGCGTCGAGTCGTCCCTGCGCCAGCCGCACCCGGGCCAGGCCCGGCTGCGGGACACGACCGAGCCGGTGGGCGCGGGTGAACGCCTCCTCGGCGAGGTCGAGGTCACCGGCCATCCGATGCAGCTCGCCGATCAGGTAGTGGGCCTCACCGGCATAGCGGGGATCGTGGCTGGTAAGCTCATCGCAGGCCTGCTGCGCCATCAACGCCGCCGTCTCCCACGCACCCCGCAGCGTGGCCAGCTCGACGACATGGAGTCGGCAGATTCCCGGATACAGCCGACCCGCCTGGAGGTCGTCGCACCACCGCATGGCCGAGTCGGTCCACTCGATGGCGCGGGACAGATCAGCGAGGTCGTGGCACGTCGACAGGGCGTTGCAGTACACCCACCCGGTGAACAGCGGCGTGAGCTCACCGTTGACCACCGCCACCATTGCCTCGTCGAGCGCGGTGATCCCGTCGTCGACGCGGCCGCACGCCACCAACGCCCGCCCCTTCGCCTGTAGCGCCATGGCCGTCAGGTCGGCGTGGCCGGTTGCACGCCCGAGCTCCACAGCTCGCTCGGCGTGGGTCACCGCGTCCTCGAGCGCACCGGCTCCGGCGGCGAGATCGGACTCCGCCACGGCCAGAAACCCCGCGACCGAGCGGTCCTCGGCGTGGCCCGTCTCACGACGTGTCCGCTCCAACCAACCGCGGGCCAGCGCCATCTCGCCAACGAGCGCGTGGTCGTAGAACAGCTGCCACGCCGCCATCGCCGCGCCGGCGTGGTCGCCGTCGGCCAAATGGGCCGTGAACGCCCGACCGAGTACGGCGATCGAGTCCTCGGGGCGGTCGAGCCAGAACAAGCTCTCACCCAGCCGGTCAAGCTCCGCTGCGCTCAACGACGTGGGCTCGCGCAGGACCAGCCTGTCGTGAATCGCTTGCCAATCCGGAGGTGACCCGGCCACGGCCCAAGCGTATTGCGATGGTCAGAACTGATCACGGGCCTCGATCGACGATGGGCACGTCTGGCGATGCGGTCGAGCTCCAGACGTACTCCGGTGGCAGACCCGGCGGCCACCACGGACCGACCGAGGTCCTGACCAATGTGTTCGCACGGATCCCCCACGCCTTCGACCGCTTCGAGGTCCACCCGACGACCTTCCACGACGCCGGAGAGACCACGAATCCGCAATGGCATTCGATCAACTTTGCTCATCTCGGCTCCCCTTCAGGTCCCTGCGCGCCACGCCAGGGATCTCAGGGTGGCTGGAGGTTGGGGAAGAGGTCGTGGTGCGCATCTATCTCACCTCCCAGGTGCGGGTCGAGCACGGCGAGACGCACCGACGACCACTACCTGGACGTGCGGCGGGTGGTCCGGACCAAAGAGCGGGCTCGCGCCGCCGGCACAGTGGGCAGGTGACCGGCATACGAGCCGCTCTTCGCCTGATCACCAGAGGATGCCGTGACCACGCACTTCTGGCTATCGGCGCACCATCCGGCTCACGGGCGGCCCCTGCTTGTGGTTGCCCACGTAGGCACGTGACTGGCAGCGGCCGGGATCGCCGGCCACCACGATGCCGGTCCACTCCGGGCGGAGCAGGAGGGGCACGGGCCGGCGCCACCTGGGCGCCCGGTCCGATGGTCGCCTTGTCGGTTTCGCCGGGACGCAGACCGGCCACGTTGCGCATGAGCAGCCGCAGGAACCGGGCACGGTGGCGTTGGCTCGCCGCCTCTCAGGTATCGTGCGACCGGCAGGCCCGCCGGCGCGCTGTCCGGGCCCAGCGGCGATGCCTCGCCTTATTGCGTCGAGGGCGCGGCTCGGAAGGCACCGAGGTCGAAGTACACCGTCGAGTCGACGATCTTGCCGGCCTCGACGACGTAAACGCCGACCCCGCGGATCCGAATGCTCCGCCGGCTGGCCGCAAGGTCGTTGCCGCGCCCGTCGTTGAGGACGCCGCGGTGAGACCCGGTGAAGGTGAACTGGGCGCACAGCCGGTCGCCCTCGCCGAACAGCTCGTCGAGCGTCCACTTGAGGTTGGGCACCGCCTCGATCCACGTCTGCAACCGGTTCCGGACCGCCACCGGGCCCTTCACCGGACGCACGACGGCCGGGTCGCGCCACACGACCGCGCTGGCGTAGCACTCCTGAAAGCGATCGAGGTCGTGAGCGTTCACCGCGTCGTACCGGGCGCGGATCAGCTCGAGGTTGGCCTTCTTCATGCGGACCCCCTGGTAGTGCCGGCAGGTGTTCGCATTCTTCACCGGCGGTTCCGCCACGCCGCGGATGACGGGGAAGCGGCGAGCGCCGGTCGGTCACGTCGTCGCTGCCCTAGGCCCCGGCGAGCTCGGCGAGCTTCGTCACGGTGTTCCAGTTGCGGACGGTGACGGGGACCTTGAGCTGGCGGTCGAGGTAGGGCGGCAGCTTGGCCCGGCCGATGCCGTTGGGGAGGTGGAAGTACACCTCGCGGCCGTCGATGATCGCCTCTTCCGGCCGGAACCGCTGCAGATCCAGGCTCACCGCCGGCGGCTGGCGGGCCAGGAACCCCACATGCAGCTTCGAGGGGTCGGCGCCCGCGAACGGATTGCGGCGGACGACGCCCTCCAGCTCCGCCGCCGATCGCACCATGACCGTCACGTCGGTGCCGAGCTCGGCGCCCACGTCGCTCTGCAGGCTGTCGGCGTCGACCGGGACGTCGCTCGTGAAGATGACGTTGCCGCTCTGGATGTAGGTGGCCACTTCGGTGTGGCCCAGCGCCAGGAAGACCCGACGCAGCTCGTCCATCCTGATCGTGCCGTGGCCGGCCACGTTGACGCCTCGCAGCAGCGCGACGTAGGTGGTGTTCATGTCCGATCCGAACCCTGGCCATCGGGCAGCACCACGCTCGTCAGCCTCCCCCACGCTCGACCCGGTAGACCGTGTGCCGGCCGTCGGACCCAAGCACGCCGCCGGCACGGATGGCCTCCCAGGTGGCGGGGCCGATGCCGGCGTCCCTGGCCCGCACGAGGATCACCGCGTCGCCTGAGAGCAGGTAGTCGCGCACCTCGCGCTGCCAGCGGGGGTTGGCCAGGCGGGGCACGGCCTCTCCGTCGAGGCCGCGAACGTCCATGTCGGGCGCGTAGGTGCGGCCGGTCACGTCGACCCAGTTGGGGCAGCCGTTGGCCAGGCCGCGAGCGAGGGCGTCGAGGCCGATCAGCGCCATGGGGGAGTCGGACATGACGCAGCGGGCGTCGGCCACGGCCGCCACCAGATCCGCCGCCGGCAGCACGGCCACGGCCCGGCCCCGCCCGTACCACAGCCGGTTGGCGGGGATCACCAGCGCCAGGACGACGACGAGGGCACCGGCGACGGCGCCGGCCCGACCGAAGGCCCGACCGAAGGCCCGGCCGGGCTCCCGGTGGGTGGCCCCGGCGGCGGCCGCCCCGGTGGCCACGCAGAGGGCGGCGGCGGGCGTCAGGTAGTTGGCATAGGAGGAGAACCACGAGGGTGCGGCGAGGAGGACGCCCACCTGGGCCAGGAACAGGGCCACCGGCAGGCGCACCACGGCCGCCCGCCGGGCCAGCACGAGCAGCAGCCCGACGGCAACCAGCAGCACCGCGTCGACAAGGACCGCCTGCCACCACGCCGTCCCGGCCGGCAGCCGCTGGAGCAGGACGAGGGCACGGAAGGGGTTGTCCGGGTCGCGCCCCAACTGGTCGGAGACGACCATCCGCCACATCGACGACGGCGCGAGGGCGAAGAAGGGCCCGCACACCACCACCATGGCGGCGGCCGCGCCGGCGACCACCCGGCCGGCATCGGGAAGTCGGCGGCGGGCCACGAGGAAGCCCACCACCACCGCCAGCGGCGCGGCGTACCAGAGCTTCACCGCCATGGCCGCCCCCAGGGCGACCCCGCCCAGCAGGGCCGACCGCCGGCTGTGCCGCCCACCGATGCCGGTGTAGCCGACCAGGCCGCACAGCAGGAGGAAGTTGCCCAGCGGCTCCAGCCGGCTCACGAACTCGTTGCGGACCGAGAGGAACCACATGGCGTAGAAGAGCCCGCCGGCGGTGGCCGACCCCCAGCCCACGCCCGCCCGGCGGGCGACCACGACCACCAGCACGGCGCTGGCCGCACCCAGCGCGGTGAACTGCAGGGCGGCCAGGGCGAAGCCGGTGTGGTCGCTGGTGAGCCTCCCGATCCACGCCGCCGGCGCCAGCGCCAAGGCGACACCGGGCGGGTGGAGGAGGATGAAGTCCTGGTAGGGAAGGCGGCCGGATACCAGGGCGGCCGCCGCCGAGTAGTAGACGCCGGCGTCGTAGCTGTAGTTGCCGACCAGGCCCCGGCTGGTGAGCGGGACCAGCAGCCGCAGCCCGAACGCCACGCCGAACACGACCAGGTACGGGACCTTCTCCGCCAGCCTCGGGGGCGCGAGCGGGGAGCGGGGGTGAACGGTGGGCATGGTTGCGGCGGCGATGCGAAGTGAGGCGGGAAATGTACCTGCAGTGTCCAATTCCAGCCTCAGAACGGGCCGCTGGCACACTGGCCCTGTGCCGGATGGCGACGGGGACGGACGGGAGTGACGGTGCGGGAGGGGGACGTCCCGCCACCGGCGGGCGGGCAGCAAGCGGAAGGCCTCGGGCCGGTCCTCGCCGAGCTGAGCGCCCAGGGGGGAAGGGGCCCGGTGCTGGAGGCGTTCGCCCACGCAGTCCTCCGCCGGGTGCCGCCGTCCGAGCTGGAGGCGGCCCCCCCGGGGACGGCGGCGGGGGCCGTGCTCGACGCCTTCCGGTTCGTCGACGGCCGTCCGCCGGGCGAGATCGGCGTCCGCCTCACCGACCCCCCCGCGGTGCTCGGCGGCCGGGCGCCGGCCGGCAGCGTGCTCGAGGTCAGCTGCGACGACCGCCGGTTCATCGTGACGACGGTCCGGGAGGAGCTGCACCGGCTGGGCCACCGCGTGGTGAGCCTCCACCACCCCGTGTTCGGCGCCGAGCGGGGGCCCACCGGCGCGCTGGTGGCGGTGCTGGCGGCCCGTCCCGCCCGCCACCGGGAGGCCTTCGTGCAGGTCGAGCTGGGCGAGCGCGTCCCTCCCGGGGCCCGTGCCGGCGTCGTTGAGGCGGTGCGGCGGGTGCTGCTCGACGTATTCGCCGCCACCGGCGACCACGACGCCATGCGCGACGCGGTGGCGAGCGCCGCCGCCCAGCTCCACCAGCGGGCCGTGCTGCGTTACCCCTTCGACGAGGTGGTGGAGGCGGTCGAGCTGCTGGAGTGGCTGCTCGACGACAACTTCGTCGTGCTGGGGACGTGCCGGCTGCCCGTGCCCGACGAGGAGGGCCACGAGCCGCCCGAAGCTGAGGTGGCGGAAGCGGCCATCACCGATGCCCTCGGCACCCTGTCGCGGCCCGGTGCTCCCCTGCGCCGCATGCCCGCCGACGCCGGCAACGCCGGCCACGTACTGCGGATCGCGGCCACCGCCGACGTGAGCACCGTGCACCGCCAGGTCGCCGTCCACCGCATCGACGTTGCTGAGGTGGCCGACGGCCAGCTGGCAGGGGTCTTCCGCATCGCCGGCGTCTTCAGCTCCAAGGCGAACGCCGCCCCGGCCGCCCTCACGCCCGTGCTGCGGTTCAAGCTCCGCCGCATCCTGGAGATGGAGGACGTGCCCGAGGGCAGCCAGGACGAGGCGACCCTGGTGTCGCTGTTCCAGGTGCTGCCCAAGGAGGAGCTGTTCGAGGCCGACGTGGCCAGCCTGCGGGGCTTGCTCGTCGACCTGCTGGCCGCCGAGGAGCAGCACGACGTGCGGGTGCTGCTCCGCCCCGAGCCGGCGAGCCGCACCGTCTCGGCTCTGCTCTCCATTCCCCAGGAGCTTTACAGCTCGGCCCTGCGCCACCGGCTGGAGCGGTTCCTGCTGGCCCAGCTCGACGGCAGCCGGGTCGAGGCCCAGGTGTCGTTGGGCGACCGGGCCGACGCGGTGGTGCGCATCGTCATCCACGTCGAGGGCGAGATGCCCGCCGAGCCCCTCGACGCCCTGGGCCGCGAGGTGCGCCTGCTGTGCCGCACGTGGGAGGAGGAGCTGACGGCCGCCCTCGCCGTCCGCGTCGGCGAGCAGCGCGCCGCCCAGCTGGTGCGGGCGTGGGCCGACTGGTTCCCGGGCGGGTACCGCGACGCCGTGCCGGCCGCCCACGCGGTGGACGACGTGCTCGAGCTCGACCGGGTGGCGGCGGCCGGCTGGGGCACGGCCGACGGCCGGGCCGGCGCCCTGAGCGTCGTCCTCACGCCCGACCGGGCCGCCCCCGGCGACGCCCGCTTCAAGGTGTTCAGCGTGGGGGCGCCGGTGGTGCTCTCCCGCTTCCTGCCCATCATCGAGAGCCTCGGCCTGTGGGCCGTCGAGGAGCATCCCAGCGTGCTCGGCTCGGGCGACCACCGGGTGCACCTCCACGACTTCCGGGTCACCGACCCGACCGGGGCGCCGCTGGCCGTGGAGCGGGTCGGCGATCGCCTGGCCCACGCCGCCCAGGCCCTCTGGGAGGGCCGGGCCGAGGTCGACTCGTTCAACCGCCTGGTGCTGCACGCCGGCCTCTCGTGGCAGGACGTGGTGCTGCTGCGCGCCTACCACCGTTACCGCAACCAGGTCGGCGCCGGCTTCACCACCGCCAACGTCGCCAACGTCCTGGTGGAGAACGGGGCCGTGGCCCGCGCTCTCGTAGACCTGTTCGCGGCCCGCTTCGAGCCCTCGCCCGGTGCCGGGCCGGAGCTGGTGGCCGAGCTGCGCCAGCGGGTGGTGGCCGGCTGCGACGCCGTCGCCCGCCTCGACCACGACCGCATCCTCCGGGGCTTCCTCGCCCTCATGGACGCCACCCTGCGCACCAACCGCTCGGTGGCGGGCGGCCCCCACCTCGCCCTCAAGTTCGACAGCGCCCGGGTGCCCGACGTGCCCCGCCCCGTGCCCTACCGGGAGATCTTCGTCTACGGCCCGTCGGTGGAGGGAGTCCACCTCCGCTGGGGCCCGGTGGCGCGGGGCGGGATCCGGTGGAGCGAGCGGCCCGACGACTACCGCAGCGAGGTCCTCGGTCTCATGCGGGCCCAGGTCCTCAAGAACTCCCACATCGTGCCCACCGGGGCCAAGGGCGGGTTCGTCGTGAAGCGGGGACGGTCCGGCACGGCGGGGGCCGCCGACGTCCCCCATGCCTACGAGATCTTCATCCGGTGCCTGCTGGAGATCACCGACAACGTCGTGGGCGGCACGGTGGCGCCGGTGCCCGGGCGGCGCGACGGTGACGACCCCTACC
>Ga0247704_1000430_pt1 | contig 11867 bp, 8 predicted proteins | sample 41W_NmetaG_FD_189042 | JGI IMG/M metagenome (GOLD analysis project Ga0247704, IMG submission 189042) | Soil microbial communities from hillslope of Landscape Evolution Observatory, University of Arizona, Oracle, AZ, United States - 4-1-W_N | ecosystem: Engineered > Artificial ecosystem > Mesocosm...
CGACGGAGTCCAGGAGGCCACCGTCGTGGTCAAGGGCGGCTACTCGCCCGACGTCATCCGGGTGCGGGCCGGCGTCCCGCTGCGGCTGCGCTTCGACCGTCAGGAGTCGGGCGACTGCACGGCCCGGGTCGTCTTCGCCGACTTCGCCCTGGCCCGCTCCCTTCCCGCCCATGCCACCACCGTCGTCGAGCTGAACCCGACCTCGCCCGGGAGCTTCGGCTTCGCCTGCGGGATGAACATGGTGCACGGCACCCTCGTGGTCGAGGGCGCGACGGATGGGGCCTCGCCGCCCGAGGTCGACCCGCACCCCGCTCAGGCCGAGCACGCAGCGGCAGCCGACGCCGGCGACGACCGCGAAGCGGCCGCCACCCGGGCCGAGATCGCCGACCTCACCCGCCGGGTCGTCGTCGGCGCCCTTTTCACCGCTCCCGTGCTGATCGCAGTCATGGCCACCGAGCTGTTCAAGGTCGACTGGGTCCCCGCCTTCCTCATGAACCGCTGGCTGCAGCTGGCCCTCATCGCCCCGGTCATGGCCTACACCGGCTGGCCCATCCACCGCACCGGCTGGCTCACGCTGCGCCACCGGGCCGCCGACATGAACGCCCTCATCACCCTGGGCACCTGCGCCGCCTTCGCCTACAGCCTGGTGGTCACCGTGGTGCCGTCGCTGCTGCCCAGCGACGTCCGGGAGGTGTACTTCGAGGCGGTGGGGGTGATCCTCACCCTGATCCTGCTCGGGCGCCTGCTCGAGGTCCGAGCCAAGGCCGGCACCAGCGAGGCCATCCGCATCCTCATCGGCCTCCAGGCCCGCACCGCCCGGGTGCTGCGTGCCGGCGAGGAGGTCGACATCCCCATCGAGGAGGTCGCCGTCGGTGACGTGGTCGTCGTCCGCCCCGGGGAGAAGATCGCCGTCGACGGCGAGGTGCTCGACGGCCACTCAGCGGTCGACGAGTCCATGGTCACCGGCGAGCCCATGCCCGCCACCAAGGCGGCCGGCGACACCGTCATCGGCGCCACCGTGAACCAGACCGGGGCCTTCCGCTTCCGTGCCACCAAGGTGGGCAGTGACACCATGCTGGCCCAGATCATCCGCCTGGTGGAGCAGGCCCAGGCGTCCAAGGCGCCCATCCAACGCCTGGCCGACGCAATCTCGGGATGGTTCGTCCCCGCGGTCATGGCCATCGCCATCGGCAGCTTCGCGGTGTGGTTCGTGGCCGGGCCATCGCCGGCGCTCACCCTCGCCCTGGTCAGCGCGGTGTCGGTGCTGATCATCGCCTGCCCGTGCGCCCTCGGCCTGGCCACGCCGCTGTCGATCATGGTCGGCACCGGCAAGGGGGCCACCGCCGGCATCCTGATCCGCTCGGCCGAGGCCCTGGAGACCGCGCAGCGCCTCGACACCGTCGTGCTGGACAAGACCGGCACGGTAACGGTGGGCAAGCCGGCGCTCACCGACATCGTCGTGGCCGGCGGCATCGCCGAGGAGGAGCTGCTGGCGCTGGTGGCCTCGGCCGAGCGCTCCTCCGAACACCCCCTGGCCGCGGCCATCGTCGCCGGCGCCCGCCAGCGCGGCATCACCGTGGCCGACGCCGAAGCCTTCGACTCTGTGACCGGCAAGGGCGTGACCGCGTTGGTCGACGGCCGGCGGGTGCTGGTGGGCAACCGCCGGCTGCTGGGTGACGCCGGCGTCGCCACCGCATCTCTCGAGGGCGCCGCCGAGGGACTGTCGGCCGAGGGCAAGACCCCCATGTTCGTCGCCGTCGACGGCCAGCCCGCCGGCGTGGTGGCGGTGGCCGACACCCTCAAGCCGGGATCGGCCGCCGCCATCGCCGCCCTGGGGCGCATGGGCGTGGACGTCGTCATGATGACCGGCGACAACCGCCGCACCGCCGCCGCCATCGCCCGGGCCGTCGGCATCCGCCGGGTGGTGGCCGAGGTGCTGCCCGAGCACAAGGCGGCCGAGGTCCGCCGCCTCCAGAGCGAGGGTCGCCGGGTGGGGATGGTGGGCGACGGCATCAACGACGCCCCCGCCCTGGCCCAGGCCGATGTCGGGCTGGCCATCGGCACCGGCACGGACGTGGCCATCGAGTCGTCCGACATCACCCTCATCGCCGGCTCCCTCGACGGCGTCGTCACCGCCATCGCCCTGAGCCGGGCCACGATGCGCAACATCCGCCAGAACCTCTTCTTCGCCGTCGTGTACAACGGCGTGGGTATCCCCGTCGCCGCCGGTGCGCTGTACCCCTTCTTCGGCCTGCGCCTCAGCCCCATTCTCGCCGCAGCGGCCATGGCCGCCAGCTCCCTGTCGGTGGTGACCAACGCCAACCGCCTCCGACGGTGGGCGGCGCGCCCGCTGCCCCTCGAGCAGCCCGCTGCGGTTGAACCCGAGGTCGAGGTGGGCGGCGATCATGACCCCGTCATCCCCGAACAGGCGGGCGCGGCGCCCGCCACCACCACTGCCACCGACCCGGTGTGCGGCATGACCGTCGAGGTCGGCGCCGGGGCCATCTCCGCCGTCGACGCCGACGGCCTGACCCGGTACTTCTGCTCCGAGGGGTGCCGGGACGCGTACCGACCGCTTCGGAACGCGTCGTAGCCATGGCCGCGCCCCTCGCCTCCCCGGCGGCGGCGGAGCTGTGGCGGCCGTCGACCTGCGACGAGGCTCTGCTGTGCTCGCCCGCCCTGGCCGGGCTGTCCGGCGACGACGCCACCCGCATTGCCCGCCTGGGCGAGGAGATGGCCGATGCCTTCCACGCCCTGGCGCCCGTCAGCAAGGCCGTCTCGGTCTTCGGCTCGGCTCGGACATCCCCAGACGACGCCACCTACGGCCTGGCCCGGGAGACCGCCCGGTGCCTGGCTGAGGCCGGCTTCGCCGTCATCACCGGCGGCGGGCCGGGGATCATGGAGGCCGCCAACCGGGGGGCACGCGAGGGCGGCGGACTGTCCGTCGGCCTCAACATCGAGCTTGCCCACGAGCAGGGGCTCAACCCCTATGTCGACCTGGCGGTGTGGTTCAGGCACTTCTTCGTCCGCAAGCTCATATTCGTCCGCTACGCCTGCGCCTTCGTCGTCTTCCCCGGCGGCTTCGGGACCCTCGACGAGCTCTTCGAGGCGCTGACCCTGATCCAGACCGGCAAGATCCGCCACTTCCCCGTCGTCTTGTCGCCCTCGGCGCCCTGGGACGGGCTGTTGGCCTGGCTGGCAACGGAAACCCTAGCCTCGGGCCGGGTGGCCAGTGGGGATCTCGCCCTGCTCCAGCGCTGCGACGAGCCGGAACAGGTGCTCCGACTGGTGGTCGCCGCCCACGCCGCCCAGGCGTCGATGGCGGCCGGGCTCTCAGACCAGCCGCCGCCCACGCCGCCTGGTGGACCGCGGCCCCCGGTCGCTGCTGTCGTCGCGGAGCCATGACCGATGACCGCAACCGTCGACGGGGCCGATCCCTTCGGGCGTTCCCCCAGCGCCACAAGGTGCTCGCCACCATGCTGGTGCTGACCTTGGCCGTGGCCGGGTGGTGGGGCGCAGGGCTGTGGCGGCTCCGTCGCTCGGTGGAACACAACCGGGCGTACTGGTCGGTGCCCCGTGGTGAGGCCGGGGGACTCCTCTACGTCGCCCTCGGAGACTCGACCGCCCAGGGCATCGGGGCGAGCGGCCCGGAGCGGGGCTACGTCGGCCTGATCGCCCAGCGGCTGCGGGACGCCACCGGCCGGCCTGTGCAGGTGGTCAATCTCAGCCGTTCGGGGGCCCATGTCCGCGACGTGGTGGCCGAGCAGCTGCCCCGCCTCGCCAACCTGTCCCCTGATCTGGTGACTGTTGCCGTCGGCGGCAATGACGTCGCCCACTACGACGCCGAGCGCTTCCGCACCGACGTCGACGCCCTCATCGCCGGGCTCCCGCCGGGGACCGTCGTCGGCGACGTGCCATGGTTCATGCACGGCGGAACCGGCCGGAAGTCGGGCGAGGCCGCCGACTACGTGGCCACCCGGGCCGGCGCCCGCGGCCTGGCCGTCGCCCGTCTCCACCGCGCCATGCGCGACCGCGGCTGGACGAGCATGCTGACCGACTTCGCCCCCGACTGGTTCCACCCCAACGACCGGGGCTACCGGCTCTGGGCCGAGGCCTTCTGGAAGGCGATCGAGGTGGCTGGGGTGGGCCACGGCACAGCGAGGAGCGCCGGGGCCGGAAGGTCATCGCCGCCGAGGTGGCCGCCGTCGCCCGCAGGGGTGCGCGCACTCGCGGGCGACGAGCGGCATGTGACCCCACTTCTCGAGCCAGATGCCCACGATAGGAACCCAGCCCTCAGCGTTCTCGCTGGCCCCGATACGGCAGGGACCATCAAGCCCGACGATCGGTCCCGAGACCATCGCCGGGGGCAGGAAGGGCGGCTCCGGTGACAAGCTGTGACTGCATCGCTTCGATGGCACCGAGCAACGCGGGTGGTGGGTTCCAGGCGCCGCATCTCGGTGCTCCCGTCCTCGCGCCGTGCCGCGTATCGGGGTCTCCGGGATAAACGCGCCAAATGGCAAAGAACTCGGCTACTAACGCGAGTTATAGGCCGCTGGGTGCACCGTCGATCGACAAGCCCGCGGTCGTGGCGGTACCCCGACCCGCCACGATGATGGCCGCGACGGCCGAAGATGCACCGCCCGCTGTACCGGACCGACAGGAGGAGCCGGCATGAAGCTCAACGCGGTGGAGAAGGCGCTGATGAACAACCCGGCGCGCGCCGCCCTCCAGCGCCACTACGAGGCCCGCGTCCTCGACCGCCTCGGCGGACGGCTCGACGGCGGCCGGGCGCTGGAGATCGGCTGCGGGCGCGGCGTCGGCACCGAGGTGATCCTCGAACGCTTCGGCGCCGACCACGTCGTCGCCTTCGACCTCGACCCCGACATGGTCGAGCGGGCGCGGCGCAGGCTGGCCCGCTACGGCCCGCGGGTGACGCTGTCGGTCGGCGACGCCACCGCCATCGCCGAGCCCGGCGCGACCTTCGACGCGGTGTTCGACTTCGGCATCGTCCACCACGTCCCCGACTGGCGTGCTGCCATCGGTGAGGTCCGCCGCGTGCTGCGGCCGGGTGGGCGCTTCTACTTCGAGGAGGTCACCCGCCAGGCCCTCCAGCGGTGGTCGTACCGGACGTTCCTCGACCATCCCGAGCACGACCGGTTCAGCGCGGAGGACCTCGTCGCAGAGCTCGAACGGCAGAACCTGTGGGTCGGTGAGCGGTGGCTGACCCGGTTCTTCGGCGACTTCGTGATCGGCGTCGCCGTCAACGCCAGCGCCGAGGCCGGCGGCTGACCTTGGCCCGGCGACGGTTCAGCGCGGCAGGTGGCCCGCTACGACCGGCCACGACACGCGCAGCCACCCGCGAGATCGGTGGCTACGGCTGCGGTGGGGTTCGGCGTCGTGTCGATTCGGCCCATGCTGCTGTCTCGATCATCACGCTCCGGTGGGTGATCGCGCCGGCATCGAGTTGCGCGGTCGGCGCCCGTCCCACAAGATCATGGTCGGTGAAACCCGCGCTCTGGGGGTGGACGCCCAGGCGCGCATCGTAGGGGATCGCCATGACGTCGGCCGCATCGCGCCATGACCGTCACCTCGTCCGGGGCGACGTACAGTTCTGCGGCGGCGTCGGGATGGCGGGCGACGACATCGGCGGCGGCGCGCAGGGTCTGGGCGGCCATGAGGTTCGTGTCGGATCGTTGGCGGGAGCCCGTACACGTCAGATCACCCTGTCATGCCGGGACCGGTCGACTTCGTCGGCGACGCGGACGGCCACCGACGCGACGTCGCCGGTCCCGTCGATCCGGACGAGACGGCCCTGCCGCTCGTACCAGGCCAGCAGCAGCGGCCCTTCCCGGGCCCAGACGGCGAGGCGGTGACCGATGACGTCCGAGGTGTCGTCGGCCCGGTGCTCGACGCGTGCCCGGCGGGCGAGCCGGGCCCGGACGTCGGCGTCAGGGACTTCGAGCGCGATGACGATGCGGACGGGCGCGTCGGAGGCGTCGAGCATGCCGTCCAGCGCCGCGGCCTAGTCGACGGTGCGGGGCGCGCCGTCGAGTATCCACCCGCCCGACCGTGTCGCCGCGGTGAGCGGCACATCCAGCACGGCCAGCACGTCGGCCATGGGCACGAGGTCCCCGGCCGCCACGTCCGCGGCGATCTGGACGCCGAGCCGGGACCGGCGCGCGACCTCGGCTCGCAGGAGCGGGCCCACCGAGAGATGGGCGACACCCAGGCGTGTCGCGAGCAGGCGGGCCTGGCTTCCCTTCCGGGCCCGCCCAGACCGTCGATCGGCCCAGGATCCCATGCGGAGTTCCGTGTGCCCTTCAACAGGCCTTGCAGATTGTCGACGTGGAGCCAGGAGCGCCGAGCACGATGATCCTCACGTCACCGGCGGGCGTGGCCCAGCGGTCGCGGCTCCCGGCGCCGGTGAGCGGACCACGGCCCACAAGGAGGCGAGGACCAGCACCATCCCCGCGACGGCCCACCCCGCCGGCCGTTCGCTCGTCAAGACCAGGCCGAACGCGATGCCGAACACCGGGGTCAGGAACGTCCACGCCGCCAGCTGGCCGAGCGGGCAGCGAAGCGTCTCGGTGAACCACGCCCAGAAGGCCAGCGCGGTGCCGACCAGGGCCAGGAAGGCGAGCGCCAGCACGAAGCGCGGCGTCCAGGCGATCCGGGGCACGCCTTCGACGGCACCGGCCACCGCGGCGAGGACGGCGCCACCGATCAGAAAGTGCCACCCGGCGGCCTGGACGATGTCGGTGCCGGCGAGGCGCCGCGACAGCAGGGTCCCGGCGGTGATGGCGACCGCGGCCAGGATCGACAGCCACGCACCGGACCCGCCGCCGCCGGGCAGGGCCACCACGAGCAGGCCGGCGAACCCGACGGCGAGCCCGACCGAGGTGCGGGCCGTCACCCGCTCGCCGTAGAGCCACCAGGCTGGGAGGAGTATCAGCAGCGGTTGGGCGTTGGCGAGCACGGCGGCGGTACCGGTGGCCAGCCCCTCGACGCCAGCGAACATCGCCGCGAACGCGACGCTGGCGTTGGTAACCGCCAGCAGACCGACGAGCAACCATGACCGCGCCCCGGCGGGCCTGGGCCGGCCCTCGACGGTGGCGATCCCGACGAGCGCAACACCGGCGACGAGCGCGCGCAGGGTGGCGAACCACAGCACCGGCGCGTCCCGCAGCCCCCAGCGGATGGCGACGAAGCAGCCGCCCCACGCAGCGGTGACCCACAGCATCCGGGCAGGACGGGGTCGAGCGCCGTACGAGGCGGCGCCAGCGATGACGTGGTCGCGCACCGGAGACGCGGGTACGGTCACGTCGTGACGACAGAGTCGTCGCCGCCGAACTCGTTCGCGACGTAGTCGTCGGCCGCCCAGTCGTTCTCCCACCGCTCTCCGTCGAGCAGGTAGCGGAACCGGTAGCTCCGTCCCGGGTCGAGGGCGACGGTGACCCGGAAGCTTCCGTCCTTGCGCCGGGTCATCGGTGTGGCGGTCGACGACCAATCGTTGAACTCGCCGCAGAGGTGAGCGGCGGCGACGCCGGCCTGGACGGGCAACTCGAAGGTGACCTTGCAGGTCCCGTTCTTCAGGCGCTGCTTGCGCATCGTGGTTCCTCTCGTGTCAGGGCAGCGTCGTGCGCACGCCGAGGCTGGCGTCGGTCGCGGCGATTGATGCGGCCGGATCAGGTTCGGTTCCAGCCAAGGCCCGGATGGCGTCGATGTTCTCGGGCACGACGATCGATTCGTTGTGGACCATGTAGGTGAGCACGACCTCCCGCTCGTCGACGGCGAGAGTGTCGGCCCACACCCCGACCTGCCACACATCGGCGCGGGCCGGCCCAGGTCGCGGGCGATCTCGATGACGGCGTTCGGCGCCTCGACGCCCGCCGCGGCCTCGACCAGGGCGATGCGCGGTGCTGACCGCAGCGCGGCGAGGACCTCGTCGCGGCTCGTCGGCCGCGGTACGGTCACGAACAGGAAGTGGACGTGGGCCAGGTTGAACGGTCCCGCCGCGGCGACGGTGACGAGGTCGAGGTCGGGCAGCACCGTGCGGGCGTCTAGTTCCTGGTGCGACGGAACCTTCGGCTCCGGCAGCAGGGTGTTGATCATCCCGCTCTTGTGCGACTCCCAGGGGTCCGTGGCGCGCCGCACGAGCACGGCGCGGGCCGAACCGAGCAGGCTCTGCTCGCGGAGCGCCCCGAGCATGCGCACAAGACCCGTCGTGTTGCACGAGACGAGGCGCGCGGCGGTGCGGCCGAGTGCCTGCGTGTAGTTGGCCTGCGCGACGAACGACAGCCCGGTCAGGTCGTGCGACTCGCCGCCCTGGAAGATCGCCTTCACCCCGAGCGCGTCGTAACGAGCCTTGTTCGCTGCGCCCACCCGCTTCGGGGTGGCGTCGACCACGACGTCGGCTCGGCCGAGCAGTCGTCCAAGGTGCCGGCCGGCGAGAGCCGGACTGGGTCATGGCACCCGCGGCATCAGCTGTCGAGCCGAACAGCGGGATGTTGCGTGCCGCGGCCAGGCTGAGCCGGTAGTCCGCGGCGATGTCGGCCACGCCGACGAACTCCATGTCGTCCTGGAGGACCACTGCGTCGGCGACCCGCTTGCCGATCACGCCGTACCCGTTGACAGCCACACGCGTCGCGCTCACGCCGACCGCCTGCCAGGGCCAGGGCTGTGTTTTCCGAGTCGCCCCTTGCCGGCGACGTCGACGAGTCGACGCCAGCGCCGGTCCTCGGCGGCGGCTCGCCAGGCGGCGGCACCCAGCGCCACGACAGCGAACAACGCGGTCGCCACGGCGGCGGCGGCGCCGACTCGTGCAGCCAGCGCGACGAGGACGACGCCTGTGGCCGCGGTGGTGAGGACCGATGTCCATCGCCGCCACGCCAGCCCGCGGCGCGCCCGGGTGAGTTCGTTGTCCGCGGGAGGGGTCACGGTCCGAGCATCGCACCGGACGACGGCGTTCGCATCCGGTGGGATCCCGCATCTCGACTGCGGGAGACTACGTAGGTCTCCGGCGCGGAAGGTCAGCCGACGGGGGCCGGCTCAGCGACAGCCGGTCCGGCGATGTCGAGCTGCTCGGCGGGTGAAGGGAGCCGCAGACGCTTGAGCATGATGGCGTTCACGGCAACGATGAGGCTCGAGCCCGACATGGAGAGCGCGGCGATCTCGGGTCGCAGCACCAGGCCGAACGCCGGTTCGAACACGCCCGCAGCGATGGGCAACGCGATCGCGTTGTAGCCGATGGCCCATCCGAGGTTCTGGCGCATCTTGCGCACGGTCCCGCGGCCGATCTGGAGGGCGACGGGGACGTCGAGGGGGTCGCTGCGCATGAGCACGATGTCGGCAGTCTCGATGGCCACGTCGGTGCCGGCGCCGATGGCGACGCCGATGTCGGCTTGGGCGAGGGCGGGGGCGTCGTTGACCCCGTCGCCGACCATCGCCACCTTACGTCCCTGGGCCTGGAGCTCGGCAACCTTGGATGCCTTGTCGCCCGGGAGGACCTCGGCGATCACGGTGGTGACGCCGAGCAGCGACCCGATGCGCCGGGCGGTTGCCTCGTTGTCGCCGGTGAGCATGACGACCTCGGCGCCGAGGCGGCGCAGCTCGGTGACCGCCGCGGCGGCGGTCGGGCGCGCGGCATCGGCCATGCCCACCAGCCCTGCGGCACGACCGTCGACCGCGACGATGACCGCGGTGCGGCCACCCTCGGCCAGCTCGGTGCGACGGGCGCCGAGCTGGCCGAGGTCGATGTTGTCGCGTTCCATGAGGCGGCGGTTGCCGACGACGACGCGATGGCCATCGACGGTGGCGAGCGCGCCGTGGCCGGGCACGCTCTCGAAGTCCTCGGCTCGCAGGTTTGGTGCGCCGCGGCGCTCGGCTTCGGTGACGATGGCCTGGGCGAGGGGATGCTCGGACTCGCGCTCGACGGCGGCGACGAGGGCCAGAAGCCGTCCTTCGTCGATGCCGGCGGCGATGACGTCGGTTACCTCGGGCTCGCCCTTGGTGAGGGTGCCGGTCTTGTCCATGACGACGGTGTCGATGTGGGCGGCGGCCTCGAGCGCCATGGCGTTCTTGAAGAGCACCCCGCGGCGGGCGCCGAGGCCGGTGCCGACCATGATCGCTGTCGGCGTCGCCAGGCCGAGGGCGTCGGGGCAGGTGATCACGACCACGGTGATGGCGAACAGCATCGCCTCGGCGACAGGTCGCCCGGCGATCACGCTCCAGAACAGGAAGGTGCCGCCGCCACCGATGAGGGCGACGAACACCAGCCAGAAGGCGGCCCGGTCGGCGAGCCGTTGGCCGGGGGCCTTAGAGTTCTGGGCCTCCTGTACCAGCTTGACGATCTGGGCCAGGGCGGTGTCCGAGCCGACCTTGGTGGCCCGGACGCGCAGCGTGCCTGTGGTGTTGAGAGTTGCACCGATGACGGCGGCGCCCGGCGCCTTGTGCACGGGCAGGCTCTCGCCGGTGACCATCGACTCGTCGAGTTCGCTCTCGCCCTCCTCGACCACGCCGTCCACAGCGACCTTGGCGCCGGGCCTGACCAGCAGCAGGTCGCCGACCTGCACCTCGGCGGTGGGGACCTCGAAGGTGTCGCCGTCACGGATGACGGTGGCCATGGGCGGGGCGAGATCGAGCAGCGCCCGGATGGCGTCGTTGGCGCCACCGCGTGCCCGCATCTCGAACCAGTGCCCGAGCAGCACGAACGCGGAGAGCACGGTCGCGGCCTCGTAGAACACCTCGCCGCCGCCGGTGAGGGTGACGCCGAGCGAGTAGAGCCAGCCGGCCCCGACGGCGACGGCAACCAGGACCATCATGTCCAGAGTGCGGGCCCGCAGGGCTCTGAACGCGCCGTCGAAGAAGATCCAGGCTGAGTAGAAGACGACGGGCAGGCTCAGCAGGAGCATGAACACGTCGTCGCGCAGCCCGAACGGGGCGGCGACGTCGAAGTTGAGCACGTCCCGGCCGATCGGAGACCACAGCAGGATCGGGATGGAGAAGACGGCGGCGACGAGGAAGCGGCGGCGCATGTCGGCGACCATGTCGGCCATCGACATGCCGCCATGGCCGCCGTGGCCCATCGCGTCGTGCGGCGAGGGCAGCGGCGCCGGATCGTCGCCGGCTTGTCCGTCCTCGTGGCCGGCGTGGGAATCGCTGGCAGCGTGGCCGTCGGCACCGGGCTCCTCCATCGGGTGGCACACGTGGCGGGGCACGGACTGGCCTGCGCAGTGGTAGCCGCACTCCTCGATCCAGCGGCGCAGCTCGGCGACGTTGGTGTCAGCGGGGTCGTACGAAACGGTGGCGGTCTGGGCCACGGGGTTGGCGTCGACGGTGCGAACGCCAGCCAGGCGCGCGAGGGTGCGCTCGACCACGGCCTTCTCGGTCGCCCACTGCAGTCCCTTGACCTCGAGCACCGCGGTGGCGGTTCCGGCAGAGCGCGTGTGTCCCGGGTGGTCTTGATGGCGGTGCTGGTGACCGGCGCTGCTCACGGCGTCCTCCTCGTTGCTGGCCGCACTGCGGCCGTGTCGGCCCGTTCCTAGCTTTCTGACGAGGACTTACTCAACTATCCACCCTCCGGCGGTGGTGCCCGCGTAGGGATACAGCCAAGACAAGCCTGAAACCCACATTTTGGCCCGGCCCTACTCGTCGGTGATGAGTAGATCGAGCGCTTTGGTACGATCCTCGATCGTGGGCCGAGTGTAGCCCCGGGTCGTCTCAAGCCGGGCGTGACCGAGCAGCTCGGCGACGATGACGAGGTCGGTGCCGCCCCTCACCAGCATGGTGGCGAAGGTGTGCCGCAGGACGTGGGCGGTGATGTCGTCATCCAGCCCTGCCCGGGTGGCGATGCCGGCAATGATGTCGTG
>Ga0247704_1000432_pt1 | contig 11843 bp, 7 predicted proteins | sample 41W_NmetaG_FD_189042 | JGI IMG/M metagenome (GOLD analysis project Ga0247704, IMG submission 189042) | Soil microbial communities from hillslope of Landscape Evolution Observatory, University of Arizona, Oracle, AZ, United States - 4-1-W_N | ecosystem: Engineered > Artificial ecosystem > Mesocosm...
CGGCGGCGGTGGGCGGGGGCGCCGGAGGCGGAGACGGCGGCGGCGGCGTGGTGGTCACCACCACGACCTTCGGCGCGGCGGTGGTCGGAGGGACGGTGGCCGGGGCGGGCGGCCGCCGATTGGTCGGGGGTGCGGGCGGCGACACCGGGGCCGCCGTGGTCGCGACCGGGGGAACGGAGGTCGTGGTGGTCTCCACGGGAGCGGCGGCGACGGAGGGGATGGTCGGGGGCACCACCGCCTGCGGCGCGCGCACCACTGGTGCCTCCGCCGGCCCGAGCTGCGGACCGAGGGCCGGTGGTTGCACCATCGACACGGTGGCCACGAGCGTCACCGTGCCCAGCGCGGCGGTCCGTCCCGCCGATTCCAGGCCCCGCCGGGCGCCGGCGGCCGGCAGGGCGAAGGGCAGGGCGGCCAGGAAGGCGAGCGGGCCCATCACCCACCGCAGCCGCCCGAGCGAGATGGACAGGAATGCCCGCACCACGGCGGGGTCGAAGTGGGTGCCGGCGTGGGCGGCCAGCTCCTGGCGGGCCGCCGCCGGGCTGCGGGGGGAGTTGTACGACCGGACCGACGTCATGGCGTCGTAGCTGTCGGCCACGGCCACGATCCGGGCACCCAGGCTGATCTGGTCGCCGACCAGCCCGAAGGGATAGCCCGTCCCGTCGTAGCGCTCATGGTGCTGCTCGATGGCGAGGCCCCACGGGCCTAGCCAGGCGCGGAGCGGCTCGGCCAGGCGGGCTCCCTCGATGGGGTGGCGGCGCAGCGTCTCCCAGTCGTCGTGGGACAGCTCCCCCGCCGCATGCAGGGTGTGGCTCGGAACGGTGAGCTTGCCCAGGTCGTGGAGGAGGGCCGCCCAGCGCAGGCGGTCCCGGTCCGCCGGGTCGAGGCCCAGCTCGGCGCCGATGAGGTCGGCGTAGGCCCGCACCCGCTCGGAGTGACCGCGGGTGTCGCGGTCGTGGACGTTGAGGCTGGCGGCCAGGGCGAGGATGGTGTGGGCCGCCTCGGCCGGCTCGAGCTCCCCGCGGCGCAGTGCCTCCACCTCGCGGGCACGGAGCTTCCCCGTCGACCCGCTGCGGAGCGCCACGCCGAGGCGTGACGGGGCGCGGTCGGGGAAGATCAGCGACAGCTCGAGGAGGGCGGCGAGGGGGAGGAGCCGCCGGGCGGCCCGGTCGAAGACCACCAGCGAGGCGAGCGACGCGGCGAGGACGGCGAGCCACCACAGCACGCGTTCGGGCGTGTCCACGGGGGTCCCGAGCAACCGGGCGACCCCGATCGCCACCGCCACCGACGCCGCGAAGGGGGCGGCGACGACGGCCACCCGCACGGCCGTCGCCAGGATCGGCCGGTGCTCCCACCGCGGCTCGTCAGGGCCGCGCCGGACGGGCTCGTGCCCCGTGGAGGGACCTGCCCCCCGTCTCCGCCGTGTCGGTGTGGGTCGCATGTCGTCCGCCGGTCCGGCCGCCCTGAGTGGGCGAGGACCCGGTGAACCACGCTACGACCCCGTTGCCGCCGGGGTCAACGGGTCGACCGGCGACCTACGAGCGGAACCGGCGGGGGATGAGCCAGCAGGCGAGGGCCATGAGGGCCACGACGAGGAGGGCCGCCACCGCGGCGAGGGCCGGGCTCACCTTGCCGGACGCCGAGGCGGGCACGGCGGTGAACACCTCGGGGGCGGCGCCGGCGAGGGACAGCGTCGCCGCGTCGGCCGGGACCACCGCGGCGGGCACCTCGGTGGTCGTCGTGGCCGGAGCCACCGTGGTGGCGACCGTCGCCGGGGCGGCGGGTGCCGGGGCCGGCTTGGGGGCGGCCGGCTTGGCGGCGGCGGCCCTGGGCGCCGGGGTCGCCGCCGGGCGGGGCGCCACCGATCGGGGGGCGCCGGCCGGCTGGATGAAGTTCTGGGTGATGAAGTACCGGCCGTCGGCGTGGCGCACGACGCCGATGCCCACCACCGAGAACCGGGAGTCCAGGATGTTGGCCCGGTGCCCGCTGCTGGCCATCAGGCGGGAGTGGGCGCTCTCGATGCTGCCGTTGTAGGCGACGTTCTCGCCCCGGGCCACGACGTTCAGCAGGTTCTTGACGGTGGCGCCGAAGAAGGTGTCGCTGTGGAAGATGTCGCCGGCGGCGGCCATGCGCTCGCTGTGGGCGAGGGCGATGGCGGCCACGTCGTCACGCCACGCCAGGGAGCCGAGGCCGGCCTTGGCCCGCTCGGCGTTGGCGAGGTCCATGAGGCGCCGGGCCCCGTCGGCGACCGACACGGCGGGAGCAGCCGGCGGCGCGACCACGGGGGGGGCGGTGACCGGCGGGAGCGCGACCACCGGGGCAGCGGTCGTGGTGGTCGTGGGCGCGGGCGGCGCGGTGGTGGGGGCGCTGCGGATGCAGAGGATGCCCAGCTGCACCGTGCCGGGCGGGCACTGGAGTGCCTCGGCTCGGTCGGCGCGGGTGACCATGCCCAGGGTGGCCAGTGCCAGTGCGGCCGTGGCCACGGCGATCGAGCGGCGCGCGACAGCCGCCTGCGTGGTGCTCCGGTGCGTCCTCATCGTCTCTCCCCGGTCGACTAGGTCGTTGGGGTTGTGTCGTGACGGGAGCACCTGGTCCTGAGGCCATTTGGCCATGGCCCGTTCGGGCTAGTTCCCGGCTGCCTGCGCCCTGCCCATACGTCGCGGGCCGTTCCTCGGCTCCCCGGGCGCGCCGGCCGCTAGGATTTTCCGGATGAAGAAGCCGCGGTTCGGGGGGGAAGGCTCGTCACGGGAGGACGCCGAGCGCGAGGCGCAGGCGGAGCTCGACCGCCTCACCCGCGGCGCCGGTGGGCCCCCGCGGCCGTCGCCCCGGCCGTCGCCCCGGCCGCGGCCCACGCCGCCCCGCTCCTTTACGGCGGCGCCCGAGGCGTCCCGCTCGCCGGGCTTCGGCGGCCGCCGCTTCGGCCCCGTCGAGGACGACGAGGCGGTCGACGAGGAGGACGAGGGCTTCGAGGGCCCCCGCAGCGCCCAGGAGGAGGAGGAGCTCGTCACCGAGCTCGCCTTGCGGGACTGGGCGGCGTCGCGCGGCCGTTCGGGGCGCATCGAGGACTACGCCCGTCCCCGGCTCGACTCCTCGTCCGTCGAGGCCCAGCGCGACCGAGCCCTCCGGGAGGTCCTGGAGCGCCAGGAGCGCCTGCAGCGTGAGTACCGCGAGCGCAAGGCCCGCCTCCAGTCGGTGTCCGTCGACGACGAGGACGGCGAGGGCGCCTCGGCCGCCTCGGCCCACCAGATGAACGTCCTCCGCCGGGGCAAGCCGCCGGGGATGATGAACATGGCCGCCGCCCAGACGGGGGCCTTCATCAAGGCTCGCAACGACCGCGCCGTCGCCCGGGAGGCGGCCGCGGCGGGGACGACCTCGGCCAAGAAGGCGACGGCCAAGAAGGCGGCTGCCACCAAGGCGACGGCCAAGAAGGCGACGGCCAAGAAGGCGACGGCCAGGAAGGCGGTGGCCACCAAGGCGACGGCCAAGAAGGCGGCGGCCACCAAGGCGACCGGCGCGACGTCGACCGCCGCGATGCCGGCGCCGGGCAGGCCCGCCCGCGCCGGCGCGACCGCCGGGAAGGCGGCCGCCGGCCGACGCCCCGCCGCCGGCAGGACGGGCGCCGCCGACAAGCTGGCCGAGGCGAAGGACGCGGCGGTCGACAAGCTGGCCGACGCGGCGCGAGCGGCGACCGACAAGCTCGGCACGGCCAAGGACGCGGCGGCCGACAAGCTCGGGACGGCCAAGGACGCGGCGGCCGGGAAGCTGACGCCGGCGACGAAGCCGTCCGCCTCGCGTGCCGGGGCCGCCGGCAAGGCAGCCAAGAAGGGGGCCACCCGGGCGCCCGCCGCCGGCAGGGCCTCCGCCGGCAGGGCCTCCGCGGCGGGGAAGGCCGCCAAGGCGGCCAAGGCAGCGGGGGCGCCGGGACCGGCGGCCGACCGGGCGCTCACCCCACAGGAGCGCGCGCTGGCCGCCGCCCAGCGGGCCAAGGCGGCGCGGGAGGCGCGCCGAGCGGCCAGGGCCGAGGCAAGGGCCCAGGAGTCGCCTCCGGCGCGGCCGGGCAGGGCCCCGCGCCGCCCATAGGCGCGGCTGCCGCGCCGTGAGCTGGCTGGCTGCCGGTGAGTACGAGCTCGAGGGCGCCTCGGGCGACGGTTTCCTCCAGGGGATCCTGCTCAGCGAGTTGTCGGAGCCCCGCTACACGACGGCCACGCAGCGCCGGATCGTCATGTTCGACCAGGTGACGCGGGACCGCCGCGGCCGGGTGAAGGTGCAGAACATCTCGTTGGAGGTCCCCTGGGCCCGGGTGTGCGCGTACTCGACCGCCGTCATGCCGTTCCCGCCCGACATGTGGCGCCAGGGCCCCGAGGGGGAGGTCGTGATCTTCACCCTCGACCCCCTGGTGGCCGACGGGCGCGACATCGTGGTGTGGCCCCGGACCGATGCTTGGACGGCGGCCGCCCGGGCCATGGGCATCCCCGAGCTCAAGGACTGACGCCGGCGCCCGCTCGGTGGAACGCTGGGGCCGCCGGTCAGACGGCCGGCCGCTCGAACTGGATCCGCGACAGCTCCTCGTAGAGGCCGCCGGCCGTCGCCAGCACCTCGTGGCGGCCCCGCTCGACGATGCGGCCCTCGTCGAGCACCAGGATCTCGTCGGCCGCCAGCACCGTCGAGAGGCGGTGCGCGATCACCAGGCTGGACCGCCCGGACAGCGCCTCGGCCAGGGCCCGCTGGATGAGCATCTCCGACTCGGAGTCGAGGTGGGCCGTGGCCTCGTCGAGGATGACGAGCGCGGGGTCCTTGAGAAGGAGCCGGGCGATGGCGACCCGCTGCTTCTCCCCGCCCGACAGCCGGTAGCCGCGCTCACCGACGACGGTGTCGTAGCCGTCGGGCAGCGAGGCCACCAGGTCGTGGATGCGGGCCGCCCGGGCCACCTCGACGAGCTGCGCCTCGGTGGCGTCGGGGCGGGCGTACAGCAGGTTGTTGCGGATCGTGTCGTGGAACAGGTGGGCGTCCTGCATGACCATGCCGACGGCCGCGCCGAGGCTGTCCAGCGCCAGGTCGCGGACGTCGTGGCCCTCGATGCGCACCGTCCCCGCGGTGGCGTCGTGGATGCGGGGGAGGAGCATGGCGATCGTCGTCTTCCCGGCGCCCGACGGGCCGACCAGGGCGACGCTGCGCCCCGGCTCGATGGCGAACGACACGTCCTTCAGGACCCACGCCCGCTCGTCGTAGCCGGCGTCGGTGGACTCGCCCTCCAGCGAGGGCAGGGTGACGTCGGCAGGGCGGGGGTAGCGGAACCAGACGCCGTCGAGCTCGGCCCGGCCCCGGGGCGAGGTCAGCCTGACCGGCGCCTCCCGCTCCGTGATGGCGGACGGGAAGTCGAGCACCTCGAACACCCGCTGGAACGACACGACGGATCCGGCCAGGTCGACCCGGGCGCCGGCCAGCACCGTCATGGGCCCGTACAGCTGGGTGAGGTAGGCGGTGAAGGCGACGATCGTGCCGAGTGACACGTCGCCGGAGATGGCCATGCGGCCACCGGCCCAGTACACGAGGCCGATCCCCACGGCGGCGACGAGGCCGAACATGCCGTGGAAGACGCGGCTGTGGACCGCCGTGTCGATGCCCACGTCGCGCATGCGCTCGGCCCGGGCGGCGAAGGTGCCGGACTCCCGGTCGGGCCGACCGAACAGCTTGACCAGCAGGGCGCCGCCGACCTGGAAGCGCTCCGTCATCTGGGCGCTCATCCTGGCGTTGGCGTCCATCTGCTCGGTCATCAGCTTGTGGAGCCGGCCCCGCATGCGGCGGGTGACGACGATGAACAGGGGGGCGATGACGAGGGCGAGGAGCGTCAGGCGCCACTCGAGCAGGAGCATGGCGACCAGGGTCACGACGAGCCCCAGGAGGGTCGAGAGCATCCCCGACAGCGTCTCGGTGAAGATGCGGTGGCCGCCGGCCAGGTCGTGGGTGAGGCGGCTGGTCACGGCGCCCGTCTGTGACCGGGTGAAGAACGCGATCGGCATGCGCGAGATGTGGTCGAACAGGGCCACCCGGAGGTCGAAGATGATCCCCTCGCCGATGTGGCTGACGAACCACCGGCTCGCCACCTGGCCGACCGTGGCGGCGAACGCGGAGACGAGGATCGCCAGGGCGAGCACGTCGAGCAGCCCCGGCCGCCTGCCGATGATGGCGTCGTCGATCACCGCCCGGTAGAGCAGCGGCGGCACGGCACCCAGCACCGACGTGGCGACGATGGTGGCCACCAGCCCGGCGATCCACCGCCGGTAGCGCCGGGCGAAGCCCCACACCCGCTCCACCAGCTCCCGCGAGATGCGGGCGTCACCGCCGGCGCTGCTGGCGTTGAGCATGCGCCAGGCACGGGGCGAGAACGGGACCACAACCGCGATTATGGATGCTTCCCGTCAGGTGCGCCCGCCCCGGTCGCGCCCGTGTCGTGAGGTAGCTTGCGCCCTCCCCGGCCCGAGGACCGCCTTTGATGAGCGCCACCCACGAGCTGCTCGGCAACGCCGAGCACGACGCGTCGACCCGGGTCGTCGTGCTCGCCCACCGGGCCGCCTGCGGCACGGCGCGGTCCAGCGGCGTGCGCGGGTTCCTCCACGACGTCGGGAAGGGGAAGCGGCGCCAGGTCCGGTAGGCGCCGGGGCCGGCGCCGGGAACGGCGCGTCGCCCCTCCGGCGCGCGCTGCGCCGTCCCGCCTTCCGACGGCTGCTGGTGGCCTCCACCGTCTCCCGGTGGGGCGACACGTTCGGGTCGATCGCGCTGGTGGTGCTGGTCTACCGGCTCACCGGGTCGGGGCTGAAGGTCGGCGTCACCGTGGCCTTCGAGATCGTGCCGGTGCTGGCCCTCGGGTTCGTGGCGGGCGCCCTCGTCGACCGGTTCTCCCGGCGGCACGTGATGGTCGCCGCCGACCTCGGGCGGGCGCTCGTCGCCCTGGGGCTGGCCTTGTGGCACGACGACGTGGCCGTGGCGTACGCCGCCGCCTTCGGGCTGTCGGCTTTCACGGTGTTCTTCAACCCGGCCTCGTCGAGCGCCGTGCCCTCCGTCGTGGCGGCCGACGAGCTCGCCGGGGCCAACGCCGCCATGTGGTCGGCCGCCGTCCTCTCCCAGATCGTGCTGGCGCCGCTGGCCGGGGTGCTGGTGGCGTGGACCGGCCCCGGTGCCGCCTTCGCCCTCAACGCCGCCTCCTTCGTCGTGTCGGCGGTCCTGCTGGCCGGGATCGCCCTGCCGCCCCCGCCGCCGGGCGCGCCGGACGGGGTCGCCCGGCCCCGCCGCCGGGACCTGGTGGCCGAGGGCCTGCGGACGGTGCGCCGGTCGCCGCTCCTGCGGACGTTGGCCGGCGTGCAGGCGCTGGCGGCGCTGTCGGCGGGCGCCACGTCGGCCCTGCTGGTCGTGCTCGCCCAGGACCACCTCGACGTCGGAGCCGGCCGCTTCGGCGTCCTCGTCGGCGCCATCGGCATCGGCTCCGACGTCGGACCGCTCGTCCTCCAGCGGATCGTGCCCGACGTGCGCCGCCCTGCGCTCCTGTTCGGCCCCTACCTGCTCCGGGGCGCCGTCGACCTCGTCCTGGCCGCCTTCTCGTCGTTCGCCGTGGCCCTCGCCGCCCTGGTCGGCTACGGGGTGGGGACGTCCACCGGCATGGTGACGTGGAACACGGTGCTCCAGTCGTCGGTGCCCGACCGACTGCGCGGCCGGGTCTTCGCCTTCTACGACGTCGTCTGGCAGTCGTCCCGGCTGGTGAGCATCGGGGTGGGGGGCGCCCTGGCCGACCTCGTCGGCATCCGCGCCGTGTACGTCCTCGGTGGCGCGCTGCTCCTCGCCGCCGGCTGGCTGGGCCTGGCGTCCCGGGCCGAGCTCGCCCCCCTGGAGGCCGGTTGACCGAACGCCGGTGCGCCGGGGCAGACTCTCGGGATGCGGCGGGCACTCGGCAAGGCGTTGGCGGCGGTCGTGGTTGCGGCGTGCGGTGTGGCGGTGGGCGGGAACGCCCCTGCCGCGGCGGCCGCGCCTCCACCGTCGGCGCGCGGCTACTGGTTCGTGGGATCGGACGGCGGCGTTTTCGCGTTCGGCGGCGCCGGGTTCTTCGGGTCCACCGGAGCCACCAGGCTCAACCGGCCCATCGTCGGCATGGCCACGACCCGGACGGGCAACGGCTACTGGTTGGCGGCATCCGACGGCGGGGTCTTCGCCTTCGGCGACGCCGCCTTCCACGGCTCGATGGGCGCGGTGGCCCTCAATCGGCCGGTGGTGGCGATCGTGGCCACGCCGTCGGGGCGGGGGTACTGGCTGATCGCCTCGGACGGGGGCGTCTTCTCCTTCGGCGACGCCGTGTTCCGCGGCTCGACCGGATCGATCAAGCTGAACCAGCCGGTGGTGACGGCCGCCTCCACTCCCACCGGGCGGGGGTACTGGCTGGTGGCGGCCGACGGCGGGGTGTTCGCCTTCGGCGACGCCGTGTTCCGGGGGTCGACGGGCGGCATCAGGCTGAACCGCCCGGTGATCGGCATGGCCACCACGCCATCAGGCCGTGGGTACTGGATGGTCGCCTCGGACGGCGGCGTCTTCGCCTTCGGCGACGCCCCGTTCCGCGGGTCGATGGGCGCCGCCCCGCTCAACCGGCCCGTCGTCGCCTTGGCCGCCACGCCCCGGAACCTGGGGTACTGGATGACGGCGTCCGACGGCGGCGTGTTCGCCTTCGGCGACGCCACGTTCGCGGGGAGCACCGGTGGCCAGCGCCTGGCCTCACCCATCGTGGGCATGGTGGCGTCGCCCGCCCGGGTCACCCCCGAGGTCGCCGCCTTCTACTACCCCTGGTACGCCACGCCCGCGCTGGACGGCGAGTGGCGCCACTGGGAGGGCAACAACAAGCAGCCGCCCGGTGACGTCGCCGCCAACTACTACCCCCAGCGGGGGGCGTACTCGAGTAGCGACCCGGCCGTCCTCCAGGGCCACATGGCGGAGATGGCGCAGGCGGGGATCGACCTCGTCGTGACGTCGTGGTGGGGCCGGGGCTCGTTCGAGGACCGGCGACTGCCCCAGGTGCTCCTCGCCGCGGCCGACGCCGGCATCCGGGTGGCCGTGCACCACGAGCCCTACGTCGGGCGGTCGCTGGCGACCATCGCCGCCGACGTCGCGTACCTCAAGGGCCTCGGTGTGCGCGACGTGTGGGTGTACAACGCCCAGGGCTTCCCGGCCGCCGCCTGGGCGCCCGTCCGGGCGGCCATGGGCGCCGACGTCCGGGTCATGGCCCAGAGCGGCAACCCGGTGCAGATGAAGTCCGGCGAGTTCTCGGCGTTCGCCAGGACGGCGGGCTTCGACGGCATCTACACCTACGACGCCGTGCGCTTCGCGCCGTCGGAGCTCGCCGGCGTGTGCGGGTCCGCCCGCCAGAACGGCCTGCTGTGCAGCCCGTCCGTCTCGCCCGGCTACACGGCGAGCCGGCTCAAGCCCAGGGACGCCCAGTTCGTCGCCCGGGAAGGCGGCGCCCGTTACGACGCCACGTGGGCGGGGGCCGTCGACGCCCGCGCCGACGTCGTCAGCATCACCAGCCACAACGAGTGGCACGAGGGGACGCAGATCGAACCCGCCGTGCCGTACTGCTTCCCCGACGGGTTCTGCTCACCGGGCTACGAGGGCGCCTACGGGGCCTCCGGCCCCACCGCCCCGGGCAGCTACCTCGCCCGCACGCTGGTGTGGTCGAGGGCGTTCCGGGCGTAGACGCGACGAGGGGCCGGCCCGGAGGCCGGCCCTCTCGCTGCTGCGGCGTCGTCGGCCGAGCCGATCAGTCGTCGTGACGGCGGCCCGTCACGACCAGGCCCGTCCCGAAGAGCACCAGGAACAACCCGGTCAGGGCGATGAGGCTGATGGGCGCCCCGGTGCGAGGCAGGGTCGGCCGCTCCAGCGTCACGCCCAGGACGATGGCGATGTCGGCCGCCGCGTTGGCGGACACCTGCCTGCCGAGGACGTCGGTGCCGGCGGCCGTGCCGATGTTTCGGGTCGGGCTGTCGGCCTCCACCACCTGGGACTTGGTGACGGCCACGACGGCGCCCGGCGCCATGGTGCCGATGACGGCGATGCCACCGAGGACGTCGTCGGTCACCGTGACGTCGTTCAGGGTGGTGTCGCCGGTGTTGGTCACCGTGTAGGTGAACGTGACCTCCTGGCCGGGGGAGACGCTCGCCGGGGTCGCCGCCTTGGTGATGGTGATGGCCGGCGTGATCACCTTGACGAAGGTGGAGTCGGCGGCGCCGGACTTCCGGCCCAGGGCGTCCACCGCTCCGACCGACGCCGTGTTGGTGGCGTCGCCCGAGGCGGAGCGCTGGTAGGCGCAGGTGAACGACGACCCGGCCGCCAGCGTCGCTCCGACGTGCTCGGGGCACAGGTCGGCGAAGCCGGGCTCGAGGGTGTCGGCCAGCGACTCCAGGGTCAGCGCGACGTTGCCGGCGTTCTCGATGCGCACCGTGTAGGTCAGGCGGTCGCCCGCGTGCACGACGAGGGCGTCACCCGAGGTGGCGTGGTCGCCGCCGTTCACCTTCTTGTCGAGCGTGATGCCCGCCGGCCTGGCCGTGTTGGTGAAGGCGACGGTGGCGGCGGTGGCTCCGATCGTCACCTTGCCGTCGGCGGGCACGGAGGCCGAGGTGAAGAGGGCCGACGCCTGCTCGCTCACCGTGCAGTCGGTGCCCGTCGGGATCCCGGTGATGGTCTTCGAGCCGTTGTCGGTGATCGTGAACGACTGGTCGTGGACGGTGCCGTCGCAGTCGACGTCGAAGGTGAAGGTCCCGCTGCCGCCGACGGTGGCCTTGGTGACCACCAGGTTGCCGGTGTCCCGGGTGTTCGTGAACGCCACCGTGTTGTCACCGACGGCGATGACGACCTGCCCGTCGGCAGGGACGGATAACCCGCTGAACAGGCTGTCGTCCCGCTCCGTCACGGTGCACGTGGTGCCCGTGGGGATGCTGGAGATCCGGCGGGCCCCGCTGTCGGTGATCGTCACCGACTGGTCGTGGCCGGTGCCGGTGCAGTCCACGTCGAAGGTGAAGGTCCCCGAGCCGCCCGTCGTCTCCTTGGTGACGACCAGGTCCCCCGTCTTGCGGGCGTTGGCGACGGCCACGGTGTTCGAGCCGGTGGCGATGGTGACCGTGCCGTCGGCCGGGACCGACGTCGACGTGAACAGCGGGTCGGCCGTCTCGGTCACCGTGCAGCTCGTCCCGGTGGGGATGCCGGTCACGGTGCGGGAGCCGTTGTCGGTGACGGTCAGCGTCTGGTCGAACGCCGTGCCGTCGCAGTCGACGGCGAAGCTGAACGTGCCGCTGCCCCCGGTCGTCGTCTTGGTGACGACGAGGTCACCCGTGAGCCGGGTGTTCGTGAACGCCACGGTGTTCGTGCCGCTGGCGATGGTGACCTGGCCGTCGGCGGGCGACGAGACCGTCGAGAACCCGGAGGCGGCCCGCTCGGTCACCGTGCACTCCGTTCCGACGGCGATGCCGGTGATGGTCCGGGAGCCGTTGTCGGTGATGGTGACGGCCGTGTCGTAGGTGGTGCCGGTGCAGTCCACGTCGAAGGTGAAGGTGCCGGACCCGCCGTTGGTCGCCTTGGTGATCACCAGGTCACCGAGCTGGACGTTGACGAAGACGCTGACCGTCTGGCTGGTGCCGATGGGGATGACCAGGCTCCGCGGGGTGGCGTCCAGCTGGTAGCCGTCCGGCGCCGCCGTCTCGGTCACCGTGCACGGCGTCCCCGACGGCCCGTTGACGGCGATGGCCCCGGTGGTGGCCGTTCCCGACGCGCTCACCGTGCCGTCCTGGTTGGTCTGGCTCTGGTTGCTGAGCCCGGTG
>Ga0247704_1000434_pt1 | contig 11822 bp, 6 predicted proteins | sample 41W_NmetaG_FD_189042 | JGI IMG/M metagenome (GOLD analysis project Ga0247704, IMG submission 189042) | Soil microbial communities from hillslope of Landscape Evolution Observatory, University of Arizona, Oracle, AZ, United States - 4-1-W_N | ecosystem: Engineered > Artificial ecosystem > Mesocosm...
GGCCGGGGGCCGGGCGGTTCAGCGGCGGCCGGGTGGCTCCGCCGAACGGGGATCGGCCGGCCAGGCGTGCTTGGGGTAGCGGCCGGCCATCTCCTTGCGCACCTCGGCCCAGGTGCCGGCCCAGAAGCCGGGGAGGTCGGCGGTCACCTGCACCGGGCGCCTGGCCGGTGACAGCAGCTGGAGGACGACCGGCACCCGGCCCGCGGCCACCGTGGGGTGGCGGTCGGTGCCGAACAGGTCCTGGACCCGGACGGCGGCCACGGGCTGGTCGCCGCTGTAGTCGATGGCGACGGTGCGCCCGGATGCGACCCGCAGCGTCGGTGGCGCCATCCGGTCGAGCTCGGCGGCCAGCCGGTGCCCGAGGCGCAGCCGCAGGGCCCGCTCGACGTCGACGGCCTCCAGGTCGGCCCGGCTGGTCGCTCGCTGGAGGGCGGGCGCCAGCCACTCGTCGAGCGTCGCCAGGAGGGCGGCGTCGGCGAGGTCGGGCCAGTCCTCGCCGAGGACGCGGCGGGCGAAGGCGGCCCGCTGCTGGAGGGCGCGGGCGCGGTCGGTCCAGCCCAGGGCGGCCAGCCGGGTGGAACGGACCCGGGCCAGGAGGGCCCGGGTGGTGCCCGGTCCGGCCGGGGCGGGCCCGTCCGACGTCGACAGCACCAGCGCGCCGAGCCGGCGCTCCACCTTGGCCCGCAGGTCGTCGCGGGCCGGGTCCCAGGACAGGCTGACCGTCTCCTCCGGCCCGCCGGCGGCGGCCTCGATGTCCGCCGCGTCCAGGCCGGCGGCCAGGCGGATGCGGCCGTCGCCCCGGCCGGCGTCGATCTCGGCGACGGCCAGGAAGGCCTCCCCGGCCAGGGGGTCGCCGGCAGGGAGCCAGGCCCCGGCGCCGCTGCGCAGGCGGAACCTGGCCCCGCCCCGGGCCTGGGCCACCCGGTCGGGATAGGCGAGCGCCAGGAGGGGGCCGCAGCGGGAGGGGTCCACCGGCGCCGGCCGGATGCCGGCCCGCCGGGCCAGCTCCCTCGCCCGGCGGGCCGCACCCCGGACGGCGCCGGTGTCGGCCAGCGGGTGCCGCCCGTCGGGGTCGGAGACGAGGGCGGCCCGCAGGGCGACGTCGGCCGGGAGGTCGTCGGGGCGGCCCCGCAGCACGTCACGGTCCTCCAGGAGGGCGGCCAGGAGGCAGGCCGTCCAGCCGGCGCCGGCCACGACCATGCGGGCCAGCCGGGGGTGGAGCGGGAGGTCGGCCATGGCCCGGCCGAGCGCGGTGGGCCGGCCGGCGCCGTCGACGGCCCCCAGGATGAGGAGGAGGCTGCGGGCCTCCTCGAGGGCCCGGGGCGGCGGCGGGTCGAGGAAGGCCAGACGGGCGGGGTCGGCGCCCCAGACGGCCAGCTCCAGGGCCAGCCCGGCCAGGTCCACGCCGGCGATCTCGGGGGCGGCGTGGGGGCGGCGGGCGCCGTGCTCCAGCTTCGACCACAGGCGGTAGGCGACCCCCGGCTCCGTCCGCCCGGCCCGCCCGGCCCGCTGCTCGGCCGAGGCCCGGGAGATGGGGCCGGTGTGGAGCTTGGTGAGGCCGCTGCGGGGGTCGAAGCGGGGGGTGCGGGCCTGGCCGGTGTCGACCACCACCCGGACGCCGTCCACGGTGAGGCTGGTCTCGGCGATGTCGGTGGCCAGCACGACCCGGCGCCGGCCGGGCGGGGAGGGGGCCAGGGCCTGGTCCTGCTCGGCCGCGGGGAGGGCGCCGAACAGGGGCCGGACGTCGACACCGGGCGGGAGGGCGCCGTTGCGCAGCGACGCCTCGACCCGACGGATGTCGGCCGCGCCGGGCAGAAAGACCAGCACGTCGCCGTGCTCCTCCCGGACGGCCCGGCGGACGGCGGCGGCGGTCGCCGCATCGAGGCGGTCGCCCTGGCGCTTGGGGACCCACCGGAGGGTCACCTCGTGGGCCCGGCCCGCGCTCTCGACGACCGGCGCGCCGCCCAGCAGGGCCGCCACCCGGGCCGCCTCCAGGGTGGCCGACATGGCGAGGATGCGCAGATCGGGGCACAGCGCAGGGCGGGCGTCGAGGACGAGGGCCAGGGCCAGGTCGGCGTGGAGGTTGCGCTCGTGGAGCTCGTCGAAGACCACCAGGCCCACGCCGGGCAGCGCGGGGTCGGCCTGCAGCCGGCGGGTCAGCACCCCCTCGGTGACCACCTCGATGCGGGTGTGGCGGCCGACCCGGCGCTCGTCGCGGGTGGTGAAGCCAACCGTCGCCCCCACCTCCTCGCCGAGGAGGGAGGCCATCCGCCGGGCCGCGGCCCGGGTGGCCAGCCGGCGGGGCTCCAGGACCACCATCCGCCGGCCGCCGAGCCACTCCTCCTCGAGCAGGCGCAGGGGGACGATCGTCGTCTTGCCCGCGCCGGGCGGCGCCACCAGCACCGCGCTGGCGGAGGCGGCCAGGGCGGCCCGCAGGGCGGGGACGCAATCCTCGACGGGCAGGCCGCTGGGCGAAACCTCGATCGGCACGAAAGCCAGTGTTGCCGCGAGCCGATAGCCAGGAGAACCATGGCACGTTGGGTAGGAATGCCGGTCCGCAAGGTCACGGTCGCGCCGCGCCTGCTCCGATCCGGCGCCGCCATCCTGATCGCCATGGCCGCGCTCGTCTCCTCGCCCGCTCCTGCGCACGCCATGGGCGGCGTCGCCGGGTACGCGAGCCGGGACGCCCGGGTCCTCGCCGAGGGAGTCGAGTACCGCCGCCTGGTCCGCCGCTCCGGGCCTGTGGTGGTCCACGTGGTGTCGCTCCGCAAGGACGCCGGCCACAGCCTGCGGGCCGTGCTCTCCAACGATCGAGTGGCCGGCCCCGCTCCGGTCGAGGAACGGACGTCGGCCATGTGCCAGCGGGTGGGCTGCATCGCGGCGGTAAACGGCGACTTCGCCCTGCCCACCGGGGACCCGGTCGGCGGGCTCGTCGCCGGCGGCGCGCTCCTGCGCTCGCCGGTGCCCAGCCAGCACCAGCTCTCGGTGTCGCCGGCCGGCGACCTGCGGGCCGGGACTCTCTCCTGGTCGGCCCAGCTGCTGCCGTCCGATCTGCGGCCGACGGCCGTCACCGGGCTCAACGTCGAGCGGGTGCCCGACGCACTCGTCCTCTACACCCCCGCCAACGGCCCGGCCACCGGTACGAACGAGTTCGGCGTCGAGCTGGTCGGGCGGGTGGTGGAGCCGTCGCCGCCGCTGCGGCTCGAGCAGACCGCCCTGGTGGAGCTGGTGGCGCTGGTCGAGGGGGCGGGCAATGCGCCGATCCCCCCTGACGGCCTCGTCCTCTCCGGCCACGGCAAGGGGGCTGCCGAGCTGATGGACGTGTGGCGCCGGGTCGGCACGGGCGCCGTCAGCCCCCGGGCCCTGCTCCGCGTGGAGACCAGGGCGCCGGTCGCCGAGAGCCTCGGCGGGACCCCGGTGCTGGTCCACGAGGGCCGGCGGTGGGTGGCCGACGACGGGTCGAACTTCGTGGCCGGCCGCCATCCCCGCACGATCGTCGGGTGGAACGCCACCGAGACACTGCTCGTCACCGTCGACGGGCGCCAGCCGGGCTACAGCGTGGGCCTGAGCCTGCTCGACGCCGCCGACCTGCTGCTGGCCATGGGTGCGACGGAGGCCCTCAACCTCGACGGCGGCGGCTCGACCACGATGGTCGTGGGCGCGGCGGTCGTGAACCGGCCGAGCGACCGCATGGTGAAGCGAGCGGGCAGGCAGCAGGTCGTCCACACGACCAGCTCGGGCGACGTCGTCCTCGGGGCGGTGGAGCGACCGGTGGCCAGCGGCCTGGCCATCGTGCCGGCCGGCGGAGTGGCGCCGGCCCCCCTGGACCCGTTCAGCGGAGGTGGAGCGCTGCTGCCCGGGGCCGACCCGCTCCCCTACGACGATCCCGCCTCCATCCCCGGCGGCGGGAACCTGGCCCTGATCGACCTCCGCATCGCACCGTCGCCGGCGCCCGCCCTGGTGGCCGTGGCCGCCGGGATGGAGGTGGCGGTGGCCCAGTGGCTCCTGACCGTCGCCGTCCTCCGGCGGAGGGCGCGGCAGGCCCGCCGGTAGACTCGGCAGTCGTGACGACCCCCGGGCCACCGCCGCGCCGCGACTTCATCCGGGACATTATCGAGGACGACCTGCGCACCGGGAAGCACGGTGGCCGGGTCCTCACCCGCTTCCCGCCCGAGCCCAACGGCTACCTGCACATCGGCCACGCCAAGTCGATCTGCCTGAATTTCGGCATCGCCCAGGAGTACGGCACCCGCTGCAACCTCCGCTTCGACGACACCAACCCGGCCAAGGAGGACGTGGAGTACGTCGAGTCGATCCAGGCGGACGTCCGCTGGCTGGGCTTCGACTTCGGCGAGCGGGCCCTCCACGCCTCGGACTACTTCGGCGAGATGTACGAGCTGGCCGAGGACCTGGTCCGGGCGGGCAAGGCCTACGTCGACCACCTGAGCGAGGACGAGATCCGGGACTACCGGGGCGGCCTCAGCGAGCCGGGCCGGCCGTCGCCCTACCGGGACCGCAGCGTCGAGGAGAACCTGGCCCTGTTGCGCCAGATGCGCACCGGCGACCTGCCCGACGGGACCTGCGTGCTGCGGGCCCGGATCGACATGGCCGCGTCCAACATGAAGATGCGCGACCCGCTCCTCTACCGGATCCGCCACGAGCCCCACGACCGCACCGGCGACGAGTGGCCCATCTACCCGATGTACGACTACGCCCACCCGCTGTCGGACGCCATCGAGGGCATCACCCACTCGCTCTGCACCCTGGAATTCGAGAACAACCGGGAGCTGTACGACTGGGTCATCGCCGAGACCGGGGTCTCGGAGCGCCACGGGTTCAGCCGGCCGCAGCAGATCGAGTTCGCCCGGCTGGCCATGGACTACACGGTGATGAGCAAGCGCAAGCTGCTCACCCTGGTCGAGGAGGGGCACGTCTCAGGGTGGGACGACCCCCGGATGCCGACGATCGCCGGGATGCGCCGCCGCGGCTACCGGCCGGAGGCCATCCGGGCCTTCGCCGACCTCATCGGCGTGGCCAAGGTCAACTCGGTCGTCGATATCGGCAAGCTCGAGTTCTGCGTGCGGGACGACCTGAACTGGGTGGCCCCCCGGGTGCTGGGCGTCCTGCGCCCACTCAAGGTCACGGTCACGTCGTGGCCGGAGGGCAAGGTCGAGGAGCTGACCGGCCCCTACTTCCCGCCCGACGTCGGCCGATCGCCGGGTTCGGGCCACGCAGGCCAGGCGGGCTCCCGTGTCGTCCCCTTCTCCCGCGACCTGCTGATCGACCGCGACGACTTCATGGCCGATCCGCCGGCCGGGTACCAGCGGCTGGCGCCGGGGCGGACCGTGCGGCTGCGCCACGGCTACTGCATCACCTGCGACGAGGTGGTCGAGCGCGACGGCGAGGTGGTCGAGCTTCGGTGCACCCACGTCCCCGACCCGTCCGGCGTGAAGGTGTCGGGCGTGATCCAGTGGGTGTCGGCCCCCCATGCGGTGCCCGCCACCGTCCGGCTCTACGACCGCCTGTTCCGGGTGCCCCGCCCGGAGGAGGGCGACCTGGCCGCCGGGCTCAACCCGGCGTCGCTGCAGGTGGTGGAGGGGGCCATGCTCGAGGCCAGCCTGGCCGGCGCCGAGCCGGGCAGCCGCTGGCAACTGGAGCGGGTCGGCTACTTCATGGTCGACCCGGTCGACTCCGGGCCGGGCGCGCCCGTCCTGAACCGGACCGTCACCCTGCGCGACTCCTGGCAGGGCGCCGGCCCCGAGGCGGCCGCGCCGGTGCGGCCGGCGGCGCGCTCGGCCAAGGCCACCACCCGGCCGCCCAAGAGGAGCCGGGCCGAGTACCGGGCCGAGGCCCGGGTGCGCGACCCCGAGCTGGCCGGGAGGTTCGCCGGCTGGCCGGTGGAGCACGGGATCTCCGGGGCCGAGGCCGACCTGCTCACCGGCGACCGGCCCACGGGCGACCTGTTCCTGCAGGCGGTGGCCACGGGGGCGCCCGCGCCGGCGGTCGCCCGCTGGATCGTCAACGACCTGCCGCCCGCCCTGGGCGACCGCTCGATCACCGAGACGAGACTGACCGGGCCGGCGCTCGGCGAGCTGGTGACCGAGCTGGAGGGCGGCACGATCACCGCGGCCGCGGCCAAGGAGGTGCTCACCGAGCTGGTCGAGCGAGGCGGCGACCCCCGCCGGATCGTGGCCGAGCGGGGCCTGGCCCAGGTCAGCGACGAGGCGGCGATCGCCGCCCTGGTCGACGAGGCCGTCGCCGCCAACCCGGACAAGGTCGACGCCTACCGCGCGGGCAAGGTCGCCCTGTTCGGCTTCTTCGTGGGCCAGGTGCTCCGGGCGTCGCAGGGCAAGGCCAACCCCCAGGTGGTCCAGAGGCTGCTGCAGGACCGCCTGGGCTAGAGGTACTGGCCGGTGCCGCCGTCGGCCGCGCGGGAGGCGAGTCGGGTGACGTCGCCCCGGCGCTCGAACACCTCGGCCAGGGTCAGCTCGCGGGTCGCCGGCTGCCCCAGGAGGGCGGAGGCCTCCGACCGCGACAGCGGAGGGAACTCGATCTCGGCCAGGCACCGCCCGGGGCGGACCACGGCCGGGTGCAGGCGCCCGAGCGGCTCGTTGGTGGTGATCATGACGAGCGTGCGGAGCCCGCGCCCGGTGAACCCGTCGGCCACGTTGAGCAGGCGGGAGAGCGACTGGCCGGTGGCCCGCTTGGCGTCGGCCCGCAGCAGCTCGTCGGCGTCCTCGATGACGATCAGCCGCCACGTGGGCGCGTCGTCGTCGTCCTCGTCGCAGTGGTCGTCGGCGCCGAGCAGGACCGACATCAGATAGCGGGCCTCCCCGAGGAACGCCTCGGGGTCGACGATGAAGAACGTCCGGCACCACCCGGCCCACTCGCGGGCCAGCGACCGGATGGCCGTGGTCTTGCCGGTCCCCGGCGGCCCGTGCCACAGCAGGAGGCGACCGCCCCCCGCCGGCGGGCCCATGCCGGCCAGGGCGCCAACCTTGGCCCGCGCCCCGCTCGCGTAGTGGGCGGCGACGCTTCCCCACGCAGGCGCGTCGAGCTCCCGACGGATGCTGCGCTGGCAGTTCCCGTCGGCGTACCAGAACTCGACGTGGATGGCCTCCGGCTGCGGCTCGACGACCGGGCACCGGGCCCGCACCTCGGCCACGATCTTGGCCAGGAGCTCGCTGGTGGTCGCGCTGACGGTGACGTCGGCCCGGCCGTTGCGGAAGCGCTTGACCAGCACCGTCCAACCGTCGGCCTGGGCCAGCACCCGCTCCATGTGGGTCTCCGTGAGCTGGCGCACGACCGTCCCCAGCGGCACGATGTCGGCCGCCCGGGCCACGCCGCTGACGCTGATGTCCTCGGCGAACGGCTCCTCACCGGTGACGAAGCGCGTGTAGGCAAGGGGGACGATCACGTCCCCGTAGTCGTCGCCCGAGTCCAACGTCAGGCGCAGCGGCAGCTCGGTGGAGCCCATGGCGGGCCATGGTGGCAGGCGGCGGCCCGTGGAGCGCCGGCTTTTCCGCCGAGAGTGGACGATCCGGTGCGGTATGTCGCCGCGAATCGCCCACTCTCGGGGTGGGTCAGGGCAGGTGCTGCACCGTGGCCGTGTAGGAGCCGCCGGTGCCGGTCATGACCAGGCGGTAGGTGCCCCGCACCGGGCCGGTGGCGGTCATGGTGCGGGTGCCGGTGCCCGAGGTCTGGGCGAGGACCGAGCCGTCCGGGGCGTAGAGGGTGGAGGTGACCGTCCGGTTGGAGGGGCCCTTGACCGTGACCGTGATGGCCCCCGGGCCCGAGGCGAAGCTGTGGGTGATCGAGCGCCGCTTGTTGGTGAACGAGCCGGTGAAGGTCTTCGTGACCGGCGCGTTCGGGTCGGTGACGGTGACGGTCATGGTGTCGCTGGCCGACAGCTGGCTGTCGCTGGCCGTGAGCGAGAGGGTGTAGGTGCCGGCGACGGAGAAGCCGGCGGTGGTGTCGACGCTGGTCGGGCTGGCGAAGGTGACGGTGCCCGGCCCGGCCGACTTGGCCCAGGCGACGGTCACCACCGCGCCGGCGGGCTTGCCGTCGTCGCTGACCGTCCCGTCGAGCGACGCCTGCTGGCCGACCTGGATCGACCGGTTCGGGCCGGCGTCGACGGTGGGTGGGGCGTTGGCCGGCTCGCCGATCACCCCCTTCACGAGGAAGCGGCTGTTGTAGGTGTTCCAGTGGGTGGCCAGGTACGTGCCGGCGGCGGGGGTGCCGGCCAGGAAGTAGTCGTCGTGGTTGCAGTCGAAGAGGCGGCCGTCGCGGGTGCCGCACACGGTCTGCATGACGACCGGGCCGGAGCCGTCGTCGTCGTAACACATCTCGTCACGCTCGTCCCAGCAGTGGAAGTTGGGGGTGGCGTGGGGGGCGTCGGGCTGGACGCCACCCAGGTTGTGCATCAGCTCGTGGCCCTCGGCGTAGCCCCAGCAACCGGCGTCGACCCGGCCGAAGGCGGTGTAGTAGCCGTTGTTGGCGTTGGCCTGGCCCGGTTGGCTGTCGCGGTAGATCTGGCCGATGCCGCACAGCACGTTGCTGTCCATCCAGACCAGGTAGCGGCGGTCGGCCCGGTTGTAGCCCCGCGCCTTGAGCTCGTTGATGGTGTTGCCGAACGTGTCGTCGGCCGTGGTCGACAGGATCTCGCGGCGGACGACGACCGAGCAGCCGGTCGTGGCGTCGGGCACCGTGACGAACGGCACGTGGACCTCGCCACCGGTCTCGGCCGCCGACATCCGGTACTGCCACTCCACGTAGGGGGCGTAGCTCGACCGGATGAGCGGGGCGATCGAGGCGTAGCGGTCGGTGCCGCCCGCGGTGGCGTAGATGGCCTCGACCCGGAAGCCGGACGTCCCGTCACCGGTGCAGGCGATCCCGTCGCCGTTGGTGCCGGGGCCGGGGGCGGGCATGGGCAGGGCGGCGGCCACGCCGGCGGCCGTCTCGGTGCTCACGGGCACCCGGGCGTCGACGCCGGCCGGGGTCGGGTCGGGCCCGTGGGTGCAGCCGAGGACCTCACTGGCCCGGCCGCGGACCTCGAACAGCCCGGCGCAGCGGTTCTCGACCCGGCCGGGGGCGAGGCCGTCCCAGACCAGGCCCCGGGCCCGGTCGTTCGGCGGGACGACCTGGGCGGCGGCGGGCGGGGTGAAGGTGGCCAGGCCGGCAGCCAGGAGGGCGACAGCGGCCGCGGCGCGGGCGATGCGGTGCGGGGAACGAGCCATGGTCTCGTCGTTGTCGTCTCACCGGGCGCCCAACTGAAGGGGTCGAACGACCCAGCCCGCGTGCTCAGATCACGACGGTCAGGGCGTCGGGCTGGACCCGCACGGAGATCACCTTTGCCGTGCCCGTGGCCACCCCGTCGAGGCGGACCGTGAGGGGCCGCTCCAGCTCGACCTGCACCGCCGCCGACCGGCGCTCCTTGATCCCGGGGTGGGGCAGGTGGGCGCCGTGGTGGAGGCGGGCCCGCACCGCCAGCAGCTGGCCGGGCGGCAGGCGGACGTCGTAGGTGTCGAGCAGGCCGTCGTTGGGGTGGGCCCGGGGCCCGAGGTTCCAGTCGCCGAGCCACTGGCCGTTCATGGCCACGAACGCCCGCGTCCACAGCCGGGTGCGGGCGACCAGGTGGGCGACGAAGAGGTGGAGCCGGCCGTCGAGCAGGGCCTCGCCCAGGTCGACCGGGAAGCGGACGCCCTGCAGCTCGGTGCCCGTCCCGCCGCCCAGCGTCCGGCACAGGTCGCCCCCCAGCAGGCCGAGGGCCGGGAACGGCCGGCGCTCCCGCCGAGCGGCGTTCAGGACCGCGGACGCCTCGGCGTCGGACCGGACCACCACCCCACCCTCGGGCAGCCCCCCGGGCTCACCGTAGGGCGACCCCTTGGCGATCGGCACGGCCGGTCAGATCCCCCGCTCGGACGCCTGGAACTGGTGACAGATCTGGGGGTCATGACCCCCAGATCTGTCACCAGTTCGGAGGGGTGGACGCCGCACCCTCATTCGCCTCAGGCGCCCACGACCGAGGACGCGGCGACCACGCCCCGGAACAGCCGGTCGGCCGCCTCCCGGGCCGCGGCGGCCGTGTGCGGGTCGGGCGCCATCTCCCCCAGCTGGCGGACAAGGTCGATCAGCTGCTTGACGTTGCGGACGAAGTCGCCCCCCGACAGCTCCTCGTCGATGATGACCTCGGCCAGCTCGTCGCCCGAGGCCCAGCGGTAGGCGTGGCCCACGAAGCCGGGGTCGGGACGGCGGGTGAGCGGCAGCCCCGCCTCCTCCTCGGCCGAGTTGAGCTCGGTGGCCATGGCGTCCAGCTCGATCCAGCGCCGGTGCAGGCGGCCGGACGGGAACGAGGCCTCCTCGGGGGCGTTCTCGGGGCGGCGGGCCTCGTAGGTGAACGCCGAGGCCAGGGCGGCCACGCCGGTGGCGTCGAGCCCGTCGAACAGGCCGGCCCGGAGGGCCTCGGCCACCAGGAGGTCGCACTCGTGGTAGATGCGGGCCAGCGTCTCCCCGCCGTCGGTGAGCGACCACCCGTCGACGTAGCCCCAGGTCTCCAGCACCCGCAGCACCCGGTCGAACTGGCGGGCCAGCGACTCCGTCCGCCCCTGGATCCGCCGCTCCAGCCGGCGCAGGTCCTTCTCCAGCCGCTCGGCCCGCTCGGCCGAGCGCAGGTGGCGGCGCAGGTCCGGGCAGGCGGCGACCGGGTGGCGGTCGGGCGAGTCGCCGTCGTGGCCCGCGGTGTGGCGGCTGGGGGGCGCGCTCGGGCGCAGGCGGCCCAGGGCCTGGGCGACCTCCCGGCGGAACACGGGGTTGCGGGGGGCGTAGGGGACGGGCAGCTCGACCCGCCCGACCGGGCGGGGCGGGAACCGGAAGTCCCGGGCCGAGAGCGTGAGGTAGCGGCGGTCGGGGGTCAGCGCGCCCACCCGCACGTCCTCCCCCTTGCGGCTGGAGGTGGAGATGACGGCCACCCGCCCGGCCGACTTGCCGCCCGACACCATGATCACGTCGCCGGGCTTGACCCGCTCCAGGGCGGCCACCACCCCCGCCCGGGCCGACGCCCGCCTGGGGCGGCCGTCGCCGTCGTCGTCCCGGAGGAGCTTGCGGTACTCCCCCACGTCGCCCAGCTCGCAGGTGGCCTCCCCGCGGGCGGTCGCCAGCAGCTGGGTCGACCGCTCGAGCTGGGCCTCGAGGCGGACCACGTCTCGGTCGGAGGTGAACTGGGCGAACGACAGGTTGAGCAGGTGGCGGGCCTCGTCGGGCGGGTAGCGGCGGACCAGGTTGGCGGCCATGTTGTACGTCGGCCGGAACGACGACTTGAGGGCGTAGGTCCGGGTCGAGGCCAGGCCGGCGACCTGCTCGAACGGCACGTACGGCGACCACAGGACGACGGCGTAGCCCACCTCGTCGATCCCCCGGCGCCCGGCCCGCCCGGTCAGCTGGGTGTACTCGCCCGGGGTGAGGAACTCGTGGCGCTCGCCGGTGAACTTCGACAGCTTCTCGATCACCACCGACCGGGCCGGCATGTTGATGCCCAGGGCCAGGGTCTCGGTGGCGAACACCGCCTTCACCAGCCCGGCCGAGAAGCAGGCCTCCACCGTCTCCTTGAACGGCGGCACCATCCCGGCGTGGTGGGCGGCCACGCCCGCCTCCAGCGCCGTCAGCCACCGGCCGTAGCCCAGGACGGCGAGGTCGGCGTCGGAGAGGATGTCGGTGCGGGCCTCGGCGATGGCCCGGATCTCCCGGGCCTCCTCGGGCGTCGTCAGCCGCAGGCCGCCGTCGAGGCACTGCTTGACCGCGTCGTCGCAGGCGGCCCGGCTGAAGAT
>Ga0247704_1000436_pt1 | contig 11794 bp, 12 predicted proteins | sample 41W_NmetaG_FD_189042 | JGI IMG/M metagenome (GOLD analysis project Ga0247704, IMG submission 189042) | Soil microbial communities from hillslope of Landscape Evolution Observatory, University of Arizona, Oracle, AZ, United States - 4-1-W_N | ecosystem: Engineered > Artificial ecosystem >...
GTGGGCGAATGTCTCGTTCAGCGCCCGCTCGTCGAAGCGTTGGGCGCGGATCCACGCCTCGTGCTTGAGCGTCCAGTTGTCGCCGCCGCGCCACACCCGGCCGTGGCGCAGCAGGAACTTGCCCAGGGACCGAGCACGGCGTCGCCGTGAGGATCGCCCCCGAACGCCTCACGTCGTCATAGGGCGGCCCATTGTCCGGGGGGTCGCCCAGCTCCTCCGAATCCCGGCACCAGGTAGCGACGGCTGTACATTGTCGAAAGGCTATAGGTCGGTTACTAGTACCGGGCAGGACGGCGACGAGGAGGTAAGACTGCGGACGGAAGGCCGAGATGCGGCCCCGCGAAGGAGCGTCGATGTCACCGCTTTCCCGCCGGGAGCTCCTTCTCCGCTCCCTCCAGCTCAGTCCCGTCGTTGTGCTCCCAAGCATCGTCCTCGGTGCGTGCGCCGACGATGACGACGACGACGCCGGCACGTCGACCGGATCGGGCAAAGGCACTGCCACACAGGTCCTCGTCGGCTTCGGGACGGGCAATGCTCCCGAGCAGGTCCCCCCGCAGGACGAGCTCGCCAAGAAGTTCGAGGCCGCCAACGCCGGGTCGTCGGTCGACTTCCTCCGCATCCCGGACACCGACGAGGCCCAGCGCAAGTTCGGTGTGCTGCTGGCGTCGGGCGACGCCCCCGACGTGATCCTGCCCACCGGGCTGTACGGCATCTCCCTGTACCTCGACCAGGATGTATGGCTGGACCTGTCGGGCCTGATGAAGGAGAGTGGGGTTAGCCTCGACCTGTTCGAACCGGGCATCCACGACGCCGCCCGGGCCGTGAACTACTTCGGCGCCAACTCCGCCAAGGTCGTCGGCCTGCCCGCTGGGATCTTCACCCACGCCGTCGCCTACAACAAGGATCTCTTCACCAAGGCGGGGGTGGCCGAGCCTCCGCACGCCTGGGACACGCCGGACTGGACCTACGACAAGTTGGTGGAGGTGGCGAGCGCGCTGACGCTCGACGACAAGGGTCGCACGCCCACCCAGCCCGGGTTCGACGCCGGCAAGATCGCCCAGTTCGGCCTCGGCCACTGGGACACCGGGATCATGACGCTCGGCCATGGGGGCAAGGTCTACGAGCCGGGCGCCGAGAAGCTCTCGCTGGACAGCCCGGAGTACATCGCAGGGTTCCAGGCAGGCGCGGATCTCGTCAACCGGCATCACGTGCTCGCGTCCGACGAGTTGGCGGCGGGCGTGGCGGCTGGCGCCGACGACCCGCAGCTGGCGGCGTGGAAGTCCGGCAAGGTGGCGATGATCGACATGTGCGCCTGCGACCTGCTCTCCTACGGCCTCGACAATGACTTCGCCTGGGACGTGGCCGCCTGGCCGCGCGGCCCCAAGCGCCTCATCTCCCACCTGAACGTGGACTTCGGCACGATCGTCTCCAAGAGCGCCCGGCAAGCGCAGGCCTTCGACCTCCTGCGCTTCCTGCTGGTCGAGCCCGAGAACGGCCGCACCCTCTCCACCAAGGCGTACGGCGCCATGTCACCGCTGAAGTCGGAGTCGGGCAAGTTCGTCGACGAGCTGCAGGGGCGCTTCCCCGGCGTCGACCTCAGCGTGTTCGTGAAGGCTCTCCCCCACTCCGCCAACGAGCAGGAGGTCTGGTACCCGGCCTTCACCGAGATCAGCGACTTGGGTGGCCAGTTCCTCGACACCGTCCGCCAGGGCAAGGCCACCGCCGCCGAGCAGCTGCCCAAATACCAGGAGGCGGCCCAGAAGAAGTTCGACGAGTGGTTCGAGAACCACGAGCTTCCCACCTCCTGATCGCCGGAAGACGGAGGTGTCGAGGCGACAGCTGACGGCGACCACGGGCGAGGCCGTGGCCGCCTACGGCCTGGTCAGCCCGTGGGTGATCGGCTTCGTGGGGCTGACGGTGGGGCCCATGATCGCCTCGCTGGTCCTGTCGCTGACCGACTACGGGCTGGTCAACCCGGAGGATGCCTCCTGGGTGGGCTTGGGCAACTATGCCGAGGCGCTCACCGACGATCCCCTCGTGTGGCAGTCGCTGAAGGTCACCGCCTACTACGTGGTGCTCTCGGTGGTGTTCGAGTTGGTGGTGGGTCTCGCCCTCGCCGTGCTCTTGAACGTGGGCGTGCGCGGCGTCGGCGTCCTGCGCACCATCTACTACCTGCCGGCCGTCGTTTCCGGGGTGGCCGTCTCCCTGCTGTGGCTGCTGATCTTCCAGCCGAGCAGCGGTTTGGCCAATGCCGTTCTCGGGCTGCTCGGCTTCGACGGCGTGGGCTGGGTGTACTCCACCACGTGGGTGGTGCCGGCCTTCGTCCTGATGAGCGTGTGGGGGGTCGGACGGGCCGCCTTCATCTACCTCGCCATCCTCCAGCGCATCCCCACCAACCTCTACGAGGTGGCATCGGTCGACGGGGTGGGCTCGTTCGGCCGCTTCCTGCGGATCACCCTGCCGCTGGCGACACCGGCCATCTTCCTCAACCTGGTGCTGGCCGTCATCGGCAAGTTCCAGATCTTCACCGAGGCGTTCGTCATCAGCGAGGGTGGCCCGGGGACGTCGAGCCTGTTCTTCGTCCTCTACCTCTACCGGGTCGCCTTCCGCTACTTCGAGGTCGGCTACGCGTCGGCGTTGGCCTGGCTCCTCTTCGCCGTTCTGCTCGCTCTCACAGCCGTCGCCTTCCGCACCAGCCGGCACTGGGTCTATTACGAGGCGGACCGGCAGTGAGGGCGCGCACGTGGGAGCCGGTCGTCGGGCCACGCGCCACCGGTCCGTGGGCGCGACGCGCCTCGATCGCCCTGCTGGTCGCCGGCGCCGTCGCCGTGCTGGTCCCGTTCGCCTGGATGGTCTCGACGTCGCTCAAGCCTGAGGCGGAGGTCTTCCGCCAGCCCATCCAGTGGGTGCCGCGCACCACCCGGCCCGAGAACTACGCCGAGGCCACGACGCTGATCCCGTTCTGGCGCTATTTCCTCAACTCACTGATCGTCGCCATCCCCGTCGTCATCGGCACAGTGATGTCGGCCGCCGCCGCCGCCTACGCGTTCGCCCGCATGCGGGCACGCGGTCTACGCGTGCTGTTCGCCCTGGTGCTGGCCACGTTGCTGCTCCCCGGCGAAGTGACGCTGCTCCCGTCGTTCCTGCTGTTCCGTGAGCTGGGCTGGGTAGGCAGCTACCTGCCACTCATCGTCCCCTCGCTCCTCGGGGGCGGGGCCTTCAACATCTTCCTGCTCCGCCAATTCTTCCGCACCATCCCGCTGGCTCACGACGAGGCGGCCCGCCTCGAGGGCCATGGCTTCGCGTCCATCATCCTGCGGGTCGTCGTCCCCCAGGCGTGGCCGGCCATCGCGCTGGTCGCCACCTTCACGTTCGTCGAGACGTGGAACGACTTCCTCGGCCCGCTGCTGTACATCTCCGACCAGGACCGCTACACGCTGCCCCTCGGGCTCAACTTCTTCAAGGACATCTACAACACCCAGTGGGCCCACCTGATGGCCGCGTCATTGCTGGCCCTCCTGCCCTGCCTGCTCGTCTTCTTTGCCGCCCAACGGGCCTTCACCGAGGGCGTCGTGCTCACCGGCAGGAAGGGCTGACGACTCCAGGCGCAAGCCGGTTCGGGCGTCGAACCAGTGCAGCGCCCTGGTGTCGAGCGCCAGGCGCAGATCGGAGCCGGCCCGGGCCTGCGTGCGGCCGTCGACCTGGGCCACGAAGGGCGACGGCGCCGCCCCCACGCTGAAGCGCCCTTGCGCGCCGTTCCCGGCGGCGGCGCCGTTGTCGACCGTCACCGGGGCCACGTCGAGGGTGAAGTGCACCAGAGAGGTCGCGCCCAAGGGCTCAACCTCGTCCACCTCCACGGCGGCGACGTAACCGGTTCCCCGCGGCCCGGCGAAGGCGGCGTCCTCGAAGTGCTCAGGTCGCGCACCGACGATCACCTCGTCACCGCAGCCCCCGGCCACATCCATCTCCCACGGGCCGATCCTCACCCGCCCCGGGCCTTCCCCACCGTCGCCGTCACGGGTGACGGCAACCAGCGCGAGGTTCGTCCCGGGGCTGCCGACGAAACCGGCGACGAAGACGTTGGCGGGAAGGTCGTACAGCTGCCGAGGTGGAGCGACTTGTTGCAGCTCGCCCTTGCGCATCACCGCCACCCTGCCCCCCAGCGTCATGGCCTCCACCTGATCGTGCGTCACGTATACGAACGTCGTACCCAGCTCCTGGTGCAGGCGTCTGATCTCAGTGCGCATCTGGACCCGCAGTTTGGCGTCGAGGTTCGACAGCGGCTCGTCCATGAGGAAGGCCACCGGCCGACGAACGATGGCCCGCCCCATCGCCACCCGCTGGCGCTCACCGCCGGACAGGGCCCCGGGACGGCGACGGAGCAGGGCCTCGATGCCCAGCAGGGAGGCTGCGTCGTGGACCCGCCGAGCCACCTCCTTGCGTCTGAGGCGGGCCGGGCGCAGGGCGAAGGCCATGTTCTGGTAGGCGGTCATGTGTGGGTAGAGGGCGTAGTCCTGGAAGACCATGGCCACGTCCCGGTCGCCCGGCGCCAGGTCAGTCGCCTCCCGGCCCGCGATGCGGATGACGCCCTGGGACGGCCGCTCGAGCCCGGCGATCAGGCGGAGGACAGTGGACTTGCCACAGCCGGAGGGGCCGACAAGTACGAGCAACTCGCCGTCCTCGACCGTCAGGTCGAGATCGCGGACCGCATGCGCTCCCTCCGGGTACCGCTTGGTAACCCCCTGTAAAACGATGCTGGCCACAGCGGCGTCAACCTAGCGGCGTGCAGGGCGGCTTCTGGGCGAAGGCCGGCCGTGCCCAGGGTCCAGGCCGGTGTCCCGAGCGGCGTTGTAGCCACCGGGTCCAAGTACACAACCGAACGGCTATGGGTCACACCGAAGGCCATCGGCGGAAGCAACCGGCGATACATCCGAGATGCCGGCCGGTCCGCCGCCCTGGCGCGGCGTGCGGTTGCTGCGGGTTGGACAGCCTGGAGTCGAAGTCGAGGCTGCGCTGGTGTTCTGGGGTCCCGGCGCTCCAGAGCTTCCCGACGGGCATGTCGTTGTTCAGAACACTCTCGTAGTCGAAGGCCGTACTGCTCGCCTGTGGCGAGCGAGGCTTACGAGCCGACCCAAGACCCTCGACCGGAGGACCGTCAGGGACCTCGCCCGGGCCCTCGAGAGGTTCCGCCGGGACGACACTGTCCGAAAGCGAGCCCCCGCTGCCGCAGGGGACGGACCTGACGCGCAGGACGGATGACCGTCGTCCTTGCGTGCGAGAGCGTGCAGGTGCATTCGTGCTCCCCTGCGCCGAGGTCCTTCCGAGTCCGGAACAGACCCGGAACGCCTTCGATCGTACGGAAGCTGAGTACCGGGCGCCTGCTCGTGCTAGCGCTAGCCGGCGGCATGCTCCTCGATGCCACGTCGCCCCGGACCGTCCTCGTCGTCGTCGGTGTGCTCGGGCTCGTCGGCGCTGCCGCCACCCGAGTCCTCCTACGCGTTCAGCGTGGTGAACCGTGACCGCGAACCCACGACGACAAGCGGGCGCGGCGCCGGCGAACGCGGCCCTTGCCGATGAGTCCAAGGTCGTCGCCACCGGCCGACGGGTGCATGGGCGCACACGTCACCGCAGCCGCGACGGCGCTGCGCTCGGCGAGTCCTGATACCGCTGGGGGTCGTCAAGTACGCGCCCATCTGTTCATCCACGCCGGGCAACTGGCCGGAGTTACGGAGCGCACGTTCGGAGCGCCGTGGCGATGGTTCCCCCCGGTCCCGAGGCGTCAATGTGTTGTGGTCGAGACACGAAGGCTGCCTCATCGGTGCTCCCAGAGTTGCTCATCGAGCCTTGAGGCGTTGGCGTTGACGACATCGAGGACGGCTCGAAGCTGATCGACAGGGCTGAGCTCGAACATCTCGGTGTCCTCGAGGAACACGGGCACGTGGCCGGGCGCCATGTAGAAGGCGTCACCGGCGCGGACGGTCTCTTCGTGGCCGGCGTAGTGGATCACGAAGCTGCCTTTGAACACGTAGCCCCAGTGCGGGCACGGGCAGGCGTCGCCGGGCAGGCCCTTGAGCAGGGGACCGGTGTCGAGGCCGGCGGGGAAGGTCTCGAACTCCACCTGCAGGTCACCCCAGTCGACGCCGCCTTCGGGCATGCCGTTCTTGTCGGCTCGCATAGCCTTGTCCTCCGTGTCGCCGGCGCGGGTTGGGTTTCGGCCGGATGGAGCCGATGGTGCCAGGCGGTGGTTGGCGGGAGGTTGGCGTCGGGTTGCCGGTCAGGCCCGGACGACCGCCGTGTAGACCGCCTCGGTCTCCGGCGATGGCGGGACACCGAGCTCCTCGGCGAGGACGGTGCGGCAACGCTCGTAGGCGCGCAACGCCTCGGCCCGGTTCCCGGCAGCGGCGTGGACGCGCATGAGCCGCTGGTAGGTGGTCTCGCGGAACGGCTCGACGGCCAGCGCGTCCTCGGCCGCCTGAATGGCTTCGGCCATCTCCCCGTTGGCCGCCGCGCATTCCACCGTGCAGTCAAGGGCACGCAGGTGGATCTCGCGGAGCTGGATACGTTTGCGGCGCACCCACGGTCCGTCCTCGCCGGCCAGGAACGGGCGGCGGGCGACGTGGTAGGCCACGTACGCCCACGGATAGGCGGCCCGAGGGTCGCCCGCAGCCAGCGCCGTCTCGGCTCGGTGGACGGCATCCGCGGCGGCCTCGATGTCGACCCAGGTGTCGGCGGGAATGCGGAGCTGGTAGCAGCCGAACGACGTCGCCAAGGCGGAGTCGCCGAGGCTCGCTCGACGCAGCGCGGCCCGCAGCTTGCTGACCACGGCCATGACCGCCTTTTCCCACGCCGCCGGCGGCTGGTCGAGCCACAGTTCCTCGGCCAGCTCGTCACGCGTGGCCGGGCGGTCTCGTTCGGCCACGAGGAAGGCGAGCACGACCCGGCCTTGCCGGCCGGGTAGGTCTCGCTCCCCGATCAGGACGTCGCCGTGCTCGACCCTGACCTGTGAGGTGAGATAGATCCGCAGCACGTCCTGGTCACCAACCTCCAGCCAACCTGACCCCTCTAGCGTCGCACCCAGCCAGCGTGAAGGAGCGGAGATGAACAAGGTGATCAAGTGCGACTGCGGCTACGTGGTCCGAGGCAACAGCGACGACGAACTGGTGCACGCCGCCCAGGCACACGCCAAAGAGATCCACGGAATGGACCTCACGGCCGAGCAAGTCCTGGCGATGGCCGAGCCCGCCGGCTGACCCCGATCGGCGGCGGGCGGCCCGAGCGCCGCCAGACCCGCCCCGCAGCCACATCGCCGCAATCGGCGGTCGAGCCCCCTCACGATCCGGTTGACCGGCGTCCACAACGCCGAAGCTCGGGACGCCGAGTACGCACCGATAGTTCGCGGCCAGGCCGGAGGGGTCAGACGCCGTTGTTGAGCGTGCGATATGTGTGTCCTCCTGTCCGACCGCAGTGCGGAAGACCAGCGCGCACCTGACACGGGAGGGTCCGGCTGGCGGGGCCAGATGGCTATGCGCTGTCCTTCAGCGCGTAGACCGCTTTGCCACGACACCCGGCGACGGGGAGGTTGAAGGCTGAGGGTGTCGGCGGTCGTTTCGCTCTGAGCGCCCCTCTCCGAGGAGGCGCAACTGCGCCGAGCGGCCGGAGAGCTCGCGGGTCACCTGGCCGGCGATCACCGGACTTGGATCTCACCCCGCTCCAGGGTTCGCGATGGCGCCACTCGTGACGGCTCCGGCGCACCGAAGTCGGGATCGTCGCAGTCCCTCGCCAGCGGGTTGGGCGGTACGCCGCTGAACTTGTCCACGCCACGACCGGGCTCCCCGTTGTCTTGGACCGAGAACCGGTGCACCTCCCCTACAGGGGCCTCGGCGAACGGGCGGCTGGTACGCGTCACCACGCCGCTGAGGTGGGCTGTCCTGCCATCGGGGAGGACGTAGAGGCAGTCGATGCGCATGTGGATCACCAGATCGAACTTACGACTCTCGATCTGGGCATTGCCTTTGGCCGTGCCATCGGCGTACCGCACCGCCGAGAAGGCGAACGTGCGGTTGAACACTTCGCCCGTGGCGGTATCGACGTCGTCTTGGTGACCGGACCCAGTGGCCGAGTGGACGACGGGGTTCCCGGCCGGTCCCGCGCTGCCCGGCGTCGACGAGCCCAGTGCCGCCGCCAAGACCCCGGCACCGAGGGCAACTTTGGCGAAGTGCTTCATCACGCCCTCCGGGTCCCTTGTCGATTCGACCGATCTTGCTGCCCGACAATCGTGGCCACCGTCGCGCAGTATGTCAACCGGCGAGTAGCGATGGGCGGGCACCGCCACCACGTTTGGCTGGCGCGCTCAAGTTGGGTGCTCCTGGGGGAGTTCGATCTCGTCCGCGACGTCCACGAAGGCGCCAACGACGGCGGTGTCGAGCGCAGCGCTGCGGGCGACGACCTCAGGCCCCGGCGCAACCCAAATTCTACCCGAGGGCCCGCTGCACTGGAATGACCTTGGTGAGGCAGGCCGCCGTAAGCAACTGCAGCGTGAACCTGGCACCGTCGCCAAGACGCGGGACCGTGACGTGTCGGCGTCTTGCACGCCAATCGACTGTTCCACTACGCGCCGTTCTCCGCGCTTCCGGCCGGCGCCAACGCAGTGATACCCGAGCGGTCGTTATCTGTCCGGGCCGGAGAAGGTCACGGCTACCGCCGCCGAGACCTCCCCGGTACTGGTCACCCGCGGGCCGAGCTAGACGACGAAGTCGTGCACCGGGAACAGCTGCGGCTGACCGGGGAACCCCACTTCCTCGAGCACGGGCCCGATCACCTCGCCGAACCTCTGGAAGGCCTCGGCTGACTCCCATACATCGACGACCCGCCAGCCGTCCTCGGTGGGCCCGGCCACGTGCGCCAGGATCCCCTCGACCGGCCAGTCGCTCAATGAGTTGAGACCGCGGCCGTCGGTGAGGCGGGCGACGACCTTGTCGTACAGCTCCTGGGTACCGCCCGGGCTGTCATGCACCATGAACACCGTCATCTCACCCTCCGGAGTCGATAGTCAAGCTTCCTGACCACAATCTCCCATGCCGGCGCCAGATGGTCAAGTCTCCGTACTATATTTGGGAAGTGGCATATCCCAACGAAGACACGCCACTTCTCCTCCTCCTGGTGCTCGCCGATCGCCACGTGGCCGCTGGGCTGCAAGAACACCTCACCGCCGCCGGCTTCCACGACCACCGCCTCGTGCACCACACGGTCATGGCGCACGTCACCTACGAGGGCCTCCGATTGACCGAACTCGCCGCCCGGGCTGGCGTGACGAAACAGGCCATGTCCGAGTTCGTCACCGACCTGGTGAAGCTTGGCTACCTCCAAACCAAGCCCGACCCTGCCGACGGACGCGCCAAGTTGATCACCTTCGCCGACCGAGGGCGCCGTGCGGTCGACGCCGCTACGAAGGCCTTCGGCACCATCGACAAGCTGCTCGAGGCGCGGATCACGCCGCAGGGCCTTCGCCGGCTGCGCCGGAGCCTGGTGGAGGTGCTCGACACCTCACTCGAACCCCCGGCGGGTGCAGGCGCGCCGACAAGTCGCGCGTCGAGGAAGCGACCGAAAGCCCAGTAGGGAGAGGAGAGTGACCGTGACCGTCGTGAGGTGGCCCGGTCGCCCCCTATCGACGCACAAATACCTGAGCATGCCAACACGCGCGCGCACCTACCCGGCGATAGCGGAGGCCGCGCCAAGCGTGTCGACCCAATCGAGCCGATCTACAGGACGACGCGCTGGCGCCGCACATAACGTGAGCCGTCCCCGTGGTCGTTGGTCGCTCGCCCATCCATCTCGGCGCCCGAGAACCGGCGAAGTCGCGCCGTCAACCCGCCCGGCAATGCCGGTGCGGAAGATGGTCCGCCAAGCCGCTGGTGACCGTCCGGGATCGCCCCGTCCGGGCCTCGCCCAAGACCTTCGGAGCCGACACCGCGAACTCATCGCCGGCGGAGGCCCTGCTCGGTATCTCCGGGCGGTGGCGTTACTGCGTCGCCCGCCGTCCGATTCCCTCGTGACGGGGGTCGACCGGCGAGCCGAGCTCCACCGCCAGGTCCCGGATGGGCGGCGTGTTCCGCGGAGCCGAAGGCGACGTCGTGACCGAGCGGTTGGCCCAGCTATCACGACGGAGCGGCGCCGACGGGCGTTTCGGCGCGTCTGCTCGGGGCCGCGATCCGATGTACAGCGAGACGCCCGACCGACGTTTCGAGTCTGGTGATGCCGGGTCCCGTCGAGCTTTGGTGGGCAGCGCCCGCCTCGGGCGCGGATCGTCGGGGCGGCAGTAGCGTCGGGCCGACCACGACTACCACTTCTCCACGGGAGGCGCTCATGTACGCGATGGTCGGTACGAGCAAGCTCAACTTCGAGAACCCTGAAGACGCGGGCCAGCTAGCCAACGGCATCCTGTCCAACCTCAGCAGCGCACCCGGCTTTGTGACGGGCTCGTTCGCCCGCTCTGCCGACGGAAACCATGGCCGGAGCATGGTCGTGTTCGACACCGAAGAGCAGGCGAAGGCCGCTGCCGCGAACGCCCGCGCCAACATCCCTGCCGATGGCCGAGTCGAGATCGTTTCGATCGAGGTGTACGAGGTGGTTGCCCACGCCTGAGGACCGCCCCATGGAGGGATGGTGACGCGGAACCGACACCCGTCCATCATCGCTGCCCCGTCCAGCGCAGGCCAGAGTGTCCTCGGGGTCCAAGGCTGCGAACTCGTCGCCGACGGGGCCCTGTCCAGTATCGCCGAGCGGTGGCGATCCCGTGCCCCCGGCGTCCTCGTCCTGGTGGCGGTAGCCAACCAGCCGGACCGAGCCGGAGCGCCAGATACCGGTTTTCACCTGGAGCTGACGCCACCTCGCTGGCCTGGCGATACCGGGCGTGCCAGGGCTGTGTTCCGGCGACGCCACACCGGCAATCCGACCCCGACGTGGCTGGCGTCGGTGATACCCCTGGCGTCATCGTCTCGGCTCGGCCGCAGCCTGGAGGCCGCGCCCTCTGACAAGTAATCGGACGGGAGAGACGCCGGGGTCAACGTTGGGACGGTTTTGTCCGATGTCGTACGAGGACACGTCGAGAGGACCGAAGATTGTGAGCAGCGAGGCCGAGCAGCAGACATCGCGTCTTTGGTGCTGGTACCTCGGCGGTGGTCTTGCGACTGCTGCTGGCTATTTCCTCCTTCCGCGCGGCGGGCTCAGCCAGGCCCTGGTCTTCGTGGGCGTCCATCTGTCGGCTGTGGTGGCCATGGTCGTCGGCGTCCGCGTCCACCGGCCCCGCCACGTCTCGATCTGGTACCTGATCATCGCCGGGGAAGCGGTCTACGCCGTCGCAAACGTCATCTGGTACCTCTACCCCGTCGGCTTCGCTGGCGTGCTGCCCTTCCCTTCCGTCGCCGACGCCGTCTACCTCTGCGGGTATGCGCTCGTCCTCCCCGGCCTGGGGCTGCTGATCCGGGCGCGCATCGGCCGCCGGGACGGTGCCGGCCTCATCGACACTGCCATCGTCACCATCGGCCTCGGCGTGCTGTCGTGGCTCTTCTTCATGGAGCCGGTTCTCAGCGACTCCTCGCTCAGCGGGCTGGCCCAGCTGACCTCGGTCGCCTACCCGCTGATCGGCATCCTGTTCCTGGGCATCCTCGTTTGTTGAGGATCACCTGAGTCTGTAGGAAGGCGATCACTGAAGATGTAGGTCCTGAGTGCCCTGGGTGGGCCTTGAAAGCAGGGTCCACCAACGAGCTGGGGCTCCCTCCCACGCTGACGGTTCCGA
>Ga0247704_1000442_pt1 | contig 11714 bp, 10 predicted proteins | sample 41W_NmetaG_FD_189042 | JGI IMG/M metagenome (GOLD analysis project Ga0247704, IMG submission 189042) | Soil microbial communities from hillslope of Landscape Evolution Observatory, University of Arizona, Oracle, AZ, United States - 4-1-W_N | ecosystem: Engineered > Artificial ecosystem >...
CCTCGTCGATGTCGTCGTAGGCGTCGTTGCTCAGCTCGAGGAGCTCCCGGCCGGCCGGGGTGAGGACGATGCCGGCGTTGCGTTGGGCGAACTCGACCGAGCGCTGCGCGAGCGCGAGCCCGTCCGACAGGCCGACCGAACCCCTGAACGTGTCCGAGGCCGTCATGCGAGAGCGCCGCCCCGGAAGTCGCCGACCGGAACCTCCCGGCGTCGGAGAGCGGATTGCAATGCACGCTCGTCCCGGACCGCACCTCGGGCGCGCCGGCGGACCGCCCACAGCACATGTCGGGCCTGCTCGTGCGTGAGCGGGCCCGTTACGCGGATGACTCCTGCCGTGTTCGTCCGCCCGTTGATCGAGCACCAGAGGTGGCCGGCGGCGGACCAGTGCCGCCGCGGCAGGACCGCCATCAGCCAGTCGGCTAGGTCGTGCCCGTCCTGCGCACGGACGCCGTCAGCGGCGATGTCCACCAGCCAAGCCACAAGGTCGTCGTCGCTCGGCGAGCGACCCGGCCGGCGCCATCGGCCGAGGCGCCGTCGGCTCGGGGACGCAGGGTCGGGTTCGGCACCATTCAGTGTCAGGCGGTCATCGAGCATGAGTGCACTCTCCGGCGCGGGCCACGGACGCCGTAACCGCGTCGAGAGGATTCTCTCGGGACGTTTGGTTCACCAATTCGTCCCGGCGGTGTAGCGTCGCCACCCGTGGGACGCAACCAGCGCCTCGACGACGCCATCCGCCAGTGCGGCTGGACGTCGACAGACCTGGCCGTGAAGCTCGGGGTCGATCCGAAGACGGTGGATCGGTGGGTCACGACCGCCCGGCAACCCCACCGCGAATCCCGCGAGCAAACCGCAGCCCTCCTCGGCGTCCCAGCCGCCCTGTTGTGGCCAGAAGCCGTCACGCCGACGAGCGGGTTGAGCGAGCTGGTGGCGGTGTACCGCACCCGCACGGAGCTGTCGCCGGCGACGATCTGCTCGCTGGTCTCGGGGGCACACGAGCACATCGATGTCCTTGCGTTCGCGGCCCTGTGGCTGTGGGACTCGGTCCCCGCATTCGCAGAGACGGTGGCCGCCAAGGCGGCGGACGGGGTGAGGGTGAGGGTCTGCCTCGGGGACCCCGACAGCGAGGCCGTGGGGCTCAGGGGGGAGGAGGAGGGAATCGGCGACAAGATGGCGGCGCGGTGCCGCCTCGCGCTGAGTTACGCGCGGCCAATCGCCGAGGTGGACCCGTCAGCGGTCCGGAGCTCGGCCGCCACGCTCTACGCGTCGCTGTTCCGCTTCGACGACGACGTGCTAGTCAACATGCACCTGTGGGGGAACCCGGCGGGCGAGTCACCGGTGCTGCACTGCAGGGTGGGGCAAGCCCGGGGCCTCGGTGCCAACGCGGTGCGCTCCTTCGAGCGCGTGTGGGAGAGCGCTCAGCCAGCCTCCACCGGGTAGACCAGCACGGTCGCCCACGCGCCACACGCCGTCCCCTCGCCCTCTGGGCCGAGCCCGTCGTTCGAACGCGCCTTCACGGAGATCTGCTCGAGCCCGATGCCGAGGGCGTCCGCCAGGTTCGCCCGCATGCCGTCGATGTGGGGACGTAGCTTCACAGGACCGAGGACCACGAAGGCGTCGACGTTGGCGATCCTGTAGCCAGCACGGCGGACGTACCCGGCGAACTCCCGGACGAAGTCGAGGCTGCGCGCGTCCTCGGACTCCGGATCATCCTCGGGGAAATGGGTGCCGAGGTCGCCGTCCGCGATAGCGCCAGCGAGCGCGTCGATCACGGCATGGCACAGCACGTCGCCGTCGGAGTGCGTGTCGAAACCCACGTCGGCCGGTACGGGGACACCGCCGAGCACGAGCTGGCGGCCGGGAAACAGCCGGTGGATGTCGTGGCCGAGGCCGGTGCGGTAGGCGGTCACCGGGCGTCCGCCAATGAGGCCACCAGGTCGTCGACCGATTGGGCGTCCTCCACGAGCTCGGCCTCGTTGGCGAGCGTGGCCTGGTGAACGAGGGAGTCCGGGCTGTAGCGGCGGAGGATGTCACTGATCCTGATCGCCGGTGAGCACTCCTTTCCCGTGGGCGACGACGTCAGGTCGGCCCAGGTCAGCACCGCCTGCGCGGCGGCCGGTGGTGACGGGAACTCGGCGAGGAGCGGCGCTTCGAGGCCCCGGAGCCGCGCTTCGGTCCGGGCCCTGGTGTGCCACGCCACCAGGCGGCACACCTCGGGTCGCCGACCCTGGGCTCGGAGCCAGCGGGCGCCGTCGAGTGGGTGGAAGCCGGTGTCGACGAGCGCCGAGGCGTAGCCGACGTCGTGGAGCAGTGCGGCCTCGGCGACCGCCGATCGCCACGGCTCGGAAAGCACATGGCCGACCTTGGAGACCTGCTCGGCGACGAGTCGGGAGTGGGCGAGTCTCGCCGGCGACCTCGCGAGCAGGCGGTCGACGGTGTCGCTGGCCCAGGAGTCGGCGGCGCGCCCACTGGCCTGGCTGATGCTGGACAAGAGTCTTCGGGAGAGGCGCACCGGCTAAATCCACCCTGCTCGGCGGCGATTGGTTCCTACGGGTGCAGCCTCGCACAGTCCCGCCCGGCCCGGGTCGCCCCGGCGAGCCCGGCATCCCTCACGGGCACAGGTGAGGCGCAGGGGCCTCGGGCGCGGTGCTCGGATCGCCATCTCCGCGGCTGGCAGTCCTGGTGACCGGAAACGCTCCGGTCGCCAGTCCGAGTTCCCTCGACCAAGCCGCCGCCGAGTAGGCAAGCGCACCGCGTGCCGTCCGGGCGTCGTCGCCGTCTGGACGGAGCACCGCCCTGGCGAAGACCTCCAGGTCGAGCACGAGGGCATCCAGCTCCGATCCGGGCGAGATGCGTACGTACCTGCCGTCTGCCCACGTGGTCACCAGCCGCTGGGTGGTCGGCGCGTCCGGGTCGCGGCCACGCTGCTGCTCGGCGGTGCACGCCGCCAGCTTGAGCTCATCGAGCTCGGCGAGAACCTCGGCTGACACACGGCGGGCGTCGGTGTCGGGTTGCTGGGCGACGAGCGCCTCGGGGTGATGCACGGCGGAAACAAGGATGCTCAGACCCGAGCCGAGCCAGTCGGCGTAGTCGGTGGGGAGCAGGACATCTCCCTCGACTGCCTGCCACGCGACGGTCACGACGTGGGGCGGGACGGGGAAGTCGTCCGGGAGGATGGACATGGTGGTCTCCTATCGGGGTCGGATCACAGAGCCGGGGGCTCGGCACCGCGGGGTGACGTGACCGTGAGCCCGTATTCGGCACGCCACGCGGCCCGCAAACCACGCCGCTCGGCTGGAAGCCCGCCGCCCGCTTCCGACGGCCCGGCGCGGTAGCACCACTCGGGCATGAAGTTGCGGGAGTGCCCGTACGGGCCGCCGACGGCGCTGACCGAGCCGTCAGACGCGAACCCGACCAGTCTCCACACGCCGGTCTCGCCGTCCACTCGGGCCTCCATGCCGAGACTGAGCCCGACCTGGGCGAGTACCGCCGCCGCCTCGGTAGGAACAGGCGGGTTGACGCTCACCGTCCTCGGTGGGGCGGACGGCACATCGACAACGGACTCAGGAACCGGTCGGGGCTCCGCCTCGATGCCACGGTCAGCGGCATAGTCGTGGACCCAGGCAAGCCCGCCCGTGTCGAGCACCGTCCTCGCCCGGGTGACGGCGACGTAGCCGAGCATGGCCTCCGCCGGCGACACCGTCGCCGCCTCGCCGTCGCGCTCGGTGGGTGCGTTGAAGTCGGTGCCGATGCGCACCTCGTCCCACTCCCGGCCCTTGGCCTTGTGGACGGTGGACACGACGATGTCGGCCCGCGCCTCGGGGATGGCAGAACCGATGGCGGCGATGACCTCGTCGGCGCCGAAGCGTTCGATGAGCTTCACGGCGATCGCCAGGTCGGTGCCAGCGGGATCGTTGCGGGCGTAGTCGACGACGCCACCCCAGGTGTCGAAGGCGACGAGCTCGGGAGGGCCGGAGGATTGGCCGGCTTGCAGTCGCCGGGCGGCCTCGGCGAGGCGGAGAATCTCGACTCCTCCGCCGACGAGAGCCGGCTTGCGGCCTGCATCGTGCGCCTCCATGACCGTGCGAACGGCACCGGCGTTCGAACGGCAGAGCACGGCGTCGGGAGTGTCGACTGGAGCGACTCGTGAATCGCGACCTGGCGAGCCAGTGATCCGCAGGTAATCGCCGAGGACGGCGAGCCAGAGGTTGGCCTCGGCGGCCACGGCCGGGCCGAACCGCCACGATTGGGTGAGGCTCACGCGGTGGTCCGCGGCCAGGGTGCTGAGGATGTCGGCGTTGCCGCGCCACTGGTACAGCGCCTGGGCCCGGTCGCCGACGGCGACGAGCTGGGCGTCCTGGCAGAGGAGGACGCCAGCGATGCAGGGATCTGCGTCCTGGGCCTCGTCGTAGAGGATGAAGTCGAAGGCCAGCTTGGGATCGGTGAGGGCCCACTGCTTCAGGTAGTGGTCGTGCGTCGGCTTGAGTCTTCCGTTCAGGCTCGACAGGTCGGCCCAGGCCCGGTCGGCAGCGGCTACCACGACGCGGCGGAGTTCGGAGAGGTCCACTCCCTCGGTCCCCTCAGGCGGGACGAAGTGCTGCCCCGCTATCCGCCGGTCGGCCGAGCGGCAGTAGCGGGCGACAACGAGTGCCGCCTGCTGGGCCGGCTGCACGACAGCCCGACCGTCGGCGCCGTCCAGCATCACGGGTGAGCGCAGGGCGAGTACCTGGGCGACGCTCGCGCTCGACATCCGCGGTCCCTGCATCCGGGCCCGCAACGGCGCCCCATGGGTGCGGTAGGCGAGAGCGTGGGCAGTCTTCGACGTGACGTTGGCCGGGAACGACGCGTCGGCCTCGAGCTGGACCGCCTTGTTGAAGGCCACGTACAGCCCGCGGTGATCGGGTCGGGACTCGGCCACCATCCGCAGCGTGGACGTCTTGCCCGTGCCGGCGCCGGCCGTGATGGCCAGTGTCCCGCCGGCGGTGAAGGCGTCGACGGCAGCCTGCTGCTCGGCCGTCGGTGGGAACTCAGCCACGTGTCTCTCCTTGATGCGCGCCACGGCGTCCGTTGCCAGACGCCGTAGGTGCGCTCTCCCGCGCTGCACGCCGCAGGTCGCGGACGTCCTCGCCGAGGGTCAGGGCGGCTCGATCGGCGCCGGCCGCCCGGGCGTAGGCACCCAACGCTGCTTCTCGGACTGCCGCGGCTTGGGCGACTGCCTCGTCCGCTCGGGCGACGACCGAGTCCCGTCGGGCCTGCGCTTCAGCGAAGCGGGTGGTCGCCCGATCAAGCGCGGCGAGGGCGGTCTTCTCCTCCCGGGCGAGGGCCGCCAAGCGCTCGTTCCGGGCGGCAATCTCGGCGGAAAGCTGCCTCGGCATACCTACCCCAGTTCCGGCGCGGCGCCGGTGACGTCTGGGCTGGACCAGTCGAGGGCTTCTCCCCGCAACAGGAGCGCCGACTCCAGGTGGCAGCGGGCCTCGCCCACGGCACCGACCAGGTCGTCGTTGGTCAACCCGATGTCGAGCGCCCGGTCCTCGGTGCGGCCGAGCAGGGCGGCTACGTCCCGTACGTCCTCGATCAGGCTGTCGTCGCTCATGTGCGTCCTCCCGGCGGCTCGTGTTCTCGTCGGAGTCCGGACAGGAGGTCTCAGTGCGGCAGCCCGAGCGCTCGGCGGTCCGCCGGCCCCAGCGGGGCCGACCCGACCAGCGAGGAGACCGTCGACTCGGGCAGTCCGAGGCGGCGGGCCGTCTCCCGGACGCCGAACGCAGTCACCAGGGGGCGGATCGCGCCCCGCAGTCGGCCCTCGGCCTCGGCACAGGTTCCTTCGACTGACGCCAGTCGTGCGTCCCGCTGGCCGGCGAGCGCCAGTACCCGAGTCCTGGTGGCGTACACGACCCGCTGGACCCACCGGGCCTTGGCGTTCCCGCCGACCCACAGCTCGCCTGTCTCGATCCGCTGGCTGCATCGCCACCACGCCGGCGGGTCCACCCCACGCATGGCGGCGGCGATACGGGCGTCCCAAAAGGCCTGCACGAGCTCAAGCCTGGTCAACGCACTGACTAGGGCCAGCTGGGCTCGGTTGACCTCACGCCACCACGTGTGCTCGGTGGCGAGGATGACGGCCTGGCGGTGGCGGGAGTCTGTCCGGTTCGAGGCTGCCACGAACTTGGTCGATGGCACGGTTTCACATCGGCGATTCGTCCACCCGCTCCCGCCACCCGACTCCCGCACACCCGACAGTGACCGGGCTTCCTTCAACGCTCAGGCAAGCCCGCGGCGCTCTCGTGCCCTTCCACACGCCCGACTCACCCCCTCCTGCACGTCTGGCACTTTCCCAGACCGCCCATTTGAGACCGCTGGTGCGGTCGCGGATACAGGCTCCGATAGGCGGGGCCGGAAAGGCGAGCCATCGTCGCGTGATGACCATGGGCAAGCCGTTGAAGATGGGCGGGAACGGCTGGAAGTACCTCACCGACAGCGTCGCTCCCGCCGTGGGCGAGATTCCCCAGGGACCGGACTCGGCTCGCTACTACGCGGCCCCCGGCACGCCACCGGGGCGATTCCTCGGTCGGGCGCTTCCGGCGCTGGGCGGACAGCCTGGCGCTGTTCGCGCCGGTGACGAGGTGACGGCCGGGATGCTGCACAACATGTTGGCCCGGCTCGCCGACCCGATCACGGGTACGGTTCTCGGCCGCCAGCCAGCCCTCGGGAAGCGCGCTCCGGTGGCCGGATTCGACATGACGTTCTCACCACCCAAGTCGGTCTCGGTGATGTGGGCGATGGCTGATCGCGACTCCAAGGCCCTGATCGAGACCGTCTGCGACCAGGCCCTCGCCGAGGTCATGTCGTGGGCCGAGGACCACGTATTCCGCACCCGCACCGGCACCCAGGGGGTCCGCCACGAGGAGGTCCGGGGCGTCGTAGCCAGCTCGTGGATGCACTACGAGAGCCGCGACGGGGATCCGCAGCTCCACCATCACGTGATCGTGCTCAACCGTGCGGTCACCGCCTCCGACGGCCGCTGGCGGACGCTCGACAGCCGTGGTCTCCACACCTGGGTGGTGGCGCTCTCGGAGCGGCACGTCGGCCTCGTCGAGGACCTGATGACCGAGCGCTTCGGCGTGGCCTGGGACGAGATGCGATCGGTCCGGGGAGGGGACCTCAAGCGGGAGATCGACGGAGTCGCTGCGGATCTCGTTGCTGAGTTCTCACGGCGGACGGCGGCCATCGAGTCCGCCAAGAAGCGGGCCCTCGCCAATTTCCGGGCCGAGCACGGCCGGGCGCCGAACCCGAGCGAGCGGCGCCGGATCGACCGTGCCGCGTGGCGCCAGACCCGCTCGGCCAAGGAGCATCGCTCGCTGTCGGAGATGACCACCGAGTGGACCGAGCGGGCCCGCCCGTGGGTCGGCGATGAGCCGGTCTCGTGGGTGTCGACCCTCGCCGGGCGTAGCGACCTGCCGGCCCTGCGGTCCGACGACCTCACCGACGAGATGGTCGCCGACGTCGCCAAGGCGGCGCTGTGGACTCGGGCCGAAGCGCGGTCGGTGTTCACCGAGGCCAACCTGTACGCCGACGTCGAGCGCCAACTGCACGGCGTGCTTTTCGTCCGCGGTCAGCGTGCCCGGGTGGCAGAGCGCGCCGTTAAGCAAGCCTTGGCGTTGGCGGTCAAGATCACGCCGCCCGAGCTGTTGCACGTGCCGAGCCGATTCCGGTCACCGGACGGCACCAGCCATTTCAGCCCCCGGTCCACGTGGCAGTACACGACGCAGGACCTCCTCGACGCCGAAGAGCGCCTCCTGGCGGCGGGAACGGACACGACCGGCCCGCTGGTCACGATGGCGACGGCCGCGGCCGTCGCCGAGCAGCCGCTGTCCGGTCGGAACCATGCGCTCGGTCTCGACCAGGCAGTGGCCGTTGAGCAAGTCACTACGTCTGGACGCGTGCTCGACGTCCTCGTCGGTCCGGCTGGAACCGGCAAGACCACGACCCTGGGTGGCGTACGGGCGGTGTGGGAGGCCGAGCACGGGGTGGGGTCGGTTGTTGGGCTCGCGCCCTCGGCATCGGCGGCGATGAACTTGGCGGCGGAGCTGGGAATCGAGTGCGAGAACACCGCGAAGTGGCTGACCGAGCTCGACCGCCAGCCTCCCCGGATGGCGCTGGTCGAACGGCTGCGCCGGCGGCTGGCGCAGCCGCTCAACGACCACGCCCGGACGACGCTGTCGCGGCAGGCCGCCGCGCTTGAGGAGGATCTGAACCGCTGGACCCTTCAGAAGGGCCAGCTACTGATCGTTGACGAGGCCGGCATGGCGGGCACGTTCGCCCTCGACCGGCTCGTCACCGAGGCCGGCCGGGCCGGCGCCAAGATCCTGCTCGTCGGGGACTGGGCGCAGCTGTCGGCGATCGACGCCGGAGGGGCGTTCGGGATGCTCGTGAACGACCGTGCTGCGGCGCCCGAGCTGACCGAGGTCCATCGATTCCGGGAGCCGTGGGAGCGGTCGGCCAGCGTTGACCTGCGGGTGGGCTCTGCCGCCGGGGTCGACGCCTACCTCGCCCACGACAGGGTCAGCAACGGCGACCGAACCGAGATGCTCGACGCGATCTATCGGGCCTGGAAGGCCGACACGGAAACAGGGCAGGTATCCCTGATGATCGCCCAGGACGGCGCCACCGTCGCCGAGCTGAACCTACGGGCACGCCGGGACCGCCAGACCGCTGGCCACGTTGGTTGCGTGGGTGTAGCGCTGGCCGACGGCTTGGAAGCGGCGGTCGGCGACGTCGTCGTCACCCGATGCAACGACCGCTCTCTCCGGCTCGTCGACGGGGACTGGGTGCGCAACCGGGACCGATGGAGTGTCACGGCGGTAGGCAAGGACGGCTCCATGACCGTCCGCCAGGCGAGCGGCGCCGGCAAGGTGGTGCTGCCCGCGGGGTACGTCGCCGAGCACGTCGAACTGGCCTACGCGTCCACCACATACAGCGCGCAGGGCATGACCGCCGACACGGCGCACGCGCTTGTGACCCCGGCGATGACGGGCGAGGTGCTCTACGTCGTTGCCACCCGAGGACGTGACAGCAACCGACTGTACGTTGACGTGTACCCCCTGCCCGCCCAACCAGAGATGTCCCACGGCGCGACCGAAGCGCTCGACGTCCGTGACGTGTTGTTGGCCGTCGCCACCCGACGTGGTGCCGAGCTGTCAGCTCACGAGACAATGCGAAGCGAGCGGGTTAAGGCGTCGAGCTTCGAACGGTTGGCCCGGGAGCATCGAACCCTCGTCGCAGCAGCCATCGCCGCTCGCTGGGAACCTGTCATGAACCATTGTGGCCTCGATCCCGACGTACTGTCCAAGGCTCGTGGTTCGGCCGAATGGCTTGGGCTCCTCAGCGAGCTGAACGACGCCCACAACCGAGGGCTCAAGCCGGAGGAAGTGATCGCCATTCTTGCAAGCAGCCGGCCGATCAACACCGAGCAGGATCACGCAGCCGTTCTGCGGGCCCGATTACACCGCTGGGAACTTTCCACCACGAACGGCGGATTCCCATCCCCGAGGAGGATGGTGGCAGGCATGGTCCCGCGCGCGGAGGGCATCACTGATCCAGACGTGGCAAAGGCCATCCTCGACCGGGAGAGCGCAATCGCTGCCAGGGCCCGCCTGCTTGCGGAGGATGCACTCGACCGGGGCTACGCCTGGACCCGCCCCCTCGGTACGCCACCTCAAGATCCTCGTCGCAAGGCACTGTTCATCGAGCGAGTTGGGGTCGTCGTCGCATATCGCGAGCGGTGGCACGTCGAGAGTGAGTCCCCCCTCGGCGACCAGGCCGACCTTGGTACTCCGGAACGGATAGCTCACCACAACCGTGCTCGACGTGCTTGCACCGAGGCCACGGGGCTCGCCCACCGGGCGCCGGACAGCGCTGCTGAGGCATCTGCTGCTGACGCGCGGACAGCAGGCCTCTGCACATCTTCACACAATCCAGGGGCGGTACCGGAGTCAACGACCCTCCAGTTATGAGTCGCTTGGCTGAGCGATCGGGACGGTCCACTGTCCTGCGTCGGACAACGGAGCGACCGAGGTGCATTCGCTGAGAGGAAAGAGCATGAAGAGGGCTCGCTGGTCTCGGCAGTGGCGGGCGGTCCATGGTCGAGCCTCGGGTTCTCGATCGCCCGAATCCGTCACAGGGCCTGAGTATGGTCAGAGGAGTTCTAGTCCTCCGGACCACGCCGCCGCTCAACAACCAGGATGTCGCATGCAACTCGGAGCAGACGTCGATCTCTCTCAGCTCGCCCGACGGCTGGCAGACCGGGCGCGGACTCGCACAGAGGCCGACGTCCAGAGCGACCTGCAGACTCTTCTGCTCTACGGGGGCTTCAACCTCCATGACCATGAGGTCCGGCTTGAGTCACAGGCCGGGGGGGGCCGCAGGATTGACGTCGAAGTCGGACGAACCGTCATCGAGGTCAAGAAGGATCTCAGCAATCCCACGACGATCCAAACTGCCGAGGCCCAGTTGGCGGGCTACCTACAGCGCCGATCGCAGGAGCTAGGTGAGAGCTTCGTCGGTGTGCTCACTGACGGAGCAACCTGGCGGCTCTACTACCTCGATACCGACGCTGAGCTGTTGCTCGCCTCTGAGCTCACAATTGATCCGCTAAGACCAGCCGTCGATATTCTCCGTCTGTGGCTTGACGGTGCACTTGCAACCCAGGACGATCTCCAAGCGACCTCAGTCGAGATTCAAGCTCGGCTCGGAGCTACCAGCAGTGCGTTCTCGCTTGAGCGTACCGCGCTCGAGTCGATCTATTCGAAATGCCGCAACATTCCAGAGGTTCGGTTGAAACGCGAACTCTGGGCCCGGCTCTTGTCCACCGCGTTTGGTACCAAGTTCAAGAACGAGGACGACCTCTTTGTTGAGCACACGTACCTAGTCATCACGGCTGAAGTCATCGCTCACGCCGTCGCTGGACTCCCAATCGCCGCTGGGACGCTGTCCAGCGCGACGCTTGTTTCTGGTGAGCTGTTTCATGCGTCCGACATCCGAGGAGTGGTTGAGCGCGACTTCTTCGACTGGGTGCTTGACGCCCCAGGCGGTGAGGATTTTGTCGAACGACTCGCCAAGCGACTCTCACGTTTCCAATGGAACGGCGTCGACCATGACGTGCTCAAGGCACTCTACGAGTCGGTAATCAACGCGGAGACGCGTCACGACCTAGGTGAGTACTACACGCCCGACTGGCTCGCCGAGACCATCGTCGACGCTACGGTTGACGACGCGATCAATCAACGGATCCTGGATCCTGCTTGTGGTTCAGGCACCTTTCTCTTTCACGCGGTCAGGCGATTCTTGAGTGCGGCCGAAGAGGCCGGCATGTCTAACGCAGAGGCGCTGGAGCGTCTCAGTAATCAAATAATTGGTGTTGATGTGCATCCGGTTGCTGTCACCCTGGCCAGGGTCACCTACCTTCTTGCCATCGGAACAGAGAGACTCCAACGCAACAGAAGATCATTGTCGATTCCTGTGTACGTCGGGGATTCAATGCAGTGGCAGTCCGAGGACAGCCTATTGTCAGCCTCGGGAATCACGATCTACACAAGCGACGGAGCAGAGCTCTTCTCTCGCGAGCTTCGATTTCCAGCTGGCGTCCTGTCGGATGCAAGTCGATTCGACCAGCTAGTTGACGAGCTAGCGACTAAGGCCTCAAGCCGTACACCGGGCAGCAG
>Ga0247704_1000444_pt1 | contig 11693 bp, 13 predicted proteins | sample 41W_NmetaG_FD_189042 | JGI IMG/M metagenome (GOLD analysis project Ga0247704, IMG submission 189042) | Soil microbial communities from hillslope of Landscape Evolution Observatory, University of Arizona, Oracle, AZ, United States - 4-1-W_N | ecosystem: Engineered > Artificial ecosystem >...
ACCACCGGCTACCTGGAGGACGCCGTCGACGCCGAGGAGGCCGACGGCCACCAGGTCACCGACGAGGCCAAGGCCCACCTGAGCTTCGCCCACTTCGAGACCGTCAACCCCTACGGGACGATGGTCTTCGACATCGCCGGCGTCCTCAACCGCTCCCCGGCGGCCCCTCCGCCACCCATGACGACCTTCACCGCCATGACCATGCAGCGCCTGGCCGCCCATGTGGCCGACGAGGCCGACGCCGACCGCCGCTGGTCCCTGCTGCTCGAGTTCATGGAGGAGTACGAGCACGAACCAGCGAACCAGCGCCCATCGCTCGTCGATGTGGAGCCCGGGGGGACCAACGATGTTCACTGGGACGCGCTCCTGGCCGGCATCGCCGACTGGCTCGCGGCCCGCGACGGCTTCCCCACACCGCCGTGGGTGGGAACGCCCGAACGCAGCTCAGCGACCCGTGGAGCCCGCACGAGCTCGCCTCACTGCGACGTCTGGCTGTCGACCACGTGCCCCCGGAGATCCGTCGCCACGGGGTGCTGCTAGACCCCTACGACCTGGCCCGGGCGTGAACGGGCCGGTTCTCAGCCGTCGACAGCTCCAAGGCGCTCTCGAACGCCTTGCCCATCACCTCCAGCGCCGAGGAGTTCATGGCGAGCTGTACCTCTTCGGCGGCGGCGTCGATGGTGCTCGCCTACAACGCCCGGGAGGCCACCCTGGACCTCGACACGGCCATCAGGCGACAGCAGAACCGCCCTCTCAGAGCCTCGAGACGGGCCGAAAGAACGTCGGGGGCGACCTACCTGCCGACGCTCCCGTCGACGGCAGGGCCGACAGCTCGCTCGCTCCCGTTGGTGGGGCCACTTCTGGTGAGCACGGTGGGGCCAGTCCTGGTTGACATTCCCACGCCTGGCTCGCAGTCCCACCGGAGCCGCTTCAGCCGACCCGGGGGGTTCCCGCCGACTACTCTGAGTCACGGCGAACGGCGGGCCACGGTGACTCCTGAGAATCCCCAGCCCTCCGGATTACCCGGCCCGTCGGCTCGCCCCGGGGGAGGCGGGCCGCCGCGTTACTCCAGGGGATACCTCCCCCACCGGGCTGATGAAGTCTTCGTTCGGATCATGCGGGAAGGCCGACCCCCCTCGGTCGTGCCGGCGTAGATCCCGTCGCCCGGTGGCGGCGACCGGCCCCTAGCGGCCGCCCCAATCCACAGCTCGCACCGCGGCGGCATCGGCGAGGCGGCCATCGGCGCATTATCCGTCGCTCCAGCGCCCAGGACGGTTCGCCAGGGTGGGCCACGAGGATGGTCGGCAGGGGGAAGCAGCAGGGGAAGCCAGACGCACCCCGAGTTGCGGCGTGGGTCAGCCACGCCGTCGGGGAGGTGCCGCTTGGAATGTCGGCCTCCTCTGCGCTTAAGCCTCGATGCACCGATTGACCTGAGCTGACGTGCTCAACCCAACCCGGGCTACGAGCCCGGCCCGCTGTGGACGCAGTGTCGTCGCTTCGAACACTGTGTGGTCGAGACGAGTGGTTCATGTGCCCCACCAAGGCGGGTCGGGCCTTAGAATCGATGTGGAACGGCCGGGACGAGGCGATGCTGGCCCCGACATGCAGGCCTGCCTCCGCATACTTGACCGGGAGTTCGCCAAGCCAGTCCCCGACGAGCGCCTGGCCTGGAATGTCATCCGGGCCGTGGACGAGCTTGAGCAGTGGGGACCCCGTGGATGTGAACGGCGCCCCGCCGAGCAGGCCGAGCTGCTCCGCGCAAGCATTCGCAACTGAAGCCCGCAAGCGGGGGTGGAATTCCTGAGTATGGCGGCCGACGGACAACTGATCGCTTCCTGCGAAAACTCCCTCTCACCAGAGCGGCGTGAGCTCGTGATCCGGCCGAGCCGAACAGCACGTCCGGGTCGTGGTCCCCGACCTGCGGCAAGCCCTCGAGACGCGCCGAACAGGCGCTGGGACCGGCCGGCATCCGGGCGCTGATCGATCACCCCGCAGTTCTCACCGCCACCCTGTCCCGCCCGAGCGCGCCCTACCGGCCCTACCGATATCCGACGGGGTCTGTCGCTCGAGGTGACCTCAGTCCGCCGTGGCGCGGCGCTCGTCGAGCGCCGCGACGAGGCGCTCCATGAGCGCAGCGAGCCGTTCGCGGTCCTCGGTCGAGAACGTCGTGAGTACCTCGGCCAGCATGGCCGTGGCCCGGTCCCGGACACGTTCGAGAAGCGCCTGGCCGGCTGGGGTGGCCTCCACCACCACGACCCGGGCGTCGCACGGGTCCACTCGGCGGGCCACGAGCCCGGCTGCTTCGAGGCGGTCGATGGCCCGGGTGGCGCTGGAGCGGTCGACCCGCAGCACGACCGAGAACTCGCTCATGCGGCACGGGCCGTGGGTGACGACGGCGTCGAGAGCGTCCGCCTGGCCGGGGTCGAGCGCGGCGGCTGGGTCGTACACCGCGGCTCGGACCTCGGGGGTCGAGGCCACCCGGCGCAGCTCCCGCCAGGCCGCCCGCACCCGCTCCGCGACGTCGCGATCGACCGCTACTGATTGCACCCTACAAGTATATCGATTGTAGGATGCAAGGATGGCCGTCTTGCCCGATCACACACTTCCGGCGCCCGCCGCGTTCACCCACCGGGAGATCCTCACGGTGTTCAGCGGGCTGATGGCCGGCATGCTCCTCGCCGCGCTCGACCAGACGATCGTTTCCACCGCGTTGCCGACCATCGTCGGTGAGCTCGGCGGGCTCGATCACCTGTCGTGGGTGGTGACCGCCTACCTACTGACCACCACGGTCAGCACGCCGCTGTACGGGAAGCTGTCGGACCTGTATGGCCGCAAGGTCATGTTCCAGGCCGCCATCGTCATCTTCCTGGCCGGATCGGTCCTCTGCGGCGTCGCCCAGAACATGGGCCAGCTCATCGCCTTCCGCGGGATCCAGGGCATCGGTGGCGGCGGGCTGATGGCCATGGCCTTCGCCATCATCGGCGATGTCGTCGCTCCCCGCGAACGGGGCCGGTACACGGGCTACCTGGGGGCCGTGTTCGCGGTGTCGTCGGTGGCCGGCCCGCTGCTCGGCGGGTTCTTCGTGGACAACCTGTCGTGGCGGTGGGTGTTCTACGTCAACGTCCCCATCGGCATCGTCGCCCTGATCGTCACCTCCTCGGTCCTACAGCTCCCCTTCACCCGCCGCGACCACCGAATCGACTTCGAAGGCGCCGCCCTGCTCGTCGCCGGCGTCTCCGCGCTGCTCCTCGCCCTCGTATGGGGCGGCAACGAGTACGAGTGGGGCTCGACCATGATCCTCGGGCTCCTCGTCGCATCAGCCGTGCTGCTCGCGGCGTTCGTGCTCTGGGAGGGCCGGGCCGAAGAACCGATCCTGCCGCTGCGCCTGTTCCGCGGCCGGGTCTTCACCATTGGCGTGCTGCTGTCCTTTGTCGTCGGCGCCTCGATGTTCGGGGCCATCGTGTTCCTGCCCCTGTTCCTCCAAGCCGTCACCAACGCCTCGGCCACCAACTCCGGGCTGCTGCTGCTGCCGCTGATGGCCGGGCTCATGACGACCTCGGTGGGGTCGGGACGCGTCATCGCCCGCACCGGCCACTACCGGCGCTGGCCGATGGCCGGGATGCTCACCTCCGCCGCCGGGATGGGACTGCTGTCAACCATGGACGCCGAGACCTCCCGGCTCGAGTCGTCGCTCTACATGGTGGTGCTCGGCCTCGGCATCGGGATGGTCATGCAGGTCCTCGTGCTCGCCATGCAGAACGCCTCCGAACCTCGCGACATGGGCGTGGTGACTTCCTCGGCCAACTTCTTCCGCAGCCTCGGCGGGTCCATGGGCATCTCGGTGTTCGGCGCCATCTTCGCCAGCCTCCTCGCCGACAAGCTCGGTTCGTTCCTTCCCCCCGGCGCGCTCGACGGGGCCGGGCTCAACCCCGACTCGCTCTCCGCCAGCCCCGCACAGCTCCAAGCCCTCCCACCCGACATCCTCGCCCCTGTCACCCGGGCCCTGTCCGAGTCCATCACCGCGGTGTTCAGCTACAGCGTGCCCGTGCTCGTCGTCGGGTTCGTCCTCGCCCTCATCCTCCCCGGCCTCCCCCTGCGCGACACCATCCACCTCAGCGGATCGCTCGAAGGCGCCGATATCGCGGCCGCCGAGCTCGCCGACGCCGACATCGAGGGCCTCGAACCCGCACCCGTCCGGCCCGGCACCGGCCCGGTGAGTCAGTTCCGACCGGCCGAACCCTCGCCGATGCGCCATGTCGGGAGCGCGGATCCTCCCACGTCGTGAAGTCGTGTCGCTCGACGGGCGCGCCCACAGGCATCGGACGATGACCGCTGCCCCCCATCCATTCGTCATCCGCCGTCTTCGGCTAGCCGCTGCGCCTCATGGTAGGAATCGGGCTGGCTGCCGGAACGATGATGATCGCCCTCACCGCGTACACCGCCATCCTGGAGCGCCGCCGGGAGTACGGGATCGTCAAGGCCATGGGTGCCACCCGCCGGCGCCTGGTCGGCCTGGCCGTGGCCCAGACCCTGACCCTGGCCGCCCTCGCCTGGTGGCCGGCGGGGTGCTGTTCGTGGCCGGTCGAGCGCTGATCAACGCCACCCGGCCCCAGTTCGCGGTGGTCCTCACCGCCGGCGGCGCCGGCGGGCCGTCGTCGCCGCTCTGGTCATGGCCCGGTGGCGGCCGTCATCCCCACCCGCCGCCTGGCTGCGCTGGAGCCGGGCGCCGCCTTCCGGAGCGCGTCGTGAGCCGGCGGGGTGCCCCTGGCCCGCCGGGCGCTGTTCCAGGACCGTCGCCGGGCCGCCCTCGCCGCCGGCGGGGTGGCGGCCGCCCTCCTCCTCGTGCTGATGCTGCAGGGGATCTTCGACGGGGCCATGGGCCAGGTCACCGCCTACCTGCGCTCCTCGCCCGCGGACGTGATCGTGTCGCAGAAGGACGTGCGGACGATGCACATGTCGGTCTCCGCGCTGGCGCCCGAGACGTTCGCTGGCGTGCAGCGGGTGGACGGTGTCGCCTGGACCGAGGGCATCCGCTACACCACGACCTTCCTCGTCGCCGCCGGCGGCCGCCAACAGCTCAGCGACGTCATCGGTTACGACCCCGCCACGGGGCGGGGCGAACCCCGCCGGCTCAGCTCGGGCCGAGCGCCGCGACCGGGCGAGATCGTCGTCGAGGAGATCGCCGCCCGCCGTCTTCGCGTTCGGGCGGGCGACTCGATCGGGCTGCTCGACAGCTCCGACCGGGTCAGCGGGCTCTTCCGGGGCGGAACGACCATTACCAACTCCGTCGCCCTCATGGGGACTGAGGACTTCGCTGCCAGGGCCGGCAACTCCGTCGCCTAAGTGCTGGTGGGCGCGAAGCGCGGCGTCGGCTCAGGCGAGCTGGCCCGTCGGGTGGCTGACGCGCTGCCGGCCGACACCGTGCAGACAAAGGACCGCTTCGCCGCCGAGGAGGCGTCGCTGGTGAAGGACATCGGCCGACCTCATGCGCATCATGTCGACGATCGGCCTGCTCATCGCCTTGGCCGTGATCGGCCTGACCGTGTTCAGCCTCACGCTGGCCGAGCTGCGCGAGCACGCCGTGGTCAAGGCCCTGGGCGGACGGACCCACTACCTGGCCGCCGTGGTCCTCCCCCAGCGCTGTGGTCGGTCGTGCTCGCCGTGGCTCTGGCCACCGTCCTGGCCACCGCCCTGAGCGCAGTCGTGGGCCAGATCAACCCCGCCATCGCCGTGGTCATCACGCCCGCCAGCGTGCTGCGCACCGCCATCGCCGCTCTGGTCGTCGGGGCGGTCGGAGCGGTGGTCCCGCTGCGGCGGGTGGTGGCCGTCGACCCCGCTTCGGCCCTGAGGAGGGCGCCATGAGCCCCGTGTCCGTCCGCCAGCTGACCAAGACCTACGGCCAGGGCGATTTTGCCGTCGGCGCTGTGCGCCACGTCGACCTCGACATCGCCGCCGGCGAGGTCGTGCTCATCATGGGACCGTCGCGAAGCGGCAAGACCACGCTGCTGATGCTGGGGGCCATGCTGCGCCCGACGTCGGGCTCGATCACCGTCGACGGCATCGACCTGGCCACCGCGGCCGAGCGCGACCTGCCACCGCTGCGGGCCCGGCAATTCGGCTTCATCTTCCAGGACTTCAACCTTCTCTCCGCGCTCGACGTGGTGGAGAAAGTGGAGCTGGCCTGCAACGTGGCCGGCGTCACAAGCCGGGCGGCCAACGAGCGGGCCACCGCGCTCCTGAACCGCCTCGGCCTCGGCGCCCGGCTGCTGCGCCAGATCGCCACCGAGGACGGCCGCAGCGTCGTCATCGTCAGCCACGACCAGCGGCTCAAGGAGATCGCCGACCGCGTGCTGTGGCTGGAGGACGGCGAGTTCCGCCAGCTGGCGGCCATGGTCACCGACCCGTCTGCGCCATGGCGGTCGAGTCCGACGACGGACCGCACCAGGAGTTGGACGGGCGCACGTTCTGGTTCTGCTCGACACACTGCCAAGACGAGTTCCGGGCGATGCCCGGAGCTTCACCCGGGGGGGGGGAATGCACACAGCAGTGCAGGAGGCTGAGGAGCTGGCGGCCCGCCTGCACAAGGTCGAGGGCCAGGCCCGGGGGGGCCACATGGTGGCCGAGGGTGCGCCGGCCATCGACGTCCTCACCCAGGTCGCCGCCACTCGGGGTGCGCTCGATCCGGTGGCCTCCGCGGTGGCCGAGCGGGGAGCTGAGCGGCTGGGCCCGATCGGACGAGGAGACGGCTGCGATCACGCACGGATCTCCCGACTCGTGCGCTGGTGAGCGCCGCGCGAGCGTCGGACCTTCTTCGCTGTTGACGGTGCCTCCGTCGTCGCGCACCGCTACTGCACTTGACCTTCAGCCGTACCAGGGCTTGTCGTCCGGCTCGACCCGGAGACATCCATCAGCTTGCTGAAGACCGCTGAGGAGTCGACGACCGCCATCAGTTCGAGGACACCCTCGTCGTCCGATCGAGCTTCGTCACCGCAGAGGTGTGCCTTCCAGTCGGTGGTGGCTGGCGACCGGCGATGTCATCAGGAGGCGAGACGACCGTCGCTTACAGCCGGCTCGGTCGGCGAGCCGTCGCCGTGTCGGAGGTGAACACCTGACATCCTCAGTGCGGCGGTGGTTTCCCGGCTGCCGATCGTCGACATCAAGCTTCCGCGGCGCCCCATAATGTGCGTCCCGATATCCCGCCGGTGACGCCGGTCGGCATAGCACGTAGGTGCCGTACGAGGGCACCCGCCGGTTACGTAGTCTCACCTCAAGCGGCGTTCCCCGGTCAGTCGCGCGGTGCATTCGCCAACCCTGTGGCGGACACGGCGGACACGGCGGGCGCTGGCCGGGTCAGGTCTGTCGCGAATTCGAGTGGTCCGCGCCCATTAGATGGATGATGGCCGACAATCGTGCCGTAGGTCTGACCGCGCCGTGGCAGGCGGTTTGCCGGCAGCGCCCCTCGGTGGGCGGTGGTGCTGACCCCGCATCGAACCGTCATCCCTCCTCCGCCGAGTCCGCTGAGAGTCCGCATTGCATCGCCCTTCATGGGGCTACAGTGCGCTACATCGTGGAGGAGACATGCGCGCTGACCTGCGATAACGCGAAAAGCCCCTGGTCAGGCAGCGGGCGACATCTACTTTGCAAGCAGAAGGCCGTGGGTTCGAGTCCCACCGTCTCCACCACGTAAAAGTGCTGGTCAGGGGCATGCACGCCTCACGTACGCCGTACGGAAGGGTTGACGGAAGTCCGCACCGAGTCCACATCGGCCAGCCGCAGAGACCCCCGGTGACCCCCTACCGAGTGTGACCCCGATCAGCGGCCAGCCTGGTTTGGGATCCGGAAGTCATCCCGTCGGTCTGTCGGAGAACGGTCTGCCAACGTAAAGGCATGAGGGGCGACGCCGTTCCCGGTGCACCGGGCTTCGCCCGGTTGTACGCCGGCGCCGGCTCCCCGCTGAGCCCGCGGATGGCCTCGCGTCTTTGGGTTACGGCTGTCACGCTCGCTTGACACCTACGACGAGGGCCGATGGCACCTGCTCAGGCGGTCTCTGCCACCGATCGTGCAACGCGTGGCCGACGAGGTATGGATGGAGCGCTTCGTCGCCTGCTTCGAGGCCCTGGCCCGGCGTCTGGAGCGACGAGGCTTCGACGCCACCCAGATCACGACCTGCACCGCAGAGGAGATGGCGCTGCACCTCGTCATCGATGCGGCCGAGGGCGCGACGCGCACGGCAGCCTGGCCACGGACCTCTCGCTGCCGGCGAGTCCGGACCGTGACGAGGACTTCGACGCCATTCGGGAGCTCCACTTCCGCGACCACGCGACAGGCTTCCGCACGTGAAGGCGCCGTACGGCCGGAGGCTGGGGTCGGCGCCGAAGACCTGTGGCGGCTAGGTGTTGGCGAGCACGAGAGTGTTTCCGACGATGTCGTAGTCCCGGTCCGCTTCGGCGGGACTCCTCGTCGCCGACACCCCGACGACGAGCTGTTGGTCATGCAACTGCTTGACGAGCTGTACGGAGACCCCGACGTGCTGGCCGTCCTGGCCGGCCACGATGTCCCGCTTCACCGGAGGCCGGCACCATCGCCGAGCGCTTCCCGGAGCCGGTCGCCGTGGGGCCGGCCCTGCTGGAGGATCTCTACGTTACGACGGGTCAGGGCCCCGGCCAGGCAGGAGACCCGTTCCCGCCCACGGCTTGCTGCTCCCGGAGACGCCTCTGCTTGCGTCACGATGTCGGCGATCGCGAGGCGGCCACCGGGGCGGAGGATGCGGTAGGCCTCAGCGAACACGGCAGCCTTGTCGGGTGAGGCCGATGACGCAGTTTGACGCCACGACGTCGACACTGTCGTCGGGCAGGGGAATGTCCTCGATCCGCCCGGGCAGTAACTCGGTCCGCTCCCTCCTCGGGGCGGCCATTGAGGACGAGGCCGACTTGGCCCTCGTCGACATTGAGGCCGGCCTCGAGCACCTCAGCCGCTCGGGGGGCACCCTGGCCTTGCACGGCGGGCCGCCCTCCTAGAGCCGAGAAGGAGCGCATCGACCGGCGCCTGGCGGAGGACCGGGGTGGCCCGGGCCCGATCTACCAGAGCTTCCTCGGCGAGCGGTCGGGCGGCTGCGCTTGCGGGGGCAACAAGCCCGACGCCGGGCATTACGCGTGTCTTACGCGGCCAATACGCCGCCTTCATACGATGCTGCGGATGGGACGGGCTGGGCTTGGCGGCGTAACGTTCCATCATCCTGCGGCGTTCTGGCTGGGGACAGCCGCTGTGAGCGCAGGCGTCTTGCTGCATCTTCCCATGTACTTCGGCGCACGCGCCATGGACTTCCACCTGGAGGGAATGCCGGTCGACGGTCCGATGAAGGCGGGCATGGCCCTGCTTCTGGCCGGCTTGGCGGCGACGTTCTACGGGCTGTTCCCGCCCTTGTCGAGGACCGCACCGAACGCCGCTCGACTTCGGGTGCGAGCCCTCGACGACGCCAGGATCTCCCGGGCCCACGTCGGGCTGCTGCTGGTCATGGCTGCGGCGGTGACCATCGACGTGATGAAGCCGGTGACGCTCAGCTTCGTCGTGCCGGGCATGGGACGCGAGTACGGGCTGAAGTCGGCCCTCAATCCCCAGGGCGGCCTCCCGGTCGCCCTGTTGCCCCTGTTCGGCATCACCGGGACGGTGCTCGGGTCCTTCATCTGGGGCTGGCTGGGCGACCGGATCGGGCGGCGGGCCTCCATCCTGCTGGCCGGCGTGCTCTTCGTCGCCACCGCGGTGTGCGGATCGATGCCTGACTATCGCTGGAACCTCTTCATGTGCTTCGTCATGGGCCTGGGCGTGGGCGGGATGCTGCCCATCACCTTCGCCCTGCTGGCCGAGACAATCCCGGCCCGCCACCGCGGATGGCTGATGGTACTGGTGGGCGGGGACGTGGCCGGCGCCTACATCATCACCAGCTGGTTGTCGGCCGAGCTCACCCCGACCTACGGCTGGCGAATGCTGTGGCTGCTGGGGCTGCCCACCGGCCTGGTCCTCATCCTGCTCAACCGCTGGATCCCCGAATCGCCCCGGTTCCTGCTGCAGAACGGCCGGGAGGCCGAGGCCCGCTCGGTGATGCAGCGCTACGGGGCCACGGTGGTCGAGGACAGCCACTCGGCGCTCGACGTGGAGGAAGACGTGCGGAGCGGATGGTCGCAGCTCTTCGCCGGGCCCTTCCGGGGGCTGACCATCGTGGTCGGGCTGTTCGGCCTGGGCGTCGGCCTGGTCACCTTCGGCTTCCAGCTGTGGATCCCCTCCAACCTGCAGCGGCTGGGCTTCGACGAGGTGACGTCGTCGACGATCCTGCGGGACTCGGCGCTGCTGGGCTTTCCCGCCACCTTCCTGATCGCCGGCCTCTACGGCTTCTGGAGCAGCAAGAAGACCATGATCCTGCTCGGCGTGGTCACGGCGGCGTCGCTGCTGGGCTTCGTCGTCCTCGGCGACCGGGTGGCCGATAACCGTACCCAGCTCGACCTGCTCCTGATCCTGCCCATCACCGGGATCAGCTCGATCCTGGCTGTGCTGGTGGCCTATGCCTCAGAGACCTTCCCCACCCGGGTCCGCTCCCGGGGCACCGGCCTGGCCGCCGGGGCCAGCAAGGTGGGCGGGGTGGCGGTCATCGCCCTGGTCGTGGCCGGGACGACGCCGCCCTCCATCGCCCGCACGGCGTTGATCGGCGCCGTGCCCCTGGCCCTGGGCGCCATCGCCATGGCCGTGTTCGGGGTGGAGACGCGACGGCGCCGGCTCGAGGACATCACCGCCGAGGAGCTCGACCTGGCCCCGGTCCCGGGGGGAGCGTAGATGAGCACGTTATCGGGTAACCCGGAGCAGGGCGCGCCGTTGCCATGACCGATACCGTCCTTCAGCCACCGCCGACCTCGACCTCCCAGCGGGCGCTCAGCGCCCTGGGCCTTCTCGTCGTGGTGGCCAGCGCCCTGGTGGGGGGCAACGTGGCCGGTTCCCGCGAGCGCCTGTGGGGTTCGGAAACGCCGGTGGCCCGCCCTGCCGCCGCCAGCCGCGTGGCCGACAGCCCAACCCAGACCACAGTGGCCGCCCGCAACCAGAGCGTGGTCCGCTCTCAGCCCTGGTGGCAGGGCCTCACCAAGCTCGAGGGCGTGGGGCCCAGGACGGCGCCTCCCTTCACCGTCGCCGAAGACGCCCTCCAGTGGCGGGTGAAGTGGACCTGTGACACCGGTCGTCTCCTGATCACGGCGCCCGATCAGCGCCGCCCGGTGGTCGACGCGGCCTGCCCGGGGACCGACACCGGCTACGGGGTGCGCACGGGGCCCGTCAGCCTCCAGGTCAGCGCAGAGGGGCCCTGGCGACTGGAGGTCGACCAGCAGGTCGACGTGCCCCTGGTCGAGCCCCCGTTGCCGGTGATGAGCGCAGCCGGCACCAGGAAGATCCTGACCGGGCAGCTGTACCGGATGGACCAGGTCGGCACCGGGACCCTGGACATCTACCGCCTCCCCGACGGTGGCCACGCCCTGCGCCTGGATGACTTCTTCGTGACCGCCAACATCGACCTCGAGCTACGGCTGAGCCCGTTGGAAGCGCCCCGCACCACCGAGCAGTACATGAACGCTCCCTCGGTGTGGGTGGCACCGCTCGACGTGACCGCCGGGTCGCTGAACTTCACGATGCCCCCGGAGGTGGACCCGACCAGGTGG
>Ga0247704_1000445_pt1 | contig 11684 bp, 9 predicted proteins | sample 41W_NmetaG_FD_189042 | JGI IMG/M metagenome (GOLD analysis project Ga0247704, IMG submission 189042) | Soil microbial communities from hillslope of Landscape Evolution Observatory, University of Arizona, Oracle, AZ, United States - 4-1-W_N | ecosystem: Engineered > Artificial ecosystem > Mesocosm...
CGTACCAGCCGAGGATCCGCACCCTGGCCATCGGGGGCACGCTGCTGGTGGCGCGCAGCATCCTGCTCGACCAGCTCAACGAGGAGGTGGCCGAGCAGCTCGTCCAGGAGCAGACCGAGATCGCCACCTTGGCCACTGGCAACGACCCGGCCACCGGCGAACCCTTCGGCACCGATGTGGCCGCCCTGTTCGACACGTTCTTGCGCAGCAACCTCCCGAGCCAGGGCGAGAGCTTCCTCACGCTGGTGAGTGGCCGGCCCTACCTCTCGACGCCGGCCCCCTTCCGCCTCGAGACCGACTCCGCCCTGGTCGATCGGTGGTCCCGACTGGGCCAGACCGAGCGAGGAGAGGTCGACACCCCGGCCGGACCGGTCCGCTACCTGGCCGTGCCCTTGCGAGCCGCTAACGAGACCCTCGGGGTGTTCGTGGTGGCCAACTTCGTACGCCAGCAGCGCGAGCAGATCGAAGGCGCCATCCGGGTAGGTGCCGCCGTCGCCCTCTCCGTCCTCGTGCTGGCCTCGGTCCTGGCCTGGTTCGTCGCCGGCCGGCTGCTCCGACCGGTCCGTCTGCTCACCGAGACGGCCCGGTCCATCGGAGAGTCGGACCTGACCCGGCGCATCCACATCACCGGGTCCGACGAGGTCGCCGAACTGGGCCTGACCTTCAACCACATGGTGGACCGCCTGGAGCAGGCCATGAACACCCGCCGGTCCTTCCTCGACGACGCCGGCCACGAGTTGCGCACACCCATCACCATCGTGCGGGGCCACCTCGAGCTCCTCGAGGAGGATCCCCACGAACGGCGCCAGACCCTGGACCTGGTGCTCGACGAGCTCGACCGCATGAGCCGCATCGTCGATGACCTCCTGCTGCTGGCCAAGGTGGAACAACCCGACTTCGTGCAGGCCCGCCCGGTCGATCTGGGCGAGCTGACGCGTAGCTGGCACGCTCGGGCCGTGACCCTGGCCGACCGGGAGTGGCGGCTCGAGCAAGTGGCCCGAGCCGAGGTCGTCCTGGACAGCCAGCGCATGACGCAGGCCGTCATGAACCTGGCCCAGAACGCCACCCAGCACACCGAGCACGGCACGGCCATCGACATCGGTTCGGCGGTGGCCGGAGGCGAGGCCCGGCTGTGGGTGAGCGACCGGGGGCCCGGCGTGCGGCCCGAGGATCGGGACCGCATCTTCGAACGCTTCACCCGGGCCGACCACGAGCGGCGACACTCCGAGGGCGCCGGCCTGGGCCTGTCGATCGTGGCCGCCATCGCCGCCGCCCACGGGGGACGGGTCGAGCTCAGCGAGCGGGCCGGCGGCGGGACGACCTTCACCATCGTCATCCCTGCAGGCGCTGAGCAGCCGAGCTGATGCCCCGCATCCTCATCGCCGAGGACGAGCCCCGGATCGCCTCGTTCCTGGAGAAGGGCCTCCGGGCCAACGGCTTTTCCACGGTGGTCGTCGACGACGGCAACGAGGCCACGAGCATGGCTCGTGACGGCGATTTCGATCTGGTGGTGCTCGACCTCGGCCTCCCCGGTCGGGACGGCCTGGACGTGCTGGCGAGCATCCGGCGGCGGGGGGAACGCCTTCCCGTCATCATCCTCACCGCCCGCCGGGAGGTGACGTCGACCGTCGCCGGTCTCGACGGCGGAGCCGACGACTACGTGACCAAGCCGTTCCGCTTCGACGAACTCCTGGCCCGTATCCGGGTGCGACTGCGGGCGGAGGCCACCGAGGAGACCACGCTGCTGCGGGCCGGATCGGTGACCTTGGATTTGCGCACCCGCCGGGCCCTGGTGGGTGAAGAGCTGGTGGAGCTGACGGCGCGGGAGTTCGCCCTCACCGAGACCTTCCTCCGCCATCCCAACCAGGTCCTCTCCCGCGAGCAGCTGCTCAGCAACGTGTGGGGCTACGACTTCGACCCGGGATCGAACGTGGTCGACGTCTACATCCGCTACCTCCGCCGCAAGCTCGGATCGGACCTCATCGAGACGGTACGGGGCATGGGGTACCGCTTGCGCGTCGACGGCTGAAGCTGCTCGCCATACCCGTCGAGGAGCCGCGGGGCGAGCGAGCGCCAGCGAGGGCGGAAGGCATAGACGCAGGCCAGGCGCACCCTGGTGGCCAGGGCGTAGGCCGCTACCCGGTCCCACAGCTCCGGGCCGGGCTGGTACCCCTCGAGAAAGGCAGCCGCCGCCCGCTGGGACCGTCCGGGCGAACAGTGCTGCTGGCGGGAGCGCAGCTCCAGGTGCACGAGGAGGTTGGCCACGTCGAGGGCGGGGTCACCCATGGCCAGGGTGTCGAGGTCGAGGAGCCCGATGCCGCCGGTGCCGTCGACCATGACCTGCTTGTCGTGGAAGTCCCGGTGCACGAGGGCGACCGGCGAGCTCGGCCGGCTCTCCTCCAGCATCGAGGTGGCCCGGGTGAGCGCCGCCGTCGCCTGCCGGCAGGCGGGGACACTCAGGGCCTTATGGTCGCGGGCGTGGGCCACCCAGCGACGGGTGACGGCTGCCTCCTCGCCGGCATCATGGACGGCCAGCCCATCCGGGGGTCGGGAGTCGTGGAACCGGCGCAAGGTCCGGCCCGCGTGGCCGATGGCCTCGACCACCAGGGCGGGCCGGCCCTGGCCGAGAAGGTGGTAGAGCGAGACCCCGGCCAGCTCGGCGTACTCGATGATCCCCGCCTCCGGATCACGCCGGAGCTGGCGGGGCACAGGCAGCTCGCCGGCGTCCACGGATTGAGGGAGCCGTCCCGGTCGGAACACCTTGATCCACGTGGCAGATCCCGCCGCACCAGCCCGGTGGATCACCGCCCGGCGCTCGGGACGGTGTACGACCATCGTCGACCCCTCCTGCTGCAGGATGGGAGCGAGCGACGGGAGCCGGCGGTCCGCTCCCCGGCGCTGGAGCACCACCCCGATGCCGTCGACGGCGGCCACCATGCCGGGCCCGGCTGCCCTAGCCGTCTCCTCGGCCACCGCTCGAGCGCGCGCCTCGTCGCCGAACCACTGGGCGGCGACGGTGCCGTCACCCTCGTCGAGGTACTCGAGGAGGAGGTGGTCACCCTGGCGGGGCCACGCCCGCCCGAGGTGGAGGCGCCGTCCGGTCAGCGGGCACTCGACCACCTCCAGGTGAGCCGGCCACCGCCCGCCGTGGCGCCCGGGCGGCGGGACCGATGTCGTGCGAGCGTCCATCATCCCGTGGCGGCGGAGGTGGCGCCCACCGCCCGCTCGACCAATGCACCCGCCCGTTCGGGCCAGTCCGGCTGGCGGCGCCGGAAGGGTTCGACCGCCAGCCGCAGCAGATGGGCGCCGCGGTGCACGGCCACCCGGTCCCGGTCCAGGCACCCCCCCGCACCGGCGTAGCCGGACAGGAACTGCTCAGCCATGGTCACCACCGCCCTGTCGTCGACCGATCGCTCCACCGCCGTGAGCTCCACGCTGGCCAGGAACGACCCGAGGTCGGCCGCCGGGTCCCCGGTGGCGCACGCGTCGAGGTCGAGGAGCGTCGCGTCGTCCCCGGCCATGACCACCTGGTCGGGTGAGAAGTCCCCGTGGCGGGAAGTGAGGGCAGGTGTGGAAGCGAGGAGCGACTCGCCGAGGGATCCCACCAGCCGCCAGATCATCGCCGCCCGGTGGGGCAGGAGAACGGCCAGGGCGGTCGCCGCCTCCTCCGCCGCGGCCGCGTCCGCCTCCGGGGGCACCACCGTGAGGCCCGCAGCCGGCAGATCGTGCAAGCGCCGCAAGGCCTGGCCGGTGGCTGCCAGTGCGGAAGCGGGATCGCCCGAAGGGGCCAGGAGCTCGGTCAAGGAGCGCCCCGGCACCCATTCGCTGGCCAGGGCGGCCGACGCCCGGCAAGCGCCGAGCAGCCGTGGTGCCTGCACCGGCGTGCCCTGGACCAGGCGTAGGCCGGCGAGCGCTCGATCCAGATCGTCCCGGCGGTAACCCTTGATCAGCGCCACCGGCACCCCCTCGCGGGCGACGGTGCCCACCCAGCGCCGGCCCGGCTTGTAGCGCACACAGCGGGGGGTCTCGTACCACAGCCGCTCATCGTCAGGAAGGAGTTGGCACATGAGGAACCTCTTCCGGTGTCCCGACAGGCTGTGGAGCATGGGAACGAGCCGGTCGCCGCCGGCCTCGGCGACGACCACCAGCTCGTCGCCGAAGGCGACGCCTGGCACCTGGCGGACCCTGGAGACGGTTTTGGAGAACTTGGGGAAGTCGTCGCCCCGATGGGCCTTGGCGAACGCCGTCACCCGCTGTGCACCCATGCCGAGCTCGTAGCCGACCAGGCAGCTGGTCCCGGGCTTGTAACGAACGTAGGTGGCCCGGGCGCTCGTCACGCCGGCAAAGGTCAGGCTCAGCGCCAGCCGCCGGACCAGCGCCTCCTCGTCGAGGACGAGCGCCATGCCGGGGATCGCCGGATCCCGCGCTGCCAGCTCGGCATCAGCGGGAGCCAGCACCGACGGCCCTTTGCGCCCGCAGCACCTTCCCCGGCGTCCGTCCGGTTCTCGCCAGGGGGGTGCCGGATTCACGGCTCGGCCCGTCGCCGGCACCGGGCCGGGTGCTCACCCGGCCGTCATCGATGCGCACCACCAGATCGGCATCGGCGACCGCGCCGGGGTCGTGGGCGATGACGAAGGTCGTGCGCCCGGCCGTCAGGCGACGCAGGGCTTCCGACACCTGCCCCTCGTTGGCCCGATCGAGCCCGGCCATGGCCTCGTCGAGGACGACCAGCGGCGCCTGGCGAACCGCCGCCCGGGCAATGGCCAAACGCTGGCGCTGGCCTCCCGAGAAGGTCGCCCCCCGCTCACCGATCACCGTCTCGTAGCCTTGGGGCAAGGCGGTGATGAAGTCGTGGGCGTTGGCCAGGCGGGCGGCCGCTCGGATCTCGTCGGCCGTCGCCGATGGCGAGCCGTAGGCGATGTTCTCGGCCACCGTGGTGGCGAACAGCACGCTCTCTTGGAGCACGATGGCGACCTGGCTGCGGACCGACGCCAGGGTGAGATCGACCAGGTCGTGACCGTCGATGCAGATGCGCCCGGCCGTCGGCTCGTACAGACGCAGCAGCAAGCCCATGAGGCTGGACTTGCCTGCGCCCGAAGGGCCCACGACGCCCACCCGCTGGCCAGGACGGACGTGGAGGTCGACGTCGCGCAACACGGGGCGGTCCGGATCGTGGCCGAAGGTGATCCCTTCGAAGCGCACGTCACCCCGGAACGCCGGCGCCGGCCGGGCCCACGACCGGTCGCTGATGTCGGGCCGGACCTCGAGGAGGTCGACGATGCGCTCGCCGGAGGCCGCCGCCTTGGCCAGGCGGCCGGTGTACTTGGCCACGTCGCGCATGGGCTTGAAGGCCTGCTTGAGGTAGGTGACGAACAGGACCAGGTCGCCGGGCGTGAGCTCGCCGCTGAGCACCCGGCGGGCCCCCACGAACAGCACCACCCCGGTGGCCAGGGCCACCAGCACGTCGGTCTTGCGCTCCAGGCCGGCGGCCAGGCGCTTGGCCTTGACCCCGTCACGCAAGCTGCGCTCGTTGTTGCGGGCGAAACGCTGCTCCAGCTTGGCCTCAAGGGAGTAGGCCTGGACCACCTTCATGGCACCGAGGGCCTCGGCCGCCACCGAGGCCAGTTCGCCCTCCTGCTGGCGCTGGGTCCTTGACACCTGGGAGATCCCCCGGGTCATGCGCACGCTGGTGAGAGCGAAGACGGGGAAGGCGGCGGCGGCGACCAGGGCCAGCTGCCAGTCCACGACCACCATCACCACGGCCATGCCCACGAGGGTCACGGCGTTGCCAACCAGCGGCAGGGCGGCCGTCACCGTGACCTCCTGGAGGCGTCCCACGTCCCCGGTCAGGCGGGTCAGGAGGTCACCGGTGCGGGCCCGATCGTGGAAGGCAAGCGACAGGCGCTGGAGGTGGGCGTAGAGCTCGGCCCGGACCTCGGTGAGCACCCGGTTGCCGGCCAGGGCGAAGGACACGGTGGCCAGGTACGAGGCCAGTGCCCGCAAGGCGGCCAGCGCCACGACCGCCACCGCCGCCAGGACGAGCACGGACATCGAGTCGAGCGCTCCGGGCCCACCTACCGGCTGGACCACGGCGTCGATCACGAACTTCAGCGGCCAGGGCTCGGCCAGGCGCAGGAGGACCTCGGTCAGCAGGGCGACCGATCCCGAGGCCACCAGGGGGGTCTGGCCGCGCACGTAGGGCCCGAAGCGGGCCGAGGTGCGCCGCAGGCCGGGCAGGGCGCCCCGCAGCGAGGCCGGCCGGGCGCCCATCAGGCGACCGCCTCCCGGCACTCGGCCAGGTCGAGGATCCGATCCACGGCCCGGTCCCAGGACCGGTGGGCGACGGCATCGGCCCGGGCCGCCCGGCCGAGGGCCCGCCGGCGGGCAGGATCGGCCCGCAGCTCGGCGAGGGCCCGGGCCAGGGCCAGGGGGTCACCGGGACGGCACAGCACGCCGGTGCGACCGTCGTCGATCACCTCGGCCACCTGGCCGATGTCGCTGGCCACGATCGCCCGGCCGGCGGCCAGGTACTCGAAGAGCTTGAGGGGCGAGAAGTAGAAGCCGTCGAGCGGGGGGTAGGGGGCCACGGCCACGTCCATGGCCCGCAGGTACCCCGGCACGGCGGCGGGCTCGACGGCGCCGGTGAAGGTGGCGACCGAGCCCAGCCCCCGGTCCTCGACCGCCTCGACCAGGCGGCGGCGCTCGGGGCCGTCACCGACCACCAGAAGCCGGTAGGTGGGATCGTCCCGGGCGAGGCGGGCGGTGGCGTCGACGAGGGTCTGCACGCCGTGCCAGGCCTTGAGGGTGCCGACGAAGCCCACGGTGAAGGTGGCCCCTGGCATCCGCTCCGGTCCCGGGGTGATGCGCCCGGCGTCGACGCCATTGGCCACCACCGTGACCCGGGCCCCGGGCCCCGACCGGGTCCGGACCCAGCGGGCCACCGGCTCGGAGACGCACACCACGGCGCCGGCGCCGGCGAAGGCGGCTCGGGCGCAGCGCTCCGCCGCCTGGCGGTCCACCAGCGTGCGGTGGGCGGCCTGCTCGTCGATGAGCGGGGCGTTGACCTCGAGCACGCCGGGGACCCCCTGGCGCCGGGACCAGGCCATGGCCGCCCAGCTCCAGAGCGAGTACCGCTCGTAGACGAGGTCCACCGGCCCGGCGCCGTCCAGGGCCCGTTCGAGACCGGCGTTGGCCGCCCGGGATCGCTGCTCCCGCTCGATTCCCGTGCCCGGGCCGACGGCGGGCAACGGGTGCACCTCGATGCCCTCGAGACCGGGAGGCGGCGGGCCCCCGAGCCTGGTGGCCAATAGGACGACATCGTGTCCCCGCCGGCAGAGGGCCCGGACCACCTCCTGGAGGTGGACCGAGGCGCCCTTGCACCCGAAGGCCGGCAGCCCCGGATCGGCGCAGACGTAGGCCACACGCATCAGACCGCCTCCAGGGCCGTCGAGCGGTCGGGAAGCAGCCCCAGGTGAGCCCGGAGCCGGGCCGCCTGGCGGTGGACCTCGAAGCGCTCCTCGACCCGGGCCCGGGCCGGCGCCGCCAGGCGGGACCGCAGCCCGGGATCGACGAGGAGGCGGTCGAGTGCCTCGGCCAGGGCCTCGGCATCACCTTCGCCCACCAGCACACCGGTCACCCCGTCCTCGACAGCCTCGGGCATCCCGGTGACGGGGGTGGCCACGCACGGGGTGCCCAGGGCCATGGCCTCGAGCACCACGGTGGGCAGACCGTCGCGATTGCCGTCGCTGCCGACCACGCACGGGGCGGCCAGGACGGCGGAGCCCCCCACCAGGCGCCGGACCTCGCCCTGGGGGCGCCCCCCGGCCAGCTCGACCAGGTGGGCGACGCCCCGGTGCTCGATCCGCTGCGCCAGGGCTTGGCGCTCCGGCCCGTCGCCCACGATGGTGCAACGGAAGTCCCGGCCCCGTCCCGCCAGTAGGGCGCAGGCGTCGACGAGGGTGGCGAAGCCCTTCTTCTCGACCAGGCGCCCCACCCCCACGATCACCGGCGGGCGGTGGCGGGGATCGGAGTAGGCGAAGCGCTCCAGGTCGAGTCCGTTGTAGACGCGGGCGGTACGGGCGGTGGCGGACCCGTGGGCGCGGCGCAGGTGGGCCAGGTTGAAGTCGCTGACCGTCACCGCCGCCGAGGCCGCCTGGAGGTTGCGGCGCAGCTCCGCCGGGTCGACATCGTGGTGGAAGATGTCCTTGGCGTGGGCGGTGAAGGAGAAGGGGACGCCCGTGAGCGACGAAGCCAGCCGGGCGACGGTGGTGGCCACGGAGGCGAAATGGGCATGGAGGTGGCGGATGCCCCGGCGGCGCACCAGCACAGCCAGCTCCAGGGCCTGAGCTCCGTCGTCGACGTCGGCGGCGAGCAGCTCGTCGAGGTGGTCGGCCACGCCAGGCAACTCGCCGGCGGCGGCGCCGAGTTGGTCCCAGAGCTCGGCCGCCCGGCGCCCGTGATGGCGCAGGTAGGTCACCGGAGCACGGACCTCAGCCAGCGCTTCGTGGAACCGACCGTCGGCGGGGGCCCGCAAGGAGAAGATCTCCAGGTCGAGGCCGGCGGCCTCGTGGGCGAGGATCTCGTTGAGGATGAAAGTCTCCGAGAAGCGGGGGTAGACCTTCAACACGTAGCCCACGGAGGCCCTCTCAGCTGGCAGCATGGATGCGGTCCCTGGTGAGGCTGGGCCCGCGACCGGCGGCCAGGAGGTGGTCGAGCAGGCCGGGGAGGCGACTCAGGCCGTCGAGGTCGACGGGCCCTGGGCAACTCCGCTCAGGGGCCGACGCCAACCAGTGCGCAAGCTGCCGGGGGGACAGTTCGTCGGGGTGGAGAAGGTCGACCACGCCGCGACGGGCCAGCCGGGCGGCCCGCACCAGCTGCTCGGCCCGGGGGTGGCAGCGGGGCACCAGCAGCGGGCGGTGACCGGCGGCCAGCAGCTCGCACACGCTGTTGTAGCCGGCCATGGAGACCACCGCCCGGGCCGAGCGGATCACGTGCTCGACCCCGCTGAGGTGGCCGGCCACCACCATGGTGGGTCGGCATGACGCGAGCCGGGCGAGAAGGTGACGGTCCTCGGCACTCATGTAGGGGCCGCTCACCACCAGCCCCGTCCATCCCGGGGGCAGGTCGGCCTGGACGAAGGCCCGGGCCAGCTCCAGCCCGTCCTGGCCACCACCCACCAGGCACAGGGCGAAGGGGCCCTCGGGCGGGGTCACGTCGCCAGCCGGGGCCGCCGGCCGGCCGTGGCCGAGGTAGCCGGTGTAGGTCGAACGCCGGGCCACGCTGGCCGGCAGGTCGCACTCGGCCATGAGGTCGAAGACGCGGGGGTCGCCGTAGACCCACACGGCGTCGTAGTAGGAGGCCACCGCCTCGCTGGCCCGGTCCTCGTGCCACTCCCGGCGGGCCACGTCAGGCGAGTCGAGGACGTCGCGCAGGCCGAGGACGAAGCGGGCCCGACCCGCCCGCCGCAGCTCGTTCAACGAGGCCCGCAACTCGCCGCAGATCCCCCAGGGGACCTTGTCGACCACCACCACCTCCGGATCGAAGGAGGTGAGGGCGGCGTGGATGATGCGCGAGCGCAACTCGATGAGGGCGTGCAGCGGCCGCGGGAGCGAGCGGGCCCGGTAGCTGCCGTCGAGCTGCTTGCCGAGGGCGGGCAGGCTGAGGCAGTCGGTCCCCGGCGGGATATCGAGGGCCCCGGCGCCGGGAGCACCGGTGACCACCAGCACCTCGGTGGAGGGGCGGGCGGCCACCAGGGCGCCGGCGATGGCCAGGTTGCGGCGGATGTGGCCCAGGCCCTGGGTGTCGTGGGAGTAGAGGGCCACCCGGCGGCAGCGCTGGACTTTGGGGGGATGGGCCACGTCGGCGCTCCTCGAGTGAAACGGAAGGTGAACACCTAATGTCGGCCGGTTGACTGAGAGCTTGATGAGGACACCGTGAAAGTTCTCTCATCTTGCTCCCGGGCCGGCCCGAGGCGGCTTCCCGAGGAAGGGCCGGTAGTGCCACCCCCAAGCCCGGAGGATCTGAGCGACTGAGCGACCCGGATCCTCCAGTCTCTCCGAACTGGTGGCAGGAGCGGAGCCATTGCGGCCCCGCTCCTGCCACCAATTCGGAGGCGGGCGCCCGAGCGGGCGGGTGCTCAGCCGCTGCGGGAGGTGGGCGGGCGCATGCGGGCCACCAGCTTGCGCAGGGGTACGTCGGCCAGCAGGGTCACGGCAGCGAGGACCGTCGCCACCACGGCGGCGGGCCAGAACCCCAGCCCGGCGGCCAGACCGATGCCGGCCACCGTCCACAGCGAGGCCGCCGTGGTCAGGCCCTTGACGTGGTCGCTGCCCTTCAAGATGGCCCCGCCGCCGAGGAAGCCCACGCCGGCGGCCACGTAGGACGCCACCCGGGTGACGTCGAGCTCGATGTTGGTGCTCCCGGGATCGTCGGTCACCAGGGTGGCGAAACCGCCTACGGAGATGGCCCCGAAGACGGCGGCGCCGACGGCGAGCAGGGCGTGGGTGCGCAGCCCGGCATCGTGGCCGTCGACCTCGCGTTCGAAGCCGACCACGCCGCCGAACACCAAGGCGGCCCCCAGGCGCCCCAGCACCTCCAACCAGCCCAGATCCGCAGCCTCCACTGCTCCTGCCCCCCTCGGCTGCGGGCGACCCGCAGACTTGCCGGCCCCGACGGTGATGGTGGTAAGCATCGTCCCACGGATCATCGATCAGGAGGTGGACCTTGACACTGACGCGTGCCCGGTGGGCGGCCCTGAGCACGGCCATGGTGTTCGCCCTGGCGGGGTGCGGGGGCGACGCAGCCCCGCCTCCGGCAGCGACCGGCGACGAGTCCCAGCCGGCGACCGAGGACGAGGCGGCGGGCCCGACCCTGGAGGTCACCAGCCCGAGGGGCGGTGCGGTCCTGGAGGGAAACGTGGTGAGCCTGCAACTGGACGGGTCGGGGGTGGAGATCGTCAGCGCCGACGGCGACACCAGCGGCACCACCGGCCACTACCACGTCTTCGTCGACCGTGACCCCGTCGCCGCCGGGGAGGCGATCCCCAAGGAGGCCGGCATCGTCCACTCCACCGACAACCCGGTGGTCCTGACCGGCCTCGCCGTCGGCCAGCATCGCCTGGTGGTGGTCTACGGCGACGGCACCCACACCCGCATCGGGGAGGCCCAGGCAGAGGTGGCCGTCGAGGTCGCCGGTCCGTCCGTTGACGCCTCGGCGCCCGAGACGGCGCCGGCCGGTTCACCGGTGACGGTCGACGTGGTGGTCGAGGGTCTCACCCTCGTCGCCGCCGACGGCGACACCAGCGGCACCACCGGGCACCTGCACGTCTTCGTCGACCGCGAACCCACCCCGGCGGGGGAGCCGATCCCCGCCGAGGACGGCATCATCCACAGCGCCGAGACGTCCATTCCCGTTCCCAACCTGGCGCCGGGTGAGCACACCTTATGGGTGGTGGCCGGCGACGGGACGCACACACCCCTCGACCCGGCGGTGATGGACAAGGTCACGGTATCTGTCGTGGAGTGACGGACCCCCACGGCGTCGCTCGGGCTGGGGTGGCGGCGGGTGTAACGTCTCTGGTTGGCCGGCCCGGCAGTCCCTCAGCCGGGTCGGCGAGTGACCGTGCGGACATGGGAGCACGCCGTGACCGACGCATCGACGACGGCGATCGAGGTAGCCACCTACTG
>Ga0247704_1000451_pt1 | contig 11606 bp, 11 predicted proteins | sample 41W_NmetaG_FD_189042 | JGI IMG/M metagenome (GOLD analysis project Ga0247704, IMG submission 189042) | Soil microbial communities from hillslope of Landscape Evolution Observatory, University of Arizona, Oracle, AZ, United States - 4-1-W_N | ecosystem: Engineered > Artificial ecosystem >...
CCGCCGGGCGCGGGCGGGGACGAGGTCCACGATCTCGGCCACCGCGGCGGCCAGGGGGGCGCCGCAGCCCGGCCCCGACACCGAGCCGACGACGTCGCCCGCCGGGCCCACCAGCACCACCGTCGGCCAGTCGTCCGCCCCCCACGCCTCGAAGCAGCGGTGGTCGGCGTCGTCGACGACGGGGTGGGCGAGGGCCAGGCGGGCCACCGCGTCGACCACCACGTCGTGGCGCGTCTCCTCGGGGAACCGGGGCGAGTGGACGCCGACGACGACCAGGTCTTCCCCGTGCAGCTCCTCCAGGGGGCGGATGTCGTCCACCAGCCGCCCGCACGCGACGCTCGACGCCGACCAGAACCACACCAGCACGGCCCGGCCCCGCAGCGCCGCCATCGTCAGCGGCCGTGCCACCCCGATCCACCCGCCGGCGCCGTCCAGCTCCGGGGCGCCGACGTCGGGCATGGCGGCGTTCTACCCGACGCGCCCCACCCCGGCCAGGTCACGCCGGTAGATGGATGCCATGCGCACGGGCGTCCCCGTCTCCGACGCCTCGACCATCTGCCCGTCGCCGGCGTAGATCCCGACGTGGTGGATGGGCGAGCCGTAGAACAGCAGGTCGCCCACCTGCACGTCGGAGACGGGGACGCGCGTGGTGGCGCCGTACTGGGCGACCGAGGAGTGGGGCAGCGAGCGCCCCCCCGCCTTCCACGCCCACTGGGTCAGGCCCGAGCAGTCGAAGCTGTCGGGGCCGTCGGCCCCCCACTCGTACGGCTTGCCGAGCTGCTTCTTGGCCTCGGCCACGGCGGCCGCCGCCCCCGGGGCCGGCGGGCGGGCCGGGGCGCCGCCCTCGCCGTCGCCCGCCGCGGGGCCGGGGCGCCTGGTCGTGGTGGTCACGGCCAGGCGGGGGACGGTGACGGCCGGCGCGGTGGTGGAGGCCACCCGGCGAGCGGCCTCCTCCGCCCGGCGAGCGGCCTCCTCCGCCCGGCGCGCCGCCTCCGCCCGGGCCGCCTCCTCGCGCGCCCGGCGCTCGGCCAGCTCGGCCTGGGCCCGGCGCGCCTCCGCCTCGGCCCGCCGGCGGGTCTCCTCCTCGACCAGGGCGGTGAGCTCGCCCTGGACCCTGGCCAGCGTCGCCCGCCGGGCGTCGGCCGCCCGGGAGGCAGCCCCGCGGTCGGCGTCCACGCGGGCGAGGACGGCCGCCGCCGACGAGCGGGCCGTATCCAGCTCCTGGCGCTGGCGGCGCCGCTCCTCCTGGACCTGGTCGAGGCTGGTGATCGTCGCCCGCTCCCGGCCGGCGACGGTGGCGACGTAGGCCTGCCGGACGGCCGCGTCGCTGGCCGACCCGCTCACCAGCATCTGCTCGATCGGGAGCGGGTCGTTGCGGACGTAGGACGACACGGCCCGGTCGCGCAGGCGCGCGCGCACCTCCGCCAGCCGTCGCTCGGCTACGGCCAGGTCCGCCTCGGCGGCCCGCACCCGCTCCTCGACGCCGGTCGCCTCGATGCGGGCCTGGTTCAGCCGCTCGGCCAGGATGCTCACCTGCCGGCCCTGCTCCTCCAGCTCGCGGGCCAGTTGCTCCGCCTCGGCCCGCTTCTCCGCCACCGGGTCGGCGGCGGCCGCCGACGAGCCGGCGCCGGCCAGGCCGAGCGACGAGCACAGGATGGCGACGCCGAGCGCCTGGCCCACCCACCGATGACGCGGGGTCGCCCCGGTCGGATGCACTGGCGCCAAACCGTAGTGGGGATGGCAGGAACAGGGAAAGGGCGGGGCGGCGGTACGGTGGCTGGGCCATGAGCGAGCAGCCGAGCGAAGCGACGGTCGAGGCGGCGGGCGGCCGCCTGGCGCGCGACTCCATGGGCGAGGTCCGCATTCCCGCCGGGGCGCGGTGGGGCGCCGGCACGCAGCGGGCGGTGGAGAACTTCCCCGTCTCCGGCCAGCGCGTCGACGCCGCCCTGGTGCAGGCGCTCGCCCGGGTGAAGGCGGCGGCGGCGCTGGAGAACGCCCGCCTCGGCGTGCTCGACGAGGACATGGCCGAGGCGATCGCGGCCGCCGCCGGCGAGCTGGTGGCGGGCGGGCACGCCGACCAGTTCCCGGTGGACGTGTTCCAGACCGGCTCGGGGACGTCGTCGAACATGAACGTCAACGAGGTGGTCGCCGGGCTGGCGGCGGAGCGGCTCGGTCGCGAGGTCCACCCGAACGACCACGTCAACGCCTCGCAGTCGACGAACGACGTGTTCCCCACCGCCATCCACCTGGCCGCCGCCGCCGCCGTCACCGGCGACCTCGTCCCGGCCCTCGGCTCGCTGGCCGCCGCCCTGCGGGCCAAGCAGGCCGAGTTCGCCGAGGTCGTGAAGTCGGGCCGCACCCACCTGATGGACGCCACGCCCGTCACCCTCGGCCAGGAGTTCGGCGGCTGGGCCCGGGCCGTCGAGCTCGGCGTGGAGCGGCTGAGGTCGTGCCTGCCCCGGCTGGCCGAGCTCCCCATCGGCGGCACGGCCGTGGGCACGGGCATCAACGCCCCCGCCGGGTTCGGGGCGGGCGTCGCCGCCCGCCTGGCGGCCGAGACGGGGCTCCCGCTGACCGAGGCCGTCGACCACTTCGAGGCCCAGGGCGGCCGCGACGCGCTCGTCGAGACCAGCGGCGCGCTGCGCACCATCGCGGTGTCGCTGTTCAAGCAGGCCAACGACCTGCGGTGGCTGGCCAGCGGGCCCCGCACCGGCCTGGCCGAGATCCGCCTGCCCGACCTGCAACCGGGCTCGTCGATCATGCCGGGCAAGGTGAACCCGGTCATCCCCGAAGCCGTCGTCCAGGTGGTCGCCCAGGTCGTCGGCAACGACGCCGCCGTGGCCTTCGCCGGCTCGGCCGGGAACCTCGAGCTCAACGTGATGATGCCGGTGATGGCCCGCAACATCCTCGAGTCCGTCCGGCTGCTGGCGTCGGCCTGCCGGCTGATGGCGGGGTCGTGCGTCGCCGGCGTCGGGGCCGACGAGGCCCGGTGCCGGGCCTACGCCGAGTCGTCGCCGTCGCTCGGCACCGCCCTCAACCCGTACATCGGCTACGAGCGGGCCGCCGAGGTGGTCAAGGAGTCGACCAGGTCGGGCCGGTCGATCCGCGACCTGGTGGTCGAGCGCGGGTGGATGACGCACGACGAGCTGGACAAGGCGCTGGACGTCCTCCACCTCACCCGGGGCGGCCTCCCCTAGGTGGTTGCGAAGGGAAGCATGTTGCCGACGCCGACGTTGGGACGGGCATGAGGGTCGAGATCTGGTCGGACGTCGTGTGCCCGTGGTGCTACGTCGGCAAGCGCCGCTTCGAGTCGGCCCTGGCCCGCTACCCCTCTGCCGCCGACGTCGAGGTGGTGTGGCGCAGCTTCGAGCTGGACCCGAAGGCGCCGGCCGCCGACGACGTCGACCTGGTCGAGCACCTCGCCGCCAAGTACGGCGTCAGCCGGGACGAGGCCCGGGCCATGAACGCCCGGGTGACCGAGGTGGCGGCTGCCGAGGGACTGGCCTTCCGCCTCGACCGGGCCCGCCGGGGCAACACGTTCGACGCCCACCGCCTGATCCACCTGGCCGCCGCGTCCGGGCTCCAGGACGCCATGGAGGAGGGGCTGATGGCCGCCTACTTCACCGAGGGCGAGCCCGTGTCCGACCACGACGCCCTGGTCCGCCGGGCGGTGGCCGTGGGCCTGGACGAGGCCGAGGCGCGCCGCCTCCTCGCCGGTGACGCCTACGCCGCCGAGGTCCGGGCCGACGAGGCCGACGCCCGCCGCCTCGGCATCACGTCGGTGCCGTTCTTCGTGGTCGACCGCCGCTACGGGATCGCCGGCGCCCAGCCCGCCGACGTGCTGCTCGGCGCCCTCCGGCAGGCATGGGAGGAGCGCTCGCCGCTCGAGCCCGTGTCGGCGCCGGGCCCGGCAGGCGACGCCTGCGGCCCCGACGGGGACTGCTGACCGTTCATTTCGCGCGTGCGCGCCAGCCCCTGGCGCGGGATCGACGGATGAACGAGGTCAGCCGAGGGCGGGGGAGCCGGGGTAGGGCCCCGGGTCACCGGCGGCCGGGATGGTCGGCGCCGACCACGCCATGATCCTGGCCAGGTTGTTGGCCACGGCGCGCCACTCGAGGGGGTCCCACCCCTCGGCGGCGCCGATGACGGACCCATCCGTCCCCACGTGGACGATCGCCGGCAGGTACTCGATCCCGAACGCCTTGATGGCCTCGCGGTCGGGGTCGGCGAAGGTAAGGACCTCCTTCGACCACGGGCCGAGGAACTGGTAGCACTCCTCGGGCGTGCCGGCCACGAGCCAGGCGATGCGGCAGTCCGCCTCCTGGAAGGTGAGCAGGACCCTGTTGGCCGTCGGCAGCAGCCACGCACTCTCGTAGGTGAACGGGTCCAGCGCCACGAACACCAGGTGGAACGTGGTGAGCCACTGCTCCACCGTCCGGGGCGGCCCGTTGAGCGGCGCCAGGCTCAGGTCGAGCGGGGGAGCGGATGCCACGGCGGCAAGGTAGCCGACGACCCTTTCCGCGCACGAGACGGGCCCGGAGCGGGGGACGGGTAGCGTCGTGCCCTCGATGCACCCGATGGAACGCCTGCGATCCGTGGCCCGGGCGGCCGCCTCGGGGACCAGCAGGCCGGGCCCGACGCCGGCCTCGGTGGGGCGGTGGCCTCGGCCGGGCTCGTGCTGCTGGAGGCGTCGGCCGCCGGGCCCGAGCGCTTCGCCGGGGTGGCCGGATCGCTGGCCGCCGCCGCCGTCGGGCGCGCCGCCGGCGTCCCCGTGTGGCTCGTGGCCGGGGTGGGCCGGGCCCTGCCCGCCGCCTTGTGGACCGCGCTCGAGGCGCGCCTCGAGCGGTGGCCGGCGCCGCCCTGGCACCGCGGCACCGAGGTCGTGCCCCTGGCCCTGGTCGACCGGGTCATCGGGCCGGCCGGGCCCCGCCCGCCCGATGCCGCCGGTTCCGCCGGCGGCTGCCCGGTGGCCCCCGAACTGCTCAAGCTCCCCGGATGACCCGGGGCCCCTTGTGACGCCGCGGGTGGTGGTGTACCTCTTTGGTGTCGGTACCGGTTCGGCGGCCCGCCCGCTGGTCGCCGTGCGCGGTTTGGTGGTTGCTGCGCCGGTTCGCGGCTGCTGTGGCATTGGCGCCGGATCGGGGTAGGCTGGAAGAACGAGTTCGTGGGGCGGGGTACTCGAACGGGAGGGAACGTCGGGGTGGTTGTCGAGCGGAGTGCTCGGATCGGAGAGGAGGACGGAGTCCGTCTGTACCTCAACGACATCGCCCGGCACCCGCTCCTCACCAAGGCGGACGAGGCGGAGCTGGCCGGCAAGATCCGGCTCGGCCGTGAGGCGGCCGCCGAGCTGGCATCGGGCACCGACGACGCCCTGAACCGCCAGATCGAGCTGCGCAGGGCCATCCAGGAGGGCGACGAGGCGTCCACCCGCTTCGTGAAGTCGAACCTGCGCCTCGTGGTCTCCATCGCCAAGACGTACCGGGCCTCGGGCCTGCCCCTCCTCGACCTCATCCAGGAGGGGAACATGGGCCTCATCCGGGCCGTCGAGCGCTTCGACGCCACCCGGGGCTTCAAGTTCTCCACCTACGCGACGTGGTGGGTCCGCCAGGCCATCACCCGGGGCATCGCCAACACCAGCCGCACCATCCGCCTGCCCGTCCATGCCGTCGACCAGCTGCTGCGGGTGCGCAAGGCGGTCGTGGCGTTCGAGCAGGCCCACGGCCACCCGCCGGCACCGATCGAGCTGGTCGACCAGCTGGCCATGCCCATCTCGAAGATCGAGGAGCTGCTGCCGTACCTGGTGGACCCCGTGTCGCTCTCCGAGCCGCGCGGCGAGGCGGGCGACACCGAGCTGGGCGAGCTCGTCGTCGACACGGCCACCCCGTCGCCCGACCAGGCCGCCCTGGCCACCATGCTGCCCACCCAGGTCGCCGAGCTGCTGGCCCGGCTCGACCCCCGGGAGCGGGAGATCCTCTCCCTGCGCTACGGCCTCGACCGGGGCGAGCCCCGCACCCTGGCCGAGGTGGCGGCGCGCTTCGGCGTGAGCCGGGAGCGCATCCGCCACATCGAGGGCAAGGCCATCGCCAAGCTCCGCGACTTCTCGGGCTCGAGCCTCCGCGACCTCATCTCCGCCTAGGCCGGCGGGTTCGCCCGGCCTGCCCAACCTGTAGCGGGAACGACCCGGATTCGAGTCGTTCCGACGACAGGTCCGGACCAGCCCGCTTCCGGGCCGAGCGGCCGAAATAGCCTCGGGCGGTGAGCCGGCGCGCCGAGATCCGCCTGACCGACGCCGAGGTCGAGGAGTTCCTCCGGGAGCCGCACCACCTCCACGTGGCCACCATCGCCAGGGACGGGCGGCCCCACCTGGTCACCCTCTGGTACGGCCTGGTGGACGGGTCGGTCGTGCTGTGGACGTACGCCCGGTCCCAGAAGGTGGTGAACCTGCGCCGCGATCCGCGCGTGACGTGCCTGGCCGAGTCGGGCCGGTCCTACGACGAGCTCAAGGGCGTGGAGCTGGTCGGCCACGGGGTCATCCTGGAGGACCGCGAGGCCGTCCTGGCCGCCGGGCGGAGCGTGTTCGACCGGTACCAGGGCCCGTACACCGAGGCCGACCGGCCGCGCCTGGAGAAGATGAGCGCCAAGCGGGTGGCGGTGCGCATCGAGGTGGAGCGGGTGGTCTCGTGGGACCACGCCAAGATGGCGGCGCCCGCCTGATCGCCGGCGGGCGGTACCTTTGCGGGGCAGGGCGCACGCGGGGGGAACACGGTGGGAGCACGATCGGCGGTCCGGCGGGCGGTGCTGGCCGCGGCGGTGGTGGCCGCCGGGATGGGGCCGGCTTCCCCGTCCGCCCGCGCCCAGGCGGCGGGCGACGGCTACCGGCTCCTCGCCGCCGACGGCGGTGTGTTCGCCTTCGGACCGGCCGCCTTCCGGGGCTCGGCGGGTGCCGTGCGGCTGGCGTCGCCTGTGGTGGGCGGCGCCGCCACGCCCGCCGGTGACGGCTACTGGCTGGTCGCCGGCGACGGCGGGGTCTTCGCCTACGGCGACGCCCGGTTCGCGGGGTCGACCGGCGGCCTGCGCCTGAACGCTCCGGTGGTCGGCATGGCGGCGACGCCGACGGGAGCCGGCTACTGGCTGGTGGCCGGCGACGGCGGCGTCTTCGCCTTCGGCGACGCGCGGTTCGCGGGGTCGGCGGCCTCCCTGTCGCCTCGCCCCGTCGTCGTGGGCATCGCCGCCACCCCGACCGGCCGCGGCTACTGGGTGGCGGCCGCCGACGGGTCGGTGTTCGCCTTCGGCGACGCCGCCTTCCTCGGCTCGGCCGCCGGCCGCACCGGCGGCTCGCCCGTCGTCGGGATGGCGGCCACCCCCGACGGGACGGGGTACGTGGTCGCGACCGCCGCCGGCGGCGTCGTCCCGTTCGGGACGGTGACGGCCGCCGGCTCGCTGGCGGGCCGCCCGCTGGCGGCGCCCGTCGTCGGCGTGTCGCTCGCCGGCGGAGGCGGCTACCGGCTGGTGGCGGCCGACGGCGGCGTGTTCGCCTTCGGCCCCGCCTCCTTCGAGGGGTCCATGGCCGGGCGGCGCCTCCGCTCCCCGGTGGCCGCCATGGTGGGCGGCGCCGGCCAGGGCGAGTCGCTCCACCCCGGCACCTACGCCGAGCCGTCGGACAACGGCGCCTTCGTCACCGTCCAGGGCGGCACCGTGACGGAGGCCGGTTCGGCGCTCCGCCAGGGCGCCTCGCCCGAGCGGCTGGGGTTCACGGTCGGGTGGTCGCCGTTCGACGGCCGGGCCTCGGCCCGGTTGCACAACAGTTCCGCCGTACCGCTCGATCTGCCCGGCGGCCTGCGGGCCACCGTGCGGATCACGAGGGACGGGACGCCCTGGCGGGAGCTGGTCGTCTCCGACCCGTCCGTGCGCACGCTGGCGCCCGGCGCGTCGGTCTCGGCGGTCGGCCCCGGCGTCGCCCCTCCGGACGGCGACGGCTCCTACGCCTACGAGGGCGGCACGGTGGTCGTCGTCCCCTGACGCCGCAAGGGGCGAACCTGTGGTGGAAACGACCCGCATCACTCCGGCCCGTTCTGGCGGCGGAAAGGGGCGCTATGCGCCCCCTTCTGCCGCCGGAGCTCTTTGCCGGGCGTGCGGGTCGTTTCCGCGACAGGTGGGGAGGCGGGCCCGAGCCGGGCCCGGCACCGGTCTCCTAACGTGGCGTGCGGCGGAGGCGCGGCGGGACGTCCCCGGTGACGCCGCCGCCCCGTGGGAGCCGTGCGCCTGCGCCGTGAATCGACCATCGACGCCGTCATCCCGGCGAGGGACGAGGCCTCCACCGTGGGCGCCGTCGTCGCCGCCTGCCGGAGGTGCCGGCACGTGCGCGAGGTCATCGTGGTGGACGACGGGTCGAGCGACGCCACCACCGAGCGGGCCCTTGCCGCCGGCGCCAAGGTGCTGCGCCGCCCGGGCTCGCGCCCCGGTGGGGACGGCGGCTCCAAGGCACTCGCCATGGAGGCGGGCGTCGAGCTGAGCGACGCCGACGCCATCCTCTTCGTCGACGCCGACCTCGTCGGCCTCACCAGCGACCACCTCGACGCCATCTGCCGCCCGTACGTGGAGGGGCGGGCGACCATGTCGCTCGGCATCTTCGACTACGGGATCTGGAACCCGCTGGTCCTCCGGTTCCCGCCGACGTCGGGGGAGCGCGTCGTGCCCCGCTGGGTGTTCGATGCGGTACCGCCGCACAAGCGGCAGGGCTATCTCATCGAGATCATGCTCAACGAGGTCGTCACCGAGGCTCGCATGCCGTGCACGGCCCGGGTGATGCACGGCGTCACCCACCGCACCAAACGGGAGAAGTTCGGGTGGTGGGAGGGCACCCGCCGGTCGTGGGAGATGTTCCGGGCCCTGTGGGCGCTGTGGGGGGTGTGCCGCAAGCGGACGTACTGGTTCTACCTGCGGGACCTCACCGTCGAGGGCTGAGCCGGCGCCACGTGTTTCCGGGCCGCGCGGAATCGGGAACCGTTGAGGTCGACGCTCCGTTCGGCACCTCCAGCACCGAGGGCCGGGCGAGCGGGGAATTCGACCCAGAAGGAGACGACCGACATGGACGCACTATCGCTTCTCACCGCCGACCACAACCGGGCCCGGGGCCTGTTCACGCGGTTCCAGAGCGCCGAGGAGAGCGGCGACACGGCGCAGATGACGGAGCTCGCCTCCACGATCCTCGCCGAGCTCGAGGTCCACGCCACCATCGAGGAGGAGATCTTCTACCCGACGGTCAGCGAGGCGTCGGAGGAGATCCACGACCTCGTCACCGAGGGCATCGAGGAGCACCACGTCGTCAAGCAGCTGGGCGAGGAGGTCAAGGCCATCTCGCCCGAGGACGAGACGTGGGCCGCCAAGATGAAGGTGATGATCGAGAACGTCGAGCACCACGCCGAGGAGGAGGAGAGCGAGCTCTGGCCGCTGCTGCGCAAGGCGCTGGACACCTCGGCGCTGGCCGAGCTGGGCGACCGCCTGGAGGCCCGCAAGGCCGAGCTGGGCGCGCCGACGGCAGCCGACAAGGAGCACCTCACGACCGAGGAGCTCAAGGCGCTGGCCAAGGAGCAGGAGATCCCGGGCCGCTCGTCGATGGACCGCGAGGAGCTGGTCGCCACCGTCGGCCTCAAGTAGTCGGCGGGGCGGCGGCGCCCCGCGGAGCGGACGAGTGGGCCGGCCCGGTGCCGGCCCACTCGGCTGCCGGGTGGCGGCGCGCCGCCGCCGGCGCCGCTCGGCGGCTCAGCCGCGGCGGACGGTCCCGACGTCGATGAGCGTGGGCGACGCCAGCAGGTCGCCGGGGGTGACGAAGTTCGCCTCGATGGCGGGGCGGAGGAGCCCGGTGATGAGCCCTCGTGCCGCGGCGGGCCCGACCGTGGCGGCGCTGAGACCGAACGCCGGCGGTCCGTCGGAGGTGGCGTCCGCCAGCGCCGCACCGAAGCCGACGAGCGAGCCCACCAGCTCCTCGTCCGTCGGTCCGGCGCCCACGTCGGGCGAGAAGGACGGCGGCGGCAGCGGCGGCATGTCCTCGCCACCGGCCCTGCCGCTCTCCACCGCCCACGCCGCCAGGATCGGCGCCAGCTCCAGCTCGGCCCGCTCGTCGGCCAGCGCCGGGTCGCCCGCCGACGGCGCCCCGAAGCTCACCGGCTCGGCCGCCGCCGACTCCAGCACGTCGTCGGGTTGGACGAGGGCCCACTCGGCCAGGCTCGTCGCCTCGGCGTCGAAGGCGGTGTCACCGACGGGGATGAGGAGCCGGTAGCGGTCGGCCGGGTCGGCCACCGCCTCGGCGTACACCCGGTAGACGAACTCCGAGCAGATCATGGACCGGGCCCCGCCGCGGTCGACGAAGGCGTTCAACGCCGCTGCGCCATGGTCGAGGACCGAGCGGAGCATCCTCCTGGCGATGCCGGTGAGCCGCAGCCTGCGCGTGCTCGCCAGCAGGGCCAGGAGGACGATCTGTTGATAGGCGTAGGGGCGACCCTCGTCGAGGTAGGTCGACGCCACCGTGAGGACCGGTCCCGGATCGGGGTCGGTGTGGCGCCGCACCCGCATGTACCGGTTCGACTTGGTCGCCGTCTCGATGAGCGTCCGTTGGAGGCCACGGCCACCGGCCTCCCCCAGGGTCGTGGAGTCCAGGGCGATGGCCGCGTGGTTCACGTCGGTCCCGTCGAACGCCCTGATCGCCCACGAGACGAAGCCGCCGCCCCGGAAGAGCAGCACGTCCCCGGCCCGCACCTCGACGCGGTCATCCATGGCGCCCGCCTCCGGTCGTCGGTCGTCTCCCGGAAGGGTCGCGCCGGGGATCGGGCATGTCCAGCCCTTCGCGACAAAGCGATCGGGAGCCGCCAAAGGGTCTTGACACGACGAGAGGGGCATGTTCCGCTTGGGTCCCGCGGCGAGGGTGCTCGAGGGGGAGCGATGAGCGAAGCCAGCGACCAGCCGGTCGACCGCCTCCACGACGCGAGCGGCGACGAGCAGGCCCTCAAGATCGAGGCCGACCTGCTGGCCGAGGGCGACAACGCCCTCCAGGACGGCGATCCCGAGGACCAGCCCGACCAGCAGCCTCCTCCGAGCTTCCGCATCCCGGGATCGCAGATCGACCGCGTGATCGCCCGCTTCGAGACCCAGGTCGGCGTGGAGGAGTCGCCGCCCGGGAGCAACCGCACCCCGTACACGGAGTGGTACGGGCTGGTCGGCCCGTGGTGCGCCATGTTCGTGAGCTGGTGCTTCGCCATGGAGGGGAACCCGCTGGCGGCGAGCACGTCGAAGGGCTTCGCCTACACCCCGTCCGGCGCCCAGTGGTTCAAGAAGCAGGGTCGCTGGACAACCGACCCGGCCCGGGGCCACGTGGTGTTCTTCGACTTCCCCGGCGACGGCGTCGACCGCATCTCCCACGTGGGGGTGGTCACGGCCGTCTCCGGCGACGGGAGCATCGAGACCATCGAGGGGAACACCGACGAGAAGGGCGGCCGCACCGGCGGCAAGGTGATGCGCCGGCGGCGCAAGGTCGGCATCGTCGGCTACGGCATCCCCGCCTACGTCGACGCCGGGTTCGACACCGAGGCCGCCGATCCCCTCCCCCCACC
>Ga0247704_1000456_pt1 | contig 11577 bp, 15 predicted proteins | sample 41W_NmetaG_FD_189042 | JGI IMG/M metagenome (GOLD analysis project Ga0247704, IMG submission 189042) | Soil microbial communities from hillslope of Landscape Evolution Observatory, University of Arizona, Oracle, AZ, United States - 4-1-W_N | ecosystem: Engineered > Artificial ecosystem >...
CATGACCGCGGCCAATATCACCGAGAACCGGGCGATGAGGAGCGTGGCCCCTATTCCCTGGGCGTAGCGGGCGAGGAGGCCGACCACCCCTACCGCGGCCCCGCCTGGCGTGGCCGGCCGGAAGGGCCCGGGTCGCGAGGCAGCCAGTTCCAGGACGTCCTGCATCCCCGTCTCCTCCAGGAGGGCGACGCCCGCAGGCGCGCTGGCTGCGGCCATGGCCCTGGTCCGGAGGTGCCCGTCGATGCGGCTGGCCGCTCGGTAGACGACGACGGTGCGCACGGGGTCGAGCAGTTGACGCACGGCGAACAGCGCTGCCAGCAGGCCGAGCGGGCCGGCCACCGCCCGCACGCCCGGAGTGGTGGTCACCCGATCGATCAGCAGGCCGGTGGTGGCGATGACAGCGAGGGGCAGCACCACGTCGACCATCGCCACCCCGACGACCCCGGCGACGAGTGCCCGACCCGCGTTCGGCAGCAGTCTCAGCAGGTCGCGCCAGCGCGCCTGCGGGCGGGACCGTCCGCCGTACTCGCCTGTGTCACAACGCGCATCCTCGCACTGGCGACGCTCTATGGCAGCGGACTTTTCCGCCGGTAGAATGGGGTGACCAATCGGTGATGCAGGCGCACGAACTGTCGTGCTCTCGGGCTGCCTCGGTCAGGCTTCCGCGTCAGCTTGGTGCCGGCGGAGAGCGCGCCCGTCACTGCTGTCGCGTAGCGTCTCGTGTGTGATCGGCAAGCGAGCGGGCGTCTTCCTCACGCTGATGGACCGCATCGAGTACTTCACTCTTCGGCGCGCCTGGACCGATCTGACGAATGACGAGTTCTTCTAGGAACCGACACCGTCGACGTGGAGTGTGCGTCGAGTCGATGAGTGCCGAACACCGACGCCGTTCGGACAGGGCGACTGGCGAGTCGACTTCGGCCCGGAGCCCACGCCCGCGCCGATGACGTCAATCGCCTGGCTGTTCTGGCATGTCGGCTCCATGCCAGCTCGCCTGGTCGACATCGACTTCCTCGGTGGGAGCCGCGCGATGTCGAGTGGCTGGACTTCTCCGTACCTCACCCACCATCCGGTCTTCAGGAACGCTGCCCATGCCGTGGCCGCGCTTCGCAGCGGCTGGGCTGATCTTCGCGCCACCATTGAACTCACGACGGACGAGCAGTTCGAGACCAGCGCACGCCGTTACACATACGGCAACGCTCCCATGAACGATGGACTCCGCGTCCTCGGCCCGCCCGGCCCAGAGCATCCCGCAACCTTCTTCGTCGCCGGGACCGTCAACGAGCTGAGCCACCACGCAACCCAGATCTGCGTGCTGCGCGACTTGTACGCGGCGCGCCGTGCGCTCGGATAGGCCCGCTCGTTCGGGCGCCTCGGAAACAAGCGCGTTCCGGTGCCCCTCGACCAGCGAGTAGCCGTCGATATGGTCGCCGCCAAGGGGCCCGGTCGCAGCCGCTTGCTCGAAAATCAGTTGCGTGCGGAGGCAGGCATCGCGACGTTAAGTCATGAGTGATCCCGAGGGCCCGAAGGTGCGATTCGAACGGGAAGGGTTCGTCGTTCTGCCTCGCTACCTTGGTGAGGCGGATCTCGAGAGAGCCATCGACTCGCTCGCAGCCGAGTTCCCCACAGCGAAGGAGTTCCATGAGGATGCGGACCCAACTCGGAACGAGCGCTTCCGCAACGAGTTCGGCGGGATCACGAACTTCCCGTTCGCCAGCACGACGCTCAGCCTGGCTGCTGTGCACGAGCGGCTCATCGACCTCGCGTGTTCCTTGCTCGGTACCGACGACCTGCGTGTGTACTCGATCGAAGCATGGGCCAAGTACACGGGCGCTGCCGACTACGACCAAGAGCTGCATCGGGACTACCTGAACCACTCTCTCGTGGTACCGGCTCCCGAACAGCCGCCCCAGCAAGTTGAGATGTTCCTGTACCTATGCGACGTCCCGGTCGAGCTCGGCCCGCCAAGCTACGTCCCGACGCCTCTCACCGCAGCGCTGCCGGCGTTGCCGAATTGGTACCCGCGCCGAGACGGCGCCGACGATGACCACGAACGCCGGTGGGTCTCCCCGACGGGCCGCCCTGACCTCTACGAGCGTGAGTTCCGGGCTGCGGGCCCAGTTGGAACAGTCGTCGCTTACCGCATCGAGACGTTCCATCGCGGAACCGCACTCCTGGCCCCGAAAGGCGTCCGTTACACGATCCACACGAACTTTCGTCGTGCCGACGCTGACTGGATCGGTCGCCGCGCATGGATCGACAGTGCCAACACGCCGGAGTGGCATGGCTTTGTCATCAACGCCAGCCCTCGCCAGCTCCAGCTCTTCGGCTTCCCGCCCCCCGGTCACTCGTTTTGGACCGAGCGCGCTGCCATTGAGGTTCAGCAGCGCTACCCAGGGTTCGATCCAGACCCTTGGCTCAGACGATGAGCGCGGGTTCTGGCGCGACTGCCCCTAATCCGTAGCCGTCGATATGTCGCGCGTTCCGCCGCCTGGGCGCGTACGTTCGGCGGCTGATGCCGACTGGCGATGCGCCGCAGGGGGAGCACGATCACTCGAAGACCGAGCCGGCCATCCGCGAGATCCTCGCCAGAGTCGGCTTGTCGAGCTCAGGCCTACGTTGGATCGAGAGCTATTCGCACTCGGCATGGATGACCGACGACGCGGTCGTCAGGTACCGGATCATCGGGCCCACTGGTCGGCTTCTCCACGAGGCCAAGGTTGCAGCGCTCCTACCGCGCGAGGCCTTGTATCCCGAGGTGATCGCCACGGGCTCCTCCGGACACAACGACTGGCTGGTGACGGCTCGGATCCCGGGCGAATCGCTGCTTGCTGCGTGGCCCCGTCTGTCGCTCGTCCAACGTGAGACGGCGACACACGAAGTCGCATCGGCGGCGAGAGCGATACACGCAGCGCCCGCTCGGCACCTGCAGCCCCCATGCCTGTTCGGCGGGGCGCCGGTCATCCCAAGACGCAACTTCATCGACACCCTCGCGGATATCGCACGGCGCGACCGCGACGCCGATCGCCGGGACATCGACCGGATCCTTGGGCTCCTGGACAACTACCGAGCGTTCGTTGCAGACGGCCCGGAGGTGATGGCCCACCACGACCTCAACTTTGGCCAGTGCATCTGGCGTGATGGGCATGTCGTCGGGCTCGTCGACCTGGAGATGTCGCACGCCAACAGCGCTGACTGGGACCTGACGGATCTTCTCGGCATGTGCGCAGATCCCGGTCGCGGCGCACCTTCGGAGACGGAAAGCCTCGTTCACCCGGCCGACTTCACCTACGTCCCCGTCTGGTTCAAAGAGGCGTATCCGGAACCTTTCGCTCATTTTGCGCTGCGGGAGCGGCTACGAGTGTACGAGCTCATGTACCGCCTCGCGGAACTCATTCGACGCCCGGACGCCGCGGCGATGCTCGCGGTTCTCGAACGTGGGACCGCCTACGAGCGCCGCCTCGCCACGTGACTGTGCGGACAACGATTTGATCTATACCCGCCCGGTGTGAGCACATTCTGTAGCGCTCGCCAGTCGCGTATCCGTCGTTAGGTATTCGGCCGGGGCAGCACTGGGGCCGGACGTCAGGCGGCGCTCCTCGTCGTTGTCGCCATTGGTCGTTTCCGTTTGCACGAAGCGCTGTCGCTCGTAGAACCGTCGGGACTGCTGGTTCGTCCAGAAGGTCCACCCCTTCAGTCAGGTAGTGTGACAGGCGTTGGCGCAGTAGTAGCAGCCGTTTACGTCTGAGTAGATCCGCTTCGCGGCAGTCACGGCATCAGAGCAATGGGCATGCCACCCGAGGTCAAGGCGGTTGGCCGGATTCGGCAGGCAGCCCTTGGTCGACGCTAGGTCGTGGACCTCGTGGTCACCGGAGCCTGCTTGTGCTTGAGTGTTCACGCAGTAGTTCGGCACTTCGTACCTGCCTTTTCGTTCTCGCCTGTGGGGGTGGAACTCTCCGTCCGACGGTCAGTGCCGGCGGTCGCGGGGAGGATTCGGATCTCTGGCCGGAGCGACGGTGTCGCTGTCGCGAATGCGACCGTCGCGTCCGTGGATGCGAACCTCGCCGCCTCCGAGGTTGCCGACGATCTCCTTGGCACGGCGCTCCGCGTCCGCCTGCAAGTCGTGATGAGAACTCGCTCGGCCGGCGCCGGGTCCCTTAACATCCCATCCCCCGTCGGGGTTCGGGACGACATGGCGGTCGTTTGATCCACTCACGGTTCGCGCTCCTCCTTCGGAGTGACGTTGACGTTCTGCTACTGCTTCACCTGCTATGCGCGCTGGCGCCGAATTGGTCGCGGAAACCTGGCGGACGATCTTCGACGTGACGCATTGTGGTGTCTCGGCCCGCACCCGCCTTGCCTCGGATGATCCGAGCGAGGACCGTGCAAGTAGCGTGAGAAAGCTCAGCTGATCCATTGGTCTGACTCCGGGTACAGCCGTGCGAGTCGCTGCCGAGCGCGCAGCATGTCGGTCTTGATCTTCGACTCCGAGACGCCGAGGCGGCGGCCGATGTCGGACACGGACCACCCGTCAGCCTGCAGCTGGAACATCTGGCGCGTCGTATCGGGGAGCCGTCCGGAGACCTCTTCGACCAATATGCGGTAGTCGGCGCGGTCGGTAGCTGGGACGCCGCCGACCGCTGGCTCCACGGGGGGGTCGTCCGGGCTGAATACCACATCGTCCCCTGCATCGATCCTCCACCGGCGATAGGTCGCTGGAACGAGGAACAGGAGGTGGCCGACGAAGAACGTCTTCAGGCTGGCACCGCCAGCAGCCTGCCAGCGACCCTTCAGAAGCACGTTTTCGCGGAACGACTGGATGCCGCGCACGACCAGCTCGGCAGCCAGTTCACCCACGGAGTCCTCATCGAGACGAAACGGGCTGGGAAGAACTGTCCGACCCCGGACGGTCTTCAAGGCCATGCGCCTTACGATCTCGCCGGTCCCGAACCAGGCGCGAAACACTGCGTAGCCGTACTCTGCAAGCGCTTGCGCGAACTGTCGCCACTCGCCGGTCGAGATGTCGAAGTTGCTCAGCTGCAGGAACCGAACTAAATCCTCGTCGGCCGCGAGGCGTGCGAGGTGCTCGGCGGCCTGCTGGCGCTCGAACTCCTGGAGCTCGGGCGTGACGACCTCTGCCGTTGGCCTAAGCCCGCGCTTGTGCCGTTGTAGTCCTGCGGTTCGCTCATCGCCGGGGGACCGAGGCGCTTGGCTCAACTCTCAATCAGTCTCTGTGGAGTCGGCGGCGAATCGGTGAGATGCGCCACCGGCACCCTCGTATACGCCTCGAACGCGGATCGGTCGCGGATTTCTCGATTCGACAGGAACACATGTTCGATAGCGTAGCGCGACGGGCGCTACTAGAGCAGGGGAGTTGCCGAGCGAGGCAACCGTCCCGACGATGGCCAGGCGTCTGCGCGCGTGCCGCGCCCGAATCGGCAGGGGCAGGGCGTCATCTGCCGACGGTGTCGCAGAACGCCGCACCACGGCGATCAGATCTCCTGCGCCGGCTCTCGGTGAGGGCCGCCGGCCCCTCACAGCGTGTGGCGGACCCTGCCGGGCTGGCCGGCCGAGTTTCGAGGTTATGACACGCTGTTCGGGTGAGCGTCTGGGCGGACCAGCACGTCGAGAATCGGATACTCGAGATCCTGGGCGACGTCAGGGAGGGAGTCGAGGGTCACCACTTCGGGCGCCCCTTCATCACCGCGTATCAACTCGCAATTGCTCTTGACCGCCGTTACCCGCAGATTCGTGAGGCACTCGGCGAGGAACTCGGTGGCGAGGGGATCGGCCAGCGGAACAGCTACGCTCAGTACATCGCTCGCGAGCTATCCCAGAGGATTTCAGCGGTCCCGGACTACCCGGTCGAGGGTCGCATGCTTTCCAATGCCGACGTGCTGGCGATCGATTACAGAGGCCCCCATGGCGAGCCCGTCAGGTCCAGCCTCACTGGTTCGGGGTACGACCTCTCGATGTACCGGCTTCGCGAGGCAGCTGGATAGAGTTCGGCGTCTGAACGCCGGAGTTTCGTTCGCCCTGCCGTGCCACGTTGGAGTGTTCGTACGGGACCAGCTCGGGTGAACCGCCGTCCGGCCGTCCCCCGCTGGCGAGCGAGTCCGAGTGGCGAGGAGCATTGGACTGCCGGCAGCACAGCCGGGTCCGTCAATACCCGAGAGTCCACGCCCTATTGCGGGACAGAGCGGGCCGACCGCAGCCCGCGCAGACATGCGGCTTCAGCTGCCACCTGGAGGTGCGGTTGGAAGCCGGCGGCGTACGCCTTTGCGATGTCCTCGTCAGACGCGGATACGGCATCAAGATCGCGCGCGAGCTTCTCGCGTCCGTCGTGCTCGAGGCACACGCGGCAGATCTCTTCGGACTTGTTGACCAACCAGGTCATAACAACAGAGTACCGGGGGGAAAGCTATGAGTTCGAGGAACGCCGGCGAAGAGCCATCATCTCGGGTATCACTTAGCTTAGAGCCCCCGGGCCCGCTGGAGGAGCGTGGAGATCGCGGCGCGGCCCGTGTGACGACCACGCATGTGTACAACCCGGCTGGTCCGCTTTTCTATATCTTCAGCTCGCTCACCCTCCGGGCCGCGTCCCATAACGGCGAGCCGGAAGAGAAGACCCGCTCGCCCCTGATCGCCGGCTGGTGCCGCACATGATCCTGTGTCTTCAGAAGCGATCCGTTAGTCGCCCCACGCAACTTCGACCACCAGGTCGATGACGTCCTCCAGCGCCCCGGCCAAGCGGGGCCCGTCAGCTACTTCAAGCCAGATGCGGTCACCGGTGACCGTCTCGATTGTCATCAGCGCAGCCGACCCGAGCGGGCCCTTGCGGGCCACACGCACGCTTCGCAGCTCGCTGGCTGCCCAGGTGAAGGAGGGAACTCTTTGTCGGCCTCCGACAAACTGAAGACCGTCACGGGTCACGAGGAGATCGCCTCCCGCCGTTCCTCCAAGGAGGGCGGCAAAGACGGGTACGCCTTCCTTCTCAGTCTTGGCCTGATACAGGTGTTCTGTACGGGCCCCCACCTTGACCGCCAGTAGCGAGAGAGCGCCGAACAAGGCGACTGCGATCGGGATACCCGAAGGCCCCCAAAGCTGCACGGCCGCCGTCACACTGGCGACAGCAAGGACACCGGCGCCAAGGACCGCCAACGCCCTCGAAGGGTTTGCCATGGCCTTTAGGACCGCCTACCGGACGGGAGCCCGCGTGGGTTCATGGTGGTCAGCCTGTCATCGAGGCCGCGTCAGTTACCGAGATGGGGCTCCTGCCTCCCGACGGCGGCCCAGAACCGTGCCTTGAGACCGACAGTCAGGTGCAGCGTGTCCCCTAACGACGACCGCCGAGGCGCGCGATGGTCGCCCACAACGCCGGTATCGTGACATCGCGTCCGGGACGTGCGGTGAGCTTCAGGTCTGATCGACGAAGTCCTTGAGCGCCTCGAAGGCTTGGTCGAGCCGCTTCTGGCGGCGACGGTCCTTCTCGTGGTTGGCCTCCGCGGCAACGTAGCCAAGAAGCTCTTCGAAGTCATCGTCCCGGCGACCAGCACCGCGCCGTCACCGTCATCGGCGAGGGGTGCTCGAAACACGAGCCGTTCGCCAGCGGTGTCGACAAGACGGAGGTCTCGAAGCGTCGCCGCCACCTCAGCGGGGACCTCCATCCGGATGGACGGGATCGAGACAAGGGACCCTGCGGGCCCGGTATCAGCGCTCTCGGCTTGAGACGTCCTTCGCCGCGCGTTTCGCCGTCGCTCGTACAGCCTCAGTCCGGGCCGTTCGCGCGCTGTCAGTCAGGACTCGCTTTGCCATCTTGCTCGACTTGCTCGTCGAGGGGTACCGGCGGCTGGACATTGCAGCTCCCTTGTCGATACCGACAGTGTAACTCTCTCCTGTGACAGTCACTCGTTCGCCGTCGTGCCCGCGATGGGGAGGACGCGAGCGATTCCCTCGGCAAAGTCTTCGACGAAGGCTCTGATGTCCTCGTTGCCCAGTGCCGACTCTTCAAGCGGCCGGCTGTCGTCGAAGCTCAAAATGGCCACCACTTCGTTCGTCTGCGGAAGGAAGACCGGTGTAGAGACGACCGAGCGAATGGCAGGTCCAGTGATACGAACCTGGTCCTCGGTCATGTTCCACGGCCGACTGTGTGGCCGTACCGAAGACGGATCAATCGGAATCTCCTCGTCTTCTGGTGCCACCGCCGTTCTCTTCCGCTCCCACGCCACACCAGAACAGCCCTGTCCAAGCCGCCACACCAATGACCGCTCCGCGTCCGAGTAACCAGACGTATAGTAGACGGCACGTAGGCCGCCAGCCTCTCTGTCGAACAGCATGATGTTCGCCCGGAGCGTCCGCTGAGCGGGTGCTGGCCTAGCGGCCTCCACGGCTGTGACGGCGTCGGTAAGTGCCCTGCTTATGTAGCTCCGAGCATCCTCGCGGCGAAGGATTTGCTCCGCTTCTCTCAAGACACGGTCGCCCACAATATTCGCGCCTTGAACGACAACGGTCCCGCAGATGAGTAAGGGCACCTTGATCCACAGGGAGGGGATGAGGCCCCCCGCCAGAAGCAACGACGGACCGACGCCAAAGCGAACCCATCGATCGTTTAACGTCGCCTCGATCGGACTGTTCACTGTGCTAATGCAATCGCTCGTTCCTGCATGGCCGTCGAGGCAATAGGGTACGGCATGCAATATCTGGGAGGGTGGATAAGGCGACGTACGCCTGCGTCCCTCGTTCACGTCGGGAGGTCGAACCGCAGACTGTTGCTGACGACCGAGTGCTGCTTTTCCGACCCATTTCGTCGCCAAGCGCTGCTCGCAGCTGCACCGCAGTTGGGCCGACGCCGCTCTACGCCGATGGGTAACCCCCGATCCTCAGCGACACGTACAAGTCGGTGCCCGTCGACGGTGAGGACCGTCTACGCTACGCGGCTGCGTCACCGAAGACTTGAAGCCATCCGGTGATGAACGCCGAGGCCTGCATCCGTAGGACGGTGTCGAGGTCCTCCGGTAGCTCCTGCGCCTCATACAACTTGCCTCGGTGGACATCGACGATTGCAACGCCGTCGACCTCTGAGGCGGAGAAGTGTTGTTCCAGGAGGTAGAGAAGCGGGTTCGCTAGGCGCTTGTTAAGGGGCACGCGCTGCTTAAGATGCAGCTTGACAATCAGGGTGCGCTGTCCAAGTCGTAACCTCCATTCGGGATTGACCTTCACCTCCAGTTGGCCGCAGCGCCACACCGTCGGAGCCACTCGCTCGAGTAACGTGATCTGACGTTTGCCCCAAAACTTCATGTACCCGGTGCAGGCCGATCGGTACTGGCCTTCTCGATTGTCCTTGGCGTTCAAAGCAACGGAATCGAGCGCCTGCTTCGTTCCACCTTGGCGGTGGATTTCCTCGACTCCCTCTCGCCACCGTGACCAGAAATCCTCACTGGGCCGATACCCGGCAAGGTACTGACGTCTAATGTCGCGCAGCTTCGCGGCCTGACCCATCGGATCCGCGGCGACGAAGTCGGCAAACGTTGTCATGCTGACCTTGATCAAGTCCTCACGCATCAGCCCTGCTTCTCCCGATCGAACAAGCGATCGTACCATCGATCGTATGTTCGTTGTAGACCGCTGTTGGACCGACAGTAGATCTACGCCAGCTGCGCGCCGTTGATACCGCTCCAGCGGTGGATACCAGGGATGGTCATCGCTACTCCCATCTCCGATCCCCCCTCCATCGCAGACTCGCGTGGGCGCCGCATCGGGGCCCCCGTCTCCCGACGCCGGCTCGAGGACGCCCATCGACGTGTCCCTTGAACCCGACTCGTGCGGACAACGAGGGGACGCGTCTCGCTGCCTGCCGGTGGTGGCAGGATTGCGTCGTGAGGGCCGTTGACCTGGCTCGAGAGCTTGGCGTGGACCCGAAGCGCCTCCGCCAGTGGCTTCGTGAGAGTTTCCCTCATGAGCGCAATGCTCCATGGGATCTCACTCCAGAGCACGAGAGGCAGGCTCGCGTTCGGTTCGGTCGTGGTTCCCTCAACGCCTCGACGAGCAAAGAGGCTTCCCCGCTAGCCGCCCGCGGTACGACCGGACGGCACGAAAGCGACGAGGCGTACGTCATTGACCTATGCGACGAGTTGCTCGGCGAGCGGGCACACAGGCAGCACCGCTTCCCATGGCTGCTTGGCGACGCGGCGTCAGGCGGAGCGCGCGTCCAGCTGCCGGTCGACGCGTACTACCCGAATCAGAGGCTGGTCGTGGAGTACAGGGAACGACAGCATTATGAGCCGACCCCGTTCTTCGATCGGCGGCAGACCGTTAGCGGCGTCGGACGTGGTGAACAGCGGCGGATGTACGACGATCGCCGCGAGCGCGAGGTTCCACAGCACGGCCTCCGACTGATCATCGTGCGCTCAAGCGACCTGAGATCTGACCGGGGCGCTTGCTCCGCGAACGACGAAGCGACTCGGAAACGCTTCGGGCACTCCTTAATCGCGGATGAGCAGGTCAACAGATGTCGGGTATATCAGGGGTTGGATGGCACAGCTAACGTCCGTATGACGCTCAGACCTGCTGGGTGATCGTGGACCCTGGGTGACGCTTCGCCGTCGCTGGTTTCACGAAGCGGCCCGTCGTCGCGCTTCGGTTTACGGCTCGCACATTGGCTGTCCCAGCTCCGACCCGCTCCGTCGTGGTGCGCGCCGGCGATCGGCGTGCAGTCGAGCGAGAGACAAACCGACCAGTGGATGCACTGCGGGCGACGCTTCGACCTCGCGCCATTTCGACCTCCTTGAGCGGGAATCACATAGCTGTAATTCCCGCGCTCGACCGTCCCCAAACGCCGGCTCAGCATTCGTCGTCCAGTTGTGGCCAGTTGCTTCCCGCGCCTGGGAGGACGTGCCAGTGCATGTGGGGCGTGACACCCGGCGCTGCAGCGTTCGATCGGATGTAGAACCCCGGCGCCGCGTCGACCCCCATCTCCTTCGCTGCCACCTGAACCGCGGTGAGGATCGAAACCAGAAGCGCCCCGTCGAGTACCTCAGGCGCGAGGAGAGATGGGACGTGTTGCTTGGGGATCACCACCACATGGGGAGTTGCCGACGGTCTCGGATGATGAAACGCGAGTACCCAATCGTCCTCGAAGACACGGTTCACTGACAGGTCGCCAGAGAGCACTTCCTCGCAGTACCAGTCGGTTCGAGCCATGCCGGAATCGTCGCATCTGATGAGCCGTCGACGCGCCACCTGTCGCCGGCTTCGTGACCACGAGGGATGGCCGTCGGAATTCGGGCTCGCAGCGTCGCAGCGGTGGAGATGGACGAGCCGTGCACGGACCAGCCGGTCGCGGCAATAGCGTCTGAGGCGTGCTGTCCACGCCGACTGTCGAAATGCTTTGGGAGTTGGTCGATCCGCATGAGGCTCTGGCGACTCGCATGAAGTTCGCTGACGTGGGGCAGCTGGCTGCATGGGTAACGGAGGCAGTCACCGGTACGTGGGGCGTGGAGGTGATCTCCTGCGACCGGGTCGTGATCAGCGCCGGCAACGCACTCGTGTGGATCACCAGTTCGACGGGCCGAGTGATCC
>Ga0247704_1000457_pt1 | contig 11569 bp, 6 predicted proteins | sample 41W_NmetaG_FD_189042 | JGI IMG/M metagenome (GOLD analysis project Ga0247704, IMG submission 189042) | Soil microbial communities from hillslope of Landscape Evolution Observatory, University of Arizona, Oracle, AZ, United States - 4-1-W_N | ecosystem: Engineered > Artificial ecosystem > Mesocosm...
GGACACGCCGGCATCCGACCGCCGGGACCTGGTCCGCCACCCCCCCGACATCCTCATCACCACGCCGGAGTCGCTCTACCTGCTGCTCACCTCCCAGGCCCGGGAGATGCTGCGGACCGTCGAGCACGTCATCGTCGACGAGATCCACTCCGTCGCCGGCACCAAGCGGGGCGCCCACCTGGCCCTGTCGCTGGAGCGGTTGGAGCGGCTGACCGAGCGGCCGCCCCAGCGCATCGGCCTGTCCGCCACCCAGCGGCCGCTCGACGAGGTCGCCCGCTTCCTCGGCGGCCGGGCCGGAGGCCGGCCCCGGCCGGTGACGGTGGTCGACGCCGGCGTGCGCAAGCCGCTGGAGCTCCAGGTCATCGTCCCGGTCGAGGACATGGCCGAGCTGGGCAAGCCCATCAACGACGGTGACGGCGAGCTTCTGTCGGGGCCGGCGGCGGGCAACCCGGAAGCCCGCCACTCCATCTGGCCGGCCATGCACCCGGTCCTGCTCGACCTCATCCGGTCCCACCGGTCGACGCTGATCTTCGTCAACTCCCGCCGGCTGGCCGAGCGCCTGGCCGCCCGCCTCAACGAGCTCGCCGGCGAGGACCTCGTCCGGGCCCACCACGGCTCGGTGGCCCGGGAGCAGCGGCTCGAGATCGAGGACGCCCTGAAGGCGGGCAAGCTGCCGGCGCTGGTCGCCACCTCCAGCCTGGAGCTGGGCATCGACATGGGGGCCATCGACCTCGTCGTGCAGGTCGAGTCGCCGGCGTCGGTGGCCAGCGGTCTCCAGCGCATCGGCCGGGCCGGCCACCAGGTGGGTGAGCCGTCCCGCGGCCGCATCTTCCCCAAGTACCGGGGCGACCTGGTGGAGGCGGCGGTGGTCGCCCAGCGCATGGTCGCCGGCCTCATCGAGGAGACCAGGGTCCCCCGCAACCCCCTCGACGTGCTGGCCCAGCAGATCGTCGCCATGTGCGCGGTGGACGATGTGACCGTCGAGGAGGTCGCCGAGGTGGTGGCCGGCGCCTATCCCTTCGCCGACTGCACGCCGGCGCTGCTGGAGAACGTCCTCGACATGCTCGCCGGCCGCTACCCCTCCGACGAGTTCGCCGAGCTGCGGCCCCGCATCGTGTGGGACCGGGCCGAGGGCACGCTGCGGGCGAGGGCCGGCGCCCGCATGCTGGCCGTGGTCAGCGGCGGCACCATCCCCGACCGGGGCCTGTACGGCGTGTTCACTCCCGGCCCCGCCGGCAGCGGCGGCAAGGAACACTGGAACCGGGTGGGCGAGCTCGACGAGGAGATGGTCTACGAGAGCCGCGTGGGGGAGACGTTCCTGCTCGGCGCCACCACCTGGCGCATCGAGGAGATCACCCGCGACCGGGTGGTGGTCACGCCGGCACCCGGCCAGCCGGGGAAGATGCCGTTCTGGCACGGCGACGGGCTGGGTCGGCCGGCCGAGCTGGGCCGGGCCATCGGTGCCTTCCTGCGGGAGGTCGACGGCTGGACCGACGACGCCCTGGCCGAGCGGTGCTCGCTCGACCCCCTCGCCCTGTCGAACCTGCGCGCCTACCTGGCCGAGGAGCGCCAGGCTACGGGTGGCGTCCTGCCCACCGACCGCCAGATCGTAATCGAGCGCTTCCGTGACGACTTGGGCGACTGGCGCATCTGCGTGCTGTCGCCCCTGGGCGGACGGGTCCACGCCCCGTGGGCGCTGGCCATCGAGGCCCGGGCGCGCGACCGCCTCGACATCGAGGTCCAGACCATGTGGAGCGACGAGGGCATCGTCGTCCGCCTGCCCGAGGCCGACGAGTCGCCGCCGGTCGACTCCCTGCTTCTCGAGCCGGAGGAGATCGAGGCCCTGGTCGTCGGTGAGCTGGCCAACTCGGCGCTGTTCGCGTCCCGCTTCCGGGAGAACGCGGCCCGCGCCCTGCTCCTGCCCCGCCGGCGGCCCGGCTCCCGCACGCCGCTGTGGCAGCAGCGCCAGCGGGCGGCCGACCTGCTGGCGGTGGCGTCGAAGCACGGCGACTTTCCGATCCTCCTGGAGACCTACCGCGAGTGCCTGCGGGACGTGTTCGACCTGCCGGCGCTCATCGAGCTGATGACCGCCATCCGGGCCCGGACGGTGCGGGTGGTATCGGTCGATACAACCTCGCCGTCGCCCTTCGCCCAGTCGCTGGCGTTCCAGTACGTGGCGAACTTCCTCTACGAGGGCGACGCACCGCTGGCCGAGCGCCGGGCCCAGGCATTGACCCTCGACCGGGAGATGTTGGCCGAGCTGCTCGGCGCCGAGGAGCTGCGCGAGCTGATCCACCCCGATGCCCTCCAGGCGCTGGAGGACAACCTCCAGGCCCTCGACGACCGGTGGTGGGCCCGCGACGCGGATGAGGCCCACGACCTTCTGCGCCGGCTCGGCGACCTCACCGTCGAGGAGCTGCGAGCGCGGTCGACGGGCGACTTCGCGGCCACTCTGCTCGCCGACCGCCGGGCCGTGGAGGTCCGCATCGCCGGCGAGCCCCGGCTGATCGCCGCCGAGGACGGCGGCCGTTACCGCGACGCCCTCGGCGTGCAGGCGCCGCCTGGGTTGCCCGAGGTCTTCCTGGCGCCGGTCGACGACCCGCTCGGCTCCCTGCTCGGCCGTTTCGCCCGCACCCACGGCCCCTTCCACACCGACGAGCCGGCGTTGCGGTTCGGCCTGCCCGCCGGCGTGGTCGAGTCGTTGCTGTCGGCCAGGGCCGACGCCGGCCTCCTGCTGCGAGGCGAGTTCCGCCCCGGCGGGTCGGGCCGGGAGTGGTGCGACCCCGATATCCTCCGCCAGCTGCGCCAGCGGTCGCTGGCCGCTCTCCGCAAGGAGGTGGAGCCGGTCGACGCCGGCGCCCTCGCCGGGTTCCTGCCGGCGTGGCAAGGGGTTGGGAGCGAGGGGCGGGGCCTCGATCGGCTGTTCGAGGTCGTGCGCCAGCTGCAGGGCGTCGCCATCCCGGCGTCGGTGCTGGAGCGCGACGTGCTGGCGGCGCGGGTGGCCGACTACTCGCCCCGCCTGCTCGACGAGCTGGCCGCCGCCGGCGAGGTGGTGTGGGTCGGCGCCGGCCCGCTGGGGCGGGACGACGGCAAGGTCATGCTGTTCCTCCGGGGCCAGGCGCACCTACTGCGGCCGGCCCCATTGGGTGTAGATCCAAGCGGTCCCGAGCACGACCGCCTGCGGGAGTTCCTCGAGCGCCGGGGGGCGTCGTTCTTCCGCGAGCTTTCCGGCCTCGACGACAGGGCCTCGCTCGACGCCCTGTGGGACCTGGTCTGGGCCGGCGAGGTCACCAACGACTCGTTCGCCGCCCTGCGGGCCTTCGCCGGCGGCAGCCGTTCAAAGGCGGCCAAGCGGAGCGGTCGGCCCCGCGTCGGATCGCTCACCGTGCTCGGGCCGCCCAAGGCCCAGGGGCGGTGGTCGCTCGTCGAGACCGACCTGCCGGCGAGCGACGTCACGCCCACCCAGCGCCAACACGCCCTGGCCACCGCCCTCCTCGACCGGCACGGCGTGCTGACCAGAGAGGCCGTCCGGGGCGAAGGGCACTCGCGCGGCTTCGCCGGCGTGTACCCAGTCCTGCGGGCCATGGAGGAGTCCGGGCGCTGCCGGCGGGGCTACTTCGTCGCCGGCCTCGGCGGCGCCCAGTTCGCCCTTCCCGGCGCCGTCGACCGCCTACGCGCCGATCGCCGCGACACTGCCAAGGGGGGTCCGCTGGTACTGGCCGCCACCGATCCGGCCAACGTCTACGGCCTGTCCTTGCCGTGGCCCGTGAACGGCCCCCGCCGGGTGGCCGGCGCCTATGTCGTCCTCCTCGACGGCACGCCCAGCCTCTACGTCGAAAGGGGGGCGAAGGGACTCGTCGCGCTGCGCCCCTTCGACGGCACGTGGGAGGATGCCGCGGTGGCGGCGCTCGGCAGCCTGGTGACCAGCGGGCGGCTCCGCCGGCTCAGCGTAGAGCGATACGACGACAGCCTCGAACCGGTCCTGAAGGCGGCCGGCTTCGTCCCGACACCCAGGGGGCTGGTTCGCTACGGTGCCTGAGGGCGACGTCCTCTTCCGCACCGCCGCCACGCTGCAGCGGTGGCTGGCCGGGCGGGAGGTTACGGAGGCCACCGGGGCGGCGTTGCCGGTGGTCGGCGAGACGGTCGAGAAGGTCGAGGCCAACGGCAAGCACCTGCTCATCCGGTTCGGTTCCGGCCACGTGCTGCATACCCACCTGCGCATGACCGGGTCGTGGCACGTCTACAGCGCCGGCGAGCGGTGGCAGCGGCCGGCCAGCCAGGCCCGGGTGACCCTCACCTGCGGAACCCGCATGGCCGTGTGCTTCAACGCGCCGGTCGTCGAGCTGCTGGCGCCCGGTGCCGAGGCCAACCACCCGTCCCTCGCCGGCTTGGGGCCCGACGTGCTGGGCACGCCGCCGGACCTGGACGAGATCCGCCGGCGGGCCCGCCGGCGCCCGCCGGAGACCCCGCTCGGCGAGCTGCTGCTCGACCAGCGGGTCGTCGCCGGCATCGGCAACATCTGGCGGTGCGAGGCACTGTTCCTGGAGGGCCGCAGCCCGTGGGTACCGGTGGCGTCGCTCGCCGATCAGGAACTCGACGCACTGGTCTCCCGAGCGGCGCAGATCATGGGTCAGAGCCTCGGCCCGCTCACCGGGCGGCCCGACCGGTGGGTCTACCGCCGCACCGGCCGGCCCTGCCGGCGCTGCCGCACGCCCATCAAGTCACGCGGCCAGGGTGAGCAGTCGCGCACCGCCTACTGGTGTCCCACCTGCCAGGCGGACCCGGCTCTCTAAAAAGGGACAACAGGACGACCGGTTCCCGCGCCCTTTGGCGCGCCGGTCGTCGGCCCGTGGCTCAGCCGGCGCCGCTACCCCGCGGCGCCATCGCCACGAAGAGGCCCCGATCGGTGAGGCCGGGTTTCGGCTCATGGTCGGCGGTCAGACCGGCGGCGCGGTAGACGCCGAGCTGCTGCTCGGTGGTGAACAGGCCCATGCGGTGCAGCTCGGTGAACGACCAGGTCCGGTCATGCCGAGGTAGGGCGTACCGCATCTCGATCAGGCTCTGGTCGTCCTCGCGCCAGGACCTGCTCACCCGGGACACGGCGAGGTCGCCGGCCGTGGCCGCCTCGGAGAACACGGCTCCGTCGTGCCAGTCGTCAGGCTCGAACCACGGCTCGACGACCAGCACGCCGCCGGGCAGCAGGTGCTCTCGCATGGTAACGACCGCGGCGGCCAGGTCGTCGAGGGTCGCCATGTAGCCGATCGAGCTGAACAGGCACACGACGGCGTCGAAGCGCTGGCCCAGCCGGAACGTCCCCATGTCGCCCTGGTGCAGGGCGACTCCGGGCAGCCGGCTGCGGGCCACGTCCAGCATGGCGGCTGACACGTCCACGCCCTCGATCTCGAACCCCAACTCCTGGAAGGCGGCGAGGTGCAGGCCGCTGCCGCACGCCACGTCGAGGACCGTTCGGGCCTCGGGCCGGCGCCGGCGGACCCGCTCCACCACGGCCGCCGCCTCCCGGCGATAATCCTTGCCCCGAGCCGCGTGGAGCAGCTCGTAGGCCTCGACGCTGTGCCGGTACGGGTCGTCCATGAGTCCTGCAAGGATGCCCGCCATGGCCGAGCCGGCGCGACGAAATGCCCGCCCCCGGCTCCTGGTCGACCTCACGCCGCTGCGGGTGTCGCGGGACTACCGGCTCCTCTTCACCGGCAACGCGGTGTCCTACCTCGGCCGCCAGCTCACCGTGGTGGCCATCCCGTTCCAGGTCTTCACCATCACCGGCTCGTCACTGGCGGTGGGCATGATCGGGCTGGCCACCGTCGTCCCGCTGGTCACCCTCTCGCTGGCGGGCGGCGCCATCGCCGATGCCGTCGATCGCCGCAAGCTGCTCCTCGTCACCCAGCTGCTCTCGGCCGCCACCAGCGCCGGCCTGGCCCTCAACGCCGGCTCCTCGTCGCCCCGCCTGTGGCCCATCTACGTGCTGGCCGCTCTCTCCGCCGGGCTGGCCGGCGCCGACCAGCCGGCCCGCAACGCCATGATCCCGAACCTCGTCGGGCGCAAGCTGTACCCGTCCGCCGCCTCGCTCGGCCAGATCCAGTTCCAGGTCGGCCAGGTGGCGGGGCCGGCGCTGGCCGGTCTCATCATCAGCCAGGTCAGCCTGGCCGCCGCCTACTGGATCGACGTGGCCAGCTTCGGCGCCGCCGTGCTGGCGCTGGTCCTCATACGCCCCCAGCCGCCGGAGGGCGGCGGCACCCGGGCCAGCCTGTCGTCGATCGCCGAAGGGCTGCGCTACGTGCGGGGTCGCAAGCTGCTGGTCGGCACGTTCCTCATCGACATCAACGCCATGGTGTTCGGCATGCCCCGTGCCCTGTTCCCGGCCCTGGGCACCGGGTTCTTCGGCGGCGGGGCGGCGACCGTCGGCCTGCTCTACGCCGCGCCGGGCGCCGGCGCCCTCATCGGCGCCCTGTTCACCGGATGGGTCGGCGGTGTGCGCCGCCAGGGCCGGGCGGTGATCATCGCCGTGATCGTGTGGGGCGCCGCCATCGCCGTCTTCGGGCTCGTGCCATGGCTACCCGTCGGCCTTTTCATGCTGGCCCTGGCCGGCGCCGCCGACGTGGTGTCGGCGGTGTTCCGCAACACCATCCTGCAGCTCTCCGTGCCCGACGGGCTGCGGGGCCGGCTGTCGTCGGTCCACATCGCGGTGGTGACCGGTGGGCCGCAGTTGGGCGACGCCGAATCCGGCGCGGTGGCCGCGCTCACGTCGGCCCGCTTCTCCGTCGTCTCGGGCGGGGTCGCCTGCATCCTCGGCGTGGCCGCCCTGGTTCGGTGGGTGCCCGAACTGGCCCGATACGATGCTCTGGCCAGGACGAGGAGGTCGGATGGCTAACGGAGCCAAGGTACGCACGGTGGCCGACGTCATGACCAAGGACGTCCTGACCGCATCCTCGGACGACGCCCTGGCCAAAGCGTCGGCCCGGATGATCGAGCGGGGCGTCGGCTCGGTTGTTGTCGTCGACCCGGGCAAGCCCGTCGGCATCCTGACCGAGCGGGATCTGGTCCGGGCGTCGGCGGCCGGCGCGGACCTGGCATCGGCGACGGTCGCCGACTGGATGACCCCCAACGCCGGCACCGTCGCGCCCGGCGACACGGTCCTGTCGGCCTTCGACAACCTCACCGGCCACGGCTACCGCCACCTTCCTGTCGTCGAGGACGGCGAGCTGGTCGGCCTGGTGTCAATGCGCGACATGCTTACGCTGGCCCAGGTGCTGCGGGTGGAGCACCCGGGAGCGATCGAAGCCCGCCGCGGGCTCGAAGGCGTGGTCGTGGCGGAGACCGATGTCGGCGACGTCCGCGGCCAGGAGGGCTTCTACCACTACCGCGAGTACAACGCGGTGGAGCTGGCGGAGAAGCGCTCGCTGGAGGACGTGTGGCACCTGCTGTACCAGGGCCACCTGCCCAGCCCTGAGGAGCGGGAGTCCTTCGCCGACGAAATCCGGTCGTTGCGCGACATCCCGCCGTCGGTCAAGGACCTCCTTCCGGCCATCGCCACCGCCGGCGAGCACTTCGTCCCCCTCGACGCCCTGCGCACCGCCTACTCGCTGCTGGCCTACGCCTTGGACTTCAAGTCCTGGCTCGACATTCCCAAGGAGGAGCTGCGGGCCAACGCCATGCAGACCAGCGCGGTCATGCCGACGTTGATCATGGCCCTCTACCGCCTCAACCAGGGCCTCGAGCCCATCGACCCCAACCCCGACCTCCCGTACGCCGCCAACTACCTCTACATGCTCACCGGCGAGGTGCCCGACCCCGATCACGCCCGGGCCATCGAGCAGTACCTGATCTCGACCACCGACCACGGGTTCAACTCCTCGACGTTCACCGGCCGGGTCATCACCTCCACCGGCGCCGACCTGGGCTCGGCCGTCGTGGGCGCCATCGGCGCCCTGTCGGGCCCGCTGCACGGTGGTGCGCCCAGCCGGGCGCTGGACATGCTCGACGCCATCGGCACGCCCGACAAGGCCGAGGCGTGGATCCGGTCCTCGATCGAGCGCGGCGAGAGGATCATGGGCTTCGGCCACCGCATCTACAAGACCGACGACCCCCGGTCGCTCATGCTGCGCGACGTGGCCACCCGCCTGGGCGGCGACATGGTCGACTTCGCCAAGAAGGTCGAGAAGACGGTCGTCGAGGTGCTGGCCGAGTTGAAGCCGGGCCGCAACCTCTATGCCAACGTCGAGTTCTACGCCGGCGTGGTGATGGACAAGGTCGGCCTGCCCCGTACCCTCTTCACGCCGACCTTCACCTCCAGCCGGGTCATCGGCTGGACCGCCCACATCCTCGAGCAGGCGGCCGACAACCGGCTCATCAGACCCAGCGCCAACTACGCCGGCCCCCCGCCGCCCCAACCGGTCCCGGATCTGTAGGAATGGCGATTGTCGTCGAGGAAGCGACCGCGGTCACCCCTGAGCTGGTGGCCGCCTTCCGGCAACTGACGCCCCAGCTCTCCCGTTCCGCGTCGGCGCCCGGTGGTGCCGAACTGGCCGAGATGGTTAGGTCGCCGGCGACGGTGTTGTTGATGGCACGGGACCCGGAGAAGGGCTACGTCGGGAGCCTCACCCTCGTGCTGTTCCGGATCCCCACCGGCGTGCGGGCGTGGATCGAGGACGTGGTGACCGACGAGGCGTCGCGGGGCAAGGGTGTGGCCGAGGTCCTCTGCCGGGAGGCGCTGAACCGGGCCTGCGCGGTGGGCGCCCGCACCGTCGACCTGACCTCGCGCCCGTCGCGCGAGGCGGCCAACCGCCTCTACCGACGGTTGGGGTTCGTCCAGCGCGACACCAACGTCTACCGCTGGTCGGGATAGAGGGCGCGACGGGTGCTGGGGCCGGCGGCGTTGGCGGCGGCGCTCGGTGGTTCGGCGGTCGCGGTGGCACTGGCGCTGCGGGGGCGGGCGGCGGCGGACGGTGGGATTTCCGCTTCAAGCGCAGCCGGGACCTCACGCCCTGGGACAACAGAACCGTCGCGCGTTGGGGTCGCTCGGCGAGGAGGTGATAGTCAGCTCTGAGCGCTGCGAGCGAGCGTTCTGCGGGGTCCATCGTTGCGCTGCCGTGGCTCGGATGCAGGCCGTGCGCCAGGCCCCGGCGGGCCCGGAGGCCCGACGCTCTCCGGCTCGCACCAGCCATCCGTCGCCCCCGTCCGACGACCGCCGCTGGCGCGCCGTCGACTCCCGCATCCGCCGCCTGGGGGAAGCCCGACGGCCCCATCGAGGTGCTCCACGCGGTGCAGGAGGCGTTGGCTACCTCGACGCGCTGGCATACGTCGGCGAGTCGCTACGGGTGCCGCCGGCGAAGGTCTACGCCGTGCCACGTTCTACTCCTACTTCTCCCTCAAGCCCGCCGGCGAGCAGACCTGCGTGGTGTGCACCGGGACGGCCTGTTACATCAACGGCGCCGCCGGCCTCTTCGCCGCGGTCAAGGCCGAATTCGGCGTCAAGGCCGGCGGCGCCGTTGATGTAACAGGCCGTCCCGGTGCACACCGCCCGCTGCGTGGGCGCCTGCTCGCTGGCCCCCGTCGTTGTGGTCGACGGGGAGTCGTCCGGCCGGCTCACCCCCGTCCGCGTCGTGGCGCGGCTCACCGACCTCCCCGCCACCGCCGCCGCATCGTGAGCGAGCAGGCGCCGGCCCGCCCGAGCCGGCGCCGGCCTGGCCAACCTCGCTCCCGCCGGTCCGGTGCGGGTGACGGCCGCGCTGTGCGAGGCGGCCAGCTGCCTGTCGGGCCGCTCCTGCGAGGTGCACACCGGCCTGGTCGACGCGCTGGAGTCCGCCGGCGCAGGAGCACGTGGGCGAGAACTGCGGTTCGACCGACACCCACGTGCTCCTGGTCGAGCTCAAGGGTTGACCGGCTTGGTGGTCACGTAGATGGTGTCGATGGGGAACGCGGGGTGGGCTGCGGGCTCGGTGAACCCGACCTCGGCCAGCATTCTCCGGGCCCGCTGCTCGCCCCAGGCGGTGCCGAGGCCGGCGCCGCCGTGGGCCAGGGAGACCGTCATGCAGTGCAGCGTGCTCACCCCGTACATCCAGGGGGCCAGTGGGTTGGCGATGTTGTCCTCCAGGTTGCTCGACGCCGCCGGCTCCACCATGAGGTAGATCCCGCCGGGGGCGAGGGCGTCGTGGATCCGGTTCAGGACGCCGCGGGGGTCGACCTGGTCGTGGATGGCGTCGAGGGAGATGGCGACGTCGAAGGGCTCGTCGACGATGAGGGTGGCGACGTCGCGGACCTCGAAGCGGGCGTTGGTGATGCCCGCGGCCTCGGCTTCGGCCCGGGCGCGGATGATGGCGTCCTCGGCGAGGTCGTAGCCGACGAACGTCGAGGCGGGGAACGCCTTGGCCATGAGGATCACGGCGAAGCCGGTGCCGCAGCCGATGTCGACGACACGGGCGCCGGCGGTGAGGCGGTCGACGAGCCCGGGCGCCAGCGGGAGCCAGGCGTCGACGAGGTGCTCGCCGTAGGTGCCCCGGCCGGCGGCGTCCATGACGTCGGTGAACTCGGGGCGGAACTCGCTGTAGGGCACGCCGCCGCCCTCCCGGAAGGCGGTGGCCACCTTGTGCAGGTGCTTGCCCAGGTGGGTGTTGATCTGGGCCAGAGCGGCGAGGTTGGACGCCCCGGTGCCCGAGAGGCAGGCGGCGTGCTCGGCCGGCAGGGTGTAGGTGCAGGAGGAGGGGTCGTAGTCGACGATCCCTCCCGTCACCATGCCCGCCAGCCACTCCCGCACGTAGCGCTCCTGCAGGCCGGCGCGGGCGGCCAGCTCCTCGCTGGTAGCGGGGCCCTCGGCCGCGGCCTCGAACAGCCCGGTGCGGTGGCCCAGGTCGACCATCAGGCTGATCATCCCGCTCGTGAAGTGGCCGAGCAGCTCTCCGGCGAACTCCTCGACCCGTGCCTCGTCCAGTGTGGCGGTGGTTGTCATGTGGGTTACCTCCTCGGCGTGAGCGTCGCACGGAGGTCCCCCGACGGGCATCGGTGAGCTCACCTATTTCGCGGCGGAACCGGCCCCCAGCCGGCGGACGGCCTCGGCGGCTGCCTCGGCGCGCCCTCGCAGGCCGAGCTTGGCCAGCACGTGGGCCACGTGGTGCTCGACGGTCTTGCGGCTGAGGTGGAGGCGGGCGGCGATCTCGGGGTTCGACAGCCCCTCGCCGAGGAGGGTGAGCACCTGGGCCTCCCGCTTGGTGAGCACCGTCTCGCTGCGTGGCCCCGTGCGGCCCGCTTTCACGCCCAGGTGCCGGAGCAGCGACGCGGCGAGGTCGGCATCGCTGCCGGCGCCGAGCTCCTCGAAGGCGGCGAGCGCCGCTCGGGCTTCGGCGACGGCGACGTCGGGTTCCTCCTCGCGTAGGGACTCCGCCAGCAGGTAGTGGGTGCGCGCCGCCTCATGGCGCATCTCCAGCCGGGCGAAGGCCACCAAGGCGGTGTCGAAATGGCGCCGGGCGCCCGCCGGGTCGCCGGCGGCGGCCGAGGCCCGCCCGGCTAGGCGTTCACCCCGGGCCCGCAGCAGCTCGCAGCCGGCCGCCGCCGGCGACCC
>Ga0247704_1000458_pt1 | contig 11569 bp, 15 predicted proteins | sample 41W_NmetaG_FD_189042 | JGI IMG/M metagenome (GOLD analysis project Ga0247704, IMG submission 189042) | Soil microbial communities from hillslope of Landscape Evolution Observatory, University of Arizona, Oracle, AZ, United States - 4-1-W_N | ecosystem: Engineered > Artificial ecosystem >...
CTCGCACAGGCGGCCTGTGGTGTGCACGCCTGCGGTCAAGCGCTCTGAGTCGGAGCACGAGCTCTCGGAGTGCGAACGGCTTCGTGAGGTAGTCGTCGGCGCCCAGCTCGAACCCGGAGGCCTTGTCGTCGATCCGGTCGGCCGCGGTGAGCATGAGGATCGGTATGCCGCTGCCGGAGGCGACGATGCGCTCGGTGATCTCGTCACCGGTAGGCCCGGGAATGTCTCGGTCGAGGACGGCGATGTCGTAGGCGTTGACGCTCAGCAGCTCCAGAGCGGTGTTGCCGTCGCCGGCGATGTCGGCCGCTATCGCTTCCAAGCGGAGCCCATCGCGGATGGCTTCTGCCATGAAGGGTTCGTCCTCCACGATCAACACACGCACGTGTCGACGCTACGAGTTCGCGCATGTCGTCGGCATATCGAAAACCACGTACGTCCTGGCAACACGGCGGCTGCCTTGATTTGAAGCGTGTCCTTCCGGCAACCAGCACGGACATCCCGCCGTACCGGATCGACCATCCTGGCCGCCTTTGTCGTCGTCGGTGCCGCGCTTCTCGGTGTCCTCGTTTCACAGTCGATGGCGTCCTCGTCCTTCTCCGTCACATCACCCATCGACATGCTCCGCGGCGACCCCGTGCCCGCCGCCCCTCAGGAACTTCCCCGGCAGGCCGATCACGATCGAAGCGACCGGCGCCCCCCGCCGATGGGACTCGGGGAGGCGGACGGTGTCGTCCCTGACGGGGTGACCGTCTTCGATGACCGATATCCGGCCGTCGCCAACCTTGATCCAGGTCTCCTGCGCGCCCTCCGTCTGGCCGCGACGGATGCTGCGGGAGACAGGGTCGAGTTCTCCATCGACAGCGGCTGGCGCTCCTCGGAGTACCAGGAACAACTGCTCCGTGAGGCGATCGCGAAGTACGGCTCAGAGAGGGAGGCTGCCCGATGGGTGGCTACCCCCGACACGTCTGCGCACGTGTCGGGCGACGCGGTCGACATCGGGCCCTCCGTGGCCAGGGCGTGGCTGACCAAGTACGGCGCCGAGTACGGGCTGTGCCAGATCTACCGCAACGAGCCGTGGCACTACGAGCTGCGCCCCAAAGCCGTTGATCACGGTTGCCCGCCCATGTACGCCGACCCCACCCAGGACCCGAGGATGCAGCGGTGAAGACAGATCTGCGGCAACTGGCCGCCCTTGCCATCGTTGCCCTGGTCGGCACAGGCTGCTCGAACGCACCTGCCGACACCGGCGCCAGCGGCAACCCGACCGCCACCGATCGCGGGAAGGCGGTGCGGTTCGCCGAGTGCATGCGGGACAACGACGTCAGGGAGTCCCGGACCCGACGCATCGGGCCAGCTCACGATCGACCGGATAGCGAACGGCTCGTCGCTCGCACGAACACTCCCGGCGCTCAACCGCCATCACCGCGTGCAGGGACCTGCAACCAGCGGGTTCAATGTCTGCGCGCTCGCGTTGGGTGTCCGTAACCACAACGGCCCATCGAGATCGGTGATTCTGCACTATCAGGGCCGAGGATTGGGCCGCCGATGACTTCCTTCCGATGGCCTCGACCCGCGAGGCCGCGGAAGGAGGAAGAGATCATGATGAAGAAAATGCGCGTCCTGGCGGCGCTCCCGCTGCTGAGCGGCGCCCTGGTCCTCGCCACGGCCACCGGTGCGTCGGCGAGCCCGTCGCGTGGTGGCTCGGGCCCGTCGTCGAACGCCAGCTGCGTCGCGAAGGCAATCGACTACTTCGACACGACTCCTGGGTGGGTCCAGAGCCACTACTTCCTGACCCCACTCGGCCAGTACGTCAGCTGGGGCGCGCAGCTCCCCAAGCAGGTGTGCAACTTCGACGACTGATCTTTCCCCTTACGTAGAGAAGGCTCCGCGGCCCAGCCGCGGAGCTTCTCTACTCTGCAGATCGCGTAGAAACGCCGGCGATCCGACACATCGCACTCGGCGAGTAGCCCTGTTTTCGGGCGCCGCGGGCGACGCGTCTACCGATACGCAGCCGCTTGCTTGTGGAAGAGGTCGGCGTAGGTCCCCTGGGCGGCGATGAGCTCGTCGTGGGTGCCGAACTCGACGATGCGTCCGGCATCCATGACGGCGATGACGTCGGCGGCGCGCACGGTCGAGAATCGGTGGGACAGGACGATCCCGATGCGATCGCGAAGAAGGGTGCGAAGCCGGCTGAACAGCACCGCTTCTACCTCAGCGTCGAGCGCCGACGTGGGCTCGTCGAGCACCCAGACATCCGCGTCCCGGAACAGCAGCCGAGCCAGGGCCAAGCGCTGCCACTCTCCCCCGGACAGTTCGTGGCCTCCCTCGAACAGGCTCCCGACGTTCGAGTCGAGGCCATCTTCGAGGTCGAGCATGATGCCCTCGGCATCTGCCCCTCGGACGGCGGCCATGACGGCCTCGTCGGTCGGCTCCCGTTCTGGCCGCCCGAAGGCCACGTTGTCGCGAACGCTGAGCTCATACTTGGCGAAGTCCTGGAACAGGACACCAACCCGGCGGCGGAGCTCCATGGGATCGAGCTCACGCACATCTATCCCGCCAAGGAGGATCCTCCCCTCGTCGGGGTCGTAAAAGCGCAGCAGCAGCTTGACCATTGTCGTCTTTCCGGCCGCGTTCTGCCCGACGAGAGCGAGAAGTTGCCCGGGGCCGACGTGGAGATCGACCCCCTGCAAGACAGGTTGCGAGTGGCCGGGATAGGTGAAGGTGACACCTTCGAATCGCACTCCACCGTGCAACGCCTTCGGCAGCTCAGCGGGGCGGTCTGGCCCGGTGATGAGGGGCTCGGTCCGGAGGAAGGAGAAGTAGTCGGACAGGAAGCTCGCGTTCTGGTCGAGCTCGAACACCGACTGGAACACGCCGCCCATCTGTGCGGTGACCGCCGAGAAGGCACCGATGACGACGGCGAGATCCCCGGGGGTCAGACGCCCCTCAAGCCCCCAAGAGGCGACAAGCCCGTACGCCGCCGCAAGGCTTGCACCGCTCACGAGCGCACCCACCACGACCTTCCGGTCGGCCCGTGACTGGAGCTGACGCATCACATGCAGTCGGCGTTTGGACAGATCCCTGTGCCGATCGAGCAGGGGGGCGGCGAGGTCGAAGACCTTGACCTCCCTCGCCGTCTGGGCGTGCGTGAACAGTTCACCGAGGTACCTGCGACGCCGCTCGTCGGCGGTCGTTTCCTTGAAGAACTCGTAGAGCTCCTGGTTGAACCCATGGTGCAAGATGGCGGTAGGTGCCACCGCCAGCAGGCCGAGAGCGGCGAGCCAGGGGCTGAGGGTGAGCAAGAGCACCAGCATCCCGGCCATCGCCACCAATGACCCGACCATGGTCACCATGGTCCAGGCCGCGCCGTACGGGCGCCAGGCGAGATCGCGAGTGGCGCGCGCCACCTGGTCATACCAGTCCGGGCGGTCGAAGTAGCCGACATCGAGGGTCGCCAACCGCTCCAGGACTCTCTGCTCGGCGTGCAGCTCGACGACGGTGGCGTAGAGCCGCTGACGATGCCCGGCGACGCTGGTGGCCAGCTTGAGCAGGGCAGCCGCGATCCCGAGGGCGGCAACCGTCGGCACGAGGTCACCCTGGCTGGCACCGCCACCCCCTCCTTCCACGACCGAGTCGACGAGGATCTTTCCCAGCCAGACCATGACCGGAGGAATGACCGCTTGGAAGGCGGCGAGGACGAGGGCGGTCACCAGCGTGGCAGGTGCCGCCTCCCAGCTGAGGCGAAGGACCGAGCGCATCGTCCCGAGGAGTCCCGCGAGGCGTCGCCGGCCGGCCGTCACGGGGACCTGTTCGCGAGCTCGTCGATCAATCTGCTCGCCGTCACCCTCGCAAGTGAGGCATCCGGCTGCCATGCTCGACGTCGCACCTGCGCCCGTCCTGCGACACCCACGGCGATCCTGTGCTGCAGGGTCTGACCACTTTGCAACCGCCCGGGTGCGGCGAGCATGTACCGCAAGAGGACGATCACGGCGTCGGCGCCGCGAACCGGGCGGGTAACCGTTCGACCATCCCCCTCGGGGCCCACGAGCACCTCGACGGCGGCGAGCACGGAACTGGAGGATGCGGAGGTGACGAAGGGTCGGCCCAACAGCTGCTTGTCCGCAAGAGGGTCGACGGATCCCCGTCCCATGCGCGCTGCGACAGCCGGAAAGAGCCTCGTCGCCCCGCCCGATGGTTCGGCAACGACGGTCCCGTCAGCATCGAGGCGCACGTAGGTGATGTCGTCTGCGATCAGCCGCCCTCCCTCCAGGCAAAGAGCCGTGGCCAGGGTCGACTTTCCTGCCCCGCCTTCACCGACGATCACCACCGCTGCCCCATCGACGTCCACCGCCGACGCATGGAAGGCGACCCGGCCCGTGGCAGCGAGAGCGAGCGGCACGACGGTGGCGAAGAGGGAGCGGCTCAGCCCGGACCACCGGTCCTCCTCGAACACGACGATCTCTCGACCTTGCGGGCCGACCACCGCGACGAACCATTCCGGGTACTTGACGACGTACCCGCCCTCGGGGCTGGCGGCAACGAGCACGTCCCCGTACCGGACGGGGTCGGCGGCAGCATGCCAAGCCAGGTCCGCATCCTCCCGCCGTCCCCGGCGGATGACGATATCGGGAGCGTCCGAGTGAACCTGCTCGAACAACGGGTCGTCCGGGGCCTCGATCGATGAGACGTGCAGCCCGCCGATCCGGTAGAGCGAGGTCGGCTCCGGTTCCTCGCATGTCGCTCCGTCGTGCATTCGCATGAGACCGTACTCTGGGGATCAAGGCAGATGCCCGAGCATCGGAGGCGGCATGACAGCACTTCACATCGGCGACAACGTCCTCGCCCGCTCGGTCGACGACCAGATCGTCCTCATGAATCTCGACACCGGCCAGTGCTTCGCCCTGAACAGCATCGCCGTCCAGATCTGGGAACTGCTCCGGAAGGGTGACGGGCCGGAGGCGGTCGTGGAACGGCTGCGGGAGGAGTATGACGTCGAGGCGGCGATACTCCGCAGAGACGTGGACGACGTGGTCGACGCGCTGATCGAGCAGGGACTGGCGCGCGACGAGGCCGCAGGGGCCCCATGACGCGTGAGCCGGCGTCCTCGACAGCTGCACCCCGCCTGTCGCCGCTGGAAATAGCGACGAGCGAAATCCTGGATGACGCCCTGCAACCGGCGACCTTGCCGCCAGCGAGCGGCGTCCCGGCCAGGGGGGTGCTGGAGGCCGCCGTTCTCGAGGCTCTGCTGCGCCCGCCATGTGTCGTGGCGTTCTCCGGAGGGCGCGACTCCTCGGCCGTCCTGGCCGTGGCCACCCACGTCGCCCGCAGGGAGGGCTTGCCCCTCCCGGTCCCGGTGACGTACAGCTGGCCGAGCCTTCCGGAAACCGACGAGGCCGAGTGGCAAGAGCTAGTGGTGGGGCATCTTGCCCTCCCGGATTGGTGCCGGCTCGAGTTGGACGACGAGCTCGACCTGGTCGGCCCCCTTGCACGGGGAGTCCTGCGTCGGTACGGCCTGATGTGGCCGCCGGCCTCCCACATGGAGATTCCTCTCGTCGAGCAGGCCAAGGGTGGCTCGGTGTTGACGGGCGAGGGTGGAGACGAGGTCTTCGGGGCCCACAGGGCCCAAGCGTTGGTGGCCGTGTTCGGGCACGGTGTTCGCCCGCCACCACGCGCCGTGCGTAAGTCGCTGCTCGCCCTATCTCCTTTGAGCGTCCGCGAGCGCGTTCTCGCGGCGCGACTGACCCCCAAGTACCCGTGGCTCCGGCCGAAGCCCAGCCGGCAGCTGGGCGAGGCTCGGGCCGCCGTCGGCGCCCGGGAGCCAATCGGTCGAGATGCGTTCCTGCACTGGCATCGTCGCCCGAGGCGGGAACGGGATGTGTGGGAATGGTGGGGGCGGACACTGGCCGCGGACTACGACGTGACGTACGGCGAGCCCCTTCTCGAACCGCAATTCCTCGCTGCGCTCGCGGCCGAAGGCGGCTGGCGTGGCTTCGCGGACCGCACGTCAGCCATGCAGCACCTGTTCGGGGACCTTCTTCCGCTCCCGCTCGTCCGTCGCACGTCCAAGGTCGGGTATGGCAGTGTCTACTTCAACCGTCACAGCCGGTCGTTCGCGAAGCAGTGGCGCGGCGCAGGGATCGACGAAGAGATGGTCGACGCCGACGGGCTGCATTCGGTCTGGACCGGCACCTCTCCTCCACCCGCGTCGTGGACCCTTCTACAGTCGGCGTGGCTGGAAGAAACCGGCGTCGACTCCTAACTTTTCAACCGCGCGCCTTTTCAGCGGCTAGAGTGTTCCCATGGCGACACAGAAGCGGGAATATGTGCGACCCGAGGTCATCGAGCTGGGGTCGCTGGCCGACCTCACGCGGGGTGCGGCCGGCTCCGGTGCGGATGCGAAGCAGAAGAAGGCCTAGCCTGATCCTGCCGCTCGTCGGCGTACTTGCCGGCTAGCTCTCGGACACGCGCGAGCGCCTGGCTGCGGGACGGATACCGGGCGGGGAAACGATGGTGGACATCCTCGGCGATCTTGCCCAACGGCACCCTCCGGTCCATCGACCCAAGGATCAAGTGGTCGACGCGCCCGCCGCCATTCAACTCGGGGGCGTGATCCTCCCGAAAGAGCCGCAGCTGACGGCGTGAGAGCGGCGTACTGAAAAACGTCGACTGCTCGAATTCGGCCTTCGTTGAGGCGTGCCCCTGGCAGTCCACGATCCGGGTTCGCCACGTCCATACGTAGTCTCCGCCATTACGGTCGGCCCGCAGCTCGACATGGATTTCGTCGCCTATCGTGAGGGCGACCGGCCGTGGCCATGGCAGAAACGGGCGGCCGTACACGTTGTCGGGTTCTCCCGGCCCGACGGAGAATTCGACCTCGTCGAGGAGTGTCGCCTCGAACCAATGAGCGAGTCCGTGGCCCCGCCCCGATCGCTGAACCGCGAGTACCACATTTCCTCGGATGTTCTTGTCCTCGATCGAGGTGTAATCGAGAATGGCCCATTGTTCGGGGGTCGTCAGGAGCTGCTCGCGGGCAACGGCAGCCCAGTGGACCTGGTTGAGGGCCAGGTCCTTCGCCGCTCGCATGTCGAGGGCCAAGGGGTTGTGGTCCCACGTCGAGACGATCGCGTCGTGGACGTCGGGGGCCTCGGCTACCGCCAGGCAGAGCACGTCGCGCGTCGGGATGAGGGTACCGCCGGGTGCGAGGAGACGCTGGCGGGCGTCGACGATCGAGCTGATGTGCCCGTCGAACAGCGGTACGGCTCCCCGCAGGTCCGAGACGACGACATCGGCGCGTTCCGGCAGGGTCACGTCGGTGGACAGGGCCTGGATGCATTCCATGCGATCACCGAACCCGTTGGCCTCGGCGATGGCCCGAGCCACCTCGACGGCGTCGCTCGGCTCGATGGCGTAGACCCGGCGGGCACCGAGCTTGCAGGCGAGGAGCGCGTGGACTCCCGTGCCCGTCCCGATATCGACAACAATCGACCCTGGACGGACCGCACGGCGCAGGGCCTCGAAATACGGCTCGGTACGGAGCCTGTCCGCCATCATCTTTCCGAGGTGGTGGATGTCGTACAACGGGGTTCCCCTTCCATCGCGCCGGCGGTCATTGTCGCCGACCCGACGCCGGCGTTCGTGCCAACCGCTGGAGGTTCGGCGCCGACTACTATCGCTCGGAAGATGGAAGGTGGGCAGGCGATGACGGATGGCGGCTTGGACGATGGTCACGGAACCGTCGTCCTACGCTTGCGACCCGGGGTCGATTGGCGGGACGTGCAAGGCGAAGTCGTGGCGTTGGACGTCGGGCGCTCCGTCTACGTGGCGACGAACGTCGCCGGTGCGGTTCTCTGGAGCCGGCTGTCGGAGGGCGCCACCAGGCAGGACCTCGCCAGTGCGCTCGTCAACGAGTTCGACGTCGCCGACCATACCGCCGAGGCGGATGTCGACCGGTTCCTCGACCGGCTTCACGAGCTCGATCTCATCGAGGGCGAGCCGTGACGCCTCGGGGCGTTGCACGAGCGTTCACGGCGTTGGTCACCGGCCCGGTTTCCACCTGTCGTGTCGCGACCTGGACGGTCGAGAGCGTCCGGCTGCTGCGCGCTGAGCTCATCGACAACGGGCTCGAAGCGATCAGCCGGCTGACCGAGCCGCCGGCGGCGCGTGAGCGTCACCGTACGATCGTCGTCGCCACGCTGTGGGGTCTGCGAGCGACGTGCCTCGTTCGCTCCGCGGTCCTCCAGCGCTGGGACGCTGAGCATGGAGTCGCCCGCTCGCTCCACATCGGAGTCAGGCGCTCGGACGGTGGTGTCGAGGCCCACGCGTGGCTCGACGGCGAGCGTGTCGACACGGATTTCTCCGAGCTTCACCGTCGGCCTGCTCCGAACCGCGCCTGACGCAGAAACCCTGCCGACCGACCGGTTCATGGACTCACCCGCAACGCCTCCGTCGCAGGTAACCGCAGCGTCTGCTCTCGGATCGTTAACCGCCGCACGCGACCTGGTTGCCTCTCTCGACCCGCTCGGCATCCCGCTGTTGGTGCTCAAGGGACCACCCCTGCAGCGGCGTCTCTTGGGAAGCGATTGCGCGTATCAGAGTGCCGACATCGACCTCCTCGTGCCTGCGGGCGAGGCGAGGAGAGTGCGCCGGCGCATGCGGGAGCAGGGGTGGGAGTTCCTACCGGAGAACGGAGTGCTGTGGTGGGTGGACCGAGCGGCCGCCTTCACGCGGGGCGGCGTCACGGTTGATCTCCACTGGGGCGTGCACGCGTACACCTTGGGAGCGCTGCGATTTCGGTCGCTGGAACGGGCGCTCTGGCGCGACGCCACACGGTCGCCGGAAGGCTGGCTGGAGCCCCTCCCGGAGCCCTTGGTCGTTTACCTGGCCGTCAATTGGGCGGGTCACCACTATGACGACGGGCACCGACTGACATTGGTACGAGCTGCTGCTGCGCTGGTGACGGACTGGCCACGGGCCCGCGAGATCGCGCGTACGGCGCGCGTGACGGCCATCCTCGAGGCTGCGCTGCATCGATCCGCAGGTAATCCCGAGGTTGAGACGCCGCCCCTCGCGGGGGCGCAGGTGAGCGGCATTACTTCTCGCGCCTTGGCACGTGCTCGAGTTCAACGGCCTGAAGCGCTACGGCGAGCACTCCTGAACGTTCGTTACCGGCCGGTGACCGCCCGCCCTAGGAAGAACGGCGAGCGACGACTTCGAAAGCGGCGTTCTTGAAGAACACCCGCTTCAAGAGGTCCCCGGGATGGCGAGGCGCCGTCTCCCTGGCGGCGGCTCGAACGGCGTCGACGTCCGCGCTCTCCGAGATCACTGACATCGGGACTCCGTCGAACAGCCGTCGGGCCTGCGCGGGAGTCAGATGGACGGTATGGTCGGCGAACGGGCCGATCTCGAATCTGATGCCGGCCGCGTTCCAGGCTCGGTGGAGGAAAGCCGCCACCCAGTAGAGCCGGTGGTGCACGTTGACCGTGAAGTAGAGATATCCGTTGGGGGCCAGCACCCTCGCCATCTCGACGACGATGCCCTTTGGATCCTCGGCGTGGTCGACGACGTTGTCGCAGAGGACGACGTCGAACGAGGCGTCGGGGAAGGGCAACGCATTCCCCACTGCTGCGACCGTGGGCGCCTGCGATTGCCACCCGGGAAAAAGGGACGCGTAGTGCCGGGCGAGAGGGTCGACACCAACCCGACGGAGAGCGTCGAAATAGAAGATGAGCCCGTGAGCACCACTTCCGACCTCGAGCACCCGCGCCTCGGTTGCGATTGGCTGGAACTGCTCGAGACGGGAGCGAACGCTCCGTGACTCGCGCTGCATCGCTGCGATGTAGTCCTGGTCAAACCCGTTCAGGCTCCGCGACTTCTCCTCCTGGTATCGGAGTTGCCGCACCAGTGCTCGGTGTCCGCGCTGGCGGCGCTCGCGCTCGAGCAAACGTTCGATCATCGTTGAATCGATAGACTAGTCATTGCCCTCCCGGCGACCTGCGGCAGGGGATCACCAGCCCCGGTGATGGGTCATCGAGGCGCACCGAAGGTCAGGATGGCCTTGGCCATGCGACGGGTGACGGCAGGGTCGGACCACCGCTGGACAGCGCGGACGCTCATGATGGCCAGCCCCACCAGCGGGACGGCCAGCACCAGCACGGACAACCCGTTGAGTGCGGCGGCCGAGACCTTCCCGTCCCCGACCGCAGCGGCGAGGGCGCCGGCGTGCGACGCCATCGACTCCGCCAGCGAGGGCAAGTGGAACGCCAGGTACAGCACCTAAGCCGCCAGCAACGGAACGGTGAGCAGGACCCACCCGGTCACGATGGTGCGGGCGTGCGGCTTCAGGTCGCTCACCCCCCGCCCGGTGCCGCCACCGGTGCCCAGGCTCGACAGGACCGGCCTGATGCGCCGGAAAAGGTCGGGGACGCCGGCCAGGTCACTCACCACGTAGTACCCGTCCAAGCGGACGAAAGGCAGGAACTGCTGCAGGATCACCAGGTGCTGGGCGGCGGCGACCACCAGCAGCGGGGTGAAGCCGGTCAGGCCGAAGCCGGCGAACAGCGCCAGCACGAACAGGACGTTGAAGTACACGCCACCGAGGTCGCAGCGCAGGCGGTCGGTCCGGCTCAGGCGGTAGGAGTCGTCGAGGTCGTTGTAGAACACCGGCCACAGCAGGTAGATGCCGGCGCCGATGACGCCTGGCTCAGCGCCGGCGTACCGGCTGGCGGTGGCGTGCCCCAGCTCGTGGAAGGCGCCGGCGACCAGGGTGAGGGCCAGGACGAAAAGCATCAGCGCCGGCTCGCTGAACACCTCCCGGAGGCCGGCGCCGATCCGGCCGCTGCGGAACAGCCAGGCGTCGGCGTTGACAAGAAGGGCGAGGGCGAGGATGACGACCGGTGGATAGAACAGCGGTCGCAGGAGTGTGGTGAACGCCCGGACGACCGGCGCCGGCACGACGCCGGCGTGCAGGGTCAACCCCAGCAGCTCGGGCGTCGGGGGACGTTGCCCCGCGGCGGGGACCGAGTCGGACAACACCCCGAGCGGGCGGAGCTTGCTGTCGATGAGATAGGCGACGCTGGCGGCGCTGATGGGCCGCCGGAGTTGGGCGCTGAGCCGGGACGCGACCCACTCGAGGTCGTGCCGGTGGTCCAACGTTGCCGCCAGCTGGTGGAGGAGTGGCGACACTTCCATCATCCGCCCGTCCTGGCGACGGATGATGGAAGGCGCCTCGATGCGGCCCGAGTCCCTGTACGTGCCGAGCAGCTCGGTTCCCGGGGCCAGCGCGGGAGAGGGCCGCCGAGCCTCTGCCTCGGCTGAGGGCCTAGACGTAGACGCCGGCGAACAGCTCGACGGGGCCGGCCTCGACGTACAGCTCCACTCCCCCAACGCCGAGGAATGGGAGGCCCAGCGCCAACCCGGTCATCAGCTGGCGGGAGGGCAGCTCTGCGGTGTGCTGGGCCTCGAGCTCCTCGAGGCTGAAGTCGTCGTTGCTCATTCTTTTTTGCTCCTTGGGTTGTGGTGGGCAGATGCCGCTGAGGAGAGACCGGCCCCATGGCGGCCCTCGGTGCTACGC
>Ga0247704_1000471_pt1 | contig 11473 bp, 5 predicted proteins | sample 41W_NmetaG_FD_189042 | JGI IMG/M metagenome (GOLD analysis project Ga0247704, IMG submission 189042) | Soil microbial communities from hillslope of Landscape Evolution Observatory, University of Arizona, Oracle, AZ, United States - 4-1-W_N | ecosystem: Engineered > Artificial ecosystem > Mesocosm...
GACCTGACGCTCCCTCCACCCCGTCGCCCGGCCCCCGACGGGGTGGAGGGAGCGTCAGGTCCGAGAAACGCTGGCGCCTCCCGCGTCGCCTCCGGCTTGCGCATGGCCCACGGCGGGCGTGGCAGTCGGGCCACCAGGGGCTGGCGGAAGGTCGGGGTGTCGATGACCTTGTCGCCGCCGCCCATGGTCTCCACAAAGCTCCGAAGGCTGACTGGCAGGAAGCTGGCGGTCTCGGCGCGCAGCTCGTGGCCGCCGGTGCGGCCAAGGATGCGGATGGATGCGTTCTCGACCACGCGCGTGGAGACGAGCGACGCCTGCTGCTGCGCGCCGAGGAGAATCACGCCTCGGCTGCGGAGCTCGGCCGCGACGGTTTCGATCAGCTTGGTGATCGGGTCCGAGTGGCCGCGGGGAGCAAAGCGGTTTAGCTCGTCGAGCACGAACAGGTAATGCATGCCCGCGATCGCCTGAGCTCCAGTCTGTTCGTCCACGGCCTGGTTCAGCAGCGCGGCCACCGCGAACCGCTGGTGGTGAGCGTCGCCCAAGGACTGGATGTCGACGACCGCCGGCTTGCCCGGAGCCAGTCTGGTGATGTCGAGTGGGTGGCTGCCCTGGTGATCGAGACGGAAGATGCCCGCGCTCTCGTAGACGATCCGCCGCAGCCGGCGGTGGAAGCGCCGGAGCGTGCCGCTGTGGTGAGAACCGCGGGAGAACGCCTGCCACCCGTCGGGGTTGTCACCGTTCACCCCGGCCTCGAACCAGTCGAGCAGCTCCCGGAAGGTGCGGGCCGGCGCGTGCGGGTGGAGACGTCGGGCGACGACCCCGTCGGCGCCAGTCCGCTCCTCCATGAGCACGCGCTCGAGGTCGCCGAGGAGCAGCGCGAAGTTGTCGTCGTCGCGCTCGGTGTCGCCGAAGAGGTAGGGCAGCAGGTTCCGACGGACGATGTCCTCGAGCGACCAGCTGTAGGGCGACACACCGTCTCGGCCAGTCGGGACGGTGTTGTGGTCGCTGCCCGGTGCCTGGGGTGCGTAGAACGCCACCTCCATGGGGCGCGGCTCGGGCTGCCCCATCTCCCGCCACATCGCGGCGTCGGCCTCGGTGAAGGCCGTGCTCCAGTGGTCGAGCCAGAACAAGTCGAAGCCCTTCACGTTGAGGATCACCGCCCTCGCCTGGGTCGACGAGGTGCCGGCCGCCGCGTTAAGAGCGAGCGCGGCAAGGGTCTGGCTGAGCAGGATCGTCAGCAGGCTCGACTTCGTGCCGACGCCGGCGATGCCGGTCACGTTGCAGTGGCCGCCCATGGCGCCTAGCAGGTAGGCGAGATCGATCTTGGCGGGGCCGGCGGTGGCGTCGCCGCCGTTGCGCACCAGCCCGAGCGTCGCCGGCGTCTCCATGGCGTCCATGCCGTAGGCGGCAGACGCGTCTGCCTGGTCGCCGGCAAAGACCGGCGCCTCCTCCCTCGGCGGCGTGAGGAGAGTGGGGTCGGACCCGAGGACGCGGACCCGGGCGTAGGTGACGCCGCCCGGGCTGGTGGGCACCGTCTCGGCCGGCTCGTTGTCGTACCGGTCGGACTCCTCGAGGATGTCGACGCGGCGGGAGCGGCGCGACACCTCCGAGACTAAGCCGTACATCCGAACCCACACCGCGCCGGCCTCGGTCTCGACGCGGACCAGCTGCGTCTTCTCGATGATCTGGTCGTCGGGTACCCAGACGCTGAACTCCTCAGTGGTCGCCTCGGCACCACGAGGCGCTCCCACGCGACCGAGCGGTCTGGGTGTGGTGACGGGTCGGGCGCCGCCGGCGGGCCGGACCTGCGCGCCATCGCCAACCTGCGCGCCGGGAGGTTCGGGAGCGCTCATCGGCTCGTCGTCGAGCGCGACGGTGGGGCGACCGTCGTAGACGGGGGCGTCCTCGGCCATGGCTGGCTCCTTTGGTGAGCGGGTCATTCCCCGAAGGCTCGATGAATTCGGGCTGTCAGCTGCGACAGCGAAGGGAGCAGTGCGTGGAGCTGGTCCTCGAGCCGGACGATCGGCTCGAGGGAGACGGCGGCCCGCCGGTAGCTGCTCTGGCGGCAGCGGAGCTGTCGGATCCACGCCGAGACGGCGGAGATCTCCGCGGCCCTAGCGGAGGGGTCGGTGAAGGCGGTCTCGAGGTAGGCCCGGGTGGCCGTCAGGCGGACGATGCCGGCGGTCGGGGCCGCCCGGCCGGGGTCCGAGAGACGGAAGTACCACGTGACGAGGCTCACGTGCTCGGTGTCGACGATGAAGGCCGGCGTCCGCTCGCCCGGAGCAAGATGGTAAATGAGATGGGCTAGCCGTTGCGGCAGCAGCGGGTTGAGTTGGCGCTTGACCATGCCAAACGCCGGGATGGCCTGCGACGCGACCGTGGTCACTCGGCGCTCGAGGAGGCCGTCGAGGAGGCACGGTGTCGTCGGGCTGCGAATAAGCACGTCTCGCTCGGCGTCCTCCATGCAGCGGCGGGCGACGTCCCACGTCCGTCGCCGAAGCACTTCAAAGGCGGCCGACGGGTCGTTCGTGGTCGGTGACACCAAGTTGATCCCCAGCCTTCCGACGCCGGCCTGGAGCGCGTCGAGGTCGGGACGCGCGAACTGGTTGGCGAAGATGCAGAACAGGCTCTCGGTGCGCACGGTGTCGCCGCAGCGCCGGAGCTCCCGGCCGTTCAGCTCCATCGCCATGGCGCCGATGACCGCTAGTAGCGCCGGGCGCAGCCCGCCGGCGACGTTGAACACCGCGACCGTCCGACCGCTGACGCTGCCGTCGATGAACCGCCTCGGCGGCTGCGAGGGCGTTCCGCCCGTGGCGATCGGCTGCCAGTCCTCCGCAGCGCGCTCCCAGCCGAGATTCTCGAGCCTCTCAGTGGTCTCGTCCTCGACGTGGTCACGATCGAGCGGCTGGGCGCCGAAGGGCTGGTCGTCGATGGCGCGGACGTGGTAGCGATCCGCCAGGCTGCGGAGATCCGCCAGCTCCTGCGCTTGCTGTGTCATACGTCTCCCTTCCCGGTGCCTTTATTTCTATACGTCTATCTTCCTCTAGACTCGGCTCGAGCGCAAGCACCAATCTTGGACACGTGGGTTTGGAGGAACGAGTGACCCGGAGTCCGCAGGCGCAGCCAGTGTCGCGGCCTTGGCCGTTGCCCGCGTCGGCTCGACCGGACGGGCCGGCGAGATGACCGGAGCTGGGCCCACGGAGGCGACGCTCGAAGAGGCGCGCGCAGTCGCGCCGCTCTTCGACGGGCAACGCTTGCGGCTCGCTCGAGAGGTCCTCGGGATGACCCAACGGGCACTGGCCGAGGCCCTCCAGGGCCGACTGACCGCCGCCGCGCTGAGCCAGTTCGAGAAGGGCGATGCCCGACCGAGCGCCGCGAGCCTGGTCGACCTGGCCGAGGTCACGCGTTTCCCTGTGGCGTTCTTTGCACGAGACCCGGGAGTGGGTGATGTCGCGGAGATCGACGGGTTCTTCCGCAGCTTACGCTCGACCGGCGTACGGCATCGGCGCAGCCATCGGGCGAAGGCCGAGCTGGTGCGTCTCGTTGCCGTGGCGCTCGAGCGCTCCGTGCAGTTCCCCGCTCGCGACGTCCCTCGGCATCCGATGCCTCCGTACGCCTCACGGCACGAGGTCGAATCGGTCGCCCGTCGCGTGCGTGAGGCCTGGGAGCTTCCGGAGGGGCCGATAGCGAACGTCATCCGAACGGTCGAGCGTCACGGCATCGTCGTCGCTCGGATGCTCCTTGAGTCCGATACCGTCGACGCCTTCTCGGTGCCGTTCGCTGATCGTCCGGTGATCGTGCTCGGAAAGGACAAGGGCCGGCCGGACCGGTCCCGCTGGGACTGCGGCCACGAACTCGGCCACTTGGTGATGCACGATCCCAATCCCAAACGATCCCGACATCTCGAGGAGCAGGCCAACTGGTTCGCCGGCGAGCTGCTCCTCCCCGCCGCCGAGATGTACGACGTCCTGCCTTCGTCGGCGGACTGGACGGTGCTCGCCGACCTCAAGGTGTCGTGGGGCGTTTCCATGAACGCGCTACTGCAGCGGGCCAAGTTGCTCGGCGTCATGCCAGAGGCCGCCTACGTACAGGCGCTCAAGACAATGTCGACCCGGGGCTGGAACCGCCGCGAGCCAGTGCACCTACCTACTGTGGAGGAACCGGTGCTGTTGTCACGGGCGGCCGAACTGCTGCCCGAGAGCGGTACCACCCTCCAAGAGCAGGCCGTCGAGATCGGGCTGCCACCGGACCTCGTGTTCGAGATCGTCGGTGCGTCCTCGGACCCTCGGCCGACCGTCGAGTTCTGACCAACGACGCCGCCCCTTAGCGTGGAGGCATCGACAGAGAACCACGCCGATTCTTCGCCCCGAGTTCGATTCTCGTCGCCCGCTCTCGTCTCAACGTGGCTTCCGACCCCTCGACGCTTTGCCGCTGCTCGCTGCTGTCTCCAGCGCCAGCCCGAGAACGGGCGGCGGAGGGCCCCCGAGCACCCGCGCTCCCGCTTGGCCCCGCGCTCCGCTGCTGACAGGCCGCGACCGGCTTGGGCGCAGTCCGGGTGCACTGTCACACCGGTAGTCCACTATTGGGACGGTGACTGAGTCGGTGCTTGTTCAGGGCTCTGCCACGACGGGCGACGGCGGTCGGGACGTTTACGCCCGCTGGCAGACCCTCCAGCTGGTGGCTCCGGTGTTCGAGGTCATCAACCGGGCAGCCCCCCGGGCCGGGTTCGACCACACCCGCTACGACCTCGCCCAGCTGGCGCTCCGGGCCATCGACTTCGTGGTGGTCAACCAGGCCAGCCTCGACGGCTCGGTATCGCCCGCCCGAGCGCTTGACCACCTCAGCCTGCTGGCCCGACGCATGACGCCCGACGACGGGGACCGCCCGTGGACCAAGGTGGCCGGCTTGGTACTCAACACCCTGCTTAACGACGGGCGCCCCCACGAGGCCACCTGGTGCGAGTTGGCCAACGACGACGCCAGATGGTCCGACTCCCGCACCTGGCGGTACCGGCTGCTGCGCCTGGTCGACGGCGACGACGGGCCCGCCGTAACAGCCACCGACGAGGCCATTGTGTTGTACCTGCAGGCGCTCAACACCGACCTGGCCGACCGGGCAATGGCCCTCAAGCTCCTCGTCGAGATCCAGATGCAGGCCGGCGAGTTCGAAAAGGCGCTGTCCACCGCCCGCCAGGCCACCCGCACCGCCCAGGGCCTGTCGGCCAGCTTGCGCGACAAGCTCGACGATACCGCCCGAGACGTGCGCAGCGTGGATTGGCGGGGCGAGATGCCGGCGTGGCTGACCTCGGTGCTGGCCCAGCTGGGCGAGCAGATCGAGCGGGACCGCCAACTCAAGGAGCTCGCCGAGCGGGCCGGGGAGAACTCCGACGCGGCGCCGGCGTGCCGGCGCATCATCGCCGAAGTCCGCACCGGCGAGGAGGTGTGGCTGCGCCTCGAGCGCCGCCTGCAGCAGGCGGTGCCCGTCTTCCTGGCCGCCCAGGAGGCCCAGCGCTTTGGCCCCGGCGGCCTGGCCTTGGCCATCGACCTAATTGCCGACGTGCTGCGGCCCGCCCTTGGAGCTTGCACTGGCGTCTTCGACGACGCCGTGGGTCGCCTCCTCGCCGGTGGGGCGCCCCCCCACGTGCGGCCTCAGTGGGACCTCGACGGGCTGTGCAAGGTGGTGCTGCGGGCGCCGGTGGTGCGCGAGGTCGCCGCCCCCGTGATCGACGACCCCGGGGAGCTGTTGGATGTCGAGTCCGAGTCGATCCCCGACGACGTCGCCGCCGCCGCCATCGTGCGCTCCGCCGCCCAGGCCCCCACGCGCCTGTCGGCAATGCTGGCCGACGCTCGGACCTCGGGGGTAGGGGACGTGAGGCGGCTCTGCGACGTGGTGTGGGCGGCCGCGCTGTGGACTTACGTGTCCGGCGCCGAGGGGGACGAGGCGCCGCGCCGCGCTGACCTGGCCGCCGCCGTGACCGGGCTGGTAGCCGTCGACGACGGCACCGTGCTGGCCGAACAGCGCTACCGGGGTGCCGATGTGGTGGTGGGGACACCCCTCGCCTTCGAGTTGGCCGACGTCGCTGCGGAGGCGGCCGAGGGGTCCCGGGCGGGGTCGGTATGAACCTCACCGACGCCGGCGGGGCCGCCCAGCTGCTGCGCTACGCTCTTGACCCCGGCGAGCGCCCGCGCCCCGACAGCGACTACCGCAGGCTGCTCGAGCGCTTCCGCCTCGACACCGGCTTCGCCGAGCTGACCCGCCACATCGCCGAGGGCCTGGGGCTTTACCTCGGAGCGGTCACCCCTCTCGGCCTGCTGGTGAGCGGCGACGTTGACGGCCCCTTTGCCGTCACCCTCGACAACTCGGGCCTTCCGCTGCGCAGCGGTGCCAGCCGCCTCCAGGACCGGCGCTGCTTCGGGCTGGTGCTCGTCGCCGTGGCCGCCTACGCCTACCCCACGGGAGCGGACCTAGTGGCCACCACCAACCCCACGGTGCGCCCCGAGGCCCTGCTGCGGTTCATCAACACCCACGTCGACACCCTGGTGGAGGCGTGCGACGGCGCCGACGACGAACTCGACGCCCAAGTCGGCGAGGCGGCCCGCATGTGGCGGGACCTTCCTGCGGTGCTCCCCGCCGAGCGGGGCGGCCTCAAGCGGGACTGCCAGCGCTCGTACGTCAACCGAACCCTTGAGTACCTCGCCGACCAGGGCCGGGCCCGGCGCGACGCCGCCCTGGCCGACGAGCGGGGGGAGGCCTATGCCCTCAACGACCGGTTCCGGAGCGGGCTCTCGGAGGTGTGCGAGACGGTGGCGTTCGGCGTGCTTGCCGCCGACGGCGATCACGGGCCCCACCCCCGGTCCGGCTATTAGACGAGGAGGGCTGATCATGTACCGACTGCGGCGCCTGTACCTCGACTCGGTGGGGGTGGCCGACAACCGCTTCTCGGACCTGATGGTCGACTGCACCGACCTGGCCGGGCGGCCCACCGACACCATCGTGTGGCTGCGCAACGGCGCCGGCAAGACCACCATGCTGTCACTGGTGCTGGCCTTGATCCTGCCCGACCGGCGGGACTTTCTCGCCACCCGCACCAAGAACCGCACCCTCGAGGATCTCGTCCTTGCCACCGATACCGCCCACGTAGTGGCCGAGTGGGAGGACCCGGCCGGGCACCTGCTGCTCACCGGCGCCGTCTACGACTGGAACGGCCGGGTTCGGCCCCGCGACTACAACGGGGCGGGCAAGGACCGGCTGCGCCGGGCCTGGTGGTGCCTGGCCCCCGACCCGTTGGTCGAGGGGGCCACCCTCGACGACCTGCCCTGCACCAGCCGCAGCAGTGGCCGGGTGGACTCCGAGGCCTTCCGCGCCCACATCCGGGCCCTGGCCGCTAGCGGCGTCAACGCGGTGGTGGCCGACCAGTCCATCGCCGAGTGGCACGCTGCGTTGCGCGAGCGCCGCTTCGACCCCGAGCTGTTCGTCTACTTCGCCGAGGTCAATGCCACGGAGGGCGGCATCGAGAACCTCTTCGCCAAGATCGACTCCCCCGGCGCCTTCGTCCGCTGGCTGTTGCGCTTCGTAGCCGACCGCACCCGCACCGCCCCCGTGCGGGCGCTGCTGGCCGACACAGCCACCGAGATCGTCAAGCGCCCCGTCTACCAGGCCGAGCGGGACTTCTGCGCCGAGGCCCAGCCCCGCCTCGACGCCCTGGGCGCCGCCCACGCCCGGGTGGTGACGGCGGCCGGCGATCGCGCGGCGCTGCGGGCGGCCGCCTCGGGGTTCAAGCGGGCTCTGCTCGACGCCGCCGAGGGCGCCGAGACGCAGGCCGAGCAGGCGCAGGCCAGCGTCGAGGACCTTGAGGCGGCCGTGCGCGAGGCCCGCAACGCGGCCGACGCCTCCCGGCGCCACCGCGACGAGTACCTGCGCATTGCCGCCGCCTTCCGGGTTGGCGATGCCACCGCCGCCCTGCACCAGGCCGAGGAGCGGGCCGAGCAGGTCCGGGTGGAGGAGGAGGCGTGGGAGGCGCTGGAGCGCAGGCGGACCCTCGACGCCACACAGGCCGTCCTCGCCGCCCGCCGGCGCACCCTGGACCATGCCACCGCCGACGCCGCCCCGCTGGTGGAGGCCCTCGACGCCGCCGGGGCCCGCCTGGCCGGCGCCCTCGACGACGCCGTCGCCCGCGCCGACGAGGCGCTGGCCGACCAGCAGCGCCGCCTTGACGACGCCAGGCGCGAGCGCGATGAGGGCGAGGACCAGCGCCGCCAGGCCGGGAACCGGCTCGCTCTCATTGACGCCGAGCACGCGACGCTCGCCCAGACCATCGCCCGCTTCGACGCCGCCCGGTCCGCCCTGTCGGCGGCCGGTGTGGTGCCCGCCGGCGAGGCCCTCGACCGGGCGGCCCGGCGGCTGGTCGCCGAGCACGACTCGGCGGGCGCCGACGTGGGCCGTCTCGTGGCGTACCTGCAGGCCCTGGCTGCGGAGCGTCGCCGGGCGCTATCCGACCGCGACCAGGCCCGGGCGGCTGCCTCCGAGGCGTCCGTTGGGGCCGAGCGCCTCGCCGAGGAGGTGGCCCGCCTGGAGGCCCGGGCGGACCGACTGGGGAACTCACCCCGGCTGCGGGAGCTACTCCAGGCCGAGCGCGTCGACCTCTTCGCCGACGCCACCGACGCCCGGCGCGTCCTCTTCGAGGCGGTGGCGGCGGCCGACGCCGAGATCCTCGCCGCACGCCTCGAGGCGGCCGACGACCGCCGAGCCGTGGACGCGCTGTCCTCCGACGGGCTCCTGCCGCCCCGGCCAACAGTGGAGGCAGTCCTGGCGGCCCTCGACCGGGCCGGCGTGTCCGCCCACCCGGGCTGGCGGTACCTAGCAGAGCACGTCGCCGTCGAGGACCACGCGGCCGTGATCGCCGCCAGCCCGGACTCCTGCGACGGCGTGGTCGTTTACGCCGAGCCGGCCGAGGCAGCGGCCCACCTCCACGGCGTGGAGATCGACGAGGCCGTTGTGTTGGTGGCGGCCGCCGACTTCGCCACCGGCGGGCGCTCGCGCGTCGTCGTGGGGCCCTCGCCCGCCCGCCACGACCCGCGTGCCGCCTCCGTCGAGCTGGCCCGGCGCCAGGACCGCCTGTCCGCCTCCGACGGCCGCATCGCCCGCCTGGACGGCGCCCGGCGAGCCGACGGGTCCCTGGAGGTCCAGATTGCCGCCCTGGTCGACGACCTTGGTCCCGAGGGCATCGGCCCCCTGCGCAGGCGCGCCGCCCTGGCCGCCGCGGAGGCGGCCGCCGCCCGCCAGGCCGAGGAGGCGGCCACCGCGGCGGTGGCCCACTTGGAGGCCCGCCGCGACGTGCTCGACGCCGAGCTGGTCGAGGCCCGATCCCGCCACGCCGAGCGTGGTGACGCCGTCCGGCGGGTCGAGGAGTTGCTAGCCGTGGAGAACGACGAGGCCAACCCGGCTCGGGCCCGCCTGGCGTCGCTGCCCGAGCGCCGCCGGGTGGACGAGGAGGCCGAGCAGGCGGCCGTCGAACGCATCCGGCGCGCCGAGGCCGCCCTCGAGGCAGCAAAGGACCACATCCGCTCCCTCGGCTCCACCCGGGCCGGCTGGGTGACTCGCCGCGCCGTGCTGGGATCGCAGACCATCCCCGGGGCGGAGCTGGAGGCCGCCCAGGCGTCGTTCGACGAGGCCGACACCGCCCTGCGCGAGCGCTACCCCGAAACCGAGCTGCGCAGGGCGCTGTCGGAGGCGGAGGCGGCGGTCCGGGCCGCCACCGCGGCCTGGGACCGGGCCGGGCGGGCCGAGCAGGCCCGCGCCCTCGAGCTCGCCGCCGACCCCCGTAGCGCCGATGCCACCCTGCGGGCCGAGGCGGCCGCCGAGGTCCGCCGGGACCGGGCCGGGGCCGACCAGGCGGTGGGACTGGCGGTGGCCGAGTTGCGCGAGGCCCGGACGGAGTTGGCCAGCGAGGAGCGCAAGGACCGCCGCCCCGCCCCCCTCGCCCCGGCGGACCGCGAGGAGGCCCTGGGTCTCGCCGCCGACGCCAACCAGGCCTCGATGCTGCACCAGCAGGCCACCAGCGCCCGCGAGCGCGAGCGTGACGAGGCTGCGGCGGCCGCCGCCCGCCATCGGGCCCGGGCCGGGATGCTGAGCGACCAGGTGGGAGCCCTGCGCAACGTCGAGGTGGCCGACGTGGCCGCCGGCGAGGTGGCGGCCGACGACGACGAGGTGCGGGCCACCGTGGCCGAGCTGGCCGGGGACGTTGACGGGGCCGACCGGGACTACGCCAGCGCCTCCACGGCGCGCTCGCAGCGGGCCGAGCAGCTGCGGGCGTGGGCGGGCGAGGACCGCTTCCGGGCCGCCGCCGACGACGAGCACGGCCAGGCCGTGCGCCGCCTTCGGGAGCTGTTCTCGACCGAGGGGCTGTCCGAGCGCATCTCGGCCCGGGCGGCCGAACTGGCCGAGGAGCTGGCCACCCGTCAGGTCGCCATCGCCCATCAGCTTGAGGAGGTGGAGGCGCACAAGCGCAACGTGGTGTCCCGCCTGGTGGGGCTGGTCGACGACGCCTTGAGCGTGCTTGGCCGGGCCTCGTCGCTCTCCGAGCTGCCCGCCGAGATCGGGCCGTGGGGCGGGCAGCGCTTCTTGGTGGTCGAGGCGCGCCAGCGGCCGACCCGGGAGCAGATCTCGGTGCGGGTGGCCGAGCTGGTCGATCGCATGGTGGCAAGCGGGCGCATCGACCCCGACCCCGCCGACCTGCTCTGGCAGGCCACCGACGCCTCGGTGGCCGAGGGCTTCCGGTCCTCGGTACTCAAGCCGGCTCCCGACCAGCCGGCGGGGCGCACGCCGGTGCAGGACATGCGCAAGTGGTCGGGCGGGGAGAACCTCACCGCCTCGCTGCTGTTGTTCTGCGTGCTGGCCAAGCTGCGGGCCGAGCAGCGCAGCGGCACCAAGGCGGACGCAGTGGGCGGGGTAGTGCCCCTCGACAACCCCCTGGGCAAGGCCAACTACTTGCCCTTCCTCGAGCTTCAGCGCCGGGTGGCCCGGGCCAACGGCGTCCAGCTGGTGTTCTGGACCGGGATCGGCGACCTCGGGGCGGTCGGCGCCTTTCCCCGCATCGCCGCCATGCATAAGCGCCCCTCGGCCCACCGGCCCGGCTCGGCCTACGTGCGGGCCGACGCCGACGGCTCCTACACCGCCGCCGACGACGTCGCCGCCGCCCACCTCGACGTGGCGCAGGCGGTGCGGGTTGACGACTGACGAGCCGGCCCTGGCCGGCGCCATCGCGGCGGCCGTCGAGGGGCACCGCACAAGGCGGGTGCCCCTCGGTGTGGTGATGGCGGCGGCCGCCAGCGTCGACCGGACCGCCGCCTCCGCCGTGGGCTGGCGGGGCCGGGTGGCCGCCGCCCTCGATTCGCTGGCCGCGGCGGGGGCTCTCGCCCTGCCCGCCACCCGCTACGACACCAGCGCCACCCCGCCGTTGCCCCTCTACGTCACC
>Ga0247704_1000474_pt1 | contig 11444 bp, 12 predicted proteins | sample 41W_NmetaG_FD_189042 | JGI IMG/M metagenome (GOLD analysis project Ga0247704, IMG submission 189042) | Soil microbial communities from hillslope of Landscape Evolution Observatory, University of Arizona, Oracle, AZ, United States - 4-1-W_N | ecosystem: Engineered > Artificial ecosystem >...
GGGTAGGGGCGGGGGGCGGGCCGGCCGACGCCACGGCCCGAGCCACCGCCTCCTCGAGGTTCCCGAGGTCGACCTCGATGGTCGTGTCAGCCAGGGCCCGGCGGAGGGCCTCGGCGACCTCGGCGGGCCCGCCTGCCGGTGGCGGTCCCGTCCCCGGTTCCCCGCCGCCGAGCCCGCCCAGGGCGTCCAGCCGGCACACGAGGGGCCCGGTGCCGAGGCGGGCGAAGACGCTCACCTGGTCCCCCTCGCTCCACCGGACCAGCTCCCGGTTCTGCCCGGGCTCGACTCCGTCGAGTACGGCCCGCAGGGCGTCGGGCATGGACCGGTACTCGGCCTGGGCCACGGGGTCCAGGCTGCCGATCCGGTAGGTGGCCACCTCGAGTACATCTTCTGGGGCCGGTCCCAGATGGTGCTCGACCACGGCGTCGTCGCCCCGCTCGATCAGGGCCGTGACCAGCGCCCCCACCAGCCGACCGGCGCCCGGATGGTCCACCGCGCCGGGCGCCGACAGGAGGGCGCCCAGGACCAGATCGAGATCGCCGGAGCTGACGCCGCCGAAGGGGGCGTCAGCTCCGGCTCCGGTCCCCGGCCCGGGGACCGCCGGCGCTGGCCGGTTCCTAGCCGGCAGCAGGACCGCCGGCGGGGCGCCGGTTCCGGGCCACCATCCAGGCGACCGCGCCGAGGATGGCCACGCCGAAGCCGGCGGCGGCGATGGGCAGCCCTTCGGCCGGGATGGCGGGGATGGGCGGAGTCTGGGCGTTGGGCCCGCAGGTCACCGTGCCGATGCGCAGGTCGAGCACGGGCGAGCCGCCCACGTCGTCCAGCACCGTCAGGTGCAGTGCGGTCACGCTGATCTGGCCAGCACCCGACGAGGTCTGCTCGTTGAGCACGAGCCGCACCAGCGGGTCCAGGTCCACCGCCAGGGCCAGGTCGACCTCGAGGTTCACCGCCGGGTCGCTGGGCAGCGCATCGCTGCCGAGGAGGCCGGCGAGTTGGGCGTCGACCAGGGTCGAGGACCCGGTCGTGGAGCCGTCGGAGCTGGCCGTGCACTCGGCATAGACGGCGTCGGCCGTGATGGTCCCGAGGTCGAGCAGACCGCCGAGGTCCAAGAAGCCGCCCAGGGTGGTACCCAGGAGGTCGCCGAGATCGAGATCGTCGAGGTCGACGACCACGCCGTCGGTGGTCCCGATGGTCTCGGTGCAGTCGCCGGCGTTGCCGAGGGCGATGAGGCCGCCGGGTCCGGTCACCCCGGCACAGGCGGCCGAAGTCCCGTCGTTCGCTGCCGTGGCATCCTGGGCCAGGGCACCGGCGGTCAGCACGTCCTGGGTGGCCAATAGTCCGAGGCCCGGTGTGTTGTCACCGGTCACGACCTCACCGCTGCCGTCGTTACTGGCGTTCACGGTTCCGGTATCGAGCACGGTCGTACCCAGCAGGTCCAGCTGGGCGGCCTGGGCACTGGCTTGGGAGGTGTCGGCCGCAGCCACACCCGAGGTCAAGACGGCGACCGCAGTCGCCACGGTGAAGGCGGCGGCCAGCCGGCGCCCGGTGTACCGGTGCCTACGGGATGGAAACGTCATGGGAGTTCCTTTCGATGGTTGGCAGGGGGTTCGCCATAGCGCGCGGCCGGAACCGGCCGACGGCAGTCGTGCGTCGGTACTCGAACCGTCGCCGGTGGGAGCGGGCGAAGGTGCCGGCCACCAGGTGGGTCGGTACCGCGGTGATCGGTGCTGCAACGGTTGCTGCCGCCGGGCGCGGGACCGGCTGGGGACGGACTGGTGCAGGAAGAGGGGGAACGGGCGAGGGACCAGGAGCGACCCGAGCGGTCTTCTTCCAGTCGTGGCGAGCCCGCACCACCCGGGAGAAGGCCCACCACGTGGCCAGGTAGTGGACGGTCGTGTAGGGCCAGTTGGCCAGGCCCAGGGCCAGGGCCCGGACTCGGCTCAGGCGGCGATCGGTGCAGCGGCGGTAGACCGGGCCCCAGATGGCGAGGGGCCCGATGCCGAAGAGGATGAGCAGGGGGATGATCCCCCAGGCACCGCCGTCGAACCAAGCCAAAGGCCCTCCTGGCGTCGCCAGGGCGTAGTAGCTGAAGAGGGACAGGACCACGACGTACAAGACGCTGCCGACCACCTGGACCCAGGGCAGCAGGAGGAAGTAGGCGATCTCCAACGCGCCCGGCGTGGCGATGTTGCGGGAGCGCAACACCGCACCCAGGTAGCGCCAGCACTGCATGTTGCCCTGGGCCCAGCGGCTGCGCTGGCGGACCAGGCCCCAGAAGCTGGCCAGGCCCTCCTGCTCCACCCAGGTCTCATGGCAGTACTGGGTGCGGTGGCCCACCAGCAGCACGTGCAGTCCGAGCTCGAAGTCCTCCAGCAACGACCCGTGCCAGGGGGTTCCGTAGGTGCGGGCGATCTCCTGGAGCACCGACAGCCGGGTGAACTGCCCGTTGCCCCCCATGCCCACACTGCCGAGGTGGCGCCGCAGCATCTGCTGGGCGGCGATCACCCCGGTGAACTCCACGTCCTGGAGCCGGATGAGCAGCCGTTGGCGCCGGGGCAGACGGAAGCCGGCCGGAGCCGAGCGATCCGAGACCCGTACCTTGATCTGCACGGCGCCCACCGCCGGGTCCCCCAGAAATGACGGCCCGGCGACCATGTCGAGGCAGGCGGGGTCGAGGTGACCGTCGGCGTCGATCACCGCCACCACCGTCCGCTCGGGATCGGCGCCCGCCGGAAGTGCGGCCACGACGGCCCGCCACCCGGCGTTGAGCGCCGGGCCCTTGCCGGTGCGGGCGTCCGGCGCCCGCCGGGTGACCACGTGGACCTGGGGGTACTCGGCCTGCAGCCCGGCGAGCACCGACGCGGTGGCGTCGTCGGAGCCGTCGTCCACGCACCAGATGCCGGCCTCGGGGAACTGGGAGACCAGGCGCCGGACGGTGTCGGCCACCACCGCCTGCTCGTTGAGGCACGGGACGATGAAGTGCCACGCCAGGTTGCCGGCGTCCCCGGGGACCGCCGGGTGGCGCCGGACCATGGGAACGACGATGAGCACGACATAGGCGACGTAGCTGGCCACCAGGAAGAAGGCGGCGGCGTTGACGGCGTCGAGGACGACCGCCCCGGGGCTACCCACCGTCGGGCTCCGGGCGATGGCGGGTCACCACGAACAAGAAGAGGAACACGGCGAGGACGACGCCGACCGTGCTGGCCAAGGTGCCGAGGAGGACGTGGCTGCGCTCGTAGCCGGCCTCGAAGCCCCAGCCTCGCATGGAGGCGGTCACGATCAGCAGCCGCAGCTGGTTCACGGCGAAGAGGGCGGCGGTCACCACCGTCACCGCCGTCACCGCCCGACGGAGGTGGATGCGGCCCACCGCCACCAGGCCGGCGGCCACCACGAAGAAGAACGGCACCAGGAAGGCCACGGAGCAGCCGGGGGTGATGGTGAAGCCGACGCTGCGGCCCTCGAGCTCGAACACCACTGCGCTGCGCAGCGGTTCGGCCTCCACCAGCCCCAGCCCCCGGCCCAGGCCGGCGGAGAGCCACGCCTCGATGCTGCGTACGGTGCTCTGGGCCACGGCGACGGCGATGCCCACCGCCGCCAGGGCACCACCCGCCAGTGCCGGGGCCGGCCCGGGAAGGCGGCCCACCCGCTCGATCGTCGTCGCCGCCACGCCCGCCCGCCCCTGGTTCTGGTGGCTAGTGGTCGGTGGTCGCCGCTCGCCTGGTCACGGACGTGCGCACCAACGCCAGCCCGATGATCAGCAACGCCAGACCGACCACCACCAGGGCGAAGGCGGAGAACCCCGTGGCGGCCAGCGTGCCGCCACCGACCACCCCGACCCCGCCGCTCCTGTACATGACCGACCTCCGCCTTTTCGATAGGCCCCCGCCAGGGCAGCCAGGAAACCCGAGCCGGGTCTGCGGCGCTCGATGTTCCCGCCAGCGGAACTGTAGTGAGTGCGGCCCGGCAGGGAAAGCCGCCCCCACGCCGGGGCCGGGCTCAGCCCTGGGACACCTCCAGGATCGCCGCCCCCAGCCCGATGCAGTCGTTGGTTTGAGAGTGGTCGAACGTGAGGCTGGTCTGGCCGCTGGGAAGGATGGAGGTGACGTCGTAGCGATCGGTGTCCCACAGGTTGCCGATGGGGAACGAGGGTCCCTGCTGGGGGTCGCTCCCGTCCCAGGTGTCCTGCAGCGTCATCGTGGCGGCGCCGGTCAAGGTGAAGGTCTCGCCAGCGTTCGACTGCCCGTCGGGACCGGCCAGGATGAGCGAGGCGGGGGCCCCCACACTGGTGATCCCGCTGAACTCCCGGTGGATGGTCCCGTCGGCATCGGTGTTGGTGTCGTAGGAGAAGTCGCTCAGGACCTGGTTGTTCGATCCTCCGCCGGTGTAGAAGACCACCAGGGTGGCCCCGTCGGTGTAGGGCAGCGTTCCCGCCGGGTCGTCGTCGATCCGGGTGATGCCACGAGGCGGATCGCTGACGACGTAGTCGCCGTTGCCGTTCACCAGCCCGGTCACGTCGGCGGCGTAGCCGATGGTGGCGCTGTCGCTCCAGCACAGGCTCCCTGAGACGGTGGCGGTGACGTCGGCGCTCACCTGCTGGCCCTCGAAGGTGATGGTGTTCGGTGGGGTCGGGCCGTCGTAGAGGACGCCCCAGACGAGGACGGCCCGCCCGACGGTGGCACCGGCGGGGATGCCGGCGAGGGAAATGGTCCCCTGGTCGCGGTTGCGCAGCCCGGTGCCGGCGGCCACGACCCCGCAGGGGTCGCACGCCGAGCTGATGCCCACGGGCACGACGGCCGAAACCGGACCGGCGGTGGGGGCGTTGCCGGCGCTGGCGGTGGCCGTGTTGGTGAGGTCGCCAGCACCGTCGGGTGCCCGCCACCGCAGGGTGACGGCCGCCGAGGACGAGGCGGGGATGTCACCCAGCTCGACCGTGTAGGTGTCACCCGGAGCGGGAGCGCTGGGGGTGCCGGAGGGCGTGCTGGAGACGAACGAGCCCTGGGTGGGCAGGGTGTCGACCACCCGGACGCCGGTGGCCGCCGACGATCCGGTGTTGGTGACGGTGATGGTGAAGTCGAACTCCTGGTTGGGGAAGGCGCCGGTGGGCCCGGTCTTTTGGAGCTCGAGGGTGGTGCTGGCCGGCGGCGTCGTGGTCGAACTGGTGCTGGTGGAGCTGGTCGAGCTCGATGTGGTCGACGAGCTGGTGGTCGACGAGCTGGTGGGGCCCAGGCGCTGCACTCCCACCCGGCCGTCGGCCCGCCGCCCGACGCGGAAGCGGTCGATGTCGATCGGCTCCTGGCAATCGCCGATCTCCACCACGTGGGCCCCGGCGGCGCCGGTCTCCGCCGCGGTGATCTCGAAGGAGAAGGTGAAGCTCGAGAGCCCGGCCTGGCATCCGACCGGGAACTTCTGGAGGCCACCGTGGGTTCCCGGGTGGGTTACCGCCACTCCCTTGATGGTGTCGGGCGCCATCTCGGTGGCGGTGCACGTGACCGTGGTCCCCACCGCCGGGCTCTGGCATGTCAGGTTGGACGTGTCGGGCTCTCCGGAGGCCGACACCGCGGCCAGGCTCATGCCGGCAATGGCCAGCAAGGCGCTCAGGGCCGCCTTGCTCCAACTGGATGCGCACCTTGCCGCCATTGTCGACCTCCGTTCGTCGCTCACCTGTCCCGGGAGCGGCAGAGGTATAGAGCCCTCTGCCCGGAATGTCAAGGCTCGCGGGGAGGGGACGTCCCGGCTAGACGGGCGTCTGCTCGCGGTGCCGTGCGACCAGCTGGTCGCGCCGGTGCAGGCTGTTGCAGATGATCCCGAAGACCACCAGCGAGGACAGGGTGACGATGGCCGGCGGCAGCCGTTCGGAACCAAAGTCCCGCACCATGATGACCGAGATCACCGGGGCGTCCTCGAGGGCCTCGGCCGGGGGCGGGGTCTCGCCGAACTCGATGCACGTGGCCTCGGGCGGGCAGGTCTCACCCTCATTCAGGGTCACGACTTCGACCGCCTCCTGGACCTGGATGATGGCGTGCTGGCTCGGCACCGGGCCGGGGAGACGGGTGGAGAGGGCGTCGGGATCGGGACCACCGATGGCGAAGGCGTTGACGGTGACGTACTCCCCCGTTTCCTCGAAGCGGGCCACCGGGCTCTCCTCACCGGTGAGGGCCTCGTCGGCTGCCGTCTGGGCCTCACCGCGGATGACGTCGCCCTCGGGCAGCTCCCGCCAGTCCGAGAGGTCCCGAGCTTCGGGGAGGGCGGCGGCCGAGGTCTCGGTGGCGGTCGGGCTGGTCAGTACCTCCTGGACCATCCAGGAGGGACCCGGACCGACCAGGCCGATGCCGTATGCCCACCAGGCCATGCCCATGATGGCCATCCAGCCCCAGAAGGCACCGGCGGCCACCAGGAACCCCAGGCGTGCGCCGAGGTCGGTGCCGAGCACGACGTAGACCGACCCGCACAGCACCAGGAAGGACACCAACACCACGAGGATCCCCCGGATGGTGGGGTCCCAGGTGATCTCCAGGGCGAGGGCCACGGCGGTGCTCACGGTGCCTGGCCTCCCTCGGGCGGGGCTGCCTCACCCGGCGGCGAGTCGCCTTCTGGCGGCGCACCACCGGCGGGCGCCGGCGGGGCCGCCGTGGTGGTGGTCGATCCCGGGTCGGGATCCCGTTCGGCGGCCTCGGCCAGCGAGCGCTCATAGTCGACGATGGCCTGGATCTGCTCGGGACTGAGGATCTGGCCGAAGAAGGGCATGTTGCCGTCGCTGAAGCCGCCCACGCCGTACTGCTCGCCGAGCTCGGCCCCGTCGGTGACGAACTCCAAGTGGTCCTCGATGGCGGGGAACTGGTTGGTCGCGTTGTACATGCTCGGGCCGAAGTAGCCGCCACCGGGCAGCTCGGGCTCCCCGTAGGACCACCCCTCGGTGTGGCAGCGGGCGCAGTTGGTGTTGAACAGGGCGGCACCCATGGTGGCCTCCTGGTCGCCGCCCTCCTCCTGCAGCCGGGCCAGCTCGGCTTCGGCGGCCTCGGTGTTCTGCTGCTGGGCCTCCTCGGGGGTGATGGCGATCTGGTGCAGGTACAGGATCAGGTTGTCGATCTGCTGGTCGTTGAGGGGACCGCCACCCTCGAGGCCCCAGGCGGGCATGGGGGAGAAGGGTCGGCCGTAGACGAGGACCTTCTCGATCTGCTCGTCGGTCATGCGCAGGGTGACGTCGTTGAGCGAGGGCGCCTTCCACTGGACCTGGCGCAGGTCACCGGTGACCGGGTCGGAGAGGGTGTAGTCGACCACCCCGCCGAGGCCCTCGAGACCGCCATGGCAGCCGGCGCAGTTGAACCCCCCTTCGGACGTGGGGGAGAACAGCGCCCCGCCGCCGATGGGCTGGCCGTGGATGAAGAAGACGCCGCCCAGGCGTTCCTCGAAGTCATCCACGGCGCCGGCCTGGCGGCCCGGCTCGGCCAGCCAGTACAGCGGGAGGCCGACGCCACAGATGGTCAGCGCCACCAGGCCCCAGGTGAGGGCCCGTTCCAGCCGGGGACCCTCGAGGGCGTCGTCGTCGAGGTAGGGCTTGCGGTTGGGCGCCAGCTCGATCTCGGCGCCGACCTCGGGCTTGGCCCGCCGCACGTTGGCGAGGAGGTACAGGCCCCACCCGGCCACGATGGCCAGGGCGATGGCGACGGCGATGGCTTGTTGAGTGGACACGGTGTCGAGATCGTTCCTAGTGCTCGCTCGAGCCGCCGACGCAGTTGGGGCCCTCGGCTTCCTGGCCGGTGGTGTTGGTGCCGATGGGCGGGCCGTCGACGACGGTGCCGGTATCGACCGAGACGGTGCCGCCCACCACCTCGACGGGGAAGCTGTCCATGCCCCGGGGGGCGGGCCCACCCTTCTTCTGGCCCACCCGGTTGTACTGCGATCCGTGGCAGGGGCACTCGAACCACTGCGAGGTGAGGCACCACGGCACCCGGCAGCCCAGGTGGGGGCACTTCTGGTACAAGGCGATGACACCCGCCTCCATGCCCGGGATGACGCTGGGGGGATACACCCGCTGGGCCGCATCCACGGCGTCGGCCGGATAGGGGTTCAGGTAGAAGCGCCCCTCGGGGACGTAGAACGGCTCGCGGGTGTCCTTGATGGTGGCGAGGATGTCGTCGAGGGTGCCGACGCGGATGACCGAGCCGAACCCGCCGCTGAGGGTGGGCCACAAGAAGGCGATGCACGAGGCACCGAAGCCGGTGATGGCGAAGCCCATCATGCCCACGGTGGAGCGGTTGAGGAACTGGCGGCGGGTGACGCCGATGGCGTCCTCGTCGGGCGGAACGTAGGCCGCCGGCGGCGCCGACTCGGCCCGGGCCAGCTCGGTGCCCCCCGACGTGCGGGCCAGCACGGCCGCCCGCTCGACCTCCCGGCCCCGGGAGCGCCAGCGGGTGTCGTCGTCGCCCGCCTGCTCACCCCCGCTGGTGCGGTCCTGGTCGCGGCGCCGGGCGGTGGTGAACAGCACCAGTGCCGCCAGCGCCACCAGCACCGGGATGGCGATGGTCAGTATCGTCGTGCCTTCCATCAGTACGCCCGCCTCCTACAGATCGAAGTACACGCCGTCGACCCAGGGAAAGGTGAAGTTGAACCCGGGGCCCCGGAAGAACGAGCCGATGATCACCAGCACCGCCCAGAACATGCAGAAGATGGTGAACAACGAGATGGCGAACTTGCGGTCCTCCGGCCGGGGCGAGGGGTTCCTGTCGGTATAGGGGGCGAGGATGAGGGCGAAGATGCCCATGCCGGGGATGGTCACCCCCGCCACCATCGGGTGGAACATGGTCAACAGCTCCTGGAGGCCGAGGAAGTACCACGGCGCCTTGGAGGGGTTGGGGGTGAGGTTGAAGTTGGCCAGGCTGAGCAGCGGGGCGTTGACCACCGCCGAGAACACCAGCAGGAAGGCGGTGACCACCAGGGCGGCCACGAACTCGCCCACCAGCAGGTGGGGCCAGGTGTGGACCTTGTCCACGGGCTTGGCCTTGACGTCTTGGATGGAGCCCGCCTTGACCACGGTGAGCAGGCGCTGGGTGTGGCCCTCGGGACCGGTGGCGAGCGGCGGGGGCTGGGCGGCACCGGGCACGGCCACGCCGGCCCCGGGGCGCTCGGCCGTGGCCACACCCCCACCCTCGCCGCCGGCCCCGCCGCCGCCTGCGGCCGAGCGGGCCGCCTGGGACCGGGCCAGCAGGTGGGCCGGGATCTTGCCGGCGTCGTCGCCCCCCCCGGCGGGAGCAGCGTCGCCGCCATCGCCCCCACCGCCGGGCGCGCCACCGCCCGACTTGGCCGCCGCCTTGGCTCTGGCCTCTTCGGCTCGCTTGCGCAGGTGCTCGGGGATCTCGGTCATCAGCCGCCTCCTTTGGCCTACAGCGGGCCCGAGATGCCGCCGTCCTTGCGCACCCGCCAGAAGTGCACGGCGAGGAAGAGCACGAGGACGAAGGGAAGCATCAGGACATGAAGCACGTACCAGCGCAGCAAGGTGTCGGTGCCGATCTCCACCCCGCCGAGCAGGACGAAGCGGACCTGGTCGCCGAACACCGGGGTGTAGCCCATCATGTTCGTGCCCACCGTGACCGCCCACAGGGCCAGCTGGTCCCAGGGCAGCAGGTAGCCGGTGAACGACAGCAGCAGGGTCAAAGTGAGCAGGATGACGCCGATGACCCAGTTGAACTCCCGGGGCGGCTTGTAGGCCCCGTGGTAGAACACCCGAGCCATGTGCAAGAACACCGTCAGCACCATGAGGTGGGCGCCCCAGCGGTGCATGTTGCGCACGAGGAGGCCGAAGGTGACCGAGGTGTGGAGGGTCTCGATGTCGGTCCAGGCCTGGGCTGCCGTGGGCCGGTAGAAGAACATCAAGAAGATGCCCGTCACCGTGAGCAGGATGAACAAGAAGAACGACAGCCCGCCCAGGCACAGCGTGTAGCTGACCTTGACGGCGTGGCGCTTGACCTTGACCGGGTGCAGGTGGTACAGCACCGAGTTCATGATCACGTAGGACCGGTTCCTCGGGCTGTCGGTGTAGCCCTTGCGGAAGATGGATCCGGGCCGGAAGATCGAGTTCCAGGCCTGCGAGGCCTGCATGGCCTCGACCCGCTCGCTGAGCTTCTCCGAGAAGCCTTTGTGGCCGCCCCCCTGCACGGTCCGGGCCATCAGAAGCGCATCCCGTAGGCGTAGCCGTAGTTGTTGTCCCGCTGGTGCTGGTCGCCGTCGCGGGCCGACACCCCGGCCTTGCCGAGCACGATGACCCCGGTGGGACAGCGGTCGACGCACAGGGCGCAGCGGGTGCAGATGTCCTCGTCGACCACGAAGATCACGTGGTCGTCGGGATCGACGCCCGGCTGGATGGTGTTGGTCCCCTCGGCGACGGAATCGGTCGACAGCATGTGGATGCACTTCCAGGGGCAGATGTCCACGCAGCCCTCGCACATGATGCACTCGGCCTGGTCGATGTGGAGGAACTGCTTGGGCTTCACCGACTTCGACAGAGCCTCCGGGGCGATCTCCTGGAGGACGTAGTCGCCCGAGAAGGCGGGCATCGGTGGGTTGGCATCGGTCTTGGCCATGAGATCAGCCCTCTTGGGTCAACTTGACGAGTGGACGGCCGAACGGCGAGGTCTCCAGCTCCTTGCGCCTGGGCGCCTTGGGCTTGTCCCGGTCCTGCCAGCGCTTCCAGACGACGACCTGGGCGACCAGGAAGCCGCCGTAGATGATGCTGACGATGATGTCACGCAGTACCAGGTAGGTCAGCTCGAAGGGCAAGACGGTCGCGAGGAGCTTTCCGGGCCCGAGCAGCAGGCGGTCGGGCCGCCAGCTGAGCTCGTTGTCGGCCCAGGTGAGCCACTGGTGGGGAACGACACCGTAGGCCATGAAGAGGAGGAAGAACACCAAGGTGGCGGCGGCCATGGCCTCGCCCCAGCTGAGTGGCGTCCCGACCGGGCGGCGCTCGGCGTAGCGCATGGCCAGGACCATCGGCACGATGGTCACCAGCAGCGATATGACGAAAGCGATCACCTGCGGCCGCTCCTCCCTCCTCGTGAAAGCCGTCACAATTCTACGTCGCCGGTCCCCGATACGGCTACCACCACGGCATCCGGCGCGCTCTGGTCTACCACCGCCGTCGCGGCAGTGGCACATCGCCGGCACCCCGCCAGGGTCTGCTCGCCAGCCCCGCCAACTTGGCCCTGGGCCGGCGGGCGACCCTAGGCTGGCGGCCGTGGACGTGGAGGTCATCCAGCAGGAGAGGTCGAGCCGGTGACCGAGGTTCCCGAGCACCTGCTGCAGCGTTCCCGGGAGCGGCGGGCCGCCCTCGGCCTCGGCGGCGGCGACGCCCCGCCCAGCCCGGGCGAGGCGGCCCCGGCCTCGGCCTCGGCAGCGGCCTCGACCCCGGCGCCGGTGGCCCCGGCCCAGGCCCCGGTGCCCGCCGAGCC
>Ga0247704_1000480_pt1 | contig 11319 bp, 8 predicted proteins | sample 41W_NmetaG_FD_189042 | JGI IMG/M metagenome (GOLD analysis project Ga0247704, IMG submission 189042) | Soil microbial communities from hillslope of Landscape Evolution Observatory, University of Arizona, Oracle, AZ, United States - 4-1-W_N | ecosystem: Engineered > Artificial ecosystem > Mesocosm...
TCCGTTGTCAGCGCTGCCCTGGACGACGCCGGCCACGGCCCGACCTTCACCATCGCCGGCGTCGTCCAGGGCAGCGCTGACAACGGATGGCGGACGGCCATGCCGGACCCCACCCGTGACACCCTCGACCCCTACGGCCACGTGATCACCAAGATCGAGGCCGCGGCCCGGGCCGAGCTCGCCGCTCGCCGGGTGCTGGCCATCGAGGCCGCCCGCAAGCTCGCCGCCTGACGCACCCGATTCGGTCGGGTGGCGACCGTAAGCGAAACGCCCCGGACGCCTCGAGCGTCCGGGGCGTTTCCGCGTGCCGCCTAGGGTTGGGTTGCCCCCAACACGAGGAGCGGCCCATGACGACGACGATCCCCTCGCCGGTGCTGGCGCCGGAAGAGCTCGATGGCCTGGATGCCTACTGGCGTGCCGCCAACTACCTGTCCGTCGGCCAGATCTACCTGCTCGACAACGCCCTCCTGCAGGAGGAGCTCAAGCCCGAGCACGTCAAACCCCGCCTCCTCGGCCACTGGGGGACGACGCCCGGCCTGAACTTCGTGTACGTCCACCTCAACCGCGTGATCCGGGCCCGCGACCTCGACGTCATCTACATCTGCGGTCCCGGCCACGGCGGGCCCGGCATGGTGGCCAACACCTGGCTCGAGGGCAGCTACAGCGAGATCTACCCGAACATCAGCCCCGACGCCGAGGGGATGAAGGCGCTGTTCAGGCAGTTCTCCTTCCCCGGCGGCATCCCCAGCCACGCCGCCCCCGAGACCCCGGGCTCCATCCACGAGGGCGGTGAGCTGGGCTACGCCCTCTCCCATGCCTACGGCGCCGCCCTCGACAACCCCGACCTCGTGGTGGCGTGCGTCATCGGCGACGGCGAGGCCGAGACCGGCCCCCTCGCCACCAGCTGGCACTCCAACAAGTTCCTGAACCCGGCCACCGACGGGGCGGTGCTGCCGATCCTGCACCTGAACGGATGGAAGATCGCCAACCCCACCGTGCTGGCCCGCATCGGCAACCACGAGCTCGGCCGGCTCATGGAGGGCTACGGCCACCGGCCTTACTTCGTGGAGGGTGACGAGCCCGAGGCCATGCACCAGGCGATGGCGGCCACCATGGACGCCGCGCTCGACGAGATCGCCGACATCCAGTCCCACGCCAGGGACGGCTCGGGACGGAACGGCGACCGGCCCCGGTGGCCGATGATCGTCCTCCGCAGCCCGAAGGGCTGGACCGGCCCCGCCGAGGTCGACGGCGTGCCGGTGGAAGGCACGTGGCGATCACACCAGGTGCCACTGTCGAACGTGCGCACCAATCGGGACCACCTGAAGGGGCTCGAGCAGTGGATGCGCAGCTACCGGCCCGAAGAGCTCTTCGACGACCTCGGGTGCCTGCGCCCCGAACTGGCCGCCCTGGCGCCGGCCGGCAACCGGCGGATGGGTGCCAACCCCCACGCCAACGGTGGCGCCCTGCTGCACGACCTCAAGCTGCCGGACTTCCGGGACTACGCGGTGGAGGTCAAGGCGCCCGGCGCCAAGTCGACTGAGCCCACCCGCGTCCTGGGTTCGATGCTGCGCGACGTCATGCGCCTCAACGCCTCGAGGCGGAACTTCCGCCTCTTCGGCCCGGACGAGACGGAGTCGAACCGACTGGGCGCGGTCTACGAGGTGACCGACAAGCAGTGGCTGGCGGAGCTGGACCCCCTCGACCAGCACCTGGCCACCGACGGTCGGGTCATGGAGATGCTGTCCGAACACACCTGCCAGGGCTGGCTTGAGGGCTACCTCCTCACCGGCCGCCACGGCTTCTTCTCCTGCTACGAGGCGTTCATCCACATCGTCGACTCCATGTTCAACCAGCACGCCAAGTGGCTGAAGGTGACCCGAGAACTGGAGTGGCGCCGGCCCGTGCCCTCCCTCAACTACCTGCTGACCTCCCACGTGTGGCGCCAGGACCACAACGGCTTCTCCCACCAGGATCCAGGCTTCATCGACCACGTGATCAACAAGCGGGCCGACGTGATCCGGGTGTACCTGCCGCCGGACGCCAACACCTTGCTCTCGGTGGCCGACCACTGCCTGCGCAGCCGGAACTACGTCAACGTCATCGTCTCCGGCAAGCAGCCCTGCCTCGACTGGCTGAACATGCGCGACGCAATCCTGCACTGCACCCGTGGCCTGGGCATCTGGGACTGGGCCAGCAACGACGACGACGGCGACCCCGACGTGGTGATGGCCTGCGCCGGCGACGTGCCGACCATGGAGACCCTCGCCGCCGTCGACCTCATGCGTACCCACCTCCCCGACCTCAAGGTGCGGGTGGTCAACGTCGTGGACCTGATGCGGCTGCAGCCCGAGGTCGAGCATCCCCATGGTCTCTCTGATCGCGACTTCGACGGCATCTTCACGTCGAACAAGCCGGTGATCTTCGCCTACCACGGCTATCCCATGCTGATCCACCGCCTCACCTACCGGCGCACCAACCACCCCAACATCCACGTCCGGGGCTACAAGGAGGAGGGCACCACCACGACGCCCTTCGACATGGTCGTCATGAACGACATGGACCGCTTCCACCTCGTCATGGATGTGATCGACAGGGTGCCGGGGCTCGGGCAGCGGGCCGCTCGGGTCAACCAGCTGATGCTCGACAAGCGGGCCGAGCACAAGGCCTACACCCGGGAGTACGGCGAGGACCTGCCCGAGGTGCGGGACTGGGCCTGGCCGGGCTGAGCAGCGTCCTCGTCGTCAACGCTGGCTCCAGCACGCTCAAGCTGCGGCTGCTGGGGCCGGCCGGCGAGGTCGAGGCCGCCCACGACGTCGACCCGTGGGCGGGGGAGGCGGACCCTGCGGTGCTGGAGCCGATCGCAGCGGTGATCCAGCGGGCCGGCGCCGTCGGCCACCGGGTCGTCCACGGCGGGCCTGACCTGCGGGAGGCGACGGTCCTGGACGCCGGCGTGGTGGCCCAGATCGAAGCGCTGACCCCGCTGGCCCCGCTGCACCAGCCGCGGGCCCTGGCCGGCATCCGTGCTCTGCAGTCGGCCTTGCCCGACGTGCCGGCGGTGGCGTGCTTCGACACCGCCTTCCACGCCACCCTGCCGCCGGCGGCCGCCACCTACGCCCTTCCGGAGGACTGGCGCCGGCGGTGGCCGCTGCGGCGGTTCGGCTTCCACGGGCTGTCCCACCAGTACGCGGTGCGGCGGGCCGGCGAGCTGCTCGGCGGGTTGCCCCGCCGGGTCGTCACCTGCCACCTCGGCGCCGGCGCGTCGCTGTGCGCCGTCCTCGACGGGCGGTCGGTCGACACCACCATGGGCTTCACCCCGCTGGAGGGGCTGGTGATGAACACCCGATCGGGCTCGGTGGACCCGGGGCTGGTGTTGTGGCTGATCGAGGAAGCGGGCCTGGCGCCGGCGGAGGTGGCCGACGGCCTCGAACGCCACGCCGGCCTGGCCGGCCTGAGCGGCACGTCGGGCGACCTGCGCGAGGTGGGGACCGACGGCCTGGCGTTCGACGTCTACGTTCACCGGCTGCGGCGGGAGATCACGGCCATGGCGGCTGCCACCGGCGGCCTCGACGCCCTGGTGTTCACCGGCGGCGCCGGCGAGCATCAGCCGGCGGTGCGGGCGGCGGCGGCCGGCGGACTCGGCTTCCTCGGCGTCGCCCTCGACGAGGCCAGGAACGACGCGACGGCCGGCGACGGAGAGATCGGCGCCGGCGCCGCGGTACGCACGGTGGTGGTCACCGCCCGGGAGGACCTCGAGATCGCCCGCCAGGTCAGGGCCCTGCTGAAGTAGGCGCCGGAGCTCGCCCGGCGGTGGGGCCAGCGCGGCCTACGTCGACGATCTGTCCCGCCGGCTCACAATCCGCGGCTGAACGCCTCATGAATGACGGCTTGTCATGGTGATTCATCTGCCGGCTGATGCACGGTCAGCTGGAGAACGTCCGAGCGGGCGTAGTGACCGACGGGGTCGAACTCACGACGGGCCCGGGTGAGGGCGGCGAGGTCGATCGTGGCCACGAGGACGCCTGACTCCTCGGTGAGCGGGCCGGCGAGGACGGTACCGTCAGGTCCGACGATCGCGGTGTTCCCACGCGAGAGCCAGTCGTCGTCACCGCCGTAGAGATCGTCGGCGCCGGGCAGGCTTCGGGGGACGTCGCTGCCGCGCAAGCACGTGTTGGTCCCGATGACGAACACGCGGCCCTCCCGGGCGATGTGGCGCAGCGTGGAGAGCCAGGCGTCGCTGTTGTCCCAGGTGGGTGCCAGGTGAATGTCGATGCCCTGCTGATACATCGCGGCCCGGGCGAGAGGCATGAGGTTCTCCCAGCAGAGGAGCCCGCCGACTCGACCGAAGTCGGTCTGGACCACCGTGAGCGTGGAGCCCTTCCCGTGGCCCCATACCGTCCGCTCGCCGCCGGTGGGCATCAGTTTGCGATGCACGCCGGCGACGTCCCCGGACGGGCTGAAGTACACGAGGGAGTTGTAGAGGGTGCCCGACGGCGTGCGCTCGTTGACACCGACGACGACCCACGCGCCGGCCTCGGCGGCGGCGGCACCGAGCGCCTCAGTCGTAGGCCCGGGGATGTCGACCGCCTGGTCGTGGAGGCGCTCATACCAGCCGGCGTCGCGCCAAGCAGGGAGCCGCCACACCCAGTCGGGATAGCCGGGCACGATCGCTTCCGGGAACACCACCAGGCGGGCCCCTTGCCCACCTGCCTCCTTGATGGAGGTAATGAGGTGGTCGACGGTGGCGTCCCGGTCGAGGAACACGGGCGTCGACTGCACGGCCGCCACCCTGACTTCGGCCTCCGTCGTGTTCACCGGGCGCCCGAGGCGACGAGCAGCTCGCACGGGCCGATGAACCCGTCGGCCGTCTCGAACTGGCGCAGCGCCGTCTCGATGTCCGCCCACACCGTGCCCCGGTCGGCCGCCGGGACACCCTCGAGCATCTGGTGCAGGGCACCGAACGACTCCCGCTCGAAGCGCACGCACTCGGCCGCTGACAGCAGGCGCAGGGGTGCCGGCACCGTCTCCACGACGACGTCCGTGAAGCCGGCGGCCTCGAAGGCCGCTTCGAGGACGCCAGGTCCGCCGAGGCTGAACGGGCCCGGCTGGCCGGGGGCCGGGAGAGGCAGCCCCGCCCGGGCCCGGATGATCGACACGGGTATGGAGAAGAACTGGTTCCGATCGGGCGTCGAGTACACGGTCGCTGCGAATCGGCCGCCGTCGCGCAGCGCGTCGCGGATACCGGCGAGCGCAGCCTGCTGGTCGGGGAAGTAGATCAACCCGAGTCGGGACATCGCCGAGTCGAAGGAGCCGGCGGTTGCCCCCAGCTCGTCGAGCGCCTCGCCGTCGGCCTCGACCGTCCCGATGTTGGTGAGCCCCGCCTCGGCGGCGGCCTTGGCCGCGTAGGTGAGGATCGTCGGGGAGATGTCGGTGGCGACGACGGTGCCGCTCGGGCCGACTCGCCGGGCGGCGGCGAGGGACTGACCGCCGGCGCCGGCGGCGACGTCGAGCACGGTGCTGCCGAGCGTGACGCCGGCGGCATCCAACATCAGGTCCGTCGCCTCGCCGAGCCACTCCTCGAGCGTCGGCCCCCAGCGGTGCCACGCGTCAGCGGCGTCCTCCCACTGCTGGCGGGTGGTTGCCTTGTACCGGATCGGATCGAAGCCCATGGTTCCTCCTGAGGGTGGGTCGCTCATCACCAAGGCGCCAGATCAGGCCTCGATCGCGGAAGATGCCGTCTGGCACATCGCTCGGCGACTCCTCGCCCGGCATCGATGACAATGGGGGGGTGGGGCCTGGGTCCGCTCGCGAGGATCTGATCGGTCGTGACAGGCTGCTGACCAGGCTGGTCGGCCTGATCGATCGCGCCGTGGGCGGTGAGCGACAGACCGTGCTGCTATCCGGCCAGGCGGGGATCGGCAAGACGGCGCTGCTGCGGGCGGCAGCGGCCGCCGCCGAAGCTCGGGGAGCGTCGGTGGGATGGGGAACCTGCATCGATGTCGAAGGCGCCCCCGGCTACTGGCCGTGGACCCAGGCTCTCAACGGCATGGTCCGGGCGGTCCGCAGCAGCCGGGCCAGGAGCCTGGCCGGCGACGACGCCGCCTTGCTGGCGACGATCGCGCCGGCGTTCGGCGACAGCTCGCCCGGGGAGGAGTCCGACCGGGCCCGGCTGCTCCTGTGGGACGCCACGGCCCGCTGGCTCGACGCGCTGGGCGAGGAGGCACCCGTGCTCGTGGTGCTCGACGATCTCCAGTGGGCCGACGAGTCTTCCCTGGCTCTGCTCGACTTCCTCAGCCGGTCACCTCAGCGGGCCCAGGTCTGTGTGATCGGGGCCTACCGCCACGACGAGTTGTCGGGGGCGGCCCGCCATCGCATCGACGCCGTCGTCAGCCGCGCTGAGCACCTCCGGGTACCCGGCCTCGACCCCGACGCCGTCGCCGCTCTGGTCGAGCGGGTGGGCGGGAGACCCGTTGATCGTGAGTGGGTTGAGCGCATCCACCGACGGTCGGGCGGCCATCCCTTGTTTGTCCGCGAGCTCGCTCTGATGCCGCACCGCTCGGACAGCGTCGATGACATTCCCTCTGCGGTTCGCGACGCCATCGAGCGGCGGACGGCGCGGCTGCCGGAGTCGACCGTGAGGGTGCTCGAGACGGTCGCCCTCATGGGGGTCGAGCTGCGCACCGACGTCGTGGCAGGCGCCTTGGATCTGTCGACGGTCGAGGTCGAACGCGCCGCCCGCGCCGCGATCGACGCCGGCATCCTCGTCCCGGGCCGCGACAGGCCGCGCTTTGCTCACGATCTGGTGCGAGAGGCGATGCTCGCCCACATCGATCTCACGCAGCGGGTGCACCTTCATCAGCGGATCGCCGATGCCCTCGAAGACCGCATGGCCCGCGCCGGGGACGTCACCCCCGCCGAGCTGGCCCGCCACCTCACCCACGCCGTTGTCATCGACGGCCCGGAGCGGGCGTGTCGCTGGTCACTGGAGGCCGCGGCGGCCGACCGCGCCGCCCTCGCGTTCGCCGAAGCCGCCGGCCACCTGCGTCGATTGCGAGCCGCCGTCGCCGATGCGGGCGCTGCCCTGGACGATCGGCGCATGACCGACGTGCTGGTCGCCGAAGCGGACGCACTCGCCCGGGCCGGCAGCACATCGGACGCTCGCGGCCTGCTGGGCATGGCCCGGAACGTCGCCGACCGTAGCGGTGACGCCGCCCGCGTCGCCCACGTCGCACTGGCCACCTCCCGTCTCGGCGCCCGATTCGCCGCCCGCCGCGACCAGATCGTCGAGGACCTCGACCGGGCCCTCGCCCTCATCGGTGGCGCCGACCCCGAGCTCGAGGCACTCGTCGCCGCCACCCTCGCCCGGGAGCTCCAGCACTCGGTGGTCGAGGACCGACCGAGGGCGGGGTCCCTCAGCGAGCGGGCCCTGGAGCTCGGTCGAAGGGTCGGAAACCCGACGACCCTCGCCGTCTGCCTGCTGGCCCGCCACGACGTGCTTTGGACGCCGGGCCGGGGCGAAGAGCGGGCCGAAGTGGCGCGGGAGATCGTCGCTGTCGCTCAGCGCGCCGGCGATGACGACCACGAGGCAGAAGGGCACCTCCTCCTCGCGAACGCGCTCCTCGAGCAGGGTTCGGGTGCCTTCGCGGCGGCGCTGGAGTCCTGCCTCCCCATCCTCGATCGGCTGGGCCAACCCCGTCACCGCTACATCGCCGAGACCCGCCGGGCATGCATCGCGCTGCTCCGGGGTGACCTCGGCGACGCTGCGGCGCGGATCGAGTCCGCGGCACGTCTCGGGGAGCGCATCCGGGAGCCCGACACCGACAACGTGCGCATGTCCCAGGGCCTGGAGCTGGTGCGCGCCGGCAATGACCCCGACGACCTCCGTGAGTTCGCGGTGAAGGCAGTGGCCCACTGGACCGGCGCACCCGTCCACGCCAACGCCGTCGCCGCAGGCTTCTACGCCCGCGCTGGCGACATCGAGTTGGCACGGCGCCATCTCGCCGTCGTGATGGACCTCGGCGGCTGGCAGGCCGACCGGTCGTACCTGTGGTCGGTGTACGTGCGCGAGCTCGCCCACGCGGCGGTCGCGGTGGCCAACCGAGAGCTGTGCGCCCAGCTGCTCCACGACCTCCAGCCGCTCGCCACGTCCTGCGGCGTCAACGGTGCGGTCGTGGCCTTCGCCGGCAGCCACGCCCACACCGCCGGCCTGTTGGCCGCCGCGCTCGATCGGACCGACGTCGCCCGGTCACTCCTCGCCCAGGCCAGCGCCACCTACCAGCGCCTCGGCGCCCCCCTCTGGACGGCCGAGGCGGAGTCCAGCCTTCCGTCCGCCGGCTCGGCGGCGCCGTATGCAGCCCGGTCGGCGGCATCGATGCGACGCGACGGCCCGGTTTGGCACCTCGAGTTCTCCGGCAGCCACGCCAATGTCCCGCATGTCAAAGGGCTCGCCGACCTCGCCACGATCCTGGCCGCAGACGGCCGTGAGGTCCACGTCCTCGACCTCGTGGGCTCGGCTGTCCGCTCGCCCGCGGGCGGCGAGCTGGTCGATCAACGAGGTCTCGACGCCTACCGGCGGCGTCTCTCGGACCTCGACGACGAGATCGCCGAAGCCGACCGCCACCACGACGACGAGCGCGCGGCCCGGCTGTCCGCCGAGCGGCATGCGCTGCTCGACGAGCTCGGCCACGTCACCGGCATCGGCCACCGTCCGCGCCTGTTCACCAGCCACCCGGCCGAACGGGCGCGCAAGGCCGTCACCGCCCGGATTCGGGATGCGATCAAGAAGATCGATCCGGTCCTGCCGGACCTCGCCGCGCACCTCGAGCGCCGCATCGTCACCGGCACCTACTGCCGCTACCGGCCCGACGACACACTCACGTGGACCATCGGCGACACGAGCCGAGCCCCCTCCTCCCAGCGATGAGTGGCCGCAGCGCGCCAGCGCTGAGTCAGCCCTCCCGCCGCTGCCGCTCCTCCAGCCGGGCGGCGTAGGCGGCGGCCTCGGAGCGCCGGCTCATGCCCAGCTTCATCAACACGTTGGACACGTAGTTCTTCACCGTCTTCTCGGCCAAGAACATGCGCTCGCCGATCTGGCGGTTGGTGAGGCCCTCGGCGATGAGGTCGAGGATGCGCCGCTCCTGGTCGGAGAGGCTGGCCAGGTTCTCATCGGGGGCCTGGGGGCTGCGCAGGCGCTCGAGCACCCGGGCGGTGACGGAGGGGTCGAGCAGGGACTGGCCCTGGGCCACCCGGCGGATGGCGTCGATGAGGTCGGTGCCCCGCACCTGCTTGAGCACATAGCCGGCGGCCCCGGCCAGGATGGCGGAGAACAGGGCCTCGTCATCGGCGTAGGAGCTCAGCATCAGGCAGTTGATCCCCGGATGGGCCGAGCGGATCTCCCGACACACCTCCACCCCGTCGCCATCGGGCAGGCGCACGTCGAGCACGGCCACGTCGGGGGCGGCGGCGGGGATACGGGCCAGGGCCTCGGCCGCGGTGCCGGCCTCGCCCACCACCACCAGGTCCTCCTCGCCCTCGAGGAGCTCTTTGAGGCCCCGGCGCACGATCTCGTGGTCGTCGAGGAGGAACACACGGGTCTGGGGCACAGCCCCATTCTTGTCGCTACCCTCGGTTCCTGTGAGCCAGCAGTCCAACGCCGGGCCCCGCAGCCTGCGCCAGCTGCTCGACGCGGTGATGACGGTGGGCTCGGATCTCGACCTGCCCAGCGTGCTGCGCCACATCGTGGAATCGGCGGTGGAACTCGTCGACGCCCGCTACGGGGCCCTGGGGGTGCTGGATGAGACCGGCACCAGCCTCTCGGAGTTCATCACCGTGGGCATCGACGAGGACGCCCGCCGGCGCATCGGGAACCTGCCCAAGGGCCACGGCATCCTGGGCCTGCTCATCCGCGAGCCCCACCCCATCCGCCTGCCCGATCTGGCCGAGCACCCCGACAGCTACGGCTTCCCTCCCAACCACCCGCCCATGAAGTCCTTCCTGGGCGTGCCGGTGCGAGTGCGCGACCAGGTCTTCGGCAACCTCTACCTCACCGACAAGACCACCGCCGAGGTCTTCACCGACATCGACGAGGAGCTGGTCATCGGCCTGGCCGCGGCGGCCGGCGTGGCCATCGAGAACGCCCGGCTCCACCTCAGAGTCCGGGAGCTGGCCCTGCTGGAGGACCGCGAGCGCATCGCCCGGGATCTCCACGACACCGTCATCCAGCGCCTCTTCGCCACCGGCCTGCGCCTGCAGGGGGCGGCACGCCTCGCCATCCGACCCGAGGTCGCCGAGCGCATCCTGCAGGCCGTGGACGACCTCGACCTCACCGTCAAGCACATCCGCACCGCCATCTTCGGCCTGGAGGCCTCGCGACGGGGCGGCGACGGCCTGCGCCAGCGGGTGCTGTCGCTGGCCCGGGAGTCCGCCGGCGCCCTGGGCTTCGAGCCCCACATCCTCTTCGACGGCACCCTCGACACCATCGCCGAGGACCGGGCCGGCGAGCTCCTCGCCGTGCTGCGGGAGGCCCTGACCAACGTGGCCCGCCATGCCGGCGCCAAGAGAGTCGACGTCGAGGTCACCGCCGACGGCGACCTGGTGCTGAGGGTCCTCGACGACGGCAAGGGCCTGGGTACCGAGCGCCGGCCCGGGGCCAAGGGCCTGGCCAACATGGAGGCCCGGGCCACCCGACTGGGCGGCAGCGTGCTCGTCAAGCCCGGCCCGGAGTCGGGCACCCTGGTCGAGTGGCGGGTGCCCGTCTCGGGTCCGTAGACGGGACCTTCGCCCCTGTTCGGGTGGGGTGGCTGTCGCCATGCTCAGGGGAGAGCGAAGGAGAGTGACGACCTTGAGCAACGTCGCTGGTCCCCCGACGCAGATGATCCTGGAGGAGATCGACCGGGACGAGTGCCTGAGGCTGCTGAAGACGCAGTCGATGGGGCGCCTGGCCGTCGCCGACCATGGCGCCTACCCGCCGCACATCGTTCCCGTGAACTTCATCGTCGAAGGCGACCGCGTCGTCTTCCGGTCGAACTTCGGGCTGAAGTTCCAGCTCTCGGTCCTGGCCGAGCACTCGGTCAGCTTCGAGGCCGACTTGGTCGACGACCAGGGCTACATGGCGTGGAGCGTCGTGGTGCAGGGCCGGGCTGAGTTGCTGACCCAGGAGGAGATCGACGCCCTGCGCCACGGCTCCTGGTTGCACCCTTGGGCGCCGGGGGAGCGCAAGGAGTGGGTGCGCATCGTGCCCTACACGGTGACCGGCCGGCGGGTCCGACCGGTCCCTTATTCGGCCGCTCCGCCCGAATAGTTCATCCGCCGGCCGGTCAC
>Ga0247704_1000481_pt1 | contig 11314 bp, 9 predicted proteins | sample 41W_NmetaG_FD_189042 | JGI IMG/M metagenome (GOLD analysis project Ga0247704, IMG submission 189042) | Soil microbial communities from hillslope of Landscape Evolution Observatory, University of Arizona, Oracle, AZ, United States - 4-1-W_N | ecosystem: Engineered > Artificial ecosystem > Mesocosm...
GCACCACCGGCACCCTGGTCGAGGAGGCGGGCGTCGCTGCCGACCGGCTGGTGCTCGGGGGCCGGTCGATGGGCGGGCGCATCTGTTCGATGGCGGTGGCCGAGGGGCTGGCGGCCGCCGGCCTGGTGCTGGTGAGCTACCCCCTGCACCCCCCGGGCCGGCCCGAGCGCCTGCGGGTGCAGCACCTGCCGACGCTGACCGTGCCGTGCCTGTTCGTGTCGGGCACGAGAGACGCCTTCGCCACGCCGGCGGAGCTGGAAGCGGCCACGGCCGCCATCCCCGGCGCCGTGACCCACGTGTGGATCGACGGCGGCCGCCACGATCTCAAGGGAGCCGACGCCCAGGTGGCTGGCGCGGTACGGGCGTGGCTGGCATCCCTGAGGGGACCGCCGGGCGCTGGTCCTCGGGATTGAGCTCCTCCAGCTCCCGCCGGGCCGTCTCGGGATAGGCCACGACGACCAGCCCGGCCAGGAGCGCGGGACCGAGGGCGAGCACGGCCAGGGCCGGTCCCAGCCCACCCAGGGCGTCGGCCAGGGGGCCGGCGGCCACCAGGCCGAGGACGCTGCCGGCCACGCCGAGCACGGCGACCAGGCCGTTGGCCCGTCCCCGCAGCGACGTCGGGAACAGCTCGGGACCGTAGACGCCGAGCGCGGGCAGCACCGCCCCGCCGGTGACCGACGCCACCACCGACCACGTCCAGAGCGGCCAGCCGGTGCTGTTGAACATGGCCACGGTGGCACCCACGCCGCCCACCAGGCCGAGGGCACCCACCACCCGGCGGCCCCGCAGGTCGGCCAGGCGGCCTCCGGCGGCCACCCCCACGCCGGAGGGGGTGGCGGTGAGGACGGTGAACAGGGCGATGCGGGAGGCCGAGAAGCCCCGCTCGTCCCGCAGGAACTCGTTCTGGAGCTGGGAGGCGGGGGCGGTGAAGGCGGCCAGCAAGAAGGCAGAGGCGGCCAGCAGGGCCAGGCGCTGCCCGTGACCGGCCATGGTCGCCAGGGCGTGCGGGGCCCGGAAGCGGCGGCTCTCGGGCAGGCGCCGGGCGATGGCCCGGGTCAAGGGCAGGCCGGCCAGGGGGACGAGGTAGAGCAGGCGCCAGGCCTGGGTCCCGAGGTCGGCGAGGGGCAGGGCGAGCACGCAGGCCCCCGCCCCGAGGCCCCCGGCCAGCCCCAGCACGCTCAAGCCGTAGGCCCGGGCGCCCCGGGGAACCTCCTCGGCGGCCACGATGGTGATGAGCACCACCAGGGCGGTGGCGAAGGCCCGGGCCAGGATCTGGGTGGCGCCGAGCACCCACAGGGAGGGGGCCAGGGCGCCGGCCGCCGACACGGCGCAGCCCCCGGCCAGGCACGCCACCAGCACCGGGCGGCGACCCCGGCGATCGGCCAGGGCCACCAGGGCCAGGGCCACCACGATGCCGGCCCGTACCGCCGCCAAGGCGTTTCCCTGGGGCCGGGTGCCGGCCAGATCGAACTCGGCGGCGGCGAAGGTGATGGTCTGGGTGAGCAGGGTGCCGAGGTAGCCGGCCACCACCGACGCCAGGGCGAGGACGCCGAGCACCGACGAGGCGCGGGCATCGAGGCGCTGCGGCGGTGCCCACCAGGGTTGGTGACCGGGCGGGGCGATGCGCCCCAGGCTCCGGCGCACCGGCAGGGCGAACAGCCAGGTGAAGTAGGGGATGGCGAGGGCGAACTCGGTGACCGACGTCATCGCCACCCTGGCGGCCGGGGCGGGCTCGACCGTCACCCGCCGCCGGTAGTGGTCGAACGGCCCGTGGGTGGCCAGGAAGACCCGTGTGGCACCCTCGGCCGGGGCCTCGGTCTCGCCCACCAGGTCGTCCCGGGGCGCCAGCCAGGGGGCGATGTCGCCGGCGGTTCCCTCCACCCGGGTGACGACCCGGGTCACGGAGTGGCCAGCCCTAGCTCGCCGGCGGCGGGGTGGTGGTGCCGGGGTCGGTGCCGGCCTGGTGGTCGTCGACCGAGTGCGGCCCCTCGCGCTCGGCGTCGGCCTGCGCCCGGCGGCGGGCGGCGGCCAGCAGGCCCCCGAGGACCACGAGGGGCAGGATCACCAGGACCGCCTCGTCCCATCCGCCCTGGTGAGCGAGCACGGCCGCAGAGGTCATGGCCCGAGCCTAAGTCGACCCTGCCGGTGCTCGCACCGCGCGGATGCCCTGGTGGTGCGATTGGTGGTCGCGTCGGGTCGGCTTCACCCCGCCCAGGGGGTCGCCAGCTGGAAGTAGTTGCCGTCGGGGTCGGCGAAGGTGCACATCGTCATCCCGCTCGCCCCGCCGGGCTCGTAGGGCTCGGCCACCACCTGGGCCCCCGTCTCCTTGATGCGCTCGAACTCCTGTCGCACGTCGGGGGTCTCGAAGTTGAGCATGATGCGCCCCGGCTGCTGGTTCGAACCCGTCACCTCGCTGTGGGGTCCGATGGCGATGCCGCCGTCACCGGCCCGGAAGCCGAACCAGCCGCCGGCCTCGTCGCTCCAGTCGGGCTCGGCTGCCCCGATCACCTTCTCGTAGAAGGCGGCCAGTTCCCGGGGCTTGTCGGAACCGAGCATGACGCTGTTCAGGTTCAAAGCCATGGCTCCTCCTCGAACGGGGTGTCACCGCCACGCTAGACCACCCGGACGGCCCGTCCCGCCGTCCGGTGGTGGAAACGGGGCCGGGAGCGAGCACACTCGGAGCGTGCGCGACGAGTTGCTCAAGACCATCGATGTGATCCGCCCGGCGCTCCAGGCCGACGGCGGCGACATCGTGGTCAAAGAGGTCGACGAGGACACCGGCGTGGTCACCGTCGAGCTGGTCGGGGCCTGCGGGACCTGCCCCGCCTCCACCGTCACCATGAAGGCGGGCATCGAGCGCATCCTGCGGGACCGGGTGGAGGGCGTGACCGAGGTCATCGCCGTCTGAACTTCCCCGACACCCCCCGTTTCTGGTCGCGTCGGTACCGCCAGGGAGCAGAAGTGACCACAAAAGATGCGGGCAGGAGGTCGCCGTAAGTGCCGATGCTGCCCGGGCCGTCCGGGCGGCGCACGCCTGGTTCGAGGTCAACAGTGGCTGGGCGCCGCCGGAGCCCGACGAGCTGGCCGAGTGGCTGGCCGACGGGGTCTGCCGGTGCCCCGACGACTGCCTGGTCGAGCCGGCGGGCTGGTGCGTCCACGGCCTGGCCTCTTGGCAGCTCATCCTCGCCGCCCTCGATGAGCGGTGAGCGGGTTCAGCCGGCTGCGGAGGGGGTCGGGGGCGGAGGATCCTCGCCGATCTCGCTGAGGGCGCGGGTGAGGGCCCGGCGCAGGCGCCGGGCCGACTCTGGCGCCAGGTGGGCCACCAGGCCGGTGCCGGGGCGACCGAGCTCCTCGAGGGTGACCTCGACCCGCACGTCCTCGCAGCCGTCGCAGTCGTCGAGGGACGCCACCGCCCAGGCCAGCCGGGCGTGCTCGGGGTCGTCGTCGGGATGGTCGTCCTGGCCGTAGTCGGCGAGCTGCTTCACGCCGGCGAGTCAACCACCGTTCTGGCAGCAGAAGTGGCGGGAATTCCAACCACTTCTGCTGCCAGAACGAGAGGGCGGGGGCGAACGGCGGCGAAGGGCGACGACGGCGAGCGGGGGATCACCCCCAGGCCACCTTGCCCAGCTCGACCGGGGTGACCAGGTCGGGGTGGGCGGGCACGACCCGCACGGTGAAGCCGTAGCGCCCGGTGCGCTCGCACGGCACCACCCCCCGGTAGCGCAGGTGGTCGTCGGCCGCCTCCCCGTCGCGGCTCATGGGCACCCGGGCCACGTCGTAGAGCTCGTCGTTCTGGCCCACCGGGCCGTGCAGCAGCTGGACCTCGACATCGTCGGGCCCGAGGGCACCGAGGGCGATCACGGCATCCACGGTCCGCTCGCTGCCCAGATCGGGCGAGGCCGGGTCGACCTCCACGGCGTCGATGTGGACCCCCTTCCAGGAGCGCTCGACCCGCTCCCGCCAGTCGGCCAGGGCCTTGGCTCGGGCGCAGCCGGCCTCGACCAGGGCGTCGGTGCGCGCCGCGGTGGGCTCGTAGAGCTGCTCGACGTAGTCGCGCACCATGCGGCTGGCCGACACCTGGGGGCCCAGCGACGACAGGGACGACTTGATCCGCTGCACCCAGCGGCGGGGCACCGGGCCCTGGGTGCGCTCGTAGAACAGGGGGACGATCTGGTCCTCGAGCAGGGCGAAGAGGCTGTCGGCCTCCACCTGGTCCCGCTTGCCCAGGTCCTCGATCTCCTCGGCCGAGGAGATGGCCCAGCCGTTCTCGCCGTCGAACATCTCGTCCCACCAGCCGTCGAGCACCGAGCAGTTCAGGGCTCCGTTGAGGGCGGCCTTCTCCCCGCTGGTGCCGCACGCCTCCTGGGGACGGCGGGGGTTGTTGAGCCACACGTCCGCTCCCTGGTAGAGGGTACGGGCCACGGCGATGTCGTAGTCGGGCACGAACACCAGGCGGTGGCGCACCTCGGGCTGGGAGGAGAACGAAACGATCTGGCGGATCATCTCCTTGCCCAGGTCGTCGGCCGGGTGGGCCTTGCCGGCGAAGACGAACTGCACCGGTCGCTCGGTCGAACCGAGGAGGGCCAGCAGCCGCTCGGGCTGGCTGAGCAGCAGGGTGGCCCGCTTGTAGGTGGCGAAGCGCCGGGCGAAGCACACGGTGAGGGCCTTGGGATCGAGGATCTCCTCGCACCAGGTGGTGTCCGACGAGCTCCGCCCCTGGGCGGTCAACGACTGGCGCAGGCGCTGGCGCACGAAGGCCACCAGGCGCTCCCGGCCCTGGTCACGCACCCGCCACAGCTCCTCGTCCCCCGCTGCCTCGATGCGGGCCCAGCGCTCTGCGTCGGCCTCGTGCCAGGCGGGCAGGACGTGGCGACTGAGCAGGTCGTCCATCTCCGTGGACACCCAGGTGAAGGCGTGGACCCCGTTGGTGACCGAGGTGATCGGCACCTCCTCCTCGGGCACCCCCGGCCACAGCCCGGCGAACATGGTGCGGCTCACCTGGCCGTGCAGCGCCGACACGGCGTTGGAGCGCCCGGCCAGGCGCAGGCCCATGACCGCCATGTTGAACGGGGCCTCCGCATCCTCGCCGGGCTCGTGGCCCAGAGCCATGAGCTCGTCCATGCCGACGCCGCACTCCCGGGCCCAGTCGGCGAAGTAGCGGGTCATGAGCGGCCGGGGGAAACGGTCGATGCCGGCGGGCACGGGTGTGTGGGTGGTGAAGATGCTGGCCGCCCGGGTGGCCTCCACCGCCTCGGCGAAGTGCAGTCCTTCGACGGTGACGAAGTGGCGGATGCGCTCGAGACCGAGGAAGCCGGCGTGGCCCTCGTTGGTATGGAAGACCTGGGTGGCCTCGCCCACCGCTTCGAGGGCCCGCACCCCGCCCACGCCGAGCAGCAGCTCCTGGCGCAGCCGGTGTTCGGTGTCGCCGCCGTAGAGGCGGTCGGTGACGATGCGGTCGCCGGGGTCGTTCTCCTCCACGTCGGCGTCGAGCAGGTACAGCCGGATGCGACCGACGTCGGCCCGCCAGATCCGGGCGCTCAGGGGACGCCCGGCCAGGTCGATCCTGACCTGGGCGCCGTCGACCGGGCGCACGGCCATGGCGAAAGGATCGAGGCTGGGGTAGCGCTCCAGCTGCCACCCGTCGCTGTTGAGCGACTGGCGGAAGTAGCCGTGGCGGTAGAACAGCCCGACGCCGACCAGCGGCACTCCGAGGTCGCTGGCCGCCTTCAGGTGGTCGCCGGCCAGCACCCCGAGGCCCCCGGAGTACTGGGGGAGGGCTTCGGCCAGCCCGAACTCGGGGGAGAAGTAGGCCACCGAGCGCAGGGCGCTGGCGGGCCGGCTCTGGAACCACCGGGGACCATCCCGGTAGCGCTCCAGAGTGTCGTGGACCTCGCTCAAGAAGCTGCGGAACCCGGGGTCGGACTCCAGCTGGGCCAGGCGGTTGCGGCTGACCGAGCCCAGCAGCCGCACCGGGTCGTGGCGACCGCTCTCCCAGGCGTCGGGGTCGACCCAGCGGAACAGGTCCCGGGTGCGGGCGTCCCAGGACCAGCGCAGGTTCATGGCCAGGTCCTCGAGGCATCCGAGGGCGGACGGGAGCCGGGGGCGGACGGTGAAGCTGCGTAGCGCCTTCATCCGTCGGGGACCGTAGTGGCGGTCCGCGGCCCATGCCCAGGTGAGTGGGAATGCCGGGGCCGGTCCCGGCGTTGTGGCCGGGGAGAGGACCTGAGGAGCGCCCCGTGCCCATCACCCGGCTGAACCATGCCGTGCTCTACGTGCGCGATGTCGAGCGCAGCGTGGCGTTCTACCAGGACGTGCTCGGCTTCCGCCGCCTGCCCCGGGGCATGATCCCCGGTGCTGCCTTCCTGCAGGCTCCGGGTTCGGGCAACGACCACGACCTCGGGCTCTTCGAGATGGGACCGACGGCCGGGCCGTCCCCGGCCGGGCGCTCGGCCGTGGGCCTGTACCACCTGGCCTGGGAGGTCGACTCCCTCGACGAGCTGGAGCGCCTGGCCGGCGTCCTGTCCGCCGAGGGGGCGCTGATCGGCTCCAGCGACCACGGGACGACCAAGAGCGTCTACGGGGTCGACCCCGACGGGATCCACTTCGAGCTGGCGTGGCTGGTGCCCGTCCACCTGCTCGACGACGAGGCCCGCAGGGCCAGCGAGCGCATCCAGCACCTCGACATCGCCCGGGAGAAGCGCCGCTACGGCCCCCACGTCAGCGGTGGCAGCGAGACACCCGCCCGGTAACCACCCGGAGGGGGAAGTTTCCCCGGTGGGGTGAGCCTGGTAGGGATGTATGGGTGCTGGGACCCATCGTCATCGACGACCTGCGTCCCCGGACACCCTCACGTGCGTTCCCGGCCAAGGCGGCCGTGGGCGAGGCCGTGACGGTGTCGGGCGACATCTTCGCCGACGGCCACGACCTGCTGGCCGCCCGGGTGCGCTCCCGCCGCAAGGGCGCCCGGGCCTGGCGTAACGAGGTGCCGATGGCGCACCTGGGCAATGACCGCTGGGAGACCACCACCGCCTTCGGGGAGGTCGGGGCCCACGAGATCGTGGTGGAGGCCTGGCGGGACCGCTTCGCCACCTGGCGCCACGACATCGCCCTCAAGGCCGGGGCCGGCCAGGAGGTGGAGGTGGAACTGGAGGAGGGTGCCTGCCTGCTCGACGCCCTCGCCCCCCTCGTCCCCCCGCTGCGGCAAGCCCTCGTGGTCGAGGCGGCGGCGGCCCTGCGGCGGGAGGCCTGCAGCGTCGAGGTCCGCCTCAACGCCGGTCTCGACGACGCCGTGGCCGCGGCCGTGGCCGGCATCCCCCTGCCCGGCGATGTCACCGCCTCGAGCCCACTGCCCGTGCGGGTCGATCGCCCCCAGGGCCTGGCCAGTGCCTGGTACGAGCTCTTCCCCCGATCCGAGGGGGGCCTGGGCGGCGTGACCAAGCGCCTGGCCGCCATCGCCGACATGGGCTTCGACGTGGTCTATCTCCCGCCGGTCCACCCCATCGGCCGCAGCCACCGCAAGGGCCGGGACAACACCCTCGCCGCCGGGCCCGACGATGTCGGCAGCCCCTGGGCCATCGGCGCCGCCGAGGGCGGTCACCTGGCCATCCACCCCGACCTGGGCGACTTCGACGACTTCGACGCCATGGTGGCCGAGGCCGGCGCCCAGGGCCTGGAGATCGCCCTGGACTACGCCCTGCAGTGCGCCCCCGACCACCCCTGGGTGTCCGAGCACCCCGAGTGGTTCCACCACCGGCCCGACGGCTCCATCCGCTATGCCGAGAACCCCCCGAAGAAGTACCAGGACATCTACCCCATCAACTTCTGGCCGCCCGAGGAGTCCGATCGCGCCGCCCTCTGGCAGGCCTGCCGGGAGATCCTCGAGCACTGGATCGGCCACGGTGTACGGATCTTCCGGGTCGACAACCCCCACACCAAGCCCATGGCCTTCTGGGCCTGGGTCATCCCCGAGATCCAGGCGGCCCATCCTGACGTGCTCTTCCTGGCCGAGGCCTTCACCCGCCCCAAGGTGATGGCCAAGCTGGCCGAGGTGGGCTTCACCCAGAGCTACACCTACTTCACCTGGCGCACCACCAAGATCGAGCTCACCGACTACGTCACCGAGCTCAGCGCCGGCCCCCTGGCCGATTACATGCGCCCCAACTTCTGGCCCAACACGCCCGACATCCTCTCCGGTCCGCTCCGGGGCGGCGGGCCGGCGGCCTTCCGGCTGCGCCTGCTGCTGGCGGCCACCCTGGTCCCCAGCTACGGCATCTACCGGGGCTACGAGTGGTGCGAGAACGAGCCCCAGAGCGATGCCAACGAGGAGTACCGCAACTCGGAGAAGTACGAGCTCAAGCCCCGGGGATGGGACGACGAGGCGGGCCCGCTGACGCCCTTCATCCGCCGGCTGAACCAGGTGCGCCGGGCGCACCCGGCGCTGGCCACCCTGCGGGGCACCCTGTTCCACCACAGCTCCAAGGACGCCCTGCTGGTCTACTCGCGGGTCAGCCCGGGCGACGACGACGTCGTGCTGTGCGTGGTCAACCTCGATCCCGACCACTGGCAGGAGGACACCCTCACCCTCGATCTCGGAGCCTTGGGCCTGCCCTACGATGAGGCCATCGAGGCCCACGACGAGCTCACCGGCGAGACCTTCACCTGGCACGGCGCCCACCCCTACGTGCGCCTCGACCCCGCCGAGCAGCCCGGCCACGTGCTGCACCTGCGCACCGCCCGCCCGGCATGAGCCCACCCGATCCCAGCGTCAGCGGCGTCCCTTCCGGCAGCGCCGGCCTGACCAGCGACACCCGTTGGTTCCAGACCTCGGTCTTCTACGAGGTGCTGCTCAAAGGCTTCAGCGACGCCAATGACGACGGCACCGGCGACCTGCGGGGGCTGACCGCCAAGCTCGACTACATCGAGTGGCTCGGCGTCGACTGCATCTGGCTGCTGCCGTTCTACCAGTCGCCCCAGCGCGACGGCGGCTACGACATCAGCGACTTCTTCACCTTGCACCCCGAGTACGGCGATCTCGGTGATGCGGTGGCCTTCATCGAGGAGGCCCACCGCCGGGGCATCCGGGTCATCTCCGATCTGGTCATGAACCACACCAGCGACGCCCACCCGTGGTTCACCGAGTCCCGCCAGGACCGAACCAACCCCAAGGCCGACTGGTACGTCTGGAACGACGACGAAGCGCGCTGGCCCGACGCCCGCATCATCTTCGTCGACACCGAGCCGTCGAACTGGACCTACGACGCCCCCCGCGGCCAGTACTACTGGCACCGCTTCTTCCACCACCAGCCCGACCTCAACTACGACAACCCCGATGTCGGCGACGCCATGCTCGACGTGGTCCGCTACTGGCTCGATATCGGCATCGACGGCTTCCGCCTCGACGCCGTGCCCTACCTGTTCGAGCGTGACGGCACCAACGGGGAGAACCTGGCCGAGACCCACGAGTACCTCCGCCGGGTGCGCAAGGAGGTCGACTCCATGTACCCGGGCCGGGTCCTGCTGGCCGAGGCCAACCAGTGGCCGGCCGACGTGGTCGACTACTTCGGTGCCGGCGACGAGTGCCACATGTGCTTCCACTTCCCCCTCATGCCCCGCATGTTCATGGCCCTGCGCCGGGAGCAGCGCTACCCCATCACCGAGATCCTGGCCCAGACGCCGGACATCCCCGACGGGTGCCAGTGGGGCATCTTCCTGCGCAACCACGACGAGCTCACCCTGGAGATGGTGACCGACGAGGAGCGGGACTACATGTACGCCGAGTACGCCAAGGATCCCCGCATGAAGCGCAACGTGGGCATCCGCCGGCGCCTCGCCCCCCTCATCGACAACGACCGGCGGGTGGCCGAGCTGCTGCACGCCATGCTTTTCAGCCTCCCGGGAACGCCCATCATGTACTACGGCGACGAGATCGGGATGGGCGACAACATCTACCTGGGCGACCGCGACAGCGTGCGCACGCCCATGCAGTGGTCCCCGGACCGCAACGCCGGGTTCTCCCGGGCCGACTTCGCCCAGCTCTACCTGCCGCCGCTGATGGACCCGGTCTACGGCTACCAGGCGGTCAACGTCGAAGCCCACACGCGCGATCCGAGCTCGCTGCTCTATTGGGTCAAGCGCATGCTCGAGGTGCGCAGGCAGCACCCGGTCTTCGGCGTGGGCCGCTTCGAAGTGCTCTCCTCGGAGAACCCCTCGACCCTCGCCTTCGTCCGTGACGGGACCGACCCCGACACCGGTGATCGCGACATCGTGATGTGCGTCAACAACCTGAGCCGGTTCGCCCAGCCGGTGGAGCTGCACCTGGCCCACTACGAGGGCTACGTCCCCCACGAGCTGCTCGGGCGGGTGGCCTTCCCTCCCATCGGGGAGCTGCCGTACTTCGTCACCCTCGCCCCGTACGGGTTCTACTGGTTCCAGCTGGTGGAGGGCGAGGCATGATCGACCAGGACGCTCTCGCCACCGCCCTCGCCGGCTACCTCCCCCGCCAGCGGTGGTTCGCCGGGGGCGAGGAGGAGGCGGCCGGCCTGACGGTGACCGACCTGCGCCTGCTGCGGGGCGATGCCTGGCCCGCCCTGATCCAGGTGGTGGTGGAGACCGGGGTGGCCTCCGGACCCGACGGCAATGCCGAGCGGGCCAGCTACCAGGTGGTGCTCGGGATGCGCCCCGTCGACAGCCGCGAGGCCTTCCTCGAGGGCAAGCCCGAGGCCATCGTCTCGGAGATCGACACCGAGCTCGGCGACGCCCTGGCCTACGACGCGGCCATCGATCCCGAGCTGTCCCTCGCCGTCCTGGCCCACGTGGCCCCCGGCGAGCAGGCCGAGCGGGCCCGCTACCTCGGGGCCGACCAGTCCAACACCTCGGTGGTCTTCGACGAGCGACTGATCATGAAGATCTTCCGTCGGCTCTCCGACGGGCCCAACCCCGACGCCGAGGTCACCCGGGCCCTGGTCGAGACCGGCTTCGCCAACGTGGCCGAACCGGTGGCCGAGTGGCGGGAGGACGGGCGCGACTTCGCCGTGGTGAACCGCTTCCTGGTGGGCGGCACCGATGGCTTCGTCCTGGCCCAGCTGTCGCTGCGCGACCTGTTCGACCGCCGCTGCCCGCCGGGGGAGGCCGGCGGCGACTTCGCCTTCGACGCCCGCCGCCTGGGGGTGGTCACCGCCGAGATGCACTTGGCCCTGGCCCGGGCCTTCGGGACGGGCGAGGGCGACCCCGGGGCCTGGGCCGCCGACATGGAGGCCCACCTCGATCGCACCCACCTCGGGGCCATCGACCGGGACCGGGTCCGCCGCCTCTACCG
>Ga0247704_1000483_pt1 | contig 11272 bp, 9 predicted proteins | sample 41W_NmetaG_FD_189042 | JGI IMG/M metagenome (GOLD analysis project Ga0247704, IMG submission 189042) | Soil microbial communities from hillslope of Landscape Evolution Observatory, University of Arizona, Oracle, AZ, United States - 4-1-W_N | ecosystem: Engineered > Artificial ecosystem > Mesocosm...
TGGAACGGCAGGAGCTGGTCGGCCCAGGTCGGGTCGCGCAGGTCGATGCTGGTGTCGCCGATGGCGGTGATCCGGCCGTGCGGGTCGGTGGTGGCCAGTCGGACGCGGGCGTCGAGCAGCAGCTGCCGGGTGTGTTCGGCGCTGACCGGTCCGTAGCCGCTGAGCTGTCCGGGTTCGGGGCTGAGGCCCAGGGCGGTGGCGATCGGGACCAGCAGCAGCGCCTCGATCGGTGGCCGGCTGCCGCCGGGGGTGAAGCCGTGCGCGATCAGCGCGGCCTGCACCGCCGGGCCGCACTGGCCGTCGAGCATGGCCAGCAGCAGCCCGGGCGCGGCGGCCAGCACGTCGCTCATGATCTGCGGCTTGCTGCGCGGGTCACCGGCGGTCTTGACCCGGTCGGCCAGCTGCCGCAGCGCGGTCATCATCAGCGCCTGCGCGCCGGCCGGCATGGTGGCGTTGACCGCGGCCATCCCGTCCTCCAGCGCCCAGCCGACGACCTCGCGTCCGTCCAGCGCCCGCCGCCGCTCGCGCTGCTGCTCGGCCTGGTTGCGCAGCTTCTTGACCAGCTTGTTCACGGCCCGGCGCAGCGACCCCAAGCTGCGGCCGGGCATCGTGGGCAGCAGCCAGTGCTCGATCTGCGCGCACTGCTCGGCGGTCAGCCCGCGGGTCCGCTCGGTCATCAGCTCGGCCTGCGCCGGCCGGATCCGGCCGGCGTGCAGCGCCTGCCAGGTGCCCGGCAGCCGCAGCACCAGGTGCCGGGCGTGGTCGACCTCGACCCGCGCCTCGTCCTGCCTGATCTGCAGCGTGCCGGCCAGGTGCATGTCCAGGAACTCGGTGTGCACCGGCCTGCCCCGCTCGGTGTCGGCATGGCGCGCGCGCACGCTGATCTCGCACAGCTGACGGGCCCGCTCGGCGGCCAGCTGCGCCTCCATCGCCGCCAGCAGATCCAACCGGTCATAGGCCTGGTCCAGCCGCTCCTCGGCCGTCAACGCCCGCGCCCCGGGCAGCTCCGGCTCCGGCGGCGCGGCCGGCAGCCCCGCCGCCTGCTCCGCCTGCTCGACCGCGAACCGCACGGTCAGCGCCGCGTCGTCCCGCCGCGCCACCGGATCGCTCCAGGCAGACGGCATGAACGGCGACATGCCGTCAACCTACTCGAACAGGAGTTCGAAAGCAAGGGACAGCCACAAGATCTTTCCGCTGCCTCGCGCGACTGACGGACGAGCGCTACGTCGTCACGCTGGCGCAGACATGGTCGCCATGGAGCCGTCGAACAGGCAAGATCCGGTCGCCGGGGGGACCTGTCGTGAGACCGCGTCCTATCGCCGGCTGCCTCACGGAACGGTCCCTACGCACGGGTACGTCCCAGCGGACGACCCCGTCTCGAACGGCTTCGCGTAGGCCCAACAGCCCGCCAACAGAAAAGCGGCGCGAGCAGGTCGAGCTCGGTGCGGGCGACACGACGTGCAGGCCGTCCGGCTTGTCCATGTCGGAGGCGAGCTTGGCGACGAGTTTCGACGTGCCGGCCGACCGACGCGACGAGCCCGGTGGCTCCGCGCACGTCGGCGCGGAGCCGCTCGGCCCGCCGCGCTCCCTCGAGGGCTACGCGATCAAGCGCTCGAAACCGCAGCCGCTTGACATAGGAGCATCCGTTACTGTCTTCGACAGGGCCGCGGGCACGTAGCGGCCCTGACTGTCTTCGACGCCGGCCGCGGGCAGGTAGCGGCCCTTAGCCTCGCTCGCGCTGCAACGCCCGAGCGGAAGACCACATGCGTTCCCGCAGGCTCCAGAGCCGGTCGTCATCAGGGCCGGGAAGGGCCAAGTCGTTCAGGCTCCCCATCCCGCCGAAGGCTTGCAGCAGGTGGTCTAGACCGTAGTCATCCCCATCGGAGATGCGGGCGGCGTCCGTTTCCAGCCAGGACGCCCAGCGGTCCTCGTTGTGTGCCCGGAGCAGGGGCACGGCCTCCGCCAGGGCATCGAGGAGTTGGGCCCGATGAGCCACCGCTTCCCCCGTCATGGCACCGACGGTATCGCCAAGTCAGAGCGGAGAACGGCCCATAGCCGCTCGGACGCCAATGCGTTTCGGTGAAGCCGAACAAGCAGTGGCGACGCGGTTACCGAGTCATGGACTCGACCTGGTCGCGACGTCGTCCGCAATGTCGGGCGTCGCCGGACATTGAGCAGCGAAGGCAACGCCGGCCGGGCCGGCGGGTAGCGCCGGCCCAAAGCGGAGAACGGCCCCCACCTTCTTCGGGCTACACCTCGTTCACGACGATGAAGCGCGGCAGAGGGTCGTTCTACGCCTTTACCAGATCGGGACGCACTCACCGCGGGCCTCGGCCCGGTGCGCTTCCAATAGGGCGGCGCTCCCGAACGTTCTGCTGCAGCTCTCGCATGTCCGAGTTGACTGCGTCTCATGGCGTGAGTCACGCGCAGACTCCGACCGGAGCGCGCCCCAACCGGGGTGCGCCACTGGTGAAGGGCCGTACTCGTTCTCCCCATGCTCGCTATCGAGCACGGTCAAGACGAACAGCCAGATGCCGCCAATGACTGGAATGAGAGCAATCAGCAGCATCCACGCCGACCGCCCCGTGTCGTGCAACCGGCGGACTGTCACCGCAATCATCGGAAGGAGCAGCGAGGCCATCGCGATGTAGGCGAAGATCGGCACACCGTTGCCCACGGCGATGTCGATTGCTAGGCCCGCGAGGTAGATGACGACGTAGAACAGGTAGAACCACCAGTACTCCGAGCGGCGTGCCCGGCCCTTGAACGCCACGTACTTCGACAGGCAAGTCTTGATCGCTTCTGTGAAACTCACGGCCTCTCCGAGCGTCAGTGGGCGGTGAAGGTATCGCCTTCCCGTCATTGACCGCTATGGTCCCGCCCCGCTGTAACGGCGATCGACGCTCCCACGCCGCGGGGCCGCGGGCACGTAGCGGCCCATACCAACGAAGGGCTGGCACCCTGGCCTGGTGCTCTCTTGGCTGCTGCTGCTCGCAGGATGCGCCGTCGCGATCACGGCCGGCCTCCGCGCCGTCGCTGCGGGCAGCCCGCTAGTCAGCGGGGGGTCGGTAGACAGGCCTGGCCTGGCGCTCGCGCTCGTGGCCGTGTTGTTCATGCTGCTGTCGGCACTCGTGGAGTAGGCGGTCTGCGCTGTTTCGTCACTGGGTAACGGCCCTGGTATGGAACGGCCTGTCAACCACGGGGACGTGGTTGTTGGGCGGCGAAGGCTTGTCCTTCGCCGTGATTGCTGTCGAGCAGGCGCAAGGGGCCCCCGGGGTCAAGACGCAGCGCCCGCAGCGCAGCGAGGACGAACGGTCTTGACGCCGGGGAGGCGCCTGCTACCTGGGCGCATGGTGGCGAACGGTTGGGGTGGGCACGACGCGTCGAGCGACTTGCGATTCCGACTCGCGCAAACCAGGAGCGGCTGGGGTCGATGCTCCGCCTTTCTGATACGCAGGCTGTTGCCCTGACTTACAGCGCCCGTGCCGCCGGTGGCGGTGGGCCAAGGGCCGGCGGGATCGGTCCTGCGGCGGCGGTGCTCCGACGCGTCGTGAGCTCGAGCGGGCGGCGGTCATCGACCCGCCGCCGTCCGCTGCTGACTGTCATCTGCTCGAGTGCCCTTGTGGTCGCGATGCTTCAGTCTGTGGCGGTCATCTCGGCCCAGACGAACCCGGCCAGCTCACGCGCGACCGCGGTGGTGACCACGTTGGGGTTCAGGCGCCGCGCGCTCAGCCGCCGGTAGCGGCCGCTGAGCCGACGGTGCGCCGCGACCGACAGGGCCACGGTCGCCGGGCCGACGTGACTGCGCCGCTCGGCCAACGTCGCGCCGGCGACCGGGCGGGTCCGGTAGTGCCAGGCCGACTCGATCAGCTGGGTGCGCAGCACCGCGTTACCGGTCTTGGTGATCCCGCTGCGGTGCTGCCGCGACCCCGAGGAGTGCTCGGCCGGCACCAGCCCGGTGAAGGCCATGAAAGCGCGGGCGGCGCCGAACCGGTCCCACTGACCGCCGACCTCGGCCACGATGCTCACCGCGCCGAGGTAGCCGATCGCGTGATAGGCCGCCAGCCGGTACGCCGGCTGGCCGACGGTGTCGTCGTCGAGCCAGCCGCGCAGGTCCGCGCAGATCGCGGCCAGCTCGCCCTGCCGGACCCGCACCAGCGCCAGGTAGTGCTCGAAGGTGCGCTGCGCAGCCGACTCCTCGAAGTGCTGCGCGGCCAGCCACTGCTCGTGCTTGCCGGTCCAGTGCGAACCGCCGCGGTAAACGTGCCCGTGCCGCAAGCAGAACGACAACAGCCGGCGCTGCGCTCGCTGCAGGTCGTCCTTGACATCGATCCGGGCCCGGGCCAGGTCCCGCACCGCCTCCATCCGCGGTGGCGGGATGTGCACCGCGGTCAGCAACCCGGCCCGGAACAGCATCACCAACTCGGCAGCGTCCCGCCGGTCGGTCTTGACCTTCTCACCCGACGCCTTCGGGATCAGCGACGGCGCGATCACCTCACAGCCGATCCCACGCGAGCGCAGCGCCCGGGCCAGCTCGAAGCCCGTCGGACCCGCCTCGTAACACACCCTCAGCCGCGACGGCCCGCCGAGCCTGCCGAGCAACCGGCGCACCGCAGCCTCGTCCGGACCGATCCGCTGCAACACCGGCGAGACCGCCCGCGGCTGCAACACCCCCGCAGTGATCGAGTCCTTATGAACATCCAGCGCGATATGGATCGGATCGCGCTCCCAAGTCAGAATCGGCATGACGGCCGGCCTCCTTCCGCTGTGGCTCCATCCTCGCCTCAGCGTGGACGACCCACGTCCCAACGCAAGAGTCGGACGGGGCCGGCCGTTCCATGCTGACTTACTCACTGTCCTTCCGGTCGCCGCGACCGAAGACGAAGCGCCAGAACTGACGGATCGCTCGTCGTCTCTGAGCGCGAAGTTCCGGGAGCACCTCGTGCGACTCGCACACTCGAACGGTGGGTCCGAGCTGGGAAGCGAGCGACCGCCGTTGATCTTCTGTGAGCACGACGACTAGAGGCCAGCCGTCCTGAAACGATGCGAGCGTCTCCTCGTCGCCGTCCTCAAGATCAATCCACGAAGACCAAGGGGCGAAGGCGTAGATCGTCTCCAGCCCGTGTCATCAACGGGCGACATGGTGACGTGCCGGGTGCGCGCGCGGATCGACGTTGAACCGCCGGTCAACCGGGTCCAAGCAGCCTCCGCATCAGGCGGCAGCGGGTCCCAGTCGGAGTCGGCGTATGCGCTCACGATTGCCTTGACGACGCGTGGACGAACGGCGTCGAGCACCGCTGCAGCGATCTGCCGGCGGGCGTCCGGCGGCTCATTGCCACGCCCGACGCTGTACGCGACAGTCGGTTCGCCTGCTGGCTCGGACATGATCAGACGGTAAGGCAGGGCGACAGGGAACGGCCATACTCACCGTCAGAGTGCGGCCAACAGAGCCATGTACATCAGGAGCAGCAGTAGGAGCACGGGTGCTAGACCGGCGAGCGCCGACAGGAGCATGCCTCGACGCGTCCGAGGCACCCAGAAGCCCATGACGCGAGGCTAGCGGCCCTTACCCGCTGTGCTGAGCGGGCCGCCGTCAGCGATGCCGCTAGCGTCCCCGACGTGGACCCGCTGGATGACCTGCCGCCCGAGTCGCGCAGTGAGGTTGTGGCCGCTGTGCGAGCGGCCTGGCATGTGAACGCCCGGGCAGCAGAGGAGATTTTGCGAGCGTCCGAACCCCTTTGGACCGCGTTGGAGGACGCGGGCGGCCTAGACACTTGGGGAGGTACCGAGTTCTGCCGCATCTTTCCGTTGGCGTTGGCGCTCATCCACGACCAGGCGAACACGGGCCCTAGCGCGGCGGGCCACTGGCGGCCGCCACGGTCCCTCCTGGTGTCTGCGTCGGCAGGCGAACGGGTGCCCCGGAATGACGGTCCAGCGCTGCTTGCGGCGGTGGACCTGGTGGAGCGCTGCATCGACGAGGCTGGGCTATTGCCGAGCGAGACCACGCTGGCCATTGAGGTGACACTGCGCTACGGCGAGAAGCGACGTCCGGCACACGCTCGGCGGGATGCGTCCGCCACGAAGCACCGCCTGGCGTCATTCACAGTCCAGGAGCCCATCGAGGAGATGCTGGAGGAAGCCGTCCCGGCGCTCAAGGCCAGGTTCGTCCGCGCTCTGTTGGACTGCCTCGACGTCGGCGCACGGCAGGGCACGCTCGAACCAGCAAAGGTGGAGGCCATCCGCCGCTGCGCAGAGGGCCAGCTGAACGGCGGGTAACGCCGAATACTCCCCCTGATGACTCGGTCCAAAGACGCGGCAGAGAGCGCCACCGTCACGCCTGTCGCGCGTTCTCGGCCACCATGCGCAGAAGCCATCGCACAACCACGACGTGGCCCCGCGAGCCGATGACGACGAGCCGGTACAGCCGTCCGTGCACCCCCGGGAAGTCGGCGCGGCTCTCGAGCCGGCAGCGTGCCGAGTCGCCGAGGTCGTCGACGTGCAGCGCGACGGCGTAGCGCGCGAACCGGTGCCGGCCTTCGAGGACCAGCACGCGTGGACGATCGACCGAGGTCACCGCGAAACCGGGCACCGTCGTCCCGACAACGCCGGGCGACCTACGCGCGGTCGACGGCCTGCATCCGAGCGCTGCCGCGACGGCACGACCGAAGGTGCCACCCAGAGAGGTCGTGAACGTCTCGAGCGCGGCGTCCCACAGCCGATCCGGTGTGACGTCGACGACGACGGCATGCTCGTCGATGAACGGCAGCGCGTCGTACGCCATGACGCCAACGCTAGAACGGCAAGGGCGCGACCCAAGCCGCAGTGCGCGACCCGGCCAGGCGCCCGAGGCACGGAGACCAGCAAGGCCGCGCACCTGAGGTGTTCACCCCGCGCTGTCACGGGCAGACCGGGCAGCACCCGACCACGTGAGGAGCCGGCATGTCCCGCGCCCTCGCCGGCCGCACCGCCCTCGTCACGGGCGTCACGAGCGGTATCGGACGCGCCACCGCTGAGCGCCTGCTCGGCGCCGGCATGCGCGTGGCCGGCTGCGCCCGGGACGCGCACCGGCTCGGGGTCGTCGCCGCGCAGCTTTCCGGGCTCGTCGTCTTCCCGGCCGACCTGCGCGACGCGCGGCAGCGAGCCGATCTCGTCAGCCGGGTGCTCGACCTGTTCGGCCGCATCGACGTGCTCGTGAACAACGCGGGCGTCGGCTACGTCGGCGCCGTCGTCGACATGGACGCCGACGACGTCGCGCGCATCTACGAGACGAACACGATCGCCCTGGTCGACCTGACGCGCAGAGTGCTGCCGCAGATGATCGCGCGCGGCGACGGCGACGTCGTCATGGTGTCGTCCGCGGCCATCTGGGCGACGCTGCCGCCGCTCACCGTCTACGCCAGCAGCAAGCACGCCGTCGACGGGTTCGTCGCCGGACTGCGCCGCGAGGTGAAGGACCACGGCGTCCGGGTGCACTCGGTCAACCCCGGGTTCGTCGCCACGGAGTTCCTCGCCCGCGCCGACCACGAGCACCCTCGCGAGGGTGAGGCGCCGACGTCGCCCGGGTCGAGCCCACAGGGTGTCGCGAGGGCGATCCGCGAGCAGCTCGAGAGCGGGAACGGCCGCACCCGTGCCGTGCCGCGGACCATGGGTCTGAGCCGGCTGCTCGCGCTGCCGGGCCTCTCGCACGTGTGCGACCTCGCGGTGCGGCCGGTGGCCGGCCGACTGGCCGGTCTCGGCCGGTACATGGCGGACACGCACAGCGCGCGCTGAACCACGGTTCGCCGATCGTCCGAACGGGGAACCTGGCCACCATGGCGGTCACCCGGCGCGAGATGCGCGGCCTCACGCCGCATGAGGTCTTCGACGTGCTCCGCGACGGCTTCACCTACGGCGACTGGGTCGTCGGCACGCGCACCATCCGCGCCGTCGACCAGGACTGGCCCGCGGTGGGGAGCCGGCTGCACTACACCGTCGGCTACGGCCCCATGCGGCACGACGACGAGACGGCGTCGCTGCGCTACGAGCCCGACCGCGAGCTCGAGCTGGAGGCGCACGCCTGGCCGGCCGGGACGGCGCACATCCGCATCACCGCCGAGCGCATCGACGTCGGCACCCGCGTCGAGATCGACGAGAAGCCGCACCGTGGACCGGCCAAGCTGCTGCACAACCCGCTGCTCGACATGCTCATCAAGGCGCGGAACGTCGAGACGCTGCGCCGGCTCGAGGCGAAGGCGGCCGGCCGGCGCTGAGCGCGCGTGTCGCCGCGAGCGCGATGCGCCCCGTCGTCGAGCCGCGCAGCGCCGCGCGGGCGGCGTTCGCGCCGCACGCGCCGTGCACACCGCCACCGGGGTGCGCCGACGACGACGCCAGGTACAGCCCCGCCACCGGTGTCTCCGGTCGGCCGAGCCCCGGCGTCGGGCGCAGGAACAGCTGCTGCGAGACGGCGGCGGTCCCGCCGTTGACCGCCCCTCCGCGCAGGCTCTGGTCGGCGTCCTCCAGGTCGCCCGGGAACTGCACGTGCCGCGCCACGATGCGGTCGGTGAAGCCCGGCGCGTACGCCTCCACCTGCGCCTCCACCCGGGCGACGAACCTGTCCCGCTCGGCGGCGTCCCACCGGCCGGTGAGGCCGTCGTCGCCGGCGTCGCCGCGTACGCGCGCGGGCACGTGCGTGTAGCCCCAGGCCGACTCGGTACCGGCGGGGGAGCGGGTCGGGTCAGCCGTCGTCATCTGGCCGACGATGAGGAACGGCGCCGACGGGACGACGCCGCGCTCGAGCTGCTGCGAGTACACCGTCAGGTCGTCCATCGACCCGCCGACGTGCACGGTGCCGGCGCGGCCGACGTCGGGGTTCGACCACGGCACCGGGGACGACAGCGCCCAGTCGACCTTCACCGTGGCGTCGTCCCACTGGAAGCGGCGCAGGTCGTCGAGCAGGCGCCCCGGCAGCAGAGACGGACCGACGAGGTCGAGGTACAGCGCGGGAGCGGGCACGTCGGCGAGCACGGCCCGCCGCACCCCGACCTCGCGACCGTCGGCGGTGCGCACCGCGACGGCCCGGCCGTCGCGCACCACCACCTTCGTCACCTCGGCACCGCACTCGAGGCGACCGCCGCGCAGCATCAGCCGCGTCACCAGCGCGTCGGTGAGCCGCTGCGCGCCGCCCTCCGGCACGGGGAAACCGACGGACTGGCCGAGCATCGCGAGCAGCCAGCCGAACACCGCGCTGCCGGGGGCGGACGGCGGCAGGTCGGTGTGCAGCGCGTTGCCCGCGAGCAGCGTCGCGGCGCCCTCGCCGCGGAACTCCTCGGCGGCGAACCGGCGCACCGGCAGCACGCCGAAGCGCGCGAACCGGGCGGCGTCGGTGCCGAGCGCGCGGGCCAGCCGCAGCGCCGACCGGACCGGCGGGAAGGGAGTGAACAGCGCGCCGAGCAGGGCGGGGGAGAGCCGTCGCCAGTCGGCGGCGAGGCGCTCCCAGGCCTCGCCGTCGCCGTCGCCGAACTGCTCGACCGACGCCGCGGTCACCGCCGGCTCTCGCGACAGCAGCGCGGCGCGCCCGTCGCGGAAGGGGTGCGCGAGCACGGCCGGCGCGTGCACCCAGCGCAGGCCGTGCCGCTCGAGCTCGAGGTCGCGCAGCGCCGGCGACGCGACGCCCAGCGGGTAGAAGGCGCTGAACAGGTCGGTGAGGTAGCCCGGCGCGGTCACCTCGGCGCTGCGCACCGCGCCGCCGGGCGTGCTCTGCGCCTCGAGCACGAGCACGTCCCAGCCGGCGTCGGCGAGCAGGTTCGCCGCGACCAGGCCGTTCGGGCCGGCTCCGACGACGACGGCGTCGACCGAGCTCACGAGGCGCGCCGCAGCAGGTCGTGCTCGACGAGCGCCGTCGGCAGGACGACGCCGAGCACCTCGGCGCGCGACACGTGCGCCTCCTCGCCGAACGCGCGCACCAGGGCCTCGAGCGAGGTGAGCCCGGCGCGCAGCACGCCGCGGGTGCCGAGGCGCTGCGCGGCGCGGTCCGGGTCGCCGCCGTCGGGCGGCAGGTGCGGCGTGAGGTCGGCGGCGGCCGGGTCGTGGTGCGGCGCCTCGCGCAGGCAGGCCTCGAGCAGCCACCGCGCGCCCCGAGCGCCGGCCGGCACGTCGGACAGCAGCGCGGCGACCTGCGCCGGGCGCAGCGCCTCGTCCGGCCGCGGGTCGACCTCGGCCAGCACCTGCGCCGTGGCGCAGACGAAGCCGTCGAGCAGGTCGGTGCCCTCGACGTCCTCCTCGAGCAGCTCGGCGAGCAGGTCGACGGCGACGTCGGCCGGCAGGCCGTCGACCAGCTCGGCCGTCACGGCGGCCGTCGCGGCCGGAGCCGGCACCTGCAGCCAGCCGCCCGGTCCGACTCCTGCACGCGACCGGACGTACCGCGCCAGCGCGAGGCACGCGGTCAGCCCCTCGACGACGTCGGCCTCGTCGGTGAGGCCCTCGCTCTCGACCAGCCGGCGGACCGTCTTCAGCGGTCCGTCGACGCGGTCGAGGCCGCGGCTGCCGCTCTCGATCGCGGCGCCGGCGAGCACCACGGCGGTGGCGGTGAGCCAGGCCGTGCCCGGACCGCCCTCGGCCGTGAGCCGCGGTGCGAGCTGCTCGGCGAGCACGCCGTCGGCGTCGCCGGGACCGGCCACCGCCGCGGCCAGCCGCACCCAGAGCCGGGCCAGCCGTGCCAGCCCGGCGTCGTCGAGCATGCCGAGGCTGCGCAGCAGCTCGCCGTCGGGCAGCCCGGCGCCGAGCACCTGCCGCGCCAGCCGGGCGACGACGCTGACCGCGGCCCGCACCGTCTCCTCGCGGTCGGAGCCGCCGAGCAGGAACGTGAGGGCGGCCTCGGCGCGTCGGCCGGGCTCGGTGCCGGCGAGCAGGACAGGCAGGTCGGCGACCAGGCGCAGTGCCTCGGTCTCGAACGGACCGGTCTGCTCGAGCACGGCCTCGCGGTGGGCCGGCTCGCTGAGCTGCACGGCGGCCACCAGCGCGGCGCACAGCCGTTCGCCGAGCTCGACGGAGTAGTCGTCCGGCGCGAGGTCGACGGCACGCACGAGCCGGGTGGTGATCTGCTCGGCGTCGAGGTCGCCGCGGTAGTGGGCGAGGACGGCGTCGGCCAGCGTCTGCGCGGGGGAGCGGTCGACGGCGCGGTCGTGCGCGTCGTCGTGCAGCAGGCCCTCGAGGTCGTCGGCCAGCCAGGGGGTCAGCCGGCCGCGCAGCGCCTCGACGAGGTCGGCCACCGGCAGCTGCAGCTCGGCGGCCAGCT
>Ga0247704_1000486_pt1 | contig 11204 bp, 12 predicted proteins | sample 41W_NmetaG_FD_189042 | JGI IMG/M metagenome (GOLD analysis project Ga0247704, IMG submission 189042) | Soil microbial communities from hillslope of Landscape Evolution Observatory, University of Arizona, Oracle, AZ, United States - 4-1-W_N | ecosystem: Engineered > Artificial ecosystem >...
CCTCGGGGGCCTCATCCCCACCACGACCACCACCACGGTGGCCCCGCCGGCGCCGGCGCCGCCGGGGCCACCGTGGTGGTGGTCGTGGTGGGGATGAGGCCCCCGAGGATGGCGTCGAGGAGGTTGGGGACGGTGGTGGTGGTCTCCTGCTGGAGCGCGACGGTAGGGGGCGCCTGCGCCCCCGCATGCCCCATGCCCCCCGCGATCAGCGCCAGCGCCATCGGCACGAGGGCGCGCGCTGAAGCAGCCCGACTGCTCACGACGAGACCTGAGTTCGCCGCCCGCCCCCCGATTCCCTGCTCGCGAGGACCAGGTTACCGGGGGCGGGAGGCGGGAGCGGATCAGATGGCCTGGTACGCCGCCTCGTAGCAGGGGATGCACAGCTCCCGCCCGCCCAGGCGGCGGACCCGGGTCTCCATGGCCGACTCGCCGCACTGCTCGCACGTCACCGAGGCGTGGAGGCGGGCCCGGTGCGGCACCGGCTCGTCGACCTCGGTGACGGTGAACAGCTCGTCGGGGTCGGCGGCCAGCAGCTGGCGCTCCCACTCCCGGCGCAGCTCGGCCATGCGAGCCTGCTCCCCGGCGGTGAGCTCGGCGGTGCGCAAGCAGGCGCCCGTGCTGGTGGCCAACCTGGTGGCGGTGATGGCCGGAGGCGAGCCGGCGGCCGCCTACGACGGGTACAGCTCGTGCCCCTTCGCCACTGCCCGGGACCGGGTCCTCATGGCCGAGTTCGACTACACGCTGCGCCCCCACCCCACGGTGCCGTTCGTCGACACCACCAAGGAGCGCTACGACATGTGGCTCCTAAAGCGCTACGGGCTGCCGTTCGTCTACTGGAACCTGATGCTGCGCGGCCTGGCCTGAGGACCGGGCACCGAGCGGCGGTTCCTACCGGCGCCAGTCGCCGCCCCGGAGCCGGGCGATCCTCTCCTCCATGGGGGGGTGGGTGGTGAACAGGTTGGCGAACTGCACCTTGCGGCCGGTGAGCGGGTTGACGATGTACTTGCCGGCCTGCACGGGGTCGACGGCCATGGGGACGGCGCGGGCCCCCTGCTCCAGCTTGGCCAGGGCCCGGGCCAGCGGCTCGCCCGTGCCCAAGAGGCGGGCGCCGGTGCGGTCGGCCTCGAACTCGCGGCTGCGGCTGAGAGCCATCTGGAGGACCATGGCCGCGAGCGGAGCGAGCAGGCTGAAGGCGAGCAGGGCGATGGGGTTGGGGCGGTTGTCGTTGTTGCCGCCCCCACCGAACATGGCGCCCCACATGGCCATGCGGGCGATGAAGGTGATGCCCATGGCCACGGCGGCGGCCACCGAGCCGATGAGGATGTCGCGGTTGCCGATGTGGCTGATCTCGTGGGCCAGCACGCCCTTGAGCTCGTCCCAGTCGAGGATGTTGAGGATTCCCTGGGTGACGGCCACCGCCGCGTTCTCGGGGTTGCGGCCGGTGGCGAAGGCGTTGGGCTGCATGTCGGGGGTGATGTAGAGGGCGGGCATGGGCATGCCGGCCGCCTGGGTCAGCTCGCGCATGATCCGGTAGTACTCGGGCATCTCGTGCTCGGCCACGGGGACGGCCCGGGCCGTGCGGATGGCGATCTTGTCGGAGAACCAGTACGAGCCGCCGACGAAGGCGAGGCCGATCATCAGGCCGATGAACGCCCCGCCCCGGCCGAAGAAGCTGCCCACCAGCACGAGCATGCCGCCCAGGGCAGCGAGCAGGGTGTAGGTCTTGATCGTGTTCTTGCTCATGGTTCGCTCCTGAGCGCGCCACCACGGCGCATCTCGATCGTTGTAACGCTCGGACCCTCCCGAACGTTCCTACCCGCTCTGGAACCCCGGACTTCGTGGCGCGAGCGCCCGAAGAGAACATTGTGCAGAAATACCCACATATGGTGCATTACTGCACACTCCCGGCGTCGGCGACGGGAGGAGACCAGAATGACCCGATGCCGCAGCTCGGGCCGGAGCCGTTCGTGGGGCGGGGGGCCGAGCTCACCCGGCTCACCCAGGCCTTCGCTCGCGCCCGGGCGGGCCAGGGGTCGCTCACGGTCGTCCTGGGCGAGGCAGGGAGCGGTAAGACCCGGCTCATCGACCAGTTCGCGTCCACCGTCTCCCCCGACGGCTTCGCCTGGGGCCGCGCCATCGAGAACGCCACCGTGGCGTACCGGCCGTGGCGGCAGGCGTTCCGCCGCCTCGGCCTTGCCTTCCCTCTCGCTGAGGGCGGCACCGCCCTCGGCCCCGACGAGCGCGCCGGGCAGTTGCTGCAGACCGCCGAAGAGGCAGTTGCCATGCTCGCCGCTCTTCCCCACGACCCCGCCGTGCTGGCCCTTGACGACCTCCACTGGGCGGACGACGCCTCCCTCCACCTGCTCCGCCTGCTCGCCTCCGAGGTCGCCGCCCTCCCGGTGATGGTGCTGGCCACCTCGCGTGATCCCGAACCGGGAACGCCGCTGGAGGCCAGCCTCGGCCAGATGCTCGGCCGTTCCGCGGTGGCGGTCCTGCGCCTTCCGCCACTGAGCAACAGCGACGTCGCGGACTACGTGGCGACCAGCCCCACCCTGGGGGCCCGAGCGGCCGACTGGGTCCATCGCCAGAGCGGCGGGAACGCGCTCTACGTGCGCGAACTGACCAGGCTGCTCGCCGACGAGGCCGTCCCAACCGACATCTCGACCTGGATGCCGCTCGAGCTGCGCATCCTCCTCGCCCGCCGGTTGGCCCGCCTCGACGAAGCCGTGCTCGCCGTCATGAGCTCGGCCAGCGTCCTCGGCGACGAGTTCGACGTCGGCACTCTCGAAGCGCTCCACGGCCAGCCCGTCGCCGGCGCGCTGGACACCGCCGTGCAGCGCGGCGTAATCATCCTCGATCCCGACATCGTCGGGTTGGCACGATTCAGCCATGGGCTGGTGCGCAGCGCCCTGTACGCCGGCATCCCGTCGGCAGCGCGAGTAGACCTCCACCGGCGGGCCGCCCGGCTGCTCGAAGAGAGCGGCGCGGCGGGCAGTGAGGAGAAGCTGGCCGAACTGGCGGTGCACGCCCTTCGCGGCGCGGCCACTCCCGAGGAGCGGTCGGAGGCGGTTGCCCACCTCCGCCGGGCCGCCCACGTCGCCACCCGCCGCCTGGCCTACGACGAGGCGGCCCGCTTGCTGCGGTCGGCGTCGGCCACGGCCAGGCTCGGTCCCGCCCGCCCGGCGGAGCGAGCCGAGATCGAGCTCGACCTGGCCACCGCCGAGTTCAACGCCGGGTTCGTCCGCCGGGCCGCCGACTCCGCCGGGCGCGCCATCGGCCTCGCCGAAGAGGCGGGCGCCCCGCACCTGGCGGCCGCCGCCGCCCTGGTCGTGTCGGGGGTGGGCATCTTCGACACCAGCCTCGGCCCCCTGCTCTCGCTCAAGGAGCGCGCCCTCGGGCTTCTCCCACCGGGCCCCGCCCCGCTCGCGGTCCGGCTGAAGGCCCACATCGCCCACCTTCGGGCCCAGATCGTCTCCGTGGAGGCGGCGGACGCCGACAGCCGGGCCGTCCTCGACGAGGCCGAGTCGCTCACGGACCCCGACGCCCTCATCGAGGCCGTCCGGGCCCGCCACTACGTCAGCTCGGGCCCGGCGGGCGTCACCGAACGGCGCCGCCTCGGCGCCCGCCTGATCGCCCTCGGGCGGGATCACGGCCGCCCCGTGGCCGTCATGTGGGGCCACCTCTGGCGCATCGACGCCGCCTTCCAGCTGGGCGAGCTCCAGGACGCCCACCGAGAGGAAGCCGAGCTGGCTCGAGTGGTGGAGGCGCTTCACCGTCCCCTGGCGGACTGGCACCTCCTGGTCGTGCGGGCCGGCCTGGCCCTGAGCGGGGGGCGGCTGGACGACACCTACCGGCTCGCCCACGAAGCCCGACGGCTGGCCTATCGGCTCGAGGATCACTCCGCCGTCGGTGTGACCCACGCCATCGCCGGGGAGGTGGAGCGCCTCCGGGGAACGGGCGACGAGCACCCGGAGAGGATGGCGTTCCTCGATCACGTCAACGACCCGATCGCCGTGTGCGACGTCGCCCGGGTGTCGTTCGCCGTGGGGGAGACCGAGACCGCCCGCCGCCTCCACGAGCGGGCCAAGCCGCTCATCCCGCTCATGAGCGTCGATGGGCGTTGGCTGCCCGCCCTGTGCCTGTTCGCCTCGACGGCCTGCGATCTGGGCGACCCCGAGGGCGCCGACGCCGCCTACCAGGCCCTCCTCCCCTACGCCGCCCACCACGTGGCGGGCGGCGCCGGTTCGGTCGGCAGCCAGGGCTCGATCTCGGGTCGTCTCGGCCGTCTCGCCGCCCTCCTGGGCCGGCCCGACGAGGCGCATGGGCACTTCGCGGCGGCGACGGCGGCCAACCGGAGGGCGGGCGTCCCCCCGTACCTGGCGGAGGCGCTGCTGCACTGGGCGCAGCTGGCGGCTCAGACCGACCCGGCGTCCGTGCGGCCGCTCGCCGAGGAGGCGCACAGCATCGCCTCGCGCCTCGGCATGGCCGTGGCGGCCCGCACGAGCCGCTCGATCCTCGATGGCCTCGCCGGCGACGCCGCCGACGACCCCCTGACCAGACGGGAACGTGAAGTCGCCACCCTCGTCGCCCGGGGCCGTTCGAACCGGGAGATAGCGGAGCACTTCGTCCTCTCCGAGCGGACGGTCGAGACGCACGTGAGCCGCATCCTCACCAAGCTCGGTCTCACGTCCCGCACCCAGCTGGCGGCCTGGGTCCTCTCCCGGAGGTGACCGTCATCACCGGATACGTACCGGAGTGACGTGGTGCCACGGATGTGGCGCCGCTCCAGACAGCGCATTGTCCTCCTCGTCAACGAACACCCTTCCGAGGAGGAGCCATGCACGCCAGAGTCCAGATGACCCGCAACCTGCCCGAGCAGGTGAGGGCGCCCGAAGCCAGCGGGTACCTCATCAAGGTCCTCGAAGGCCACCCCGGCTTCCGGGGCGTGCACCTGATGCTCCAGATCGGGAGCCGGCAGGGCTTCAGCATGACGCTGTGGGGCTCCCGCGAGGACGCCATCGCCGCCCCGGACCGCACCGAGAAGGCGATGGGGCCGCGGCCGTTCACGCTCGACTTCGACGAGGTGTACGAGGTGCTGGCCACGGCCCCTGGCCTGGCGGCGGTCGGCGACGCCACCGTCGCCCAGGTGACGTGGTTCGACGGGCCTCGCTCCGCCGCCCAGCTCGACGCCATGCGGCGCGCCGGCGACGAGCGCATCCAGCCCGCGGTCGAGCGCGTTCCGGGGCACGCCGGGACCTACGTGCTGTGCCACCCCGAGGACTCGGCGATGGTCGTCATCACCCTGGCCACCTCCACCGGCGCGCTGAACGAGATCGCCGATGCGGTGTTCGGCACGTCGCTGCTTCCGGGCGAGGACCCGGCCCTGCTCACCGGGCCCGACCGCATCGAGGTCTACACGCACGAGGCCCACTCGCTCGCCCAGGCCTCCCTCGCATGAGACGCCGCCTGGCGCAGGCCCTCCGCGTGATGGCGGAGGGCCTGCAGCGGTCCTCCTGCTTCGCGCCGGCGGCATGGCTCACGTTGGGCCGCTGCCGGCGGCACGCCTCGTAGCCCGGCGAAGACCTCGTCGTTCGCTCCGGTCAGGTGGCGTCGGCTGGGCGGCGGAGGTAGACGAACCAGTAGGCGGCGGCGACCAGGATCCCCCCTCCGATGACGTTGCCGAGCGTCACCGCCCCCAGGTTGCCCAGGGCGGGGGCCACGTCTACGTGGTGCAGGTCGGGGGCGGCCCGACCGGCGGCGTCGAGCACCTCGGGGCTGGCGCCCACCAGGATGCCCATCGTCAGGTAGTACATGTTGCCCACCGCGTGATCGACGTTGAGGGCCACCATGGCGATGATCGGGGGGAGCACGGCCACGACCCGGTCCGTCGTGCTGTGGGCGCTGTAGCTGAGCCACACGGCCAGGCACACCAGGCCGTTGCCCAGCATCCCCGCCACGATCGCCTCCGGCACCGACCGGGCCAGCTTGAGGTCGGCGATAGACAGTGCGGTGGCGCCCACCGCGTGGCCGTCGAGGGACGCCTGGCCGCTGGCGAACACCAGCGCCGCCGTGGCCACCGCCCCCACGAGGTTGCCGGCCCACACCAGCGCCCAGTTGCGCAGCAGGCGGGGCAGGGTGACCAGCCGCGACGCCCACGCCATGACGATCAGGCTGTTGGAGGTGAACAGCTGGGCGCCGCCGATCAGGGCCAGCACGAACCCCGTCGAGAAGGCGATGCCGCCCAGGAAGCGGTTCCAGCCGTACGTCTCCGCTCCCCCCGTCATCGTCGCGGTGGCGAAGGCGGCGCCCAGCCCCACGAACGCCCCCGCCAGCACGGCCAGGGCCAGGGTGGTGACCGCGTCCTGGCCGGCCTTCGCCGGCCCACCGTCGCGCACCATGCGGGCGATCTCCTCGGGCCGGTAGGCGTCGATCCGAAAGGCGCTCTCCCGCGGCTCGCCAGCCTCCGTCACGCCATCGAGCCTGCCACGCACGCCCGGGCGGCACGGCGCCCTACGGGTAGTAGCCCGAGTGCAGGTAGATGCAGGGGACGCCTTCCTCGCGGAACATGTCGTAGTTGCGGCGGTCGTCCTCGAAGGCCAGGCGCAGGTCGAAGCCCCGCTCCCTCAGCTCGCCGACCGTGCTCCGCTTGAACTCGAGGGCGGCGGCGTAGTTGCCGTAGGGGCGCATGACGAGCAGGTCCCAACGAGGGTCGTGGCGGTCGAGCCACTCGAGCGTGACGCGGCGGACCCGCAGGGGTCGCCCGGTGAGCAGCACGACCGTCAGGCCGGCGTCGAGCAGCTCGGAGAGGACGGCCACCTCCTCGATCAGCGCGTCCTCGCCGCAGGCGTCGAAGAACCCCTCCCAGTCCTTGCGCCCCGGGCCCTGCAGGTAGTGCTGGCGGTTGGTGGCGTCGGAGAGCACACCGTCCATGTCGAACACGACGGCCGGGCCAGGAGGGCGGGGGTCGGCACGCCAGCGCCAGTGCTTGGGCCAGTCCAGAGCGGGCCCTAGTCCTGGTCTTCCTGGGACACGGTGGCCCGGCGGCGGATCTCGTCCACCACCGACGCGTCGGCCAGGGTGGTGGTGTCGCCCAGGTGGCGCCCCTCGGCGACGTCCCGCAGCAGCCGCCGCATGATCTTGCCGCTGCGGGTCTTGGGCAGGTCGTCGGTGAAGATCACCGTCTTGGGCCGGGCGATGGGCCCGATCTTCCTGGCCACGTGGCGGCGCAGATCCTCCCCGTGCTCGGGTGAGCCCAACTCGGTGCCCTTGAGCGTCACGAAGGCGATGATGGCCTGGCCGGTGGTCTCGTCGGTGCGCCCGACGACCGCCGCCTCCGCCACCGTCGGGTGGTCCACCAGGGCGGACTCCACCTCGGTGGTGGACACCCGGTGGCCCGACACGTTCATCACGTCGTCGACGCGGCCCAGGAACCAGAAGTAGCCGTCGTCGTCGAGCTTGGCGCCGTCGCCCGCGAAGTACCGGCCCTCGAAGCGGGACCAGTAGGTCTGGCGGTACCGGTCGGGGTCGCGGTAGATGCCCCGCAGCATCCCCGGCCACGGCTGCGTCAGGGTGACGTACCCGCCGCCCACCGAGATGGGCCGCCCGTGGTCGTCGACGATCTCCGCCCCCACGCCCGGCAACGGGAAGGTGGCCGACCCGGGCTTGAGGGTGGTGGCTCCCGGGAGAGGCGAGATCATGATCCCGCCCGTCTCGGTCTGCCACCAGGTGTCGACCACCGGGCAGCGCCCGCCGCCGATGTGGTTCCAGTACCAGACCCACGCCTCGGGGTTGATCGGCTCCCCCACGCTCCCCAGCAGCAGGAGCGAGGAGAGGTCGTGGGCCTCGGGGTGCTCGGTGCCCCACTTCATGAACGTCCGGATGGCGGTGGGCGCGGTGTACAGCTTGGTGACCCGGTAGCGCTCCACGATCGACCACCACCGGTCCCGCCCGGGCGTGTCGGGGCTGCCCTCGTAGAGCACCGAGGTGGCCCCGTTGGCCAGGGGGCCGTACACGATGTAGCTGTGGCCGGTGACCCAGCCGATGTCGGCCGCGCACCAGTACACGTCGGTCTCGGGGTGGAGGTCGAACACGTAGCGGTGGGTGAAGGCCACGTGGGTCAGGTAGCCGCCCGTCGTGTGCATGATCCCCTTGGGCTTGGCCGTGGTACCCGACGTGTAGAGGAGGTACAGGAGGTCCTCGGATCCCATGGGCTCGGCCGGGCAGTCGGGCGCCACTCCGTCCATGAGGTCGTGGTACCAGTGGTCACGGCCGTCCACCATGGCGACGTCGGCCTCGGTGCGACGGACGACGACCACGTGGCAGATCGTCGGCGTGCCGGCGAGGGCCTCGTCGGCGTTGGCCTTGAGGGGCACGGCGGCCGCCCGCCGCCAGCCGCCGTCGGCCGTCACCAGCACGGTGGCCTCGGCGTCGTTGATGCGGTCGCGCAGGGACTCGGCCGAGAAGCCGCCGAAGACCACCGAGTGGGGCGCGCCGATGCGGGCGCAGGCCAGCATGGCCACCGGCAGCTCGGGGATCATGGGCATGTAGATGGCTACCCGGTCGCCCTTGGACACGCCCAGGCCCTTGAGCACGTTGGCGAAACGGGCCACCTCGTCCCGGAGCTCGGCGTAGGTGATGGTGCGGGTGTCGCCCGGCTCGCCTTCCCAGAAGTAGGCGACCCGGTCGCCGTGGCCGGCCTCCACGTGGCGGTCGAGGCAGTTGTGGGCCACGTTCAGCGTGCCGCCCACGAACCACTTGGCGAACGGCGGGTCCCACTCGAGGATGGTGTGCCAGTCGGTCGACCAGTCGATCAGCTCCGCCGCCTGGCGGGCCCAGAACCCCTCGTAGTCCCGGTTGGCCTCGTCGTACATCCACTGGTCGACGACCAGGGCCTGCTTCTTGAAGTCCTCCGGGGGTGGGAACGAGCGGTTCTCGAGGTAGTAGGCCTCGATGGTTGCCTGCTCCGCCATGGCGTCCTCCAGTGTGGTCCAGGGCCGGCGGCGAGCCTAGGCGGCTGCTGTCTTTCACGTTCGGCACTCCGTGCCGAGGCAGCCGACCTACCCCCGACCAGCTCCTTGCATGTTGGCAACGCCGCCAACGGGGCGGTCAGCCGCCAGAAGCGGGCTGAGACACCAGCCTCCTAGAACGGGCTCAGGCCCCGGCGTTCAGCACGACGCTGCGCACCGCCTTGTCGTGCCACGCCTGGCTCCGCTTGTCCCACAGCGGCGAGAGGGCGTTGATGGCGCCGGGGAGGACGTAGAGGGAGAACAGGCCCAGGTAGATGAGCCGGCGGATGGCGGCTCGGGCCGGGCCGATGGGCCCGCCCACCTGGGCGTCCCGCACCTGGATCTTCATGGCCATCTTGCCCACCGTCGCGCCCCGGGCGCTGCCGTCCATGAGGGCGGCGTAGGCCATGGCCGCCAGGAACTGGAGGATGAGCAGCTCCGGCTCGGTCTCGTAGTTGACGATGTTGTCCGTCTCGATGATGCGGATGAGGCCCAGCTGGAAGCCGATGAGGGCGATGGGGGCGCCCAGCACCAGGCCGTCGAGGATGACGGCCACCGCCCGTCTCCACCACGCCGCGTGCGACTCGACCGCACCGGGAGGCGTGTCGCCCGGCGGTCCGTACCGCCACCGCTCGTCACCTTCCTCGGCCGGGGGCGGCGGGGGCATGGCGTCGGACATCCCGCCGACCCTATTCGCCGGTGGCGGCGCCGCGTGGACAACAGGGGCGCTCCCTGTTCCGATCTTCGCACTGGCACAGTGGTGCCATTGGCGACAAAGGCGGCCTCCGCATGTCGAACGAGAGCATCCGCATGGCCGGCATCGTGCTCGTGGTGTTCCCCACGGTGGTCGGGGGCGGCGTGAGCATCCTCTCCCTGTGGCTCCGCCGCAGCCCCTACTACGACCACCCGCTGCGACCCCGCATGTGGGCGGCTGGCACGCCCACGCCGGAGTCATCCTCCTCCTGTCGTTGGTGGCGCTCGTCCTCGTCGATCACGCCGACCTGGGCGACGGGTGGAAGCAGTTGGTCCGGTCGGGCATCCCGATCGCCGCCATACTCGTGCCCGCCGCCTTCTTCCTGTCGGTTGTCCGGCCGCGAGCGGAGCGGCCGGGCCGCATCATCGTGCTGGCCCCCGTCGGCGCGGTGGTGCTGTCCGTGGGAATGCTGACCCTCGGGATCGGCCTCCTGCGCGCGGTCTGATCCACGCCATCCCCGCGCTCTGGCGAGTCATCGACCGGTCGTCCACTCGAGGACGCGGAAGGCGCCCAGGCCGGTGGGGTCGGTGAGGGCGGCAGCCTCGGACGCGGTGCTGCGGGCCTTGAGGGCCTCGAGGTCGCCGATGTGGGCCCGTTCCTCCCACCGGCGGCGGGCGTCGGCGGCCAACTGGTCGAGCCCGGAGGCCCGCAGGAACTCGGCCTGGCTGCGGCTGGAGGCGAGGGGAGCGACGGCGGCCAGCTGGTCGACGGCCACCTCGCAGGTCACGTCCTGCTCGCCCAGGTGGCGCAGGGGGTCGCCGCCCCGGCCGTGGCCCCGGTAGGTGCGGACCCAGTCGGTCCACGGGCGGCGAGCCATCGCCGGGGTGGTGTCGGCGTAGTCGATCACCACCACCCTGCCCCGCAGCAGGCTGGCCAGGGCGCCCCGCAGCCAAGCCGCCGCCGCGTGCTGTAGGGGGATGCGGGCCCCGGCGGGAACCTCGGCCGCCCCCACCAGCCGCTCCGCCTCGGCCGCCACCGCGCCGGGCGCCTCCACCAGGCACTCCTCCAGCTCGGCCGTGACCCGCACCTCCGACCAACCCCCACCCGACCCCCGCTGCAGCAGCCGGAAGGCCAGGTTGTCGAGCAGCTCGTTGGCCACCACCACCCCGTCGAAGGGTCCCACCGGCAACTCGGCCAGGGTGGTCACCAGCGGGCCGATGCCCGCCACCGGCTGGGGCCCGAGGTCGGAGTCGGCCACCACCATGGGCCCGAGCACCATGCCCGCCGGCTCCAGGGGCAGGCGGGCCGCCTGCCGCTCGCGCCACCGGGCCGACCGCTCCACCAGCACGTAGCGCAGGGCCGGCGCGCACGCCGGCCGGGCCGCCAGAACCGCCGCCGCCAGCGCCCCCGACCCGGCCCCCGCCTCGACGACGACGAAGGGGTCGGGCCGGCCCAGACCGTCCCACCAGCTGTCCAGCGCCCGGGCCAGCACCGCTCCGAAGAGG
>Ga0247704_1000487_pt1 | contig 11199 bp, 9 predicted proteins | sample 41W_NmetaG_FD_189042 | JGI IMG/M metagenome (GOLD analysis project Ga0247704, IMG submission 189042) | Soil microbial communities from hillslope of Landscape Evolution Observatory, University of Arizona, Oracle, AZ, United States - 4-1-W_N | ecosystem: Engineered > Artificial ecosystem > Mesocosm...
CTGTAGGGCCGGGCCGACGGTGAGACCGGGGCGGTCCGCCACCGCCTTGACGGCCACGAGCACGCCGGGCATGAACGAGCTGCGGTCGTAGGAGTCGTGGCGGATGCTGAGGCTCTGGCCCGTCGTTCCCAGCAGCACCTCCTGGTGGGCGACCAGGCCGCGGAGGCGCACCGAGTGCACCCGGATGCCCGCCGCGTCGCCGCCCCGGGCCCCGGCGACCACCTCGTCGGTGGTGGGGTCGGGGGCCCAGTCGCCCGACGCCGCCGCCATGCGCTGGACGGTGAGCATGGCCGTCCCCGACGGCGCGTCGACCTTGGAGTCGTGGTGCAGCTCGATGACCTCGGCCGTCTCGAACCACGGGGCCGCCATCTCGGCGAAGCGCATCATGAGGACGGCGCCGATGGCGAAGTTGGGTGCCACCACGCAGTTCACGCCGTCGGTGAAGTTGGCCCGCAGCTCGGCCAGGTCGCCGTCGCCCAGCCCGGTGGTGCCCACCACGGAGTGGACCCGGTTGGCGGCGCACCATCGCAGGTTGGCGCGGGCGGCGGCCGCCTGGGTGAAGTCGACGGCCACGTCGGCGCCGGCGGACGTCAGCGCGTCGCAGTCGCCGGAGATCTGGATCCCGGCCCCTCCGTCGCCGATCACCTGGCGGAGGTCGATCCCCCGGTGGTGGGGGTCGACGGCGGCGACCAGCTCGAGCTCGGGGTCGTCGGCCACGGCTCGGCACACGGTGGAACCCATTCGCCCCCCTGCGCCGAACACTCCGACCCGGATGATGGGGGTCAGGCTACCTGGGCGACGTCAAGCTCGCCCGAGTCCACCGGGCCCACGGCGGCCAGCACCCGCTCGTTCCCGAGGACGGTGGCGGCGACCCGCTCGACGTCCTCCATGGTCACCGCCGCGATGCGCTCGGCCACCTGGTCGACGGTGAGCACCGTCCCGTGGACGAGCTGGCTGCGGCCGATCCGGCTCATGCGGGCGGCCGAGTCCTCCAACGACAGCGCCATCTCCCCGACCAGGTGGCCCTTGGCCACCTCCAGCTCCCGCGGGGTGATCCCGTGGCCGGCCATGGCGTCCAGCTCGTCGCGGACCAGGCCGACCACCTCGGCCACCCGGGACGGCATCGTGCCGGCGTAGACGGCCAGCGCCCCCGAGTCGGCGAAGGCGGCCCGGTAGGAGTACACGGAGTAGGCCAGGCCCCGCTCCTCCCGGATCTTCTGGAACAGCCGCGACGACAGGCCGCCGCCCAGGACGTGGTTCACGACGGCCAGGGCGTAGCGGTCCTCGTCGTGGCGGTCGAGGCTGCGCACGCCGAGCACGAGGTGGACCTGCTCGGTGGGACGGGCGTCGACGGCCAGGGCCCGGGGCGGGTCCACCGGCACGGCCCGGTCGGGGGCGGCCCCGCCCCGGGCGCCGGCGAAGCGGCGGGCCACGCCGTCGACCACGGCGGCGTGGTCGAGCTGGCCGGCGGCGGCGAAGACGACGTTGCCCGGCCGGTAGTGGTGGGCGTGGAAGGCGGCGATGTCCTCGCGGCTCATGGCCTCGATGGTCTCCTCGTCGCCCAGCACCTCGCGGCCCACCGGGTGGTCGGGGAACAGCGCCTCGGTGAACACCTCGTGGACGAGGTCGGCGGGCTCGTCGGCCCGCATCAGGATCTCCTCCAGGATCACCTGGCGCTCCGCCTCCACCTCCTCGGGGCGGAACGCCGGGCTCCAGAGGATGTCGGAGAGGATGTCGAGCCCGAGGCCGAGGCTGTCGTCGAGGACGCGCAGGTAGAACGCCGTGTACTCCTTGGTGGTGAAGGCGTTCATGTCTCCGCCCACCGCGTCGACCTCCTCGGCGATCCGGCGGGCCGTCCGGGCGGCGGTGCCCTTGAACAGCAGGTGCTCGAGGAAGTGGGAGGCGCCGAACATCCCGGGCGCCTCGTCCCTGGACCCGGTGCCGACCCAGAACCCGGCGCTCACCGAGCGCACCCAGGGGATGCGCTCGGTGACGACCGTCATGCCGTTGTCCAGCTCGGTTGTCTCGATCAAGGCAGGGACCGGCGCCTAGCGGCGGTCCCTGCCTTGATCGAGACAACCGAGCTGGACAACGGCATGACGGTCGTCACCGAGCGCACCCAGGGGATGCGCTCGGTGACGACCGTCATGCCGTTGTCCAGCTCGGTTGTCTCGATCAAGGCAGGGACCGGCGCCTAGCGGCGGCCGCCGCCCCCGCCCCGCCGCGGGTTGCGGCGCGGGCCGCGGTCGTCCCGGTCGGACCGGCGGGCCCCCCCGAACCCTTCGCCGCCGCTGGTCCCCGACACGGGCGCGGGGCCGAGGTCGCCGAACTCCTTGGCCGCCTCCGACTCCCACTCCGCCTCGAAGCTCACCGTCTCCGCCCCCGCCGTCGGCGCAGGACCGGACCCTGCCCTCGGCGCCGACGAGGCGCCGACCGGCGAGACGCCCGAAGGGCCTGCCTCGTCGGAACGAGAGGGCCGTCGGGCCGCAGGCCCGCCCTCGCCGTTCGCGTCGGCGCCATCGGCGCCGACGGGCGACAGGGAGACCTTCCCCTGCTGGTCGATGTCGTCCACCCGGACGGTGATCTCGTCGCCCAGGTCGACCACGTCCTCCACCCGCTCCACCCGCCTGCCCTGGCCCAGCTTGGAGATGTGGACCAGGCCGTCGCGGCCCGGGAGGATGTTCACGAAGGCGCCGAACTTGGTGACGTTGACCACCCGGCCCGTGTACACGGCGCCGATCTGCGCCTTGGGCGGGTCGAGGATCAGCTCGATGCGCCGGCGGGCCTCCTCCACCGCCGCGCCGTCCTTGGCGCCGATGGTGACGGTGCCCACCATGCCGTCGTCGTCCACGTTGATGTCGGCGCCCGTCTCCTGCTGGAGGGCGTTGATGACCTTGCCCTTGGGACCGATGACCTCGCCGATCTTGTCGACCGGGATGGTGATGCTGACGATCTTGGGGGCGGTGGCGGCCACCTCGGAGCGGGGCTCGGCGAGGGCGCCGGCCATGACCTCGAGGATCGTCATGCGGGCGTCGCGAGCCTGCTGGAGGGCCTGGCCGAGCACGTCGGCGGGGATGCCGGCGATCTTGGTGTCCAGCTGGAGGGCGGTGACGAACTCGGCCGTGCCGGCGACCTTGAAGTCCATGTCGCCGAACGCGTCCTCGGCGCCCAGGATGTCGGTGAGGGTCGTGTACTTCCCCTCGGCGTAGACGAGGCCCATGGCGATGCCGGCCACCGGCGCCTTGATGGGGCAGCCGGCGTCCATCAGCGAGAGGGTCGAGCCGCACACCGACGCCATCGACGTGGAGCCGTTGGAGGACAGGACGTCGCTCACCACCCGGATGGCGTAGGGGAACTCCTCCAGCGGCGGGACCACGGGCAGCAGCGCCCGCTCGGCCAGCAGGCCGTGGCCGATCTCCCGGCGCTTGGGGCCCCGCATGAAGCCGGTCTCACCGGTGGAGAAGGGCGGGAAGTTGTAGTGGTGCATGTACCGCTTGCGCTCGTCGGTCCCGATGGTGTCCAGCAGCTGGTCCATCCGGGGCATGCCCAGGGTGGCGACGCTGAGCACCTGGGTCTCGCCCCGCTGGAACAGGCCCGAGCCGTGGGTGGTCGGCAGGACCTTCACCTCGGCGCTGAGGGGCCGGATGTCGGTCGGGCCGCGGCCGTCGATGCGGAAGCCCTGCTCCACGATCCGCTTGCGGATGAGCGCCTTGGTGAGGCTGCGGACGGCGGCCTTGATCTCCTTCTCGCGGCCGGCGAAGGCCTCGGCCAGGGCGGCGTTGACGGTCCCGGCCGCCGCCTCCAGCGCCGTGTTGCGCTCGGTCTTGCCCGGGATGGTGACGGCCTCGCCGATGGGGCCGGCGCCCGCCTCCTTCACCGCCTCCCAGACGTCGTCGCCGTAGTCCTTGGCCGACTCGAAGGCGAGCGTCTCCTTGGTGCCGGCCTTGTCGACCAGCTGGCGCTGGAGCTCGATCGACTCCTTGATCCAGGTCTTGGCCGCCTCCAGGCCGGAGGCGATGACCTCCTCGGTGACCTTGGGCGCACCCTCCTGGTAGTACCTCCAGGCGTTCTCGGTGCCGCCCGCCTCCACCATCATGATCGCCACGTCGCCGTCGTCCAGGGCCCGGCCGGCCACGACCAGCTCGAAGGTGGCGGCGTCGCCCTCCTGGTAGGTGGCGTGGGGGACCCAGCCGCCCTCGGTGTCGTAGGCGATGCGCACGGCGCCGATGGGACCGTCGAAGGGGATGTCGGACACCATCAGGGCGGCCGAGGCGGCGTTGATGGCGATGACGTCGTGGGGGTTGTGCTGGTCGGCGCTCAGCACGGTGGCCACGACGTGGACCTCGTTGCGGAACCCCTCGGGGAACGACGGGCGCAGCGGGCGGTCGATGAGCCGGCAGGTGAGGATGGCCTGGTCGGTGGCCCGGCCCTCACGGCGGAAGAACGAGCCGGGGATCTTCCCGGCCGCGTACATGCGCTCCTCGACGTCCACCGTGAGGGGGAAGAAGTCGATCCCCTCCCGCACGCTCTTGGCGGCGGTGGCGGCCACCAGGACCACCGTGTCGCCGATGCGGGTCACGACGGCGCCGCCCGCCTGGGCGGCGAGCTTGCCGGTCTCGAAGGAAAGGGTCTTGTCGGTCCCGGTGACGGGACCGGAGACGGAAATGGCCTCTGCCACTTGCGCTCCTCTCAGGAGGGGCGGCGGCCGGGCCAGTTCCCAGTGGTCACGTTCCCGCCGGAGCGGGCCCGTGGCCACTGGCAGCTGACGCCGTCACCGCCTTCGGTATGGAACGAGCGGCCCTCGGGGCCGCTCGCGGTGGTGCTCTGGGTTGTTACCGGCGAAGGCCGAGCCGGCCGATGATCGTCCGGTAGCGCTCGACGTCGTTGGACTTGACGTAGTCGAGCAGCCGGCGACGCTGGCCGATGATCTTCATGAGGCCTCGACGGGTGTGATGGTCGCCCTTGTGCATCTTGAGGTGTGCGGTGAGGTGGTCGATGCGCTGGCTCAGCAGCGCGATCTGCACCTCGGGCGAGCCCGTGTCGGTCTCGTGCAGCCGGTGGTCGGCGATGGTGGCCGCTTTGTCGGGCATGGAGCGATTCGAACCTCTGATTGCGTCTGGGGCGCGCTCCGGCGGTCGCCGCAGCGCTCCGAGCAGGTTAGCAGGGACCAGGGGGAAACCCCCGGTACGGTCATCGGCGTGCCCGAGGAGCTGCGCGTGAGCCCGTCCCTGCGCATCCCGACCGACGAGCTGGACTGGCGGTTCTCCCGGTCCGGTGGCCCTGGCGGCCAGCACGCCAACACGGCCGACACCCGGGTCGAGGTGCGCTTCGACGTCGCCCGGTCGCCGTCGCTCGGTCCGCGCCAGCGGGCCCGCCTGCTGGAACGCCTGGGGCCCGTGGTCCGCGTGGTGGCCTCCGACTCCCGCTCGCAGTCCCGCAACCGGGACCTCGCCCTCGAGCGCCTCCGTGCCCGCCTGGCCGACGCCCTCCGGGTGGAGGTGCCCCGCCGGCCCACCCGCCCCTCCAAGGGGGCCAAGGAGCGGCGGCTGGAGGCCAAGCGCCAGCAGTCGGAGCGCAAGCGCCTGCGCTCGGAGCACCCCACCGAGGACTGAATCCGATCCCGACCGGGCGGCGGCCCGTTCTGTGGACGCTCCGCACCGCACCGCGGTGCAATCCGTCCAGAGAACCAGCGCGGCCCGGCCGCACGGCCGCCGGTCGCGCGCCGGCGCTCAGGCGAGGACGGCTCGGGCGTTGGCGACGTCGGCGTCGATCTGGGAGACCAGAGCGTCGACCGAGTCGAACCGGGCGTCGTCGCGCAGGCGGGCCACGAAGCGCACGCCCGCCCGCTCGCCGTAGAGGTCGCCGTCGAAGTCGAGCAGGTAGGCCTCGAGCACGGACGCCTCGGCGTCGGGGTGGAAGGTGGCGCGCCGCCCGAGGGAGATGGCCGTGCGGTGCGCCGACCCGTCGGGCCGGCGGTACCAGCCGGCGTAGATGCCGTCGGCCGGCAGGAGGATCTCGGCGGGGACGACCACGTTGGCCGTCGGGTACCCCAGCCGGCGGCCCCGCCGGTCGCCCTGGACCACCGTGCCCCGCACCTCGTGGGTGCGGCCGAGGAGAGCGGAGGCGGAGACGACGTCGCCCGCCGCCAGCAGCCGGCGGATGCGGGTCGACGACACCGGCTCCCCCGCCGCCTCGTCGGCCAGGAGGCTGATGCCGAGCACGTCGAAGCCGAGCTCGGCGCCCATCTGCTGGAGCAGCGGCACGTTGCCCCGGCGCCGGTGCCCGAAGTGGAAGTCGTGGCCCACGACGACGGCCCGGGCGGCCAGGCAGTCCACCAGGACGGCGCGGACGAAGTCCTCGGCCGACTCCTTCGACCGCTCCTCGTCGAAGCGGATCACGTGGGCGTAGTCCATGCCCGTGGTCTCCAGCAGCTCCAGCTTCTGGTCGAGGTCGGTGAGCAGGCGGGGCGCCGACTCCGGGCGCACCACGGTGGCCGGGTGGCGGTCGAACGTCACGACGGCGGCGGCCGCGCCCAGGTCGTCGGCCATGCGGCGCACCCGGGCCAGCAGGGCCCGGTGCCCGAGGTGCACGCCGTCGTAGGCGCCGATGGTGACGACCGTGCCCCGCTCGGGCCGCGGGCAGGCGTCGAGGCCGGCGAGGACGTCCACCCGAGGAGGCTACCCAGGCCCCCGTCCGGCACCAGGAACCGGCACCATGGTGCCGGTTCCTGGTGCCAGACGTCTCACGTGAGGACGACGGACGGCTTGGCCCGCCCCTCGCCGTGCCCCTCGTAGACGGCGAGGAGCGTGCCGGCGGCGTCGAGCACGGCCCACGGCCCCTCGCCCGAGACGCCCAGATCGGCCGGGGCGAGCACCTTCCCGGTGGCCACGGCGGCGGCCACCTCGGGCGCCACCACCGCCGGCACCAGGTGGCGGACGGCGGCCGCCGGGGGCAGCACGGCGTCGGTCCCGACGGCGTCGAGGGGAACGGCCTCCTCCACGGTGAACGGGCCGATGGCCGTCCGGCGCAGCCGGCGGAGGTGGGCGCCGCCGCCCAGGGCCGTCCCCACGTCGGCGGCCAGGGTCCGCACGTACGTCCCGGACGAGCAGTCCACCTCGACGCGGAAGACGCCGGCTTCCTCGGCCGGGACCACGTCGAAGCGCCGGACGGTCACCCGCCGGGGCGCCCGCTCCACCTCCACCCCGGCCCTTGCCAGGTCGTGGAGGCGCCGCCCGCCCACCTGGAGGGCCGACACCATGGGCGGCACCTGGTCGATCTCGCCCACCAGCGTCGTGGCCGCCGCCCGCACCTCGTCGAGGAGGACGCCGGCCATGTCCCACCGGCCCGTCTCGACGCCGGCGTCGTCCAGGGTCGTGGTGGCCACGCCCAGCACCACCTCGCCCACGTACGACTTGGGCAGGTCGGTGACGAAGCGCAGCAGGCGGGTGGCCCGGCCCAGGCCGACGACCAGCACCCCGGTGGCGCCGGGGTCGAGCGTGCCGGCGTGGCCCACCCGCTTCTGGCCGAACACCCTGCGGCAGCGGGCGACGGCGTCGTGCGACGTCCACCCGGCCGGCTTGTCGACGACCACCAGGCCGTCGATCGGGGTCAACTCGACGGCGCCGGCGGGGGGTCCTGGGCCAGGACGCCCTTGATGGCGGCCAGCACCTCGGGGACGGACCCGGGGGCGGTGAACCCGGCCGCGTAGCGGTGGCCGCCGCCTCCGAAGCGGGCGGCCACCTTGGCGACGTCGTGCGCGGTGGCGGCCCGCAGCGACACCCGGATCCCCTCGGGGGCCTCCTTGAGCACGCACGCCACCTCGGCCTCGGCGGCCCGCCGGATGATGTCGATCAGGCCCTCGGTCTCCTCCAGCGTGCAGCCGTGGGCCTCCAGGTCGGCGGCCGTCACCCACGTCGACACCAGGTGCAGGTCGGGGTCGAGCCGGGCCCGGGCGATGCAGTCCCCGACCAGCTGGAGGTACTCGAAGCGGTGCTCCTCGAACAGCTGCCGGCTCATGGCGGCGATGGGCAGGTCGAACGACGCCAGCTCCTGGGCGAGGGCGAAGACCTCGGTGGTGGTGTTGGAGTGCTGGAAGCGCCCGGTGTCGGTGACCAGGCCGGTGTAGAGGCACACCGCCGCGTCGTGGTTGAGCGCCCAGCCCAGGCGGGCCGCCAGCCGGCGGACCACCACGGCGGTGGCGGCCGCGTCCGGATCGACCAGGTTGATGGTGCCGAAGCGGTCGTTGCTGGCGTGGTGGTCCACCACGACCAGCGAGCGGGAGGCCCGGGCGGCGGGGGCCAGCTGGCCCAGGCGCTCGATCGACGCGCAGTCGAACGTCATCATCAGGTCGGGCTCGGCCGGGAAGTCGGCCGGCTTGGTCGCCAGCGACAGCCCGGGCAGGAAGCGGTAGTGGGGCCCCACCTCGAACGGCTCGGACCACGACGCGATGGACGGCTTGCCGTTGGCCCGGCACAGCTCGTGGAGGGCGAGGAGCGAGCCGAGGGCGTCGCCGTCGGGCGTCACGTGGCAGGCGAGCGCGACCTCGGGCGCCGCGTCGATCGCCTCCGCCGCTCGGTCCAGCTCATCCGTCAGCATCGTCGCCTTCCGCCAGTCGCAGGTCGCGGAGGATGTCCTCAACCCGCTTCCCACTCTCTACCGCAGGGTCGACCGAGAAGGAAAGTTGAGGCGTCCGCTTGAGACGGACCTGCCGGCCGATGGCCGCCTGGATCCGCACCCGATGGTCCTCGAGAGCCTCTTCGGCAGGTGGGGGCAGCGAGCTGAGCAGGACGCGGGCGTGGCGCAGGTCGCCGTCGACGTCCACGGCAGTGACGGTGACCAGCCCGAGGCGCTCGTCGCCGTCCGACAGGCGCTCCAGCTCCTCGGCCACGACCTCGCGGACCACCTCGTTGACCCGCACCATGCGGGGGTAGCGGCGGCCCCGGGCCCCGTCAGGCACCGGCGTCGACCTCCGAGTACCCGACCGAGCTGTCCAGCACCTCGGCCTCGGGAAAGGACCACACGAAGCGCTCGACGTGGCGCAGGACGTCCTCCACGATGCCGGCGTCGGGGCCCACGGCGGCGAAGCCCAGCTCGGCCCGCTGCCACCGGTCCTGGTGGCCCACCTCGGCGGCCGCCACCGACCAGCGCCGCCGGGCCCCTTCGAGGATGGGCTTGACCACGGCCCGCTTCTCCTTGAGCGAATGGCTGAGCGGGATGCGCAGGTCGACCCGGAGGTGCGCTACGTGCGTGGGACCTCGCGCTCCTCGTAGGTCTCGATGACGTCGCCCGCCTTCAGGTCCTGGAAGTCCGACAGGCCGATGCCGCACTCGAAGCCGGTCTGGACCTCGCGGGCGTCGTCCTTGAACCGCTTGAGCGAGGTGATCGTCCCGTTCCAGATGACCACGCCCTCGCGGAGGAAGCGCACCTTGGAGCCCCGGGTGATGACGCCGTTGCGGACGTAGCACCCCGCCACCTTCCCGACCCGGGGGACGCTGAAGACCTCGCGCACCTCGGCCTCGCCGGTGACGACCTCCACGTACTCCGGCGCCAGCATGCCGACCATGGCCGCCTCGATGTCCTCGATCAGCTTGTAGATGATCTCGTACGTGCGGATGTCGACGTTCTCCGACTCCGCCATGGCCCGGGCGTTGCGGTCCGGGCGCACGTTGAAGCCGATGATCGTGGCGTTGGAGGCGGTGGCCAGCTGGACGTCGTTCTCGGTGATGCCACCCACGGCCCGGTGGACGAAGCTGAGCTTCACCTCGTCCCGCTCGCGCTTCTTGAGGCTCTCGGTGACAGCCTCCAGGGAGCCCTGCACGTCGGCCTTGAGGATCAGGTTGAGGGTGGCGGTCTCGCCCCGCTGGATCTGCTCGAAGATGTCCTCCAGGCGGGCGGTGGTGCCCGCCATGGACGGCGTCTTGCGCAGGTCGGCCGACCGGAAGCGCTGCTCGCGCTGCTCGGCGATGTCGCGGGCCACCTTGTCGGTGGCGGTCACGCGGAAGTCGTCGCCCGCGCTGGGCACGTCGGAGAACCCGAGCACCTGGACGGGCGTGGAGGGCGGCGCCTCCTTGATCTTGTCGCCCCGGTCGTCCAGCAGGGCGCGGACGCGGCCCCAGGCGGCGCCCGCCACGATGGCGTCGCCCACCCGCAGGGTGCCGTTCTCGACCATGACGGTGGCGACGGGGCCGCGGCCGGGATCGAGGTTGGCCTCCAGCACGGCGCCCCGCGCCCGGGCCTCGGGATTGGCGACGAGGGTGTCGGCGATCTGGACCTCGGCCACGAGGAGCAGCTGCTCGAGCAGGTCGTCGACGCCCAGGTTCTGCAGGGCGGAGAGCTCCACCATGATCGTGTCGCCGCCCCACTGCTCGGGGGTGAGTCCGAGCTCGGACAGCTGCTGCATGACGCGGGTGGGGTCGGCCTGCTCGCGGTCGATCTTGTTGATCGCCACCACGATCGGGACCTCGGCCGCCTTGGCGTGGTCGAGCGCCTCGATCGTCTGCGGCATGACGCCGTCGTCGGCCGCCACCACCAGGATCACGATGTCGGTGACGTTGGCTCCCCGGGCCCGCATGGCCGTGAACGCCTCGTGGCCGGGGGTGTCGATGAAGGTGAGGAGCTTGCCGTCCTTCTCCACCTGGTAGGCACCGATGTGCTGGGTGATGCCGCCCGCCTCCCCCTCGACCACGTTGGCCTCGCGGATGCGGTCCAGCAGCTTGGTCTTGCCGTGGTCGACGTGGCCCATGACGGTGATCACCGGGGGCCGGGGCCGGAGCAGGTCGTCGTCGTCGTCCTCGTCGTCGTCCTCGAAGTACTTCTTCTGGAGGGCGGCCTCCTTCTCCTCGCCGGGGTCGACCAGGCGCACGGTGGCGCCGACCTCGGCCGCGAACAGCTCGATGGCCTCGTCGGAGAGGGGCGACGTGGCCGTGGTCATGTCGCCCTGGAGGAACAGGAAGCGGATGATGTCGCCCGCCGAGCGGTTCAGCTTGGGGCCCAGGTCCTGGGCGGTGGAGCCCCGCTCGACGATGATCTCGCCCATCGGGACGGGCACGTTCGACGGGGCGTAGCCCTTGCTCGGGTCGAACGGCTCCAGCTCCTCCAGCGGCCGGCGCCGGCGCCCCCCCTTGCGACGGGGCGGGCGGCCGCGGCCACCGGGGCCGCCGCCGGGACGGCCGCCGAAGCCACCGGGACCACCCCCCGGGC
>Ga0247704_1000488_pt1 | contig 11154 bp, 7 predicted proteins | sample 41W_NmetaG_FD_189042 | JGI IMG/M metagenome (GOLD analysis project Ga0247704, IMG submission 189042) | Soil microbial communities from hillslope of Landscape Evolution Observatory, University of Arizona, Oracle, AZ, United States - 4-1-W_N | ecosystem: Engineered > Artificial ecosystem > Mesocosm...
AGCGGAACTTCAATCTCATCGAGCTGGGCCCACGCGGCACAGGCAAGTCGTTCGTCTACCGCGAGTCTTCGCCCAACTCGATCCTCATCTCCGGTGGCAAGGTCACGGTTCCCCAGCTGTTCGTGCATCTCGGAACGGGCCGGGTGGGCCTCCTCGGTCATTGGGACGTGGTCGCTTTCGACGAGGTCGCCGCCTTGGAGCTGTCCGACAGCACCGTCGTCCAGATGCTCAAGGACTACATGGAGTCCGGATCTTTCGCCCGGGGCCGTGACGAAATCCCTGCGGAGGCGTCGACGGTGTTTGTCGGGAACACCTCGGCGTCGACCGAGGACTTGTTGCGGACCGGCCACCTGTTCGCCGATCTGCCCAAGGCCATGATCGACACCGCGTTCCTCGACCGCATGCACTTCTACCTGCCCGGTTGGGAGACACCGAAGCTGGAGCGCAGGCTCTTCACCGACCACTACGGCTTCGTGTCGGACTACTTCTCAGAGGCCCTGCGCCAGCTCCGCAAGCGCAGCTACGTCACCTCCCTGGACGAGGAGTTCGCCCTCGGCGCCCATCTCTCCGCTCGAGACGAGAAGGCTGTCCGCAAGGCCGTTTCCGGCTTCCTCAAGATCCTCCACCCACACGGCCAATGGACGCGGGCGGAATTGCGTCAGTACCTCGAGCTCGCCCTCGAAGGCCGCCGGCGAGTCAAGGAGCAGCTCAAGAAGCTGGCCGCGTACGAGTTCTCGAAGACCGACTTCACCTACATCGAGCGCGACAGCGGCATCGAACACACGGTCGGCGTCCTCGAGCAGGAGCCGTTGGAGCCAGACGATTACTCGGTTGAGGTCGCGACGAAGGAGCCGCCGTATGTCGCTCCTGACCCATTCGGCGCGACCACCGATGAACTTCTGGACATGGCCGAGAACGCGACCCTGGAGTTCAAGGCGACGTTCCGCTACAACCTCCACACCGGAAGGCGGGATGACGCTCTCGAACGAGAGGTCCTGAAGTCGGTGGCCGGGTTCATGAACAGCCGCAGGGGCGGCACGTTGCTCATCGGCGTTGTCGACGACGGCCAACTGCGAGGCGATGCCAAGGTTCGCGGTCTCGACGAGGACGTCCGCCTGTGCGGCAATCGCGGAGTCGACGGCGTCGAGAACACGCTGGTGACCATGCTGGGCCGATCTCTCGGAAAGGTGGCCGCCGCTGCGGTCGATGTTTCGTTCGAAACGAGAGGCAGCCACCAGCTCTGCCGGGTGGACGCTCCACCGGCTGCTACGCCCGTCTACGTCGAGTGGAAGGACAATCAGCTCTTCTTTGTCCGTATGGGCAACTCGACCCGACAGTTTGGAATCTCCGAGGCGATCGATTACATCCACCGTCGCTTCGGGTAGCACTGTGACGCGAGATTGACACATGAGGGCCAGCAAGGGGGCGAAGCGCGGTGAAGTGACATGATGCGCTTCGCCAGGTCACGCCTGGTTCGCGGCCGGTCTCGCCGGTCAGCACAACCGCCGATCAGACCTCCCGAGCGAGAGCGCCGGCGATGCCCTGCTGTTCCTCGGCAAGGTCCGGCTGGCGTGCATCCAAGGTGAGATCGCGCTTGCTGATGGGTGGTTGATGACTCTGAGAGCGTCAAGGACGGACCTAGCGTAAGATCGCTACTCGCTGGAGGTGAGTGTGGCGGACTTGTGGCAACCACAGAGTTCGATCGGCTGGATCGATATTGACCGCTCCGAGGCGAAACGCGTCAAAGAGTTGCTCGGACTGTTTCGAGCACCCGAAGCCCTGGACCCTCACGGAATCCTTCCGATGCTGATCGCGCTCTCGGACCGACTGTTTCCAGGGATGAGTACCCAGCACACTCGAGCACGGTATGTCTTCTTTACCGGATGGCATGCGGAGCGCCTCGCGCACCACCGAGGAAAACAGAGCCCAGCGAACTACCTGCACCACGAAGAGATCGAACTCATGAAGTCGTTGATGGACGGTGATGACACCACCGGCGTCTTCGGTAAACGAAAGCGTGAGCAGACGCAGACGCTCCCCAGCGGTGTCTACTGGTCGGCATTGCAGCGATGGGGCATCGTTCCCGATTACCTCCCCCTATGGGAAGTGCACCAAGCCTCGTCGGTAGTGCGAAGCACCCGATTGCGCCAACAGCGAAGCGACGACGATCTTGACCTCTCCGACCGACGAGATGATCGAGTGGTGTTGCCCGATTTTCCGCCGGTTCCCGGCGAGTTCCCGCACGAACAGGACATCGAGCTGACCATCGAGGAGGCGGAGTACCTCACCGATCGGGTGACGGCGTCGTGCCAGGACAGCTTCCTTCCGGTGGTACTCGGTAACCGACGCGTGCCAAGTAGCGGAGCGGTGCTTGCCGACGGCGATCTGCCGTGGGACGTCGACCCCGATGCGGGCGGCCAAGCACTCGTTGACGCCCGTTGTTTCAGTGAGCTCATCCATCCGGCCCGGCTCATGTACACCAAGCTGCTTGTCGACGATGCACGTCGGCGGGGTTGGCAGCTTGACGAGATCGCCGCAGATCTCGATCGAGACTTTGCTGATTGGCGGGTGGAGGTCGAGCGCGGCATCGACCAGCTTCGGACATGGACAGACGAGCGACTTGACGGACTTCTTCGGGATCCTGCAATCCGATTGAGCGGACCTCGTCGCAGGTTCGTCAAGTCGTCGCTCGAACTGACGGCGAGCGACCCCGACGGTTGCTGGGGCGACCCGAACCTCGGTCGGCTGGTACGTGGCGTGGAGAGGGCTGTCAAGAGGAAACACGCCCGCCTCCAACAGGGCCCACCGTTTGATCGTTGGCTCAAGCGCCCGAGGAAGATTGCATCCAGCCGGCTGGACTATCGGTGGGGCAACGTGCGGCGATTCGTCGCTGACCTGGAGGCGGCAGTGTGATCCTCGCGCCCAACTCGCGCCTGCTGCTGCTTGATTCGCTCAAGCCGCCGCCCGGCTTCCATGTCGACGCTGCGGTCGGCACCACCTATACCCTGTCGCTTGACGCCTTGCTGATCCCGCCAGCTGCGTGGGCATCGCACGCGGTTGCAGAATATGTGGATGCCGTCGATCCGATCCTGCTGGCGAATACGTTGCGCCTGTTCGCCGAGCGAACGCTGGTCTTTCACCAAGCAGGGTTTGCTGCGCCATTCGCCGTTGGCTACCAGGCCCTCGCGCCCTTCTTGGACGAGATGGTGTTCCCAGTCGTGGTTGCGCCAGGGAGCACGTTTCACCCAAAGGTCTGGGTGCTGCGCTTCCGGAATGAGTCCGGTGAGACAGGGCTTCGAGTCCTCATCGGAAGCCGCAACCTTTCGCTCGTCACCACATGGGATGTCATGGTCCGGCTCGACTCATCGACAGACGAAGACGGAGTTATCGACGGCTCGCCACTGGCGGCGATGCTGCGATCGCTCCCGGACCGATCCTCCATCACGATGTCGACAGCGCGCCGCGCGATGCTCAATGATTTGGCATCCGATCTCGAAGCGACGAGCTTTCAGCCGCCAGCCGGGGCGCAGTCGGCAGAGATCTTTGCGTGGCGTGGGAAGGCGCCCACCGCTGACGTGTTCCCGGCAACGTGCGAGCACCGTCTCGTCATCTCGCCGTTCGTCGGCGGGGACCTTCTGGGCGATTTGCCACCTGCTGGGCAGAGCGGGAGGTCAGTGCTCGTCTCTCGCCCTGCCTCGTTGAGTTCGATCGCCACATCCAGGGCTTTGGATAGCTTCGAGGCGTACACCCTCCAGACTGATGCCGCTGGCCTGGACGACGAGGCGGTCAGTACCGCAGCGGAAGGCGAAGATCCGGCCCAGCCGTTAGGCGAACGAGAAGCGCGCCTTGGCAGCGATCTTCACGCCAAGGTCTTCGCATTCGACGACGGCGAACGCGCGACGGTAGTGCTCGGATCGGCGAACGCGACGGGTGCCGCGTTCGCCAACAACGACGAGGTCGTCGTCAGGCTCTCGGGCAGTGCTGACCAGATTGGTGTCCTGCAGATTCTTGGTGAGTCCGACGCCGAGTCCGACGATGACGATCGAGACCTCGACCTCGGCATGCTGCTCGAGTCATGGTCTCCGGGCGACGAGACCGACGATCCCGAAGACGACGGTCGCTTCTTCGACACGGCCATCACCGCGGTGGCCTCCGTCGGCATCGATGGTACCTGCGTTCCCGCTGGCGACGACCTCTTCGAATTGACGCTGCAGCTACGGGAGCAACCGGCGGTCCCCAAAAGAATCGGTGTCGAGTTCTCGCTACTCGGCCGTGCGGATCCTCTTCCCCAGAGCTTCCTGCGTTGCGAGCCCGTTTGTCTGGAGCTCTCGCTCGATGCCATCACCCGACTCGTCCAAGCTCGGTTCAGCGATCTGACCGGGGAGCAGAGGGACGCAGTCTCTGTCCTACTCGCCGACTTCGAGCCGCCTCCGGGTCGCCATGTGCGAGCATTGCGGGCATTGCTCACCGACAAGGAGCGCTTTCTCCGGTTCCTCCGATTCCTGCTCGCGAGTTCGCGAACCAATTTCGGCGCCGATCCAACTGCCAGCAGGGGCGCGAGCAGCCGAAGTCGGAGGCGGGACTATCGCCGTCTCCTCGTTGACGACGGACCAATCCTCGAACAGCTTTTGCGGTTGCTCGCTCAGCATCCGACCGAACTGCGACACTTGCGAGCCGTCATCGACGAGTTCGCTGACGACCAGTCGATTCTGCCGCCGGACTTCCACCAGCTCTGGACAGCGATTGAACCCCTCATCCCCGTTGACGACGAGGCACCGGCATGACGAGTTGGGTCGATGTTTGCTTGATGCTGAAGCCGTTTCAGATCGCCACTGCGGAGGCGGCAATCGATGGATTGTGGCGCGATGACACGACGTCAAGGTTCCTCGTCGCCGATGAGGTCGGCCTCGGCAAGACGCTCGTTGCAAAGGGCGTGATCGCCCATCTCATCGAGAAGCTCAAGGCACTCGGCGACAAGCGCATTGACATCGTCTATCTGTGCTCGAATACATCTATCGCGCGGCAGAACCTCAAGAAGCTGAGGGAGTTCGCTGATGACAACGCGATGAATGCGGACAGGCTCACGAAGCTTGTCGCCGCCAAGGGGATAACTCGGACGGGCATCAACGTGGTTGCCCTGACGCCGGGGACGTCGTTCACCTTCGGTCACCGATCCGGTCGATTCGACGAACGAGCGCTTCTCTACGCGGTCTGTAGACGGCTGTGGTCCGAGCACCGAGACGTCATGAACTCGGCCGGCGCGAAGCGGGTCTTCTTCTACGGCATTGGCGATGAAAATCTGGCCCTTCGCGTTTCAGCGGGGTGCGAAGGCAAGGAGCGACCAGTTGCAGCCGCCGACGGCGAGGAGGATCCGCAGCCGGTAGTTGGCGAAGGACCGGAAGCCGGCCCCGACCCGCTTGACCTTCTTGATGATCGAGTTCAGTCCTTCGGTGGGCCCGTTGGAGGCGCCGGTGGTGTGCCAGGCCAGGATCTGGCCTCGCCATCGCTTGAGGGTCCGGGCCATGCCCCGGACCTCCTTGGCGGTGGCGTCCCGGCAGTCGTCGATGAGGCCGTCGATCCACCGTCCGGCGAGCTCGGGCTGGCCGTAGAGGCAATACAGGTCACGAAGAGATTCTTGTCGGTTAACCGGCCCTCAGCGGGTCGTTGGTGCAGGTCCACCAACGGTCGCTCGGGATGTCGGATACTCGACCAAGGAGGCCGCTATGGCGCAGGTCCGTGTCGTTGGTTCACCCGGTGGTTATCGCCTCGTTGGTGAGGGGCGGATGGTCGTGGCGGGCAACCATTTCCTCGAGCATCTGACGGTGCGAAGGTTCTCACCGGCGACGGTGCGGGCCTATGCGTTCGATCTGGCGAACTTCGCCGGCTTCCTCAATGAGCGATCGCTCGAGTTGGGCGACGTGGCACCGACGGACCTCTTCGACTACCTGGACTGGCAGTCCCGCCAGGTGAAGAACGGCCAGAAGGTGGTGGCGCTTCGCCGCCAGGCACCGGCGGCGGCGACGATGAACCGCCGTATCGCCGCCGTGCGAGGGCTCTTTGAGCATCTGGTCATCATCGGCGAACGCGCCGAGAACCCCGTGCCGGCCGCCCGCCGGTCGTCGGGACTGCGGGGACAGCGCAACGGCCTGCTGGGCCACGTCGCCGTCCGGTCTCGATCGGGCGGGCGACTGGTGCGCCAACCCACGCGACTGCCGGAGAGCCTGGCTGCCGACGACGTCGCTGCCTTCGTCGCCGACCTCGACTCCCGCCGTGACCGGGCGATGGTGCTGGCCATGGTGCTCGGAGGGCTGCGGGCGGCCGAGGTCCGTTCGCTGCGGCTGGCCGATGTCGACATGGGCTTGCGACGGGTCCGGGTCGTGGGCAAGGGCGACAAGGAACGGGTCGTGCCGATCGACGGCGTGTTCTTCACTGAGTGCGCCGCCTACCTGCGCTCCGAGCGACCGGCGGGTTGTCGAACGCCGCAGTGCTTCGTCGTGCTGCGAGGACCGACATGCGGCCAGCCGATGAGCGAGGCCGGACTGCGCAAGGTGTTCCGCACGCACCGGGCCCGGTCGGGAGCGACCAGGGTTCGCCCTCATCGGCTCCGCCACACCTATGGAACCGAGTTGGCCGCCGCCGGGATCGATCTGCTCGCCCTGCGCGAGCTGATGGGCCACGCATCCCCCGAGACCACGGCTCGCTATGTGCACCTGTCGTCGGACACGCTGGCGGCCGAGTTCTCCGCGGCCCGAGCGGCTGTGGGCCGATGAGCACCGCAGCGGCAACCTCCACGGCGGCGGACCTGCTCGCGGCGTTCATCGAGCACAACGACCTTCTGGGCGGCCTGCCCGATCTTCGACGTCAGCGGCTGGCGGCAGCACGAGCGTTCCTCGACACTCATCCCGACCTCCAGGCGTGGATGGGGGCGCCGGTCGACGCACGGATCGTCGAGCTGGGTCGTCGCCCGCTGGCCTGGCCGCTGATCTCCTTCGCCATCGTGTCCGGGTGGTGTCGAGCCGACGCCGAGTTCTTGTTCGCTAAGCACTTCGGGCACAGCCTGGCCCGCTGGGTCGGCGGACTGTTCCCATCTGATGTCGAGCGCCTTCGTGGCGCGGCAGCGCGACTCGGCGCCGGGTCGCCCGAGGTGGCGGTAAGGACCATCCTGCCCCTCGCTGTGGCCTTCACCGGCCGCGCCCCCGCCCTGCTCGCCATCGAGGATCTCGACGCTCTCGGCGAGGCAATCGACGCCACCCCGAGGTTGGGCGAAGCCATGCGACGTGCCCGGCGCGGCGAGCTGTTCCACCTCCGCCGCCTGCTATTCGAGGCCGGGATGGTCGATCAGCCCGCGCAGCGCCGACGTGAGGGCGGACCGGCGAGCCGACAGGCCCGGCTCGCCGCTGTCTCGTCTCGTGAGATCCGCCGGGCGCTGCTCGCCTACATCGAGGTGCGGGCCGCGGTGCTGCGACCCACCACGGTGGAGAAGCTCACCAGCTGCCTGGCCATCTTCGGCGAGTTCATCTGCGAGCACGACCCCGAGCTGCGCTCCGTCGCCGGCCTCGAGCGCCGCCACATCGAAGCGTTCTTGGCCTGGACCTCGACGCGAGCCGGCCGAGGCAGCCACGACCGGACCCGAACCGTCGGGGTCCACGTCCACGCCCATGCCGCCATCACCGTGCGCTCTTTCCTTGATGACATCTCTGCTTGGGGCTGGGCCGATGCGCCACGACGACGCTTGATCTTCGACACCGACATCCCCCGCCAACCCGACTCGTTGCCTCGCGCTCTCCCGCCCGACATCGACGCCGCCCTCATGGCTGGCGTCGGCGGCCTCGACGACAACTTCGCCCGGGTGGGCATCACCGTGTTGCGTCACACCGGGTTGCGTATCGGCGAGATGCTCGACCTCGAGCTCGATCACCTCGTCGACTACGGAATTAACGGCACCTGGCTGCGGGTCCCACTCGGCAAGCTCAACAGCGAACGATCGGTCCCCGTCGACGACACCGCCCTCGAAGCGCTTGACGACTGGCTCACTCACCGTCGGAGCCACCGGGCCCGGCCCCACCCACGCGACGGGCACCTCGCCGACTTCATCTTCGTCGAGGGTGGCCGCCGCATCGGCATGAGCCGGATCCAGCGAGGCCTTCGTGATGCCGTGATCGCCACCGGCCTCACGGGCGCAGACGGCCAAGCACTGCGCGTCGTGGCTCATCAACTTCGCCATACCTGGGCCACCGAGTTGGCCAACGCCGGCATGTCGCTGCAGGCCCTGATGACCCTTCTCGGCCATCGCAGTCCCGAGATGACCATCCGTTACGCCCGCCTGGCTTCGCCGACCCTGAAGGCCACCTATGACCAGGCGGCCGGAAAGATCGCCAGACGCATCCCCATCGCCCCCGTCGGTCGACCGGCGATGCCCGTGCGGGTCGAGTGGCTGGCCTCTGAGATGCTCAAGACGCGGGTGGCCCATGGCTATTGCTCGCGCGAGCTCGTCGCCGAGGCCTGCTCCTACGCCAACATCTGCGAGACCTGCCCGAACTTCGCCCCCACCGGCGACTTCACCCCTGCGATCGAAGCCCAACTCGCTGACATCCATCAGCTTCGGGAGGACGCCGAAGCACGGGGCTGGACCTCCGAGTCGACTCGCCACCAGCGGGTCATCACCAGCCTCGAAAGCCACCTCCGCCGGCTCAAGGCCGACCGCACCCCCGGAGGTTCTGTATGACACCAACCCCGAGGGCCGGTTAATTGGCTCGCCACGCCTCACCGACGGACCCGTCGGGATCGCCGGCGGCGAGCAGGCCACGCAGCTTGGAGCCGGCGGCCTCGTCCAGTCGCTCCTCGGCCATGGCCAACAGCTTGCGGCAGCGGTAGAGGGGATCGGCCTTGCGGCCCCGGTGTCCGAGGGTGTCGTTCTGCACCCGGCGGCGGGTGGCGTCCACGCAGCGGGTGCCCACGGCCACCACATGGAACGGATCGGCCACCGCCGTGGCATCGGGAAGCTGGGCCTTGAGTGCCGCTCGGAACGGCTCGTGGAGATCGCACACCGTGATGGCCACCGCTGACTTCCACTCCTCGGCCTGGTCGCTGAGCCATCGGTCCAGGTCAGGGGCCTGACGCCCCTCGATGAGATCGATCACGCGGTGGCCCTCGACGTCGCAGATGCTCGACACCCACCGAGTTCCTTCGGTGGCGGTGGCGGCCAGGAACGAGGTCTCGTCCACCCCGATGGAAGCGGTGGCCCCGACCCGTTCGGGGTCGCTGACGAGCGCTTCTCCCCAGAGGGTGACGGCGTCCATCACCGTGTGCCAGGCCACGCCCAGCTCCTGGGACGCCCAGGCCACCGAGTGCACGTGGCGACCGACCTGGGTGGTGGCCCACACCCCGGCACGTTGCGTCATCGTGGCCCGGGCGGGGGCGATGTCGGGGCGGTCCTCGGTCCAGCTGGCGGCATCGCAGTCGGAATCGCCACAGCGCCACCGGCGCTTGAGCCACACCAGGGTGACCGGGCTGCCGAAGGCGGGGAGATCAGCCAGCTCCACTCGGTCCCGGTCCTTGATCGTCGCCCTCGTCCCGCACACCCGACAGCCCATCAGGCGGTCGGTGGACTCGATGGTGACGAAGAGGCGATCGAGGAGCCGCACGACGTCGAGCACCTCGACTCGCTCCAGGCCAACCAACAGCTCGCACCAGCGCGTACGGTCAAGGGTCATCGGGGGTCTCCTCGCAGTGATCCAGGCGTCGAACACCCGGAACACTGGTCGAGACCCCCGACCTTCGCGTGGACCCTCAGGCGCTCAGACCCCGCTCAAACGCGAAGCACCGAAAATCTCAGGGCGGCACGGCGACGACTCGAACGTGAGGCCCAACGATTCAACGAAATGCTCCAACCCGGCGCCCTTGGCCTTATCCGAGACCTCGTGCGAAAGCACAACGCCGCGCGAGCAGCATCCGGTGAGCCGTCACTCTGGCGTGACCTCAAGACCCTGGCGCCGGACTACAGCCATGGTCGCTCGCCGGACAAGAGCACCCGGGAGCGTCGACAGGCCTTCATCGGAGACCTCCGTCAGATCCTTGCCGAGGCTGGCGTGCAACTGCTTCGCCCCGACCTGGTGATCATGGACGAGTTTCAACGGTTCGCCGAGCTGCTCGACCCGAACTCGACCAGCAAGTCGGCTGAGCTCCTCCGAACATTCATCTCGTCCGAGCATAAAGAGAACACTGCCCCGACCAAGGTGCTCCTACTGTCCGCCACACCGTACCGATGGTTCGACAGGTCCGGCGAGGGCTCGCATCACGAGGACTTCATTTCGACGCTCCGATTCCTCTTCGACAGTGAGCAGGCTCCGATCGAGGAGGCCCAACGTGCGCTCGCTGAGCTTCGAAGCGCGATTCGAGACCGAAGCGCGGAGGACGCACGAGCTGCGGCGGAGCGCTCGGGCTCGATCCTTCGCCGGGTGATCTCGCGAACGGAACGGCTCAGTTCGACCCCTGACCGAAACGGGATGCTCCATAGCCCGTCAGTCGTCACCCCGCTGTGTACTGATGACGTACGTGCGTACATCGCGGCGCAGCAGCTCGGCGACCGCCTGCAGAGTCCATGGGTCATCGATCTCTGGAAGACCACGCCGTGGATCGCCAACCTCGGTGATGGCTACAAGATGACCGAGGAACTACTCGCGCGCTGCCGCGAACACGACTTCTCCTGGGCCGACCCCTCCCTGCTCGACATCCACGCAGTTGGCAGGTTCGACGAGTTGGCGGTTCCCAATCCCCGGCTGCGATGGCTGATCGATCGCACAGTGAACCAGGGATGGAACCGACTGCTTTGGCTCCCACCAGCTCGTCCGTACTACGCCACCAATAACGAATTCGACGCCGCATACGCCACAGGTATCACCAAGCAGCTGATCTTCTCATCATGGCGGGTCGCGCCCAAAGCGATCGCGTTGGGGGTCACGTATGCAGCCGAGCAGTCACTCGCCAACAAGCGGGTCCAGGCGGCTGACGAAACCGACGAAGCTGACGAGTGGGCTAGTGCCGTATCAGGCAACGTTTGCGCGGATTGAAATAGCACGAAGTTCTTCGTTCTGGGTGTGCCGATTGCGCCAGGCGATGTAGCGGCGGATCATAGAGTTCTGCTCCTCGTGGGTG
>Ga0247704_1000489_pt1 | contig 11148 bp, 7 predicted proteins | sample 41W_NmetaG_FD_189042 | JGI IMG/M metagenome (GOLD analysis project Ga0247704, IMG submission 189042) | Soil microbial communities from hillslope of Landscape Evolution Observatory, University of Arizona, Oracle, AZ, United States - 4-1-W_N | ecosystem: Engineered > Artificial ecosystem > Mesocosm...
CACCCGGGCCGCCCAGCTGGCCGAGGGCGAGGGGACCCGGCGGGTCTGGGGCGGCACCTTCCACGCCGTGGCCAACCGCCTGCTGCGCCGCCACGGGGCAGCCGTGGGCCTGCGCCCGGGCTTCACCGTGCTCGACCAGGGTGACGGCACCGACCTGCTGGGCCTGGTGCGGTCCGGGCTCGGGCTGGGCGAGCGGGGCCGGCGCTTCCCCAAGGCCGACACCCTGGCCGCCATCTACTCCCGGGTGGCCAACGCCGGCGAGCGCCTCCCCGACGTGGTGGAGCGGTCCTACCCCTGGTGCCGCCACGACGTAGCCGACATCAAGGCCGTCTTCGCCGGCTACCTGGAGCGCAAACGGGCGCACAACGTGGTCGACTACGACGACCTGCTCCTCTACTGGCGGGCCCTGGCCGCCTCCGAGGGCACCGGCGCCCTGCTCGGGGCCAGCTTCGACCACATCCTGGTCGACGAGTTCCAGGACACCAACGCCGTGCAGGCCGACATCGTGGCCGCCATGGCCGGGCCCAGCACCTACGTCACCGCCGTGGGTGACGACGCCCAGGCCATCTACGGCTTCCGCTCGGGCTCGGCCCGCCACATGCTCGAGTTCCCGGAACGCTTCCCGGGAGCCACGGTCGTCACCCTCGACCGCAACTACCGCTCCACCCCGGCCATCCTGGCCACGGCCAACGCGGTGATGGCCGAGGCGGCCGAGGGCTACGCCAAGGCCCTGTGGTCCAGCCGGCCCGAGGGCGCCCGTCCCCAGCTGGCCACCTGCGTCGACGAGGCCGCCCAGTCGGCCATGGTCTGCGACCACGTGCTCGACCAGCGGGAGCGGGGTGTGGCCCTGCGGGACCAGGCGGTGCTGTTCCGCACCGGCCACCACAGCGACGGCCTCGAGCTGGAGCTGGCCCGGCGCAATATCCCCTTCGTCAAGTTCGGGGGACTGAAGTTCCTCGAGGCGGCCCACGTCAAGGACCTGCTGGCCCTGGTGCGGATCCTGGAGAACCCCACGGACGAGCTGGCCTGGCACCGGGTGCTTCGCCTGCTCGACGGGGTGGGCCCGGCCACCATCCGCCGCCTGGTCGACGAGCTGGGCATCGCCGACCCTGCGGCCCCCGCCCTGGCCCGCCTGCTGGGCGACGACTGCCCCCGCTTCCCGGCGGCGGCGGCTGGCGACCTGGCCGGCCTGCGCTCGGCCCTGGGCGACTGCGCCGGCGACGACCTGGCGCCCGCCACCCAGATCGAGCGCCTGGCCCGGGCCTGCGTCCCCCTCTTCACCCGGGCCTACCCCACCACCGCCAGCGCCCGCCTGGCCGATCTGGGCCACCTCCAGACCCTGGCCGCCGGCGCCCCCAGCCGCAGCCGGTTCCTGGCCGAGCTCACCCTCGACCCCCCGTCGGCCACCGGCGACCTGGCCGGCCCGCCGCACCTCGACGACGACTACCTGGTGCTATCCACCATCCACTCGGCCAAGGGGGGCGAGTGGCGGGTGGTGCACCTCATCCACGCCTCCGACGGCAACATCCCCTCCGACATGTCGTTGTCGACGCCCGCGGAGGTGGAGGAGGAGCGGCGCCTGCTCTACGTCGCCCTCACCCGGGCCCGCGACACCCTGGTGGTGTCCTACCCGCTCCGCTACTACGTGCGCCGGGGCCTGCTCGACGACGTCCACACCTACGGCCAGCCCAGCCGCTTCCTCGCCCCGGCCGCCTCCACGTTCGAGACGGTCGCCGTGGGCGAGGAGATCGTCGCCGACGACCCCGTCGCCTCCGAGCTGGCGGCCCTGTGGGAGTGACCGCCGATCCCCCACTGCGAACTGGTGGCAGAACCGGGACCGCGTCGGCACCGCTTCTGCCACCATTTCGGAGCGGGTGCTTCGGAGCGGGTGCTTCGGGGATGGAACCCCCCGCTCAGGAGCGCCCGGGCAGCCCGAAGCCGGCGGCCAGGCCGGGCACCCAGCCCCCGGGGTCCGATCGGCGGGTGGCCGCCGGCGCCACCTCGGCCAGGGCCTCGGCCTCGGCCGCCACCGACGCCCGGTAGGTAGCCACGGCGTCGGCCTCGTCCTCGGGTGACCACCCCAGCTCGCCGGCGACGAGGCGGGCCACCGACTCGGCGGCCGCCACGGAAGCCTCCCGGTCAGCAGCCGGGCCCGGGTGCGGCGGCTGAGCACATCGTCGATGGTGCGGGCCATCTCGTGGCGGGCGGCGAAGACGGCCTCGGCGCCCACGTAGGGCAGGTTCCAAACCAGGGGCCGGCCCAGCTCCGGCTCGTCGACGATCATGGCGATGAGTTCCCGGGCCTCGCCGCCATAGCGGGCCACCAGGTGATCGGCCAAGGGCCGGCCCAGGCCCCGGTCGTCGACGGTGGTGTGGCCCCCCGCCCCCTGGAGGGCCAGGTCCCGCGTCCGGCACCGGGGCGAGAGGCCGAGGCCCCGCACCACCTCGTCCACCGTGTCCTCGGCCATGGCCCGGTAGGTGGTGAGCTTGCCCCCGGCCACGGTCACCATGCCGCTGGCCGAGCGGGTGACCTGGTGGCGCCGGGACAGCTCCTCGGTGACCCCGCCCTCGGCGGTGCGCAGCAGGGGCCGCAGCCCGGCCCAGCTGCCCTGCACGGCGTCGGCCGCCACCGGCCGGCGCACGGCGGCGTTGAGACCGTCGAGGAGGTACCGGGCGTCTCCGGCCGAGCAGAACGGCGTGTCGAGATCCCCGTCGTAGTCGGTGTCGGTGGTGCCCACGTAGGTGTGCTCGCCCCACGGAACGGCGAACATCGTCCCCTTGCCGCCCGCCACCGGGAGCACGACGGCCACGTCGTTTCCGACCAGGTGGCCGGGCACCACCACGTGCACGCCCTTGGCCGGGCGGATGGTGTCGGTCGACTTGCCGGTGTCGAGGGTGTCGACCTCCTCCACCCAGACGCCGGTGGCGTTGACCACCGACCGGGCGCGGACCTCGACCAGGCCAGAACCGGTGTCGACCCGCACCGCGTCGACCTGGCCCCGGTCGTCCTTGCCCAGGGCCACCACCGGGGCGTGGTTGGCCACCGCGGCGCCGAATCCCAGGGCAGCGGTGCGGGCGGCGGCCAGGGCCAGGCGGGCGTCGTCCACCCAGGCGTCGTAGTAGAGGTAGGCCCGGGCGATGTCCTCCATGCGCAGGGTGGGCATGTGGGCCTCGATCTCGGCCGGGCTCAGGCGGCGGTGGCGGCGGCCGATGCGCCACCCCCCGAGCAGGTGGTAGGCCCACAGGCCCAGGCCGACGAGGAAGCCCAGGTGGCCGGGTACCACCCCGCCCCGGTGCTGGACGGGGATCATGAAGCCCAACAGCCCCACCAGGTGAGGGGCGTTGGCCAGGAGCCGCCGGCGCTCGCGCAGCGCCTCGAACACCAGGGGCACATCGCCCTGCTGGAGGTAGCGGAAGCCGCCGTGGACCATCTTGGACGAGCGTGACGACGTGCCGGAGCCGATGTCGCCGGCATCGACCAGCGCCGTGCGCAGCCCCCGGGAGGCGGCGTCGAGGGCCACACCGGCGCCGGTGACGCCGGCCCCGACCACCACCACGTCGAAGGTCTCGCTGCCCAGGCGGGCAACGGCCTCGGTCCGGTCGAAAGCGGCGTGGCTCATGGGGCCGCGGCCTCCCCGAGGACCCGGGCCAGCACCGACGGGCGGTCGGTCATGATGGCGTCGACACCGAGGGTGAGCAGGGCTCGCATCTCGTCCTCCTCGTCGATGGTCCAGGCGTGCACGGCCATACCCGCCCGCCGCGCCGCCACCACCAGGCGCCGGGTGATCACCGTCAGCCCACCGTAGCGAGGGGGGAGTTGCAGGGCCACCGGCCACGCCCGCCGGGGCGCCAGGCCCAGGGCGGCCCGGGCGAGGAAGGCCACGTTCCAGAACCGGCCGGGGGCGAACCCCAGCTCGGGCGCCAGCCGCCGCAGCCGGTGCACGACGGAGTCCCGGAAGCTGGTGACGATCACGTCACTGGTGCGGCCGTGGCGGCGCAAGGTGGCCACCAGGGCCTCCTCCGCCCGGGTGTCCTTGACTTCGACGGTGAGGGGGACGACGGGGAAGGCGGCGAGCACGTCGTCGAGGGCGGGCACGCCCAGATCGGGATCATGGGCCACCTGGCCCCGCAGCACGTAGCGCTCCACCGGGGTGGCCGGGTCGTGGTCGTCGACCAGACCGGGGACCCACCAGTAGGCGGCGTCGAGGGCCCGCAGCTGGGCCAAGGTGTGCTCGGCGATCCTGCCCCTCCCGTTGGTGGTGCGCTCGAGCGTGGCGTCATGGGCCACCACCACGTGGCCGTCGGCGCTGGCGTGGACGTCGAGCTCGAGGCCGTCCGCCCCGGCCGCCAGCGCCCGCCGCATGGCGTAGACGGTGTTGGAGGGCCCCTCCCGGGCGCCGCCCTGGTGGGCCCAGTGGAAGTCGGTCCGTTCGAGCCAGGGGTTGCCCGCAGCCACCACCGGCCATGGTAGGCCAGCGCGCATTGTGGAGGATCGGCGTGGTTCAGCCGTCTCGATCCTCCACAATCGGGCCGTTCGCCGATCTGAGGCAGCCGGAGCGCCGCCCGTGCGATCATGATGCGGTGGTGACGGTCACCGGCGATCCCGCCCGGGCCCTGGCCCTGGCCGACGACGCCGAGCAGGGATTCGACGTCGACGCCGCCGTGGCCCACCTCTCCGCCGCCGTGCGCGGCTTCACCGCCGCCGGGGACTGCCGCCGCGCCGCCCTGGCCTGCGCCCGGCTGGGCAACCTCTACGCCAACGCCCTGGGCAACCTGGCCGGCGCCCGGGCCTGGTTCCTGCGGGCCAGCCGGCTGGTGGCCGACGAGCCCCCGTGCCTGGAGCAGGGCTGGGTGGCCGCCGCCCCCATGGGCTGCGATGTCGACGACCCGGCCGACCTGCTGGCCCGCTCCGAGCTGGCCCTGGACCGGGCCCGGCGCTTCGGCGACGTCAACCTGGAGACCAAGGCCCTCGCCGACGCCGGGCTGGCCCACGTCCAGTCCGGTCGCCTGGAGTTGGGCATGGACCTGCTCGACGAGGCCATGGCCCTGGCCTGCGGGACGGCCGACGACCGCACGACGGCCGCCAAGTCGGTGTGCTCGTTCCTCACCGCCTGCTACCTGACCGCCGACTTCGATCGGGCCAGTACCTGGTCCGAGCTGCTCGGCCGCCACGGATTGACCGGCGCCGCCGCCGACGGGCCCGCCTTCGTACGCAGCCATTGCGACAGCCTCCAGGCCACCCTCCTGGTGGAGCTGGGCCGGTGGGGGGAGGCCGAGGCCGTCCTGGTGCGGGCGATGGCCGACTTCGAGGCGGCCGTGGGCATGCCCAGCTGGCATCCGGCCATCGCCCTGGCCGAGCTGCGTATCCGCCAGGGGCGCCTGGCCGAGGCCGAGGTGCTCCTCCTGGGCAAGGAGGGCTCCCTCCAGGCCCTGCTGCCCGCCGCCCGGCTCCATCTGGAGCGGGGTGACCACGACCTGGCCCGGGCCACCGCCTCCCGGGGGCTGCGGGCCACCGGTGACGACCGGTTGCGGGCGGCCGAGCTGTGGGCCCTGCTGGTCGACACCGAGCTGGCGGCCGGCGACCTCGCCGCCGCCCAGGCGGCGGGCGGGCGGCTCCAGGACCTCGCTGCGCCCATCGAGCTGGCCGGGCTGCGGGCCCGGGCCGGGGCCGTGCAGGCCCGGGTGATGGCCGCCAGCGGCGACCCCGGTCGAGCCATCGGCCTGCTCGAGGGCGCCGTCGACGAGCTGCCGCCCACCGGGACGCCCTTCCTGCGGGCCAGCCTGGTGGCCCAGCTCGCCGGCCTGCACCACCAGGTGGGCAACCGGGCGGCGGCCCGGGTGGAGGCGGGGCGGGCGCTGGCGACCCTGGCCGGGCTCGATGCCGTGCTCCCCGCCGCCGAGGCGGCCACCCTCGCTCGCTTCGGTGCCGGTGCCGGTGCCGGTGCCACCCGCTCCGACACGCTCCCGGCGGCCACCCTCGAGGCCCACGGCCGGTGGTGGGAGGCGACGGCCGGGGGCACCTGCGTGCGCCTGCGAGACACCAAGGGACTGCGCTACCTGGCCGAGCTGGTGGCCCGCCCCGGCGTCGAGCGCCACGCCCTCGACCTGGTCGACCTGGTCGAGGGGACGGGACAGGCCGCCGACGCCGACCGGCACCGCCTGGGCGACGCCGGGGAGATGCTCGACGCCGGTGCCCGCAGCGCCTACCGCCACCGCATCGAGGCCCTGCGGGCCGAGATCGACGATGCCCTGGCCCGGGGGGACGAGGGGGCCGCCGAGCTCCTCCAAGGCGAGGTCGACCAACTGGTGGGCCAGCTGGCCCAGGCCTTCGGGCTGGGGGGCCGCAGCCGGCGGGCCGCCTCGGCCGCCGAGCGGGCCCGGCTCAACGTCACCCGGGCCCTGCGGGCCAGCCTGGCCCGGCTGGCCGACGCCCTGCCCGAAGCCGGGGCCGCCCTCGACCGCAGCGTGCGCACCGGCACCTACTGCGCCTACGAACCCGACGGCAGCGACCCCCGCTGGACGCTGCGCCGCTGACTGTCCGCCCCCCAGGACCGCCGGCCCGGGGCGCCTCGCCTCGCCGAATTCCCCGGTACCGGGACGGTGCCAGCGCCGCCTGGGCACCGGAGAGGCCGGTCACCCGAGGCGCCGCCCCGGCGAAGTCGTTCAGTCCCGGGTGAACGGGACCCATCGCCGCTGAACGCCACCGGGGCAGGGGGCGAGACCGGCTCGCCGCCACGACATCGGTCTGTCGACCGACGGAGGTCGCCCACCATGGATGAGCCCTACCAGGCATCACCCGAGATCCACGTCCTGCCCAACAACGTGGCCATCCCCGGCGTCGGGGTCCTGCCCATCAACGCCTACGTGCTGCGGGCCGAACAGCCCGTGCTCGTCGACACCGGCCTCGGCATCGACGGCGACGAGCTCATCGACGCGGTGGCGTCGATCGTGCCCCTCGACGAGTTGCGCTGGGTGTGGCTGACCCACGACGACGCCGACCACACCGGCGCCATCGCCCGCATCTTCGAGCTCGCCCCCCAGGCCCGGCTGGTGACCCATGGCATGTGCGCTTTCCGCATGGCCACCTGGTGGCCGGTGCCCCTCGACCGGGTCCACGCCATCCGCCCCGGGGACCGCCTCCACGTCGGCGACCGCACCCTGCGGGCGGTGGCGCCGCCGCTGTTCGACAACCCCATGTCGACCGGGCTGCTCGACGAGGCGTCGGGGGCGCTGTTCAGCGTCGACTCCTTCGGCGCCCTGCTGCCCGGCCCCACCCAGGACGCCGCCGAGGTAGCCCCCGACGCCCTGGCCGGGGGCATGACGGCGTGGGCCGCCTCGGACTCCCCGTGGTCCCACATCGTCGACCGCCAGCGCTTCGCTGCGACGCTCGACGGCATCCGCCGGCTGGCCCCCACCCAGATCCTCTCGTCGCACCTGCCCGCCGCCGCCGGCACCTCCCTGGAGCAGTTCCTCGACGTGATCGCCCGGGTGCCCGACAGCGAGCCCATGGTGGCGCCCGACCACGAGGCCTTCGCCGCCATGGTGGCGTCGCTGGCCCCGCCGGAAGTGCTTCCCCACCCCGCCGGGGTGTGAGCCCGACCGCACCGCCATCTGCCGGCCGGGCGTGGAGGCTCGGCGCCGTTCTACCGCCCCGAGCCTCCACTCCCGGCCCCACGACCTAGCCTGGCCGGCCGTGACCGAGACCCCTGGACCAGCGCCGCGCCGCCGCCTGATGGCCGTCGCCCTCGCCACCGTGGTGGTGGCCCTCATCGCCTCGGTCGGCACCGGCACCACCGCCGCCGGTGCCCAGGGCGCCGGGAGCCCGCCGGTGATCGTCCGGGGCGGGGGATGGGGCCACAGCGTGGGCTTCAGCCAGTACGGCGGCTTCGCCCTGGCCAAGGCGGCCCGCAGCTACGTCGACATCCTCCGCCACTACTACCAGGGGGTCAACGTCGGCCCGGGCACCGGCGTGCCCGGCGAGGTCCGGGTGGGGCTGCTCCAGAACCAGAGCTCGATCGTGGTGCGCAGCTCCAGCCGCAACGGCCAGGCACCGAGCCAGCCGGTCAACGTCAACCTCGGCGGTGGGCCCGTCGACGTGCCGTGGTGCGGCGGGTGCGCACCCATCGACTGGACCATCACCCACGACGGCAGCCAGTACGTGCTGCGGGACGCCACCGGTGCCGTGCGGGGCCAGGGCGGCGGGCCGGTGACCGTCTCCTACGCCTTCACCGCCGGCAACCCCACCCTGGTGCGCCTGCCCCAGCTCATGGCGAGCGGCGACCGGGCCAAGTCCGAGTCCACCCTGGCCGCCGAGGGCAACCGGGCCGCCACCTACCAGTGGGGCCGCCTGGAGGTGTCCCAGGGCAGCGGCGGGCTGCGGGCCGTCATCGTCCAGTCCATGCAGCACTACCTCCAGGGTTTGGCCGAGATGCCCTCGTCGTGGCACATCGAGGCCCTGCGGGCCCAGGCCGTGGCCGGGCGCACCTTCGCCGCCCGCAAGGTGAACATCGGGCTCAACGGCGACTGCGCCTGCCACCTGGGGGCCACACCCACCGACCAGGTCTACGCCGGGTGGGCCAAGGAGGGCGACCCCAGCTTCGGCGGTGCCTGGATCGAGGCCGTGCAGTCGACCGAGGGGGTCGTGGTGACCTCCAGCCTGGGGCTGGCCCAGACCTACTACTCGTCGTCCCACCACCGGCGCAGCGAGAACAGTCAGGAGAGCTGGGCCTTCTCCAGCGGCTTCCCCTACCTGGTGAGCGTCGACGACCCCTGGTCGGGCGACCCGGCCGTGAGCAACCCCTACGCCCGCTGGGAGGCCACCTTCGACAACGGGCGCTTCGCCGGCGTGGTCGCCCCCGGCATCGCCACCATCGCCAGCGTGCGGCCGGTGGGTTCACGCACGGCCGGCGGCACCCCCCGGGAGCTGGAGATCGCCGGCTGGACGGCAGGGGGCGACAAGGTCACCGTCACCTACTCCGGGCCCACCAAGGGCATCGCCGGTGCCGACATCAAGCTGGCCCTACCCGAGCTGCGGTCCCAGCAGATCGACACCTTCGGCTTCCCGCCCTTCCCCGACGACGACGACTCGGTGCACGAGTACAACATCTGGGCCATCGAGGACCGGGGGGTGGCCAAGGGGTGCCCGGGCGGCAACTTCTGCCCCGGGGTGGCGGTGAACCGGGCCCAGATGGCCACCTTCTTGGCCCAGGCCCTCGGGCTCGACACCGCCGCCGGCGGGTCCCGCTTCGACGACCTGGGTGACACGGTGCACGCCGGCTCCATCGAGGCCATCGCCGCCGCCGGCATCACCCAGGGCTGCGGCCCCCGGCGCTACTGCCCGACCCAACCGGTCACCCGCGAGCAGATGGCCACCTTCTTGGCCCGGGCCTTCAACCTGGCCGGCGGCGACCCGGGCCGCTTCGTCGACATCGCCACCTCGCTGCACCGCGAGGCCATCGGCGCCATCGCCAACGCCGGGGTCACCACCGGCTGCGCTCCTGACCGCTACTGCCCGGGCACGGCCGTCACCCGGGAGCAGATGGCCAGCTTCATCGCCCGGGCCCAGGGCTACGGCTTCTAGACCCCCGGCCGCCTAGCCTGCAGGGCGGCCCACCACCCGACGGGAGCTACCGGAGGTTCGACCATGAGCACCACCACCCCGCCTCGCCGTGGGGCCCGCTGGCTCCGGCCGGCCGCCCTGGCGGCCGGGGTCCTGGCCCTCGCCTCCCACGCCCTGGTCCCCGGGGCCGGGGCCGCCGAGGGCGACCCCTTCAGCTCCGACCCGGCGGCCGGTCCCGTGGGCAGCGAGATCGCCGTGTCCGGGCAGGGCTGCGACGGCACGACGGTGAGCGTCTCCCTGCGCACCCAGGAGGCCATGCCGGTGACCATCGGGACCACCCTGGTCAACGTGGACGAGGACGGCGACTGGGAGGGTGCCCTGGTGGTGCCGCTCACCACCGCCGGCACCTACGACGTGGTGGCCGTCTGCGGGCCCAGCCCGGGGGCCGGGGCGTCGTTCACCTACGCCCCCAACACCTTCACCGTGGTGCGCCCCGGCCCCGCCCGCTCGATCGACGACGCCTGCCCGCCCGGCGACGTGCCCGGCGCCAACTTCGACGACGTCCCCGAGGGCAGCGCCCACGCCGAGGCCATCGACTGCATCGCCTGGTACGAGATCACCCAGGGCATCGGGGGCAGCGCCTACGGGCCGGCCCGGGCGGTGCCCCGAGACCAGATGGCCAGCTTCATCGCCCGCCTGATCGACTACGTCGACCCCGGCGCCCTGGGCGACGTCCCCGCCGGGGACCAGTTCCCGTGCCGGTCCAACCCCAACGAGCTGCCCGAGGGCACGGCCCACCACGACGCCGTCCAGCGCCTGGCCGCCGCTGGCATCGTCCGGGGCGGGCCCCAGAACCACCCGAGCGACTGCTACGTGCCCGGCCTCGCCGTCACCCGGGGCCAGATGGCCAGCTTCGTGCACGGGGCCGAGGTGTTCCTCGGCCAGGGCATCACCGCCTCGGCCGACTACTTTGCCGACGACGACGCCAGCGTGCACGAGGACAACATCAACGCCATCGCCGAGGAGCGCATCGCCGTGGGCTTCAACGACGGCAGCTACCGGCCCGAGTCCGACATCCGCCGGGACCAGATGGCCTCGTTCCTGGCTCGCAAGCTCGACTACCTGGTCGAGGCGGGGGCCACCGAGCCCCCGCCCGTGGCCCGAATTGCCTGAACCCCGTCATATGATGACGGCTCGAGCGTCTGGAATGGGCAGCGGGGCTGGTACGCCGGCCACGTGTAGGCCCGGTAGCATCTGGGCAGCCTGAGTGGTTGATGCTCGGGTGCTACCTTTCGGATGCTCCAGCAAACTTCAGCATGCAGCGCTAAAGGCCAGCGGCCCCCGGGCCGTTACCTACCAACGGTAGAACGCTGAGACCAGGGGCGGGTCCGTCTGACGGCCTGCCTCGAGGTGGACGAGTTCGACTCTGCCTCGAGGGCGCCACGCCCTAGGTAGCACCCCACACGCAGGTTCCCCCATACGGAAGGATCACGCAGTGACCGAAACGACTATGACCCGCCGCCGCGGCCGCAAGCTCGCCGGCATCCTCGCCGGGGCTCTGGCCCTCGGCATGGTCCCCTTCGCCGTCCC
>Ga0247704_1000490_pt1 | contig 11143 bp, 7 predicted proteins | sample 41W_NmetaG_FD_189042 | JGI IMG/M metagenome (GOLD analysis project Ga0247704, IMG submission 189042) | Soil microbial communities from hillslope of Landscape Evolution Observatory, University of Arizona, Oracle, AZ, United States - 4-1-W_N | ecosystem: Engineered > Artificial ecosystem > Mesocosm...
GAACCCGGCCCATGCCCACCGGGGCATCGGCCGCTACGTCAAGGAGCACGCCCGGGCCCTGATCGCCCAGGGTGCGGTGGACGCCCTCGTGCTCAACCCCCACCTGCCCTTCCCCCGCCAGCTCGACCGCGACCTGCTCTGCTCGCCCCTCCTGCGCTGGAACACCATGAGCGAGGTACGGGCCGTGGCCGGGTCCGCCTCCGGGCCGCTGGCCTACCACCTGATGTCGCCCTTCGAGCTGGGCGCCCACGCCGAGGGCGAGGTCCCGGCCCACCTGGTGGGCGAGGTTCCCCTGGTCGTCACCCTCTACGACCTCATCCCCCTGGTCGATCCCGACCGCTACGCCGGCGACCCCGAGCGCATGCGCCGCTACCGGGTCCGCGCCGGGCTCCTGGAACGGGCCGATCTGGTGCTGGCCATCTCCGAGCACACCGCTCGCACCGCCCGGGAGCACCTGGGGCTGGACCCGGATCGGGTGGTGACCATCGGGGCCGGGGTGTCACCCTTCTTCGGGCCGGTCGGGCCGGGCGACGACCCGGTGGACCTGCTGGCGAGCGACCTGCCGGCCATCGACCGCCCCTTCGCCCTGGCCGTGGCCGGGGCCGAGCCCCGCAAGAACACCGAGCGCCTGCTGGAGGCCTGGGCGGCGTTGCCCGCCGACGTGCGAGATGCCCACCGGCTGGTGCTGGCCTGCCAGGTGGACGAGCCCACGCAGCAGGCCTGGTCGGCGCACGGCCGGGCGGTGGGACTCGCCGACGGTGAGGTGGTGTGCACCGGCTGGGTGAGCGACGAGATCCTGCGGGCCCTCTACCGGCGGGCCCGGGCCCTGGTCCTGCCCTCGCTGGCCGAGGGGTTCGGGCTCCCTGCGGCCGAGGCTTTGGCCTGCGGCTGCCCGGCCATCACCTCGTCGACCTCGTCGCTGCCCGAGGTGCTCGCCTGGCCCCCGGCCACCTTCGACCCGACCGACACCGCGGCCATGGCCGCCGCCGTCGCCCGGGTGCTGGTCGACGACGACCACCGGGCCGCCCTCCTGGCCCGGGCCGGGGAGCGAGCCGGCGAGCACACCTGGACCCGGGTCGCCGAGCGCAGCCTCGGTGCCCTCTCGGCGCTGGCACCCCCGCCGGTCGCCCGTACCGAGCTGCCGGTGCGGCTGGCCCTGGTCGGTCCCATGCCCCCGACGCCCTCGGGGATCGCCGACTACAACGCCCGGCTGGTGCCCCATCTCGCCCGGCGGTGCCAGCTCGACGTGTTCACCCCGTCCCCCCGGCCACCGGCGACCGCCCCCGGGGTGCGGTGGTTCCCACCACTGGCCCTCAGCCGCAACCTCAGCCCGTGGTCCTACGACGCCGTCGTCTACACCATCGGCAACAGCGACGACCACCACGATCTCTACGAGCAGGCCGAGGAGTTCCCGGGCCTGCTGTGGATGCACGACGTGCGCTTGAGCGGGCTCTACCTCAGCTACGCCCGGGCCCGGCGCTCGGGTGACGGAGCCCGGGACTTCCTCCGCTCCCGCCTGGTGGGCCAGTACCGCCGCCGCCTGCCGCCCGGGTTGGCCCTGGACATCGAGGACGAGCCCGAGGACTACGTGGAGTCGGGGCTGGGGATGAGCCAGGAGCTGGTCGAGCACCACCGGGGGGTGATCGTCAGCAACCAGGTGGCGCAGCGCCTGCTGATCCTGGACCAGCAGCCCGATGCCCGGGCGGTCCCGTCGTGGGTGGTGCCGCTGGCCGTCCCCGAGCCGTCGCCGGCACCGCCGCCGGACGGGACGGGGACCACCGGCGAGGCGGTGGTGGCGTCGTTCGGGATGGTGGCCCCGAGCAAGGCCCCCAGCCTGGTGGTGCGGGCCTTCGCCGCCGCCCGGCGCCGGGTGGGGGCACGACCGGCCCGGTTGGTCTTCGTGGGTGAGGTGAGCGACGCCAACCGGGCCGCCCTCCAGGCCCTGGCCGATGCCGGCGGCGCCGGCGACCACGTGTCCTTCACCGGCCTGTGCCCCCGGGAGGACTACGACGCCTGGATGGGCCGGGCGGCGGTGGCGGTGCAGCTCCGGCGCACCACCACGGGCGAGAGCTCGGGAGCCCTCCAGGAGTGCATCGCCACCGGGGTCCCCGTCGTCACCAACGTGGCCAGCGCCGGCGAGCTCCCCTCCGGCGTGGTCGACCTGGTGAGCCACGAGGTGGAGGTCGAGGAGCTGGCCGCCGCCATCGCCCGCAACCTGTCCGACGCCGGCCACGTGGCTCGCCAGCGCCAGGCCCAGGCCGCCCACGCCCGATCCTGGGGCTACGCCCAGGTGGCCGAACGCCTCCTCGAGATCGTCAGATCCCTGGCACCCCACCGGACCTAGGGGCCGCGGCCGGACCGGAGCGGTCGATGGGGACCCGAGGCGCGGTGCTCGCTGGCGAGGGGAGGTCCCGCTACCGTCACGGGAGTGGAGGCCTCAAACCGGGAGGACCCCAGCGCTTCGGAAGCGGTCGCCACCGCCGACCTGGCCCACACTGCGGGTCCGGCCGCCGACCGGTCGAACGTCCCGCCGGTCTGGCTGGTCGTCCTCGTCGTCGGGATCGGCCTGGCCATGCGGTTTTGGACCTTGGCGTCACCACTGGGTGAGGCCGATTCGGACGAAGCGGTCGTGGGCCTGATGGCCGGCCAGTTTCTCGAGGGCGACTTCGACACCTTCTTCTGGGGGAGCAACTACGGCGGCACCATCGACCAGATCCTCACCGCCGGGGTGTTCGCCCTGGTGGGACCGTCGGTGGCCGCGCTCAAGCTGGTGCAGGTGGCACTGGCCGCCGGAGCCTGCCTGCTCACCTGGCGGGTCGGCCGGCGGGTGGTCAGCGAGGCCTCGGCCCGGACCGCCGCCCTGCTGTTCTGGATCGCTCCCGCCGCCTACGTGCTGTTCTCGACGAAGTCGCGTGGCTGGCACTGGCTGGGACTCTGCCTGGCCCTGGGGATCGTCCTGACCTGCCTGAAACTCGTGGACCGGCCCCGCTGGCAGGAGGCGTCGATGCTGGGCCTGCTCCTGGGCCTGGCCTTTTGGACCTCGCCCGCCCTCGGCTTCCTCGTGCTGCCGGCGGTCGCCTACGCCGTTGCCCGCCGGCCCCGCCTGCTCGCATTGGCCTGGACTGCGCTCCCAGCCTTCCTCATCGGTGCGGCCCCATGGATCCGCTACAACCTGAGCAACGGCTTCGTGTCCCTCGAGCAGTTGCCCGTCCCCGTCCAGACCACGTACCTGGGTCGTCTCGCCGGCTTCTTCACCGAGGCCCTGCCCATGGCCCTGGGGCTCAAGGTGCCCTACAGCCACGCCTGGATCGCCGGTCCGGTGGCGGTGGTGCTCTACGGGCTGGCCCTGCTCGGCCTGGCGGTGCTGCTCGCTGGCCGGCCCCCGCGTCTGGCTCCCCTGCTCGTCCTGGCCGTCGCCTACCCCCTCCTCTTCGCCGCCACGTCCTCCAGCTTCTACGTCAACGAACCCCGCTACCTGCTGTACCTGGCCCCGGTGATCGCCTTGCTGGTGGCCATCCCCCTGACCAGCCCGCGTCGCCAGGTGGCGGCACTCGCCGTCGCCGCCTGCCTGTCCGTGGCCGGGTTGGCTTCGCTCGTCACCTGGGCGGGCGACCACCCCGACAACTACGACCTGGCGGCCGGTGAGCTCGACCTGGTGATCTCCGTACTGGATCAGCGCGGGATCGAGACGGCCTGGGCCGATTACTGGACCGCCTACCGGCTGACCTTTCTCACCGACGAGGCGGTGGTGGCCGCCTCCGTCGACTACGTCCGGCATCTGCCCTACCAGCAGGTGGTGGGAGCGTCTCCCGAAGTCGCCTACGTGGTGCATCGAGCCACGGGTCCGGATCAGCGCCTGGGAGGAGCACTGGCGGACCTCGGGATCGAGTTCGAGCGCATCGATGCCGGCGCCTTCGCCGTCTACCTTCCCGATGAGCCTCGCCATCCCAGCACCTTGCCCGGGGTCTTCGGCTCCTGACGGCCCCGCTCAATCCTTGCCGGCCGCCCTAGGCCCGGGCCGCCACCGCCTCGAGGAAGGCGCCGTAGCGCTCGATCAGCACCGGCCAGCGGTAGTGGGCGTCCACGTAGGCCCGCCCCCGGTGGGCCAGGGTGGCGGCCAGGCCGGGGTCACCCAGCAACCGGTCGAGGACGGCCTCGAAGTGGGCGTAGCCGTCGAACCACAACCCGCCCCCCGAGCGTTCGCAGTGCTCCCGGGTGGCCAAGCAGCGGGCGTTGACCACCACCGGGACCTCGGCCGTCCACGCTTCCACCAGCACCAGGGAGAAGGCCTCGTAAGCCGACGGCTGGATTAGCACCGCCGCCCCCCGCAGCAGGCCCCACTTGGTGGCCTCGTCCACCCGGCCGGCGAGGACGATGTCGGGATGCGCCGGGGGCCGGTCCACCACGGGCCCGGCCAGCACCAGGGCCAGAGGCCCGGGGTGGCGGTCCTTGTAGGCGGCGAAGAAGCGGGCCAGCATCCCCGTGCCCTTGCCGTCGTCGACGCGCCCGACGCAGACGAGATAGGGCCGGTCGCCGAGATCCAGGGCGGCGCGAGCGGCGCCGGGCTCCCCGGGCGCCTCCTCGATGCCGAGGCCGAGGACCAGCTGGCGGGTGGCACCCACGGGGAACAGCCCCTCCACCAGGCGGCGCTCGCCCCAGGTCTGGAAGACCAGGCCGCGGGCGCCTGCGAACACCGGCGCCATGATGGGCAGGCGCAGCGGCTGCTCGTCGTGGGCTGCCGGGTGCATCACCGCCCGCCCGCCGGCCTCGGCCAGTCCCCGCACCGTGGGGTGGTAGAGGTAGGGGTAGAACACAACGGCATCGGCGTCGCTGGCCCCTACGGCGTCGACCACCGAGGGGTTGACCGGGCCCTGGAGGTCGATCCAGCGCTCCTGGTCGGCCACCGACGCCCGGGCCGGGTCGAGCAGAACCCGGCGGGAGAAGCGCTCGAAGCCCGGATCCCGGCCCGCAGCGGAGCGGAAGCGGTGCACGACCACCCCGTTGAGCTCCACCGTGCCCGGCTGGTACTCGTCGGCCCAGGTGTGCGAGTCGAGGGCGCAGGTGGTGAGGACCTCGGCCTCCCAGCCCAGCTGGGACACCAGCCGCTCGGCCAGCATCCGGGCGCCGAGCTCGGCTCCTCCCACCACCTCCAGGCCGTAGCGGGGCACGACGTAGGCCACCTTCATGGACCGAGGAGCCGCTCCAGGACGGCGGCCATGCGCTGGCGGGTGGCGGCCAGCTCGAAGTCGGCCAGCCGGGCGGTGCCGGCGGCCACCAGGCGACCGGCCAGCTCGGGATCATCCACCACCCGGTGCACGGCGGCCGCCACCGTGGCCGGATCCTTGGCCGCCAGGCACAGGCCGCCGGCACCGAGGGTCTCGGGCACGACGGCGGCGGCGTAGGCCACGATGGGCACCCGGTGGTGCATGGCCTCGAGCAGGGGGACGCAGAAGCCCTCGTGCTCGGACAGGCACACCAGCACGTCCGCCGCCTGGTAGTGGGCGACCAGCTGGCCGGGGCTGACCCCGCCCTCCAGCTCCACGGCGTCACCGAGCCCCAGGGCGGCGGCGAAGCCGGTGAGGGCCCGCAGGTAGGCGTCGGACGACGACGACCCGACGATCCGCAGTACGGCGCCGGGGTCGTAGGCCCGCCGGTAGGCAGCCAGAGCCTTGACCAGGTCGTGCTGGGCCTTGTTGGGCGCCACCCGGCCGACGAAGAGCCAGACCGGACCCGAGGATCGTTCCCGCAACCGCTCCAGGTAGGCATGGTCGACTTCGGCGTCGTGGGCGGCCACGTCCACCAGCACGGGGACCACCTCGGTCTCCCGGTAGCCGAGGGCCACCAGCTCGGCCTCGTTGTAGGCGCTGTCGGCGATCCCCAGGCGAGCCCGATCGGCCAGGGTGGCGAGCTGGACGCGGCCCCAGCGCAGGCCGTGCACGACGCCCGGCTCCCAGGGGGCGAAGAAGTGCTCGGGGGTGATGTTGTGGTGGTTGACCACCAGCGTCTCGGAGCGAGCCGCCACGAAGTCGGCCACCACCGAGCCGATGGCCGTCTGGTAGACGAGGACGTCGCCGGGCTGGGCCGCCAGCCGGGTGCCGTAGTCGGCGAAGGGGCGGCCTTCGGTGGCCAGGGCCGGGTGGACGTGTTCGGCGAAGAGCTCCGACGCCACCCCTATGGCCCGGGCCACACTCCGGATCTCGAGCATGTGGGCGCCCACCGCGCCCGGCTCCAGGGTGGGGACGAACTGGTGCAGGGCACTCACCAGGCGCCGTCCACCACCGGCGCCAGGGCGGCGGCGAAGCGCTCCCGGCTGCGAGCCAGCTCGAAGTCGCCCAGGCGGCGGCGGCCGGCGGCCACCAGGCCGGCGGCCAGCTCGGTGTCGGTCACGACCCGGTGCACCGCCGCCGCCACGAGCGACGGCGCCTTGGAGGCGAGGCTCAGGCCGGCACCGGCCAGGGTCTCGGGCACCGCCGCCGAGGCGTAGGCCACGATGGGCAGGTGGTGGTGCATGGCTTCGAGCAGGGGGATGCAGAAGCCCTCGTGGTCAGAGGCGCACACGAAGACGTCGGCGGCCTGGTAGTGGGCGGCCAGCTCGGCATCGGTCACCTCCCCCACCAGATCGACGGCACCGTCGAGCTCCAGCTCGTGGCGGAAGCGCTCCAGGGCAGTGGCGTAGGCGTGGGACGACGACCCCCCCACCAGACGCAGCCGGGCAGCCTGGTCGTAGACCCGCCGGTAGACGCTGAAGGCCTTGATGAGGTCGTGCTGGGCCTTGTTGGGGGAGATGCGGCCCACGAACAGCCAGACCGACCCGCTCCCCGACGCCTCCCGCAGGCGCGCCAGCGCCGTCCGGTCGACCGCGGTGTCGAAGGCGGCCAGGTCGATCAGGAGGGGGACGACCTCGGTGTCGGCATAGCCCAAGTCGTCGAGCTCGGCCCGGTTGTAGGCGGAGTCGGCGATGCCGAGCACCGCCGCCGGGGCCAGGTCGGCCAGCTGGCGCCGGCCCAGGGCCAGTTCGGCACCGACGTGGGGCTCCCATGGTCCGAACAGCGAGACCGGGGTCATGTTGTGGTAGTTGACGACCTTGGGCTGGGGGCAGGCGAGCAGGTGCTCGACCACGGCGCTGCCGGTCGAGGCCTGGTACACCAGCACCGCCGGTTCGTCGCCGGCACCGTCGTAGCTGCGGAACGGCCGGGTCAGGTGCGCCACCTCGGGGGTGGCCTCGGCTACGTAGATCCGGGACTCGACGCCGAGGTCTTCCAGCAGCGAGCGCACGGCCAGGGTGTGGTTGCCCACGGCCGAGCGGGCGGCCAGGGTGGGGATGAACTGGTGGACGGCGGAGATCAACGACGGCGGACGCCGGTCACGACGTAGCTGGCCGGACCGAACAGCGCCTCCTCGATGTGGGCCAGGTTGGCGTTGAGGACCTCGGCCCCCTCGCCCGGCGGCACCGCCTGGAGGGTCACCAGCGGGGGCCCGTCGTGGTCGGCCAGCTCGACGAATCCCCGGCGCTCGAGCAGGGCCCGCCAGGTGGCGGCGTGCAGCGGTCGACCGGGCGAGAGATCGGTGGTGACCACGTCGCTGGCCCGGGCCCAGGCGCCCGGGCTGGTGCTCACCACCACCACCCGCCCGCCGTCGGCCAGGGTGGCGGCGGCCAGGCCGGCCAGCTCCACCTGGAAGGCCAGGGCCAGGCGGTCGACGCAGGCACACAGCACCAGGCCCCCGAGGCGGGCCTCAGCCACCCCCCGGAGATGCTCGAGGGCATCGCCGGCGCGCACCTCGGAGCCGGCGGCGACCGCCGACTGGGCCCGGGCCGGGTCGGGATCAACCCCGTAGGCGTCGAGGCCCTCGCCGACGAGCAACCGCACCAGGGCGCCGTCGCCGCACTCGCCCACCAGCACCCGGCCCTCGGTGCCGGCCAGGGCTTCGGCGATGCGGCTCTCGAAGGGCGACACCGCAGCCGGGTCGGCTCGGTGACGACTGTCGTCGCCGGCCGGATCGGTCGCCCCCCCGGCCGCCTCCAGGGCCTTGACCCGGCCGGCCAGGAGCTTGAGGGCCGCCGCCCAGGAGGTGGCCAGCTCGCTCACCTGCTGGGCCAGGTAGCGCAGGTACCACTCCATGAGCTTGCGCAAGCCCCGCTTGAGGGGGGCGACCCCGGGGATGTTCGAACCGGTGGGCACGTCCACGTCGACGAAGGAGGCCCGGTCGGCGGCGGCCAGCACGGCGTCGAGGTCGTCCCCACTGGCCGCGGCGGGGGCGAAGCGGGCGAAGACCAGGTCGAGCTGGCGCTCGAGGTCGGCGGGGAAGTCTCCCGACGCCCGCCGGGCCGCCACCTCGTCCTCGATCTCGCGCACCACCTGGTCGAAGTCGATGATGTCGCTCACGATGCCGCGCTCCGGGCCGGGACGTCGCCGGTGGCGCCCTCGCGCGCCGAGGGGCGCGACCCGGCCTCGGCCGCCAGCCGCTCCAGGTCGACCCGGGTGGGCAGGGCCACGGATCCCCAGGCCTCGCTGGGGTTGACCACGTCGACGTGGGCCTCCTGCTCCCGCCAGTCGAACATCTGGCCGCCCCGTAGGCTGTGCACGCCGACGGTGACCGGGTAGTGGCCTTCGAGCAGGGGGAGGGCGTCGAACACGAAGGCGATCTCGCCCATGCCGTGCAGGGCGGGCAGGCGGTGGCCCTCCACCCAGGTGTTGTCGCCGTAGAGGAGGTGGCCGTCGTGGGTGTGCACCGACACCACGAACACGGCGTCGGCCACGGGATCGGTGGCCTCGTAGGCGACGCGCACCGTGACCGACTCCCCGGTGTGGGCGTAGGGGCGCTCGGCGACGGGGTAGTCGACGGTGACGTTGCGGATACGCACCCGGAGGTCGTGCTCGGGGGCGGCCTCCTCGCTGGTGGGTTCGCCCAGGCCACCGGCCACCATCTGCTCCCGGAACGCCCGTACGGCTTCGCTCGGCGTGCCGTGGACCACCATCTCGCCGTGGTCGAGCACTACCGCCCGGTCGCAGATCTGGCGTACCAGGTCGGCTCCGTGGGTGACGAACACGATGGTGCGCCCGTCGCGCTGGAAGGCCTTGATGCGGTCCAGGCACTTGCGCTGGAACGACTCGTCGCCCACGGCCAGCACCTCATCGACCAGCAACACGTCGGGCTCCACGTTGGTGGCCACCGAGAACCCCAGGCGCACGTACATGCCCGAGGAGTAGTGCTTGACCTGCTGGTCGATGAAGCGCTCCATCTCGGCGAAGCCGACGATGTCGTCGAAGCGCTTGGCGATGTCGGCCTTGCTCAACCCGAGGATCGAGCCGTTGAGGTAGACGTTCTCCCGCCCGGTCAGGTCGGGGTGGAAGCCGGCCCCCAGCTCGAGCAGAGAGGCCAACCGGCCCCGGGTGCGGATCTCGCCCTTGGTCGGCTGGAGGATGCCCCCGGTGCACTTCAACAGCGTCGACTTGCCCGAGCCGTTGTGGCCCAGCAAGCCGGTGGTGTGGCCCTCCTCCACGTCGAAGGTGATGTCGCGCAGAGCCCAGAAGTCCTCGGGCTTGGCCCGCTTGCGGTGCTGGATCACCCGTTCCTTGATGGAGGACTGGCGGTCGGTGCTGATGCGGAAGCGCTTGGAGACGTCGGCCACCTCGATGGCGTTGCCCACTAGAGCTCCTCGGCGAAGTTGGCTTCGAGGCGGCCGAAGAGCTTGACGGCCAGGGCCAGCAGCACCGTGGCCGCGGCGCCCACGATGACCAGGTTGCGGAAGTACCACAGCGGCGAGGCGTCGGGCAGCAGCAGGCCGCCCTCGTCGTTGACGACGAAGCCGTAGAGGCCGCGCTGGAAACCCAGCACCACCGACGTCATGGGGTTCACCAGGGTGAGGCTGGTCGGCAGGCCGGACCGCCCCAGGGTGCCGGCGATGACGCCCCACGGGTAGACGATCGGCGTCAGCCAGAACCAGGCCAGCAGGGCCAGCTCCAGGAGGTGCTGGGTGTCGCGGGCGTAGACGTTGATGGCGGAGAGGAAGACGGCCATGGCCGAGGTGAAGATCAACAGCACCAGCAGGGCCGGCACCACCAGCCACACGTAGGCCAGGTCCACGCCCAGCCCGAAGGCCACCAGGGCGGCGACCAGCACCAGGCTCTGGAGGAAGAAGTGGACGATGTTGGCCCCGACGGCCGACAGGGGGAGGATCTCGCGGGGGAAGTAGATCTTGTTGACCAGCGACGAGTTGCCCACGATGGAGCCGGTAGCAGCACCGAGGGATACCGAGTAGAGGTTCCAGGCCAGCAGACCGCTCAAGAGGAACACGGCGAAGTAGGGGACCCCGGAGCCCAGCACCAGCTCGAACACCACGTAGAACACGGCCAGGTACATCATCGGGTTGAGCAGCGACCAGCAGAACCCGAGGGTGCTGTTCTTGTACTTGACCTTCAGCTCCTTGCGCACCAGGTTCATCAGCAGCTCCCGGTAGGCCCAGAGCTGGGTGAGGTGACCGGCGACACTGCGGTCGGGGGCGACGACGGTGGTGGGCACGTCGGCTTCCAGGGTCGTCACGCTGGGCGAATCTACCGCAGCCACCCGCGTGGCCCTCATCCCCGGGGCAACGCAAGGGGTGGCTAGGGTCGCCCAGCGTGCGCATCGCCTTCGACGCCACGCCGCTGCGCGAGCCCCGGACCGGGGTTCCCCAGACGGTTCACGAGCTGCTGGGTGCCCTTCCCGATGATGTCGACATGGTCCCCTACGTGCCCAGCGGGCGAGCCCTCCTGGCCCGAGCCCGGCGCCGGCCGGTCGGCCTGCCCGAGGGCACCCGCCTGCTCCCGGTGCCGGCCCGTGTCCTCATGCGAGCGTGGAGCCGAACTGATCGCCCCGCCGCCGACCGGTGGCTGGGCGACGCCGACGTGGTGCACGGCACCAACTTCGTCGTACCTCCCATGCGGCGGCGACCGACCACGGTGACGGTCCACGACTGCTGGTGCGCCAGGCACCCCGAGCACTGCCTGCCCGAGCGGGCCGCCTTCACCACCCTGGTACGCCGGGCCGTCGACCGGGGGGCATGGGTCCACGTGAGCACCGAGTACATGGCCGCCGAGGTGGCCGAGATCTACGGGGCCCACGAGCGCGTCGCCGTCGTGCCCTTCGGTGTCCCCCCGGTCGA
>Ga0247704_1000493_pt1 | contig 11107 bp, 21 predicted proteins | sample 41W_NmetaG_FD_189042 | JGI IMG/M metagenome (GOLD analysis project Ga0247704, IMG submission 189042) | Soil microbial communities from hillslope of Landscape Evolution Observatory, University of Arizona, Oracle, AZ, United States - 4-1-W_N | ecosystem: Engineered > Artificial ecosystem >...
CTTCGCCCTCGACGGTACCGACCACCGCTCACACGACGAGCAGAACTCGATGATCCGCCGGTACATCGCCTGGCGCACGGAATTCTCGAGAACCAACCGGCGTCCTACGAGCCAGGCTCAGACCTCTACCTCGTACGGGGTGCCGAGGTTCCGTTTCGGCCGGAGCACGTCATTCAGATCAAGAATGGGCCTGCGCGGTTCCGGAAGACGTTAAGGCTGCCGACGCCGGTTCATCGCTGGCCCAGAGAATGAATCCGGATGTGGACAGACGGTCCCAATGCGCAGGTGCAGGTTGTTCTCATGCGCCACACCGTTCGAGATGCATCGAGCCGATCGGTATCGCACGGGGCCTGTGGGTGATCCCGAACAACGAGCGCCGCAGACCTTCAGGGTCGCCCTGATCGCCGGCTACAGGACGCCCGGTCTGCACGCCGATCACCCCGCCGGCTCGAGCGAGGACGGCCTGATCGGCGACGCCGTGGGGCCGCCCCCGAGCACAGTGGGCGGCGCCGCGGGATCATGGGTCGAGCGCAGCGGAGCGATCGGCGGCAGCGGAGAGGAGCAGACCATGTCGGTCCAGGATGAGAAGGGCCATTTCAGCGAGGGCCAGGAGCACGACCACGACTCGCTCCAGAAGCAGGCGGTCGGCAGCTTCGCCGAGGGCCAAGAGGAGGAACCCGAGCTCCCGCAAGACTACGAGGTCGGCCACTTCAGCGAGGGCCAGGAGCACGACCACGACGCTCCCGAGGAGCAGGGGGTCGGCAACTTCGCCGAACGTCAGAGCCGCCACTAACGGAGGCCGCCCGAGCCGAACCGGAGCTAGCCTCCGTGCGACTTCGGCGTCCCCGAAATCCCGAGTGACTTCAACATTCACCTGCGCCCCTACCGCCGGCCTTGGGTCGACGTCGCGGGCGGGCCAAAGATGGTGGGCCGAACTCAACGGAGGCCTCCACAGGAACTTGTCCATTGGTGAAGCACCCCAGCTGGGCGCCGTGATTGCATGAGACTGAGTAGCCTTGCGCAATGTTGCTGGCGCAATCGCGATCCTCCGAGCCGAATCCGATCGTCCCAGCCGGCAGCGAGGCCGTCTGGTCCATAGCGAGCATCGTGTTCTGATATTGGCGGTCGTGCTGCTCGTCCTGCTGACCCGCTGGGCGAGCTTCCATCTCGGGTTCCAGTTCGGCAGCGTGAAGCATCGGCGAGTGAGGGACAGATAGCCCAGGCTCTACACCCGCCGTTCCGGGCTGGTGACATGCCTCACAACCACGCGCAACCGCAGCACCTTGGATTCGCCCTTATCGTCGGCACTGCCTGATACCGCTGCTGTCGCTCACCTGAGTCCTCCGACGTGGTGCCGCCGGTCCATGGGCCATACCTGGAGATGGCTTGAACCGATCGGCTCTCCGTCCCAGCGGAGCGCGTCGACCGAGGTAGCCTCAAATGACGAGCACTGCGGGTCGGCCAGGGTCGCCCTGATCGCCGGCGATGGGATCACGTGTGGGGTTGTCAACGTCGACAGGCGAGACGTGTCCGGCGTGTGTTCCCGGTCACGTCCGTACGGTCCGCCTGACGCCGCGCATGATGGAGTGCGATGTCCAAGAGTCAGGCCGGCTCGGTGCTGCTGGCGTTGTTTGGAATCGGCTGCATCGTTACAAGCATAGCCCGGGTGTCGGCGAGCGGACAGGACATCGCCACCTTCACGATCTCCGCAGGGTTCGGAGTTTTGGCGCTCGTCCTGGCCGGACGCACACTGCTTGAAATGGCAGCTCGGCCTTCTGACCCGGGTGGACCCCACGTTCAGGTAACCCTTCTGGCAATTGCGCTGGTCCTTGCGGTGATTGCCTCTAGCTAGCGTGGTTTGGCGGGCTTGGACGGGGCGCGTCGGGGTCCCAGTCCAGGCGCTTGCCACCGTCGCCGCCGCCTGGAGCGCGTATCCCAGGAGCACCCCGAAGTCGCGTTGGCGTCCTCAACCCTGGCCGGGTTCCTCACGGTCAGCGCCGGCGACAACGCGCGGGCGCGCGACCTGCTCACCAGGGTGTTCGCCACCGGGCAGGACCCTGCCGCCCACCCGTTCATGGCCAAGTACGTGTCCGCCCAGATGGCCCTCACCGTCGTTCCCGGCGTCACCGCCGAGCTCGGCCCGGACCGCAACGGCGTCGGCCTCGCCCTCGCAGAGCTCCACCAGGGCGCTGGCGACCTGGCCGCCGCCATCGACGTCGTCGAGCAGCTTGAGCCGACCACGTTCGCCGCCCTGTCCCTCGCCGAGCTGTACTCCGGCGCCGACCGCCACCGGGACGTCGTCGAGCTCACGGAAGGCATTGCCAATGACGATGACGCCACTGCGCTGCTGTGTGTGTTCCGGGGTGTCGCCTTCCGGGAGCAGGGCTACTTCGAGGCCGCCCGAGAGGCGTTCAAGGAGGCCCTCAAGTCGACAGTCGAAGAAGCGGGAACCGGTCATCCGCCACCGGGCGTTGCTCGAACGGGCCCGCACCTACGAAGCGGAAGGCAAGCGGGGCATGGCCCGGAAGGACCTCGAGCGGATCATGGCCGAGGACTCCACCTACGAGGGCCTCGCCGACGCGCTCGCCTCCCTCGAGGCCGCCGACTAGATGAGTCCCGCCGAGTACGCTCGGCGGTCCCTCCTTGCTCCAGCGCAACATTCAGAGCCGAACAATGATCGACGGCTCAGCACGGGGCCGTCTACCGTGACCGTCCATGTCGACGGCGATGAGGACGCTCGCTGCCGTTCTCCTCATTGCCGTAGGCGCGGGGCTTCACCTCGCGTCGCGCAACATCGCACCCGACCGCCGACTCGAGCGCCGTCTCGCGACGGCGACCTTGCTCGTAGTCGTGCTGTCGCTCCCCCTGCTCCACGCGGCTTGGATCTACATGACCGTGCGGTGCGGACGTCAACCCGTGGCAATCACCGACTTCGCAGCGTCGTACACCTATTGGCTGCCGAACGACCCGGGGTACGAACGCTCGGACATATTCCGAAGTTACGTATGCACGGAAGCCGAAGCGATTGCCAGCGGATACCGGAGAGCCGGTAGCTGACCGGTGCTGACTGCCATCAGCAGGAGAATGCCGCTACGTCCAGTGCGGTTGCCTGCGAGATGCTTGCACCGATCGTCGCTCGCTTTGCCCGGGCTGGCGTCGGGGCGCCCATAACGACACCGCTCGCCGTCCACGGCCCGCGCCCCCCAACGCCGGCTACGCGACCGCGAACTGCAATCGGGTCGTCGCGGGCATCCAACAGATCCTCCCCGCGCGGCCCGTCGGGAGGGCCGAGCCTTCCCGATCGTCTGCGCATCTCCGTCTCCATCGACTTTGACGCGAATGCCGACCAAACTGGTGGTGACGATCTCGTGGCCCCCGATCTGAACCCGGATGATGTGTCAAGCCGAGCCGACCTAGTGGAGTACCTCGCGGCTCTGGCTCGTGACGTCCAACACGGTCGAACTGCTAGGAACGCGACGGCCGCCGAGCTAATCGAGGCTGCTGGTGGCTGGACGGCCGACATGGATGGCTACTTCGCGGGCCGCGGCGAGAGCGCGCCGGCTGATCCGTCCTGGCGCCTCATCGCACAGATCGTTACGGCGGCTCTCGTCTACGAATGAGGAAGATAAGCATTCGTCCCTCGCATACGGCTGGGGACAGCAGAAATTCCGGTGGGCGGACAGGTGATGTCGGGGTGAGGCTCAGCCCAGAGTGAGCCGGACCGACAAGCGAGTGACCCTCGGGCCCTCAGTTCTGGGCGCCGTGCTGCAACGCCCGGTGTGACCTGGATCGGTCGGGCCGAGCACGATGTGCCGCTACTTCCCGTGCCCCTCACGGCCGCCCGACGCGTTGAACGACCGGTATCGCGCGATCAGCCGGGCTCGCTGAGCTGAGGCGCCCCATAAGTACGAGCGGCGCCGGCCGGACGGGGTGACCCCGATCGCCGGCCGTGAGTCACGGCCGACTTTCCATCTCGGGCTGCTACAGGACGTGGAACACGACGCCATCTGCCTCGGCGGCCGCACGAAGGTTCGGTCCGACATCGTTGTGTGACACGGCGATCCCCCGGCCGAGCAGGTGGGCAGCGCCGAGCGCCTCGACCATGGCCGCCGAGAGTGAACGCCCGCTGGCACGGTGGCGAGTCTGTAATAGCGCCATCGGCCAAGCCATGTCCCGGAGGCTCAGGACCTCGATCGAGGGCGGCAGGGCGACGAGCTGGGCTCGAAAGCGCTCCTGCATGTCTTCGGGCAACGCGGCGACTGGCCTGGATAGCTTTCCGACGACGGTCGGATCGGCAAACGATGAGCACAGCCGGAACAGCCAGAGGCCCGTGGTGGCCACGCCATCGGGAGCCAGTCCATCGAGGGTCTCGTCGCGATGGCCGACGAGGATGTCGCGCAGCAGGTGATCGTCGACAACCGTCGCCGGCACTACGTCGTGGCGAGATCGGGATCGTCGAGGCCCGCCACGAACGCCACATGGTCCTCGGCCGATAGAGCTGCGTCAAGCAGCCCGGCTCGCCCGCCGGGGGGCAGGAGGACGACGGCGTCACCGAGATCGACGACGGTCACACGTCCGCCCTGATCGAGGCCCCACCGGTGGCGGACAGCGGCCGGGACGGACATCTGGCCGCTGGAGGAGACGAGGAACTCCGAGGCTGCGTGCACTGCCCCACTCTCCGATCTACTTGGTAGGTAAGCAGCTTACCAAGTGTGGAGTTACTTCTCTCGGTACTGCCCGGTGCCCTCGACTGTCCCAGAACGACGCCGCGCACCGCCGGGCAGAGCTCGCCCTGATCGCCGGGACGGTGACCACGCCGCTCGGGATGAGGCCTGGACGTCGGCGCTACTGCAAGAGTCTCACGACGCAGCGAGGCCCAGGGGCTCGGCCGAGGCGACTGTCGCCGGTCAGGAGCTCGCAGCCCAAGACCTCGGCCAGGGCGACATAGGTCGCGTCGTAGGCGGTGACGTTGGCGCGCAGCTCATAGCTCCGTCTCATCAGGGGCAGCGTCGGGTAGCGGTCCAGCTCGATGGCTTCGAGGTCGTCGATGGCCTCGGCGAACCGGTCGTCGGAAATGGCGCCGGCGATCCATCGCTTGCGGAGAACGGCGACCGTCTCGACGTCCACCAGATCAGGTGCGGCAAGCGCCCCGGCGGATCGGACTTCACTCCGGGCCCGCTGACCGTCGGCCCCGTCGTCGCCGATGACGTTGGCCAGGATCGACGCGTCGACCACGATCAACGGCGGGACCGTTCCTCGGCGATGTCGTCAACGGCTTGCTGGAGCCCGACCTCACCGCCACGGCGTTGCTCGATGCGGGCGAGCACGTCCTGGAGCGTTGGCTTCTCGGCCAGGCGCTTCAGCTCGGCAGCCAGGTACTGCTGAAGGGACTGGCCTCGCTGCTCGGCCCGTCGCTGGAGCTCGGCATGGACGTCCTCAGGAAGGTCTCGCACCAGAACATTCGGCATGCTTACAGTATGATAGCAGCGTCGAGGATGGGGCAAGGGGCTGACCCCGCCGCGGTCGGGCCGCTGTCGCTCAGGCGCCCCTATCCCCCGGAGCTCTCAGCGTGGACGGCGCGCGACCAAACGCCGGCTGGATGGCGCGCCCGCCGCTGGCGACCGACAAGTTCACGTCCCATATCTCGTCCCATCAAATCAGGCGGCGCCGGCCGTTCTGAGCGGCTCTGCCGGAACCGGCGGACCAAGCTTCACCGGCGCAAGCAGCCCTTATCAGCAGGAGCGGCTTTCAGCGGATTCGCACGGAGAGCGGCTGGTCACCCTCTCAAGGTGGAGACACGGGTTCGAACCCCGTTGGGGCTGCAAGGGAGAAGGGAGGGGGAGGACTCCAGGCGCGCTTCGGGGGTCGGTAGACCCGCGGGATACCACCGGCCCTGGGTCGCGCGCCATCCCCGAGGCCGAGTGTCGCCTCGGCCACCTCGCCGGCGAGATCGCTCGCCTCGACCCGGCTCGGGGCAGGGAGGCGCCGGCCATGAGCGGCCGCCGGGCCTCGTGTTCGAGCGCATGGCCTAGCTGGCGCTCGCCCAGGACCGAAGCGACGGACTCAGCCCGAGTTGTAGCTCCAGCCGCCGCCCGTTCAGCATCTGGTACCTGCGGGCTACGCCCCCACCGGCACATTCGCCACGCACCGGCCGACGGCCCGGATACTGGGGTGCTGGTTCTGGGCTACCCGATTGCCGGCGGGCGAGGCGCCGAACGACCGTCCCTTCGGTGCCTACGTCTTGCCTGCGCCAACGCGTCCGGGCCGCCTCGGCGGTCCGGGTTCCCGTCGCACCTGGGGGCTACCCTGGATCGCCATGGCGATGCCCCAGGACAGTGCAAGCTCGACGCCGCTGATCGACGACTGGGTTGCGGAGGCCGGCGAAGCCGCCGTCGCCGCGGAGGTCGAGGAAGCCAGGCGACGGATTGACGAGGGGTCCCTCCCGAGCTTTGACGATCCTGCCGCCTTGTTGGCATTTGTGATGCGAGGTCGTCGACAGTCAGCGTGAGCTGGCGGGTCGTCGTCACCGAGACCGCGCTCGAGGGACTGAGCGATGCCGAGAAGGCGACAGTGACCGCCGAACTGTTCGCCTGGGTCGAGACCGGTCCTCCCCGGCAGAACCGACGCCCGGTCTTCGGCGCCCCGCTGTTCGAGGACTCTCTGCCTTCGGGATTCGAGGTGGCGTACTTCGTGGATGAGTCGGTTCCCTACGTCGCCGTCGTCCGCGTCCGGACGTAGGAACCCCAGCTGTGTCCGCAACTACCGCAGCGCGCTTCTCGTACGTCTTGTGCTCGGCGCCAGAACGAACAATCTCCTCGGTGGCCACCTGGCCTCTCAACAACCGCTACGCGATCCCCTAATTGCGAGCCCTGTGCTCCGTCGCCCGCCCCCGTACGCCGGCTGATGGGCACGCGTAGCTACCCACCGGCGGTGAGACTGGCACGGATGTCCTTCATCCTCCGGTAGAGGCGCATGGGATGTTCGGGCGCGGCGATGAACCCGTGATGGGCGTAGAAGGCCGCGGCCTTGTCGTCGATGGCGTCGACGACCACCAGCCGAGCCGCAGCAGCCTCCCCGGCGGCAACCGCCTTGCGGAGGGCTTCGGCAAGCAGGAGCGCGCCGTGACCCTCGCCTTGGTGGAGGCGGTGGACGGCGAGGCGGGCGAGCAGGACCATGCCGACGGGATACGCGGGCATCGCCCGGACCAGCCTCGCCGGCGCGTCGGCACGTCGAACGGAACCCATGGTGAGGCTGAAGTAACCGATGACACCGCCATCTCCGACGAGGACGAACGTCCGCGCGGAATCCAGGTCCTGGGCGGCCAGACCATGGCGGCGGATCCAGCCGTCGAGAATGTCCTGGCCGGAGGTGAAGGTGGTGATGTCGTGTTGGGGGCCGAGGCGTTCGAGCCGAAGACCTTGTCGGATCAATCCCCGGGGAGCTTCGGGTTCGAGCGAAACAACTCAGTGAGCTCAGCCACGGGCTCGGGCGGGCGGTCCAGCTCGGCGATGAAGCGGTCGAATGCCTCGTTGGACAGGACCACGTCCTGATGTTGGCGCAGCACACGTCGGGCCCGGGCGATGGTCGTGTCCATGACGAAGGCGGTGATGGTCGTCCCCTCAAGGTCGGCCGCCTCGCGGATCAAGGCGTCCTGGTCCGCGCTGACGCGCACCTCGATACGGTGCCGGCGGTGGTTGGCCGGCGCTGGCTCACTCATCCCACCACTCTAGCGTCCGGACGCTGTCCGGATGACGCTGATTGCCGGACCGGGGGCAGCGTCCCCAGACAACGGGTCCCAGGTGGCTCTCTCACCGCCACATACCGCCGGCTGAATGACACTCGGACGAGCGCCCCGCTCGACCCGGCGTCCGGCCTAGCGATCAGTCAGCAGGCGGCGGACGTGCGACGCGGCTTGCTCGACCGACTCGCTTCGCTCGGTTGCGAGTACCTGCAGGATGAAGCCGCTGAGGTACGCATGCGCCAGGGCAGCCGTCTCATGAGTGGCGAAGGCGTCAGCTAAAAGAGCATCGGCGTGCGCGTCCGCATTCTCCGACCCTTCGACAAGGCTCAGCGCAAGCCTGGCGAGCTTGCGTCGATCGTCCATCTCACGATCATGTCCCAAGCAGCTGGGCGTCTGTAGCATCGGACGGGCATCCCAGAAGACGGCGATTTCCGCGAGCCAATCCGTCACCTACCGCCGGGCCTGTGACCCACGCCCCGCGACTGAAGCGGATTGGTGGCAATCCGGCACAATGCCCGACGTGACTCCGGCTTGCGGCGCCGCAGCCGACGTTGCGGCGATGTACGGCATCCGCTCCGATAACGCACTTCTCTTCAGGAGACCAACGACCGTCGCCGGCTCCGCCCCTCTCACGTCATCGTCAAGGTTGGCACCCGAAAACAGTCATGACACCGCCGCGCCTGCGGCCGTCGCCGCCTCGACCTCGACCAACTTGCCCGTGCGGACGTCGTAGACGTAGCCGTAGATCGGGATGCGGTCGGGGACGAGGGGGTGAGAGCGGATGCGGGCCACATCGTCGGCCACGCTCTGGTGGGTGTCGGAGATGGTGAGCCAGTCGATGTAGGCCGCCTCTGCGGAACCCGGCCCCTCACCGACATCGGTGAAACCGTCAGGGCCCAGCGCGGCGGTTTCGAGGCTGTTCGCCAGCAGCCCGCGCATGACCTCGTCGGTGAAGTACTCCATCCCGCAATCGGTGTGGTGGATCACGAACCACTCAGCGGTACCGAGCAGCTTGTAAGAGATGACCAGTGAGCGAATGGCGTCGTCGCTGGCGCGACCCCCGGCGTTGCGTATCACGTGTGCGTCGCCTTCGCTCAGACCTGCGTACTTGGCCGGGTCGAGTCGGGCGTCCATGCAGGTCAGGATGGCGAAGCGGCGGGCCGGCGGCAGAGGGAGGTCACCCTTGTCGAACGAGCTCGCATAGTCATCGTTGGCGGCGAGCACCTCAGTGAGAACGGCCATGAGTCCCTACCTTTCGTGAGCGTCGTCGGAGCCTTCCGACCGCGCGACCACTCTAACCCAATTCTCGATAATTCTTATCGGCTTAGTCGGGTTTTTGTTTTACAGGTCCGATGGCCCGATCTGGCTCCAGCTGCCTACCCAGCGCTGGCACGTCCCGGACAGCTTCGGGTCGAGAGGCCGACGTGGGTGAATCCAGCGCCGTGAGTGCCCCCAAAACGCCGCGGTGCCCGGGTGTCGGATCCGCCCCCTACCGCCGGCGGTGGGACCGGGGCAAGCCGGCCGGAGCGAGGCCGGGAACCACGACCGGGAGGAGGGCCCACGGCCGGCCCGCCCCCTTCGAGGCGCCCGAAGCTGCCCATCGGCCAGGCGTTCAACGCCATGTCCAGCAAGGAGGCCGTAGCCGTCGAACAGCTCGTCGACCTCCCCCCGGCTGCTGCGCTCCTGCCTCCAGAGTGGCCTCAGTACCGGCCGGTCGCCGGCGGCGGCGATGGCGTCGGCGAGGTCCTCCGGAGCGGGGGCATCGAGGGCGACGGCCGCAACGTCGCGCCCGGCAACGACACTGGCCAGTTCGGCTATATCGGTCACTTCGACGACTCGACCGCCGTGGCGAGGATCCGCTCAAGCTCGGCGACGCGTGACGCGCGGCGGCGCCCCAGCGGCAGAGGCCCGAGACGGACAACGATGGCCATGAAGGCCAATGTGCCGAGATGCAGTCCTCGGCGCAGGACCGTGGCCGCGGTAGCGTTGGGACGTGCCGACAGCGCCGAAGAGTCGACCGGGCCGGTACGCCGACCTCGACACCAGCCAGCTCGCCGATGTCGTCGAACGGGCCTACGAAAGCGATGCCGCCCCTGACTGGGAGCTCGTTTTCGAGCTCACCCGTCGGGCGATGTTGGCCGAGACGAGCGGTGCTGGCGAATCCAAGGTGCCCCTGTCCCGACCGGCATAGCCAGCGGGGCCGTCGTGCCGAGGTTCGCGGGGCCGCTCGAAAGCACTGAATCGAGATGTGGGTCCCGCGACGCGCCCATCCCGGGGCCGTTTCAGCCAGGCACGGCCCCAAGGGCCGGCGGTGTGGCGCGCTGGCCGTGGTCGGGATGGCCGTCGAGGGGCTAGTCGATCATGAGTCACTGACGTTGTCTCCACTCAGGTGCTCCAGCGATGTCGACGGCGTCGCGTGCCTCAATCTTCGGCGAGAATTCGCTCCGATGCCGCACGAAGTCACCGGCTCGACGCAACGACGAGGCACGCCCGAAGCGGTGGCGCTTGCCATCAAGCTCTCTGCGGCACGCGTCCGGCGACTCGGGTTCAAGGGCTCCACCTCACACCTCAGCCGGGAGTTCCCAGACGGAACGACTCATTTGGTCCACTTTCAGCGCATGGTCTCCGGCGTCACGGGCATGGAGCCGAGCTTCACGGTCAACCTCAACGTCGTTTCAGGCAACCTTTGGCGAGCATGGGCTGCCAGCGGCGATTGGAGGGGCCAGGGGCCGCTGCGCAGCGGGGCGGACATCGGAGTCCATGTCCGGCTGGGTCATCTCGCCTTGGGCCAGGACTACTGGTGGAATCCGGCTGACGAGGCCGAAGCCGTCGAGGTCGCAGAGACCGTCGCCGACCTCGTCGAACGGTTCGGCCTGCCATGGTTCGAACAAGTTGGGCCACGGGCATAGCGCGAGGCAGGATGTTTCGACTCGGGTGATCCCGGCCGGGCGACAGTCGAGCATCGGCTTGCGAGCATTTGCCTACGTCGGCCGCCTCGTGTCATGCATGCACTCTCCGGTCATCTGCGGCGGCGTAACGTCCGACGCATCCCCTATGAACGAGCGGCTGACATTGGGACGGGGTCCCCTCAGCCGGCTTGGGCGCGCGGGACACGGCTACACGTGGGCCAACTGCAGCGAGGTGTGCCTTGCCAGTACGTCGAAGTCGCTGTCGGCCACCTGCAGCAGCGGCACGTCGGCTCGGATGGCGACGGCACCGATGAGGCAGTCGATCAGCTTGCCGACGGTCTCGCCGCGTCGGCGACAGGTGCGGTAGGCGAGTGCGGCATCGTCGTAGTCGCCGGACATCAGGTCGATGACGGACGCTCTTGCCAGCAACCTGCGGAGGTCATTGAGGTGGCTCTCG
>Ga0247704_1000495_pt1 | contig 11079 bp, 9 predicted proteins | sample 41W_NmetaG_FD_189042 | JGI IMG/M metagenome (GOLD analysis project Ga0247704, IMG submission 189042) | Soil microbial communities from hillslope of Landscape Evolution Observatory, University of Arizona, Oracle, AZ, United States - 4-1-W_N | ecosystem: Engineered > Artificial ecosystem > Mesocosm...
CTGGTCCTCGGCCACCCGGAACGAGCCGGTGGGCCGGTCGCTGTCGTCGAAGGTCTCCCACACCAGCCGGCGAGCGAGGTGGCGCAGCAGCGGATGGTCGATGAACAGCGCCCGCTGCTCGGCGGCGGTCCAGCGCCGGCCGTTGACCATGGCTCGCTCCAAGCGCCGGATCTGGTCCGTCGCCACCGTCTTGACGTCCTTCTTGAGCCCGGCGAACTGGGCGTAGGCCAGCGGCGCCAGCGCCGGGTCGTCCTTGGAGCTGGGCTTGGGCAGGAGCTTGCGGCGGGACCCGTCCTCGTCGGCGACGACAGGCTTGAGCTGCTCGTCGAAACCCACCCGGAAGCGGCGCCCGCCGTAGTCGAGGACCATCGACCCGTCGGCGTCGAGCCCGAAGTCGGGGACCAGGCGGTCGGCCAGCTGCTCGGCGCTCAAGCTGAGGCGGTCGGCGGCCTCGTCCATCTTGGCCTGGGCCGCGGTCCTGAGGCCGGCGAACTTGGTCTTCTCGGCGATGCCGTGCAGGTGCATCAGGGCCACATCCGTACCGATGGCCGACAGGACGTCGAGGCCGGTGACCGCACGCTTGTGGGCGCCCTCCCCCGGCCACGCCCGGATGAGCGGCGCCAGCCGGCGGACGGTCTCGTCGTCGCCGAGGAGGCCAAGGGCGTCGAGGGCCCAGCCGTCCTTGGCCGGGCAGCCGGCGCTCTGCCACTGCTCGAAGATCGCCCAGGCGAGCTCGGCCGCCGACCGCGGGTCGACCGCCTCCCGGACGACCTCCACGCCGGCGTAGGCGTCTCCCGGCCTGGACAACGCCAGCATCGTGCAAAGGTGCTCCACCGCGGACGTCGGCAACGCCGACCGGCGGTCGCGCAGAAGCACCTGCGGCAGGTGGGCCGGCTCCAGCCACGCCGGCAGGGCGGGGATTCGGGCCGGCAGCAACTCGAGAGGGTCGAGGGCGAGCATGTCGTCGATGGCGCCGCCGGCGGCGCCCAAGGTGCCGGTCGCGCCCTGGATGGCTTCTCGGTGCCCGCGGTGGTCGAGCAGGCGGAGGGCGGCCTCGGCGTTCGACCGCTCCTTCCCCGCCGCACCGAGGGCGGGACCGACCAGATCACGCGCCGCCACGGTGGGGTGACGGTCGAACCAGCTCATCGCCACCGGCCGGATGGTCTTCGATCGGACGTACCAGTCGGCCATCCGTGAGGCGATCTCCGAGCCTTCCAGCGGGAGCAGCACCGATGCCAGCGTCGTGGGCCTGGAGAGCACCACCCGGAGAACGTAGGCGATGGCGTCGTCACCGAAGCGGGCGAGAACACGCTGCAACGCGGGGGCGGCGTCGAAGGAATGCACAGGCTCGGCATAGGACAGGTGGGGACGCACCAGTTCCTCCGGGGCCAAGGCGAAGATCGCCGCCTGGCGCCAGTCGTGCCCGCTGACCGCCCGCCGGACGGCCCCGTCCCAGTCGCCCACCCGCCCGAGCATCCAGCTGTAGCCGGTGTCGGTCTCTGCCCACGCCTCCCGCTCTCCCGGCTTCCACCGCAGGAGGGTCGGCGACCGGTTGACCAACCCGGGGACCACCACCGGCGCCGGCCGGCGCCGGCGCTCGGCCCACGGCGGCGTCAGGAGGATCGGCGGGACCTCGCCGTACTCCACACCGTGGGCGCCGGCGCCCTCGTCGCTCTCCAAGGCCTTCTCCGAGCCGTCGCCGGTGTACTCGAAGCGCCGCACAGGGAAGAGTGTGCCAGCCCTACCTCGCGACGCTGTCGGTCCCGGCGCCGTCGACCACCGCGAGGTCGTGGGCCCGATCGCCCGCCGCGCCGGCCTGGCGCGCCGTCAGCTCGACGAACCTCGAGTCCCGCCCGTAGAGGATCAGGGTGTCGCCGACCTCGATCCGGGTGTGCTTGTCGGGGACCCCCAGGTAGGAACCGTCGGCCCGGACGATACCGAGGACCAGCACTCCCTCGTCGCGGAGCCGGAGCTCTCCGAGGGTTCGCCCGGTGGTCCACGCCTCCGGCGTGGCCACCATCTCCTTGACCTCGTACTCGCCGGCCACATGGAGGAGGGCGGCGTAGTCCCGGACGTCGAGGTCGGTGAACCTGGCCAGGGCCCGGCCGATGAGCTTGGAGAGCCGGCGGTCCACCCGCCTCGACGTCGACACCACGTACACCAGCGCCAGCCCCGCCACCAGGACCAGGCCTCGCACGAGGCGGTCGCCGGCGCTGGGCGTGCCGCCGACCATGCCACCGAGGATGCCGGCGATGCTGGTGGCCAGGCCGACGCTGCCGACCAGCATCAGCGTCATGATGATCCGGCGCCGGGCCGGGTGGGCGACGACCGCCTCGGACTCGTTGGTGGTGAAGCCCACACCGCTCAGCGCCGACCGGGCCTGGAACCGGGCTGCCGGCCGGGCCATGCCCGTTGCGGTCAAGGCGATGGTGGCGATGCGGGTGATCAGCAGCGACAGGATGGCGACGATGAGTAGGAGCACGACTCCATACATGGGGCCTTCCTACCCACACGCCGGCCCCGGAAAGATCTCAGGGGCGCCGGCCGATGAAGGCGATCAACCTCGTCTGCTCGTCGGCGTCGGGCGCCACTTCCACCCGGGGCCCGTAGTGGCCACTCGAGCGCAGGAGCTCGTCCATCGGCTCCATGCCCTCGAGCAACCGGTGCACCTCCTCGGGGTCGGGCGTCTCGTCGAGCCCGGTGGCCCGGGCCAGGTCCCAGGTGTGCAGGAACACGTCGCTGGTGCAGATCATGTCGACGGCCGCCTCGACGGTCATGCGGCCCATCGGCGTGTCGTGCTCCTGCGAGGCCACCTCGGGGTCGTCGAGCATGGCTTGGAGGCCGTCGCGCAGCGCCAGCCAGGCGGCGAGCGGGTCCTCGTCGACCGGCGGGCCTTTGGGCAGCTCGATGCCGGCGTGGCTGGACAAGAAGCCGGGGATCCACTCGACGAGGTGGCGGACGACGTCGCGGGCGTCCCATCCCTCCGGGGGCGCGGGGTTGCCCCACGCGCCGGCCGGCACCGACTGCACCCGGTCGGTGAAGGCGCCGGCGATCTTGCGGAACCGCTCCGCGGGGCCGCTCATGCGTGTCGAGCGGCCGGCGCCCGGCCCGGCGGCTGCGTCGGAAGGGGGCGGGGGACGACCGGCGGGATGGGCCGGCTGATCGGCTCGGAGCTGACCAGCAGCGGCTCGCCGTGGTGGCTGAGCGGCAGCGGGTCGCCGGAGACGACGGTGTAGGTGGCCTCGTCGTGGGTGGCGCAGACGCGCAGGCAGCGCTCCCGGTACCAGAGGTGGAAGGCGAAGCGGGTGATGTCCGACGGGAGCCGCGGGGCGAAGACGAGGCTCCCGGCCACGGCCCGGAACCCACCGAGGCCGGCCACGAGCGCCGACCAGCCGCCGGCCAGGGCGGCCAGGTGCAGGCCGGCGCCGGTGTTGTTGTGCAGGTCCTGCAGGTCGACGAGAGCTGACTCGGCCAGGTAGTCATAGGCCAACTCCAGGTGGCCGATCTCGGCGGCGAGCACGGCCTGGGTGGCCGCCGAAAGCGAGGAGTCCCGGACCGTGATGCCCTCGTAGTAGGCGAAATTGCGGGCCTTCTGGGCTTCGGTGAACGCGTCCGGCCGCAGGTGCATGGCCAGCACCAGGTCGGCCTGCTTGATGACCTGCTTGCGGTAGATGTCGAAGTACGGGAAGTGGAGGAAGAGCGGGTACTGGTCGTCCCGGACGCGCTCGAAGTCCCAGACCTCGTGGTGGGTGAAGCCGTCGGACTGCGGGTGGACGCCGAGCTCTTCGTCATACGGCACGTACATGGCGTCGGCCGCCGCCTGCCACCCCTTGGCTTCCTCGACGGTGACGCCGAGGGCCTCGGCCTGCGCCGGATGGCGCTCGACCACGCCGGCGGCGGCGGCCAGGTTCTGCTTGGCCATCAGGTTGGTGAAGACGTTGTCGTCGGCCAGGGCGCTGTACTCGTCGGGGCCGGTGACGCCGGGGATGCGGAACGAGCCGTCCCGGTGGAAGTGACCGATCGAGCGCCAGAGACGGGCGGTCTCGACCAGGATGTCGTGGCCGACGTCACGCTCGAAGTCGTCGTCGCCGGTGGCGTCCACGTAGCGGATGACGGCGTCGGCGATGTCGGCGTTGACGTGGAAGGCGGCCGTTCCCGCCGGCCAGTACCCCGAGCACTCCTCGCCCGCGATCGTGCGCCAAGGGAAGGAGGCGCCGGCGAAGCCGAGGGTCTGAGCCCGCTCACGGGCGATGGGCAGGGTGCTGTGGCGCCAGCGCAGGGCGTCGGCCGCCGCCGGCGGGAAGGTGTAGGTGAGCATGGGCAGGACGAAGGACTCGGTGTCCCAAAAGGCGTGGCCGTCGTAGCCCGAGCCGGTGAGGCCCTTGGCCGGGATGGCCCGGCCCTCGGCCCGGGCGCCGGCTTGGAGGATGTGGAAGAGGGCGAAGCGCACCGCCTGCTCGATCTCGAGATCTCCGTCGAGCTCGACCGCGCTGCGCTCCCAGAAGGTGTCCAGGTACTCCCGTTGCTCGGCGAGAAGGCCGTCCCACCCGCTCTGGCGGGCTGCGGTCAGGGCGGCGACCGCCTGGTCGAGGAGGGCCTGGCGTGACCGCAGGCTCGACCACCCGTAGGCGACGAACTTCACGATGCGCAGGCGCTGCCCGGGCTGCAGCACCGTCGTCACCGTCACCCGCCCAGTGTCGGGACCGGACTCGGCATGGACCTCCGTGCGCTCGGGGCCGTCGACGAGATGGTCCATGGCCGCGGCCATGCGCAGCCCGCTCAGCGCCGTGTGGTGGGCCAGCTCGACTGCGGTGCGGCCCCGGGTGCCGTGGTCCTCCGACACCAGCGGTGACGCCAGCGCGGCCGCCACCCGCGGGTCGTTGCTCGGCCGGGGCATGGGCTCGTTGGCCACCAGCTCGGACTGGACGACGACCCGGGCTTTCGCCCCCACCGGCTCCACCTCGTAGCAGATGGCGGCGATGGCCCGGTGGGTGAACGACACCAGGCGCTGGGACCGGATGCGGACCGCCTGGCCGGCGGGCGACACCCACTCCACGTTGCGGGTGAGGGTGCCGGCCCGCAGGTCGAGGACCCGCTCGTGGGCGTCGAGGCGGCCGTAGCGGACGTCGAAAGGCTCGTCGTCGACCAGGAGGCGGAGCAGCTTGCCGTTGGTGACGTTGATCATGGTCTGGCCCGACTCGGGGTAGCCGTAGCCGCCCTCGGCGTACGGCAGGGGCCGCAGCTCGTGATAGCCGTTCAGGTACGTGCCCGGCAGCCCGTAGGGCTCGCCCTCGTCCAGGTTGCCGCGCAGCCCAAGGTGGCCGTTGGCCAGGGCGAAGAGGGACTCGGACTGGGCCAGGACGTCGAGGTCGAGCGAGGCCTCGCGGATGCACCACGTCTCGGCGGAGAAACACGGATGGTCGATCACGTCGGGACGAGCCTAGAAGTCGGGCGGCCCCACCCCGGCACTCGGCGATCTTGGGGGATCAGAAGGCTGGTTCACAGAGCGTTCACATTTCGGAATTGGTTCCGCAATGCCCATGAGGCTCACTATTGGAGTTCTGGAGATCTGTCGGGGCGCCTGCACCCTGGCCCCCGACCTGCGACCCGAGGAGATACGTGGCCTACAAAGCTGAGTACATCTGGATCGACGGCACCGAGCCGACGGCCAAGCTGCGGTCCAAGACCAAGATCGTGGCCGACGGCGCTGAGCTCCCCATCTGGGGCTTCGACGGGTCGTCGACCAACCAGGCGCCCGGCAGCGCCTCGGACTGCGTGCTGCAGCCGGTGTTCAGCTGTCCCGACCCCATCCGGGGCGGGAACGACGTGCTCGTGCTGTGCGAAGTCCTGCTCACCGACATGACCCCGCACCCCACCAACACCCGCGCCGCCCTGCGTGAGGTGGCGGAGAGGTACGCCGCCCAGGAGCCCTGGTTCGGCATCGAGCAGGAGTACACCTTCTTCGAGGGCAGCCGGCCCATGGGGTTCCCGCCCCACGGGTTCCCCGCGCCCCAGGGTGGCTACTACTGCGGCGTCAGGTCGGACGAGATCTTCGGCCGGCCGATCGTCGAGAAGCACATGCAGGCCTGCCTCGACGCCGGCCTGCTGTTCTCCGGCATCAACGCCGAGGTCATGCCCGGGCAGTGGGAGTTCCAGATCGGCCCCGGCGGCCCCCTCGAGGTCGCCGACCACCTGTGGGTCGCCCGCTGGCTGCTCTACCGCACGGCGGAGGACTTCGACGTGTCGGCCACCCTCGACCCCAAGCCGGTCCACGGCGACTGGAACGGCGCCGGCGCCCACACCAACTTCTCCACCAAGGCCATGCGCAACGGCTACGACCCGATCATCGCCGCCTGCGAGGCCCTGGGCGAGAACTTCATGGAGCACGTCCGCCAGTACGGCTTCGGCATCGAGGCCCGCCTCACCGGCCTGCACGAGACCGCCCCGTGGAACGAGTTCAGCTACGGCGTGTCCAACCGGGGGGCCTCCGTCCGCATCCCGTGGCAGGTCGAAGTGGACAAGAGCGGCTACATCGAGGACCGGCGTCCGAACGCCAACTGCGATCCCTACCTGGTGACCAAGGCCATCACCCAGACCGTCTGCTCGGCGCTGGAGTCCAAGAACCTGGCGTAACGGTTCCGCCGCAAAAGGGGGAGGCGCCCATGTGGTCGCCTCCCTTTTTCGCGTGCTGGGGCAGGCACGGTCCACCAGTCCGGCGCCTGCCGTCGCTAGCGTCCCCCGGCGTGCAGGAGAGGGCGGCCCGACCGAGTATCCCCACCGAGCCGGCGCCCACCGACATCCCCCAGCAGAAGCGGGCTCGAGCCGGACGGCGGGTGTTCGCCGTGGCCCTGGGGCTGTTCCTTCTCGTCGGCGCCCTCGGGTTCTACGGGGTGCGCACCAAGACGGTCACCGCCGCCGGCGGCGGCTATGAGCTCTCGGTCAAGTACACCTCCGTCTCCCGTCCGGGCCTGGCCACCCCGTGGTCGTTCCAGATCCGCCGGGCCGGCGGCTTCCCGGACGGAGTCACGGTCACGGTCACGTCGAGCTACTTCGACGCCTTCGACGAGAACGGGCTCGGGCCGGCGCCCGCCGAGGAGACCACCGACGGCGACCGGACGGTCTGGCGGTTCAGCCCCACGAGCTCCGACACCCTCTCGGTCGCCTTCGACGCCCGCATCGAGCCGGCCGTCCAGCTCACGACGATCAGGGGGGACCTGTCGGTGCTGGGCCCCGCCGGGGAGCCGGCGGTCACCGTCGCGTTCGAGACCTTCGTGATGCCCTGATGGAAATCATCCTTCGGTCGACCATCATCTACTTCCTGCTCTGGGCCGTCGCCCGGGGGGTGGGCAAGCGGGAACTGTCGGAGCTGACGGCCTTCGAGCTGATCCTGTTGGTCGTGATGGGCGACCTCATCCAGCAGGGCGCCACCCAGGAGGACATGTCGCTCACCGGGGCGGTTCTGGCCGTGGGGACGCTCGCCATGTGGATCATGATCTTCGCCTACCTCTCGTGGCGGTTCCGCCGACTGCGGCCGGTCCTGGAAGGGGTGCCCGTTGTCGTCATCCACCGCGGGGCGCCGCTGGAGGAGGTGCTTGCCATCGAAAGGCTCACCCTCGATGAGATCTGCGAGGCGGCCCGCAACCAGGGCATCACCGACCTGGCCGAAGTGGACATCGGGGTGTTGGAGCCCGACGGCAAGTTCTCCTTCCTCACGGCCTCGGGCGACTCCGACCAGCAAGGTGCCCCCGAGAAACACACGAGCTGACGTCACCGCGCGACCATCGAGGCCATGAGCGATGCAGCCATCCTCGTGGAAGACATGGGCAAGCGCTTCGGTGACATCGTCGCCGTGGACGGCGTCAGCCTCGAGGTTCCTCCGGGCACGGTCCTCGGGCTGCTGGGGCCGAACGGCGCCGGCAAGACCACCACGGTGCGGGTCCTGACCACGATCCTGCGGCCCGACAGTGGCCGGGCCACGGTCCTCGGTTACGACGTGGTCACCCAGCCGGACGCAGTGCGTACGAGCATCGGCCTCGCCGGCCAGTACGCGGCGGTCGACGGCAACCTGACCGGCCGGGAGAACCTGCGCATGGTCGGCCGGCTCACCCACCAGCGCAAGCCGCTGATCGCGCCCCGTGCCGACGAGCTCCTGGAGCGCTTCGGCTTGGCCGGCGCAGCCGACCGCCCGGTGCGCACCTACTCCGGCGGGATGCGCCGGCGTCTCGACCTGGCTGCCGCCCTGGTCCACAAGCCCCCGGTGCTCTTCCTCGACGAGCCCACCACCGGGCTCGACCCGCGGGGCCGCAACGACTTGTGGGCGGTGATCGGCGAGTTGGTCGCCGACGGCATGACCCTCCTCCTGACCACCCAGTACCTACAAGAAGCGGAACGACTTGCCGACCGCATCATGGTGATCGACGGCGGGCGGGTCATCGCCGAGGGCACCGCCGGCGAGCTGAAGCAGACGCTCGGGAACACCATCATCGAGGTCAGGCTGGCCGGCGCCGCCGACGCCGAACGAGCCAAGGGCCGCCTCGAGGCGGTGGGCGCCGCGGAGATGCTCGACGACGGGCGCACGGTCGCGGTCACCGTCGTCGACGCCGGCCGGGCAGTGGTGGAGGCGGTGCGGACCCTCGACACCGCCGGCCTGACGCCGGAGTGGCTCACGGTCCGGGAGCCCACGCTCGACGACGTGTTCCTCCAGCTGACAGGGCACAAGGCCGAGGAACCGGCGCCGGGCCAGGACGCCAAACCGGCCGGTGGCCGCACGAAGCGGGGTGCAGCGTGAGCGTCACCACCTACGGGGCCGGCGGCGACACGCTCGCCCACCGCTCCAGGATCGGCTGGGCCATCCAGGACGCGATAGCCGTCGCCCACCGCAACCTCATCGGCCTGTTCCGGGTGCCGACCACGCTGGTCTTCTCCACCATCCAGCCGGTCATCTTCGTGCTGATGTTCCGGTACGTCTTCGGCGGCTCGATCCAGATCGAGGGTTACCGCTACGTCGACTACCTGATGGCCGGCATCTTCGTGCAGACGGTGACCTTCGGCAGCATCAACACCGGCATCGGCCTGGCCGAAGATCTCTCGAAGGGCCTCATCGAGCGCTTCCGGTCCCTGGCCATGGCCCGCTCGGCGGTGCTCGCCGGCCGGACGCTGGCCGACGCGGTGCGCAACCTCATCGTGATCGTCCTCATGGTGACGGTCGGGTTCATGGTCGGGTTTCGCGTCCACACCAGCGTGCTCGGCCTGCTCGGCGCCGTCGCCCTCATGCTGTTGTTCGGGTTCGCCATGTCGTGGGTGATGGCGCTGATCGGCTTGTCCACCGGCAATGCCGAGGCGGCCCAGGCGGCGTCCTTCCCGCTGATGGCGGTGTTGGTGTTCGCCAGCAACGCCTTCGTCCAGACCCGCACCATGCCTGGGCCGCTGCGGGCCTACGCCGAGCACCAGCCGGTCACCGCCGCGGTCGACGGGGTCAGAGCCCTGCTCAACGGAGGACCTACGGCGGGCAAAGTCCTCGTCTCGATTGCCTGGTCGCTGGGGATCGTGGCCGTGTTCGCACCGCTGGCCGTCCGCCGCTACCGCCGGGCGGCGTAAAACACAGGGCTTTCACAGATCCTTCACAGCCAAAGCCGCGAGACTGGTGCGTGCCATGACCGAGAAGGCCCGCATCCTGGTCGTCGACGACGAGCCCAACATCACCGAGCTCGTCAGCATGGCGCTGCGCTACGAGGGCTTCGATGTGGATGTCGCCGCCGACGGCCGGTCCGCCCTGGCCCGGGCGGCCACATTCCGGCCCCACCTCATGGTGCTCGACGTGATGCTGCCCGACGTCGACGGCTTCGGAGTGCTGAAGCGGATCCGGGCCGACGGCCAACCGGTGTCGGTGGTCTTCCTGACCGCCCGCGACGCCACCGAGGACAAGGTCAACGGCCTGACCCTGGGCGGCGACGACTACGTCACCAAGCCCTTCAGCGTGGAGGAGCTGGTGGCCCGGGTGCGGGCCGTGCTGCGGCGCACCGGCAACGGCCCCGGCGCCGGCTCCAGCCGCCTCACCTTCGCCGACCTGGAGCTGGACGAAGACACCCGTGAGGTCTGGCGGGGCGACGAGCCCATCGAGCTCACGGCGACGGAGTTCAAGCTCCTGCGCTACCTCATGCTCAACGCCCGCCGGGTGCTGTCGAAGGCCCAGATCCTCGACCACGTGTGGCAGTACGACTTCGGCGGCGACGCCAACGTGGTGGAGACCTACATCAGCTACCTGCGCAAGAAGGTCGACAAGACCGAGCCCCGGCTCATCCACACCGTCCGGGGGGTTGGTTACACGCTTCGCGTCCCCGCCACGCGCTAGGCCATGTCGCTCCGGACCCGGCTCCTGCTCGGCCTTCTCGGCCTGGTGTCGGTGGGCCTGGTCGCGTCGGACTTCATCGCCTACCGGCTGATGCAGTCCTTCCTCATGGACCGCCTGGACGAGCAGGTCCAGGCGGCCGTCGACCCGGTGGCCAGCCGCCTGTCGGCCGGGGAGCGCCGGTCCCCCCCGCTGAGCCGCACGCCGATCCCCGGCGGCACCTACGGGGCGGTGGTCGACGACGACGGCAACGTGCTGGTCAGCCGGCCGTTCGGCTACGAGGGCGACGACCTGGAGCGCCTCCCCCAACCCAAGCTCACCATCGGTGACCTCTCCCGGCGCGAGCCCTTCACCACGCCGGCGATCGAGCGGGGGTCGCCCGGATTCCGGGTCGTGGTCGCCCCGTTGAGCTCCGGCGGAGGCAGCCTGGTGGTGGCCGTGCCCATGAACGACGTGGTGCAGACCATGCGCCGGCTGGTGCTGATCGAGGTGCTCACGACGGCGACGGTGCTGGCCGGCGTCGGGGGGCTGGCCCTGGTGGTGGTCCGGGCCGGGCTGCGGCCGCTGGAGGACATCGGGAAGACGGCCGGCGCCATCGCCGAGGGCGACCTGAGCCGGCGGGTCGAGCGGGCCGAGCCCGGCACCGAGGTGGGCCGCCTCGGCCTGTCCCTCAACGCCATGCTCAGCCAGATCGAGAACGCCTTCGAGGCCCGCCAGGCGTCGGAGGACCG
>Ga0247704_1000497_pt1 | contig 11066 bp, 13 predicted proteins | sample 41W_NmetaG_FD_189042 | JGI IMG/M metagenome (GOLD analysis project Ga0247704, IMG submission 189042) | Soil microbial communities from hillslope of Landscape Evolution Observatory, University of Arizona, Oracle, AZ, United States - 4-1-W_N | ecosystem: Engineered > Artificial ecosystem >...
GGGCGGAGCCTTCACCGTGGGCCTGGGCCTGGTGGTCAACTTGGCCGTGCTGGCCCACGCCGAGGCCGACGTGACCCACGACCACCTCCACCACCGCACCCTCGAGCTGGCCGGCGCCGGTTTGGCGGTGGCCGCCATCTCCGAGCGCTCGGCCCTGCTGCGAGATCCCGACGGCACCTGGAGGGCCGGCGGTGCCGGCCCGGTGCGGGTCTTCGTCGACGGCCACGAGGCCGGCCTCTCCGCCCTTCCCGGCTGACCCCCTCCACCGGCCGGCACCCATCGAACTGGTGGCAGAAGCGGGACCGCTCCGGCACCGCGACTGCCACCAGTTGGAAGGGGAGGGGAGGGGGCTAGCCCTCGATGATTTCGACCGACTCCACGGTGACGGGCGGGTCGGGGGCGCCGCCCAGCTGGGAGTTCGGGTCCTCTTGGTGCATGGACAGGATCTGCTGGACGACCTCGAGGCCCTCGGTGACCTGCCCGAAGGTGACGTAGGTGCCCTGGGAGTCGAGGGCCGAGGCGGCGGGGCCGGCCACGAAGAAGTACTGGGCGCCGGCGCTGTTGGGGCCTTGGCTACGGGCCATGACCAGGTCGCCCGCTTCGTAGTTGCGGTCGGTGGTGCCCTCGTCGGTGATGGTGTAGCCGGGGCCGGGGTCCGAGGCCGACTGGGTGTGGGGTGAGCCCCCCTGGATGATGTCGATGGAGGGGTCGGTGCGGTGGATGCGGGTGCCGTCGTAGTAGCCGTAGCGGGACAGGAACACGAAGTTGTTCGTCGTCCCCGGCGTGGTCTCGGTGTCGAGCGCCACCCGGATCTCCCCCACGGAGGTGGTGAAGACCGCCGTGTAGGACCGGGACGGGTCGATGCACGGAGGCGGCGGGCCGTCGAACTCCAGCACCGGCTCCCCGGGCTTCTCTGCCGGCGGGCACTCCCCCTCGCCGTACTCGAAGGCGGCGGGGGCGGCCGCGGTGGTGGTGGTCGGGTCCGAGGCGAGGGTGGTGGTGCTCGGATCGGCGGCCGTCTCCTGCTCGTCGTCGCCCCCGGTCTGGGCGATGAGCACCAGAGCCACGAACACGACCACCGACACCGCCACGGCCGAAAACAGGCGGCGGCGGCGCTGGTTGCGACGCACACCGGTCGCCTCGGCCGCCAGTCGCTGCTGGCGGTTCACCTTCTGTCGTTGCCGCTTCTCGGTTCCCACGGCAGGCAAACCTAACGCTGGTACCGTCGGCCAGCCATGTCACTGGTCGTCCAGAAGTTCGGCGGCAGCTCCGTCGCCGACCCCGACCGGATCCGGGAGGTGGCCGACCACGTCGACCGGACCCGCCGCCGGGGAACCCAGGTGGTGATGGTGGTCAGCGCCATGGGCCACGAGACCGACGACCTGTTGCACCTGGCCTCCCAGGTCTCGCGGTCGCGCCCGGGGCGGGAGATGGACATGCTCGTGACCTCCGGCGAGCGCAAGGCGACGGCCCTGGTGTGCATGGCCCTCCACGACCTGGGCGTGGCGGCCGACAGCCTCACCGGCAGCCAGGCCGGCTTCCTCACCGACGGCACCCACACCAACGCCAAGATCCTCGAGATCCGCCCCGACCGGGTCCGCGACGTGTTGGCGGCGGGCCGGGTCCCGGTGGTCGGGGGCTCGCAGGGGGTGAGCGCGGCCCGCGACGTGACATTCCTCGGCCGGGGCGGCTCCGACACCACCGCCGTCGCCCTGGCCGCTGCTCTTGGAGCCGACGCCTGCGAGCTCTACACCGACGTCAGCGGTGTGTTCACCGCCGATCCCCGCATCGTGGGCGACGCCCGGCGCATGGGCGTCGTCGGCTTCGACGAGTTGCTGGAGATGACCGCCAGCGGCTGCCCCAAGCCGGCCATGCGCTCGGTGGAGTTCGCCCGCCGCCGGGGCGTGACCCTCCACGTCCGATCCAGCTTCACCTGGGAGCCCGGCACCTGGGTTCGAGAGGAGTACCCGTCCATGGAGCAGGCCATCATCTCGGCCGTCACCCACGACACGTCCGAGGCCAAGATCACCGTGCTCGGCGTCCCCGACCGCCCCGGCATCGCCGCCGCCCTCTTCCGCAGCATGGCCAACCTGGACGTGTCGGTGGACATGATCGTCCAGAACACCTCCGAGGAGGGGCGCACCGACATCTCCTTCACCGTGCCCACCGACGACTTGGAGACGGCGAGGCGCAGCTGCGAGGAGCATGCGGGCGACATCGGGGCCCAGCAGGTGGTGGCCGACGACGCCATCGCCAAGGTCTCGCTGGTGGGGGCGGGCATGAAGGCCCACCCCGGCGTGTCCGCCACCGTGTTCGAGGTGCTCGCTGCCCGGGGCATCAACATCGAGATGATCTCCACCTCGTCCATCCGCATCACCTGCGTGGTGCGCACCGACCGCATGGAGGAGGCGGTGGCCGCCCTCCACCAGGCCTTCCGCCTCGACCAGCCTCCCGGGCCCGAGTAGCCGGGGTGGGGGCCGGGCTCGGAAAATGAGGATCGGTCCCCGGGAAGCCAGGCACTAGCCTCGCCACCATGGGAGCGAACGTCGGCATCGTCGGGGCCACCGGGCTGGTCGGCGGGGTGATGCGCTCGGTTCTCGCCGAGCGGGACTTCCCGGCTGACTCGCTTCGCTTGTTCGCCTCGGCCCGCTCGGCCGGCCAGCGCCTGGCCTGGGCCGGTGGCGACATCGAGGTGGAGGACGCCGCCACCGCCGACCCGGCCGGGCTCGATCTGGCCCTGTTCTCGGCCGGGGCCACCGCCTCCCGGGCCCTGGCCCCCCGCTTCGTCGACGCCGGGGCCGTGGTGGTCGACAACTCCTCGGCCTGGCGTCTGGACCCCGACGTGCCCCTGGTCGTCCCCGAGGTCAACGCCGGCGCCCTCGAGCGGATCCCCAAGGGAATCGTGGCCAACCCCAACTGCACCACCATGGTGGCCATGGCCGTGCTCAAGCCCCTCCACGACCAGGCGGGGCTGTGCCGGCTGGTGGTGAGCACCTACCAGGCGGTCTCCGGCGGGGGGCGGGCCGGCATCGCCGAGCTAGCGGACCAGCTGGGCAAGCTCAACGGCGACCTGGCCGAGCTGGCCTTCGACGGCGACGCCGTCGACTCGCCCGCCCCGTCGGTCTTCCCCGACGTGCTGGCTGCCAACGTGATCCCGTTGGCCGGCGCCCTGCTCGACGACGGCAGCGACGAGACGGTGGAGGAGCGCAAGCTGGCCGACGAGAGCCGCAAGATCCTGGCCATCCCCGGCCTGGCCGTGTCGGGCACCTGCGTGCGGGTCCCGGTGTTCACCGGCCACTCGCTGGCCATCAACGCCGAGTTCGAGCGCCCGCTGGCTCCCGAGCGGGCCCGCCAGCTCCTCGACGGTGCTCCGGGTGTCGCCCTGGCCGACGTGCCGACCCCCCGCCGGGCCACCGGCGTCGATCCCAGTCTGGTCGGGCGCATCCGGCGCGACCCCGGGGTTGACCACGGCTTGGCCTTCTTCGTCGTGGGCGACAACCTGCGCAAGGGGGCGGCCCTCAACGCCGTGCAGATCTCCGAAGCCCTCCTGTCCCGCTGAGGATCGCCGCCCTCGGCGGCGGTTCCGGCGAGGGCGCGGGTGCAGGATTCCTACCGTGCTCCGCCCGCCACCCTCCTGCCCGAGATGCTCCGCCGCCGGCGATCAGGGCGATTTGGTAGTGTTTGTCCGGTAGCGCTACGTGTTGTCGGCTCCCCCGCCGTTAGCAACGCCTCTGCTATAGGTATGATGTCCTTATCGCGACGACCAGTGCCGAGGACACATGAAAAAACTGGCAAAATCCCTTGACCTTGGAGTGAGGTCCAACCCTTACCCTGGTGGTGTGAGCCAGTTGACCGTGTCCAAGCTCGCCGGAGCAGTCGGCACGTCGTCCGACACGTTGCGCTACTACGAGCGCATCGGATTGCTCCCCGAACCGGCGCGCAGCCCCGCCGGCTACCGGCTCTACGGAGCCGAAGCCGTCGACCGGGTGCGCTTCATCAAGCGGGCACAGCGCTTCGGCCTGCGCCTGGAAGAGATCGCCGAGCTCCTGTCCATTCGGGAGCGGGGGCTGTGCCCCTGCGGGCGAACCCGCCGGATGCTGGAGGAAAAGGTCTCCGGGCTCACCGAGGAGATGGCTGCACTCGAGCAACTCCGGGCCGACATCCAAGCGATGCTCGACCAGAAGTTGCTCGCCGACGTCGAGACAGACGACTGGCAGTGCGGCTCGACCCTCATCCAGTTGGGCAAGACCAAGACGAGCCAAGGGAGATCCACATGAGCGTTGCCGAGCAGACGTGCCAGTGCGGCTGCAGTTCCATGACCGAGGTGACCAAGGCAGCCGAGCCCTGCAGCTGCGGGTGCGAGTGCTGCGCCACCACGGCCAAGTCCACCGAAGCTGAGATCGCCGAGCTCCGCCAGCTGCGCCAGTCAGTCGACCAGCGCCTGGCCGAGCTCGGTCAGTCTTGACCCCACCACCAGAACCGGTCGATCCCGGCGGTGCGCACCGACGCACCGCCGGGGTTGTCCCTTTGAGAATCCGGAGACAAACATGTCGAGTTCCGTGAGCCCCGTCGCATCCAGCCCCCCCGAACCCGAGGACGTCCGCTCCCGCAGCCTGCTGCGGCCGGCCATCCTCCTGCTCCTGCGTGAGCAGGAGAGCCACGGCTACGAGTTGATGAGCCGCTTGGCCGAGCTCGGCGTCGAGGTGCCGCCCACCACCGGGGGCTTGTACCGCTCCCTGCGCACCATGGCCGAGGAGGGTTTGGTCACGTCCTACTGGAGCACGCCCGAGCGGGGACCCGCTCGGAGGGTCTACGCCATCAGCGAGACCGGCGAGCTCCACCTCGAGCAGTCCATGCCGGCCCTGTCGAGCCTGTTGCGGACCGTGCGGGGCATGCTCAACCGCTACCGCCAGGGCCAGGGCTGAGCCCCTTCCCGACCAATGCCGACCAGGAGCAGGGCCAGCCGCTAGCCGGCACCTGAGCACCCCGCCGCGGGGTCAAGGCGGGGCTCGTTCTCCCGGGCGCAGAGGTGACCGGACACCTCGGGGAGCGCCCGGGACCGGTCGCGCCGGACGGTCCTGATGGTTCTGTGGGCAGAGCGGGGAAGAGCGGGGCGGCGCGGGTGAGTCAGCGGCGGCGAAGGCCGACCGCCACCGGCACCGTCGGAGCGGAGACGCCACTGGCGCCGGCGAAGGCGACGGCCAGGCTCTCCTGGGCCGGGGCGGCACTGGCCAGGGCCAGGCGCTCGAGGTCGGCAGGCTCGGCGTGGTAGCCCGGCTCGTCGGAGCAGCGGGGCGAGCGGTAGTGGGTGGCGTAGTTCTGCCCGGCGACGGCGAGGGCGGTGCCGAAGCGGGGGTCTCGCCGCCGGCTCTCCCGCCAGAAGCGGGCCAGGCGAGGCCGAGCCTGGTAGAAGCGCCGGTAGGCCCGGCGCATGCCCACCTCCAGCTCCTCCGCCGTCATCTGGGCCGGGGTGTACACGGCGTTGTAGAGGTTGTAGCGCTTCCAGTCGAAGGAGGTGATGCGACCATCGGCCATCATCCTCGAGAAGGTGTGGGTGCCCGGGTAGGGCGTGAGGATGGAGAAGTGGGCCACGTCCACACCGATCGTGTCGACGAAGGTGGCCGTCTCGTCGAAGACCCCGGGACCGTCGTGGTCGAAGCCGAAGATGAACCCGCCTTCCACGGAGATGCCCCGCTGGTGAACCCGCTCGATGAGCTCGCCGTACTGGCCGGGCCGGTTCTTCTTGTTGCACTCGATGAGGCTCTCGCGTGACACGCTCTCGAAGCCGGTGAAGAGAGCCCGGCACCCGGACCGGGCGGCCAGGTCCAACAGGTCGGGGGTGCGGGCCAGGCCGATCGACGCCTGGGCCCCCCAGGTCACCTTGACCCGGGAGCGTTCCATGGTCTCGAGCAGGTCGTGGGTGTAGTCGAGGTCGGCGGCCAGGTCGTCGTCGAGGAAGAACACGTAGGTGAATCCACCGACGTGCTGGCCCCGGCGCTTGAGCACCCGCAGCTCCTCGACCACCTGATCCGGGGGACGGTGGCGCGAGCCCCGCCCGTTGATGCGGATGACCGAGCAGAAGTCGCAGTTGAACCGGCAGCCCCGGGTGGTCTGGACCGTGTTGAGGGGGGCATACCGGGTGATGGGCCAGCTGGCCAGGATGTCGGCCCACTCATGCACGGTGGGCACGATGTCCATCCCCTGCCAGTGGCCCCGGTACAGGGGCTGGAGGCGACCGGCGGCGGCGTCGGCCAGCACGGTGGCAAAGATGTCGTCGGCTTCCCCGCACAGCACCGAGTCGGCGTGGCGCAGCGCCTCGTCGGGCAGTAGCGAGGGGTGCACGCCACCGAGCACCACGGGGATCCCCCGGGCCCGGTAGCCGTCGGCGACCCGGTAGGCCCGGGGGGCGGTCGAGGTCCAAGCGGTGAGCGCCACCAGATCGGGGACCTCGGCCGGTGGTGCCTCGAAGTTCTCGTCGATCACGCGGACCCGCCAGCCCGCCCGGCGGGCGTGGGCCGCCAGCACCAGCAGCGACATGGGCGGCATCCGGTGCCCGAAGGTGAGGTGCAGGCCGGTGCCGCCCCACCGGGGAAAGATCAGGTGCAACAGGGGCCGGTCCCGCCCGTCTCCCGCACTGATGGTCGGATCGTTACGGAACCGACGCAGCCCGACCATCAGATCGACGGCGGGGAGGGAGCGGCCTTCTGCGCCGCCTTCTGGGCCCGGGCGGCCGCCTTGCGGGCTCGCCACGCCAGGGAGGGCCGGCCCTCGGTGTCGGTGGCGGCCAGGATCAACCCCCCGAGCATGGACACGTTCTTGAAGAAGTGGATCCGGTGCCCGGCCCTGGCCTCGCCCTCGGCCTCCCAGAAGCGGTGGCCGGCCAGGGTGGTGGGAACGAGAGAGGCCCCGAGGACCAGGGCGGCCAGGCGGGGCAGGCGGCCGGTGGCGAGCATGAGCCCGGCCACCACCTGGACCACGCCGTTGATGCGCACCAGCTGGGCGGTGTCGTCGGGCAGGCCCAGAGGCTCCTTCAGCGGCTCGGTCACCGCCTCCGCCTTGGGCGCCTTGCCTTCGGGGCTGCGGGCCGCATCCAGGCCACCCACCACGAACATGCCCGCCATCATGGGCCGGGCGATCCTGCGACTGATGGCCATCGTGGTCCTCCCTGGTCCCGGTGGGCTCGCCCCACGCTAACCGGCCTGCCGTGGCTACAGTCCGAGGGGTGGCCACGACGACGTCCGCTGGCGGCACCGGCGACGCCGGCCGCCTGGCCAGGGGCCTCGCCGCCCTGCGCATCTTCTTCGGCGCCATCTTCCTGCTCAACGGCCTGGCCAAGGTCTTCGGCTGGTCGCGGATCAAGATCGGCCCCTACGTGGCCAACCTCATCGACCGTGAAGCGGTGGGGTTCATCCTCGACTTCGAGGTGAACCAGAATCCTGCCGGCGGGGAACCGGGCACGCTGCTGCCCGGCCTCCCGGCCCTGGTCAACGACCTGATCCTGGCCAACGTCGAGCTGTTTTCGTGGTTGGTCACCGTGTTCGAGGTGGCGGTGGGGCTCCTGTTGGTGCTGGGCCTGGCCAGCCGAGGGGCGGCGGCCGTCGCCCTGGGCCAGGCCCTGTTCCTCGCCCTCGTCTACTTCTCGAGCGACCGCTGGCTCTTCGAGCAACCCCACGAGTACGTGCCCCTGGCCATCCTCGCCGTCGTCTCGTCCGGCCACGTGTGGGGGCTGGACGGCCGGCTGGGGCTGGACCGGGCCCGCCAGCGCCGCTGGCCGTTCTAGGCTAGGCCGGCATCGTGGCTGTCGAGCTCGTCGACGCTTCCCAGGCGCCCCTGCTGGCCCGGCCCTACTACGGCCAGGGCGATCCCGGGCCCATCGTGGCCGCCCTGGCCCAGGTGCCCGAGCTGCTCGAGGTGGCCATGCCCTTCATCGGTGTGGCGCTGGGGCCCTCGGCCGTGCCGTGGCGCACCAAGGAGATCGTCATCCTGCGCACGTCGGCCCTCCTGGAGTGCCGCTACTGCGTCCAGAGCCACACCCCGGTTGCCCTCGACGCCGGGCTCTCCCGCGCCGAGGTCGAAGCCCTCCGGGGGGCCACCAGCGCCGCCGGCGCCTTCACCGACGAAGCCGAGCGCACCCTCATCCACTGGATCGACGCCGTCGCCGGGGGCACCGGCACGGTCCCCCCTGCCGTCAATGCCGCCCTCCATGAGCACTACGGCGACAGCGAGGTGGTCGAGCTGACGATGGTGGTCGGGGTGACCCTGTTGCTCAACCGCTTCTGCACGACCCTCGAGCTGCCTACCTCGCCCGACGTGCTCGCTCGCCTGGAAGACGAGGGCCTGGCATGACCACGGCCATCGCCACCGCCGTCGAGGAGGGCACGCTGCCCGGCCGGGTGTGGATGTATTCCAACTACCACTGCAACCTGGCCTGCAGCTACTGCCTGACCGAGTCGGCCCCCCAATCCCCCCGGCGGCAGCTGGCCAGCGACCACATGGTGGAGGTGGCCACCGAGGCCAAGGAGCTGGGCTTCACCAGCGTCGGCATCACCGGCGGGGAGCCCTTCTTACGCCCCGACCTGCCCGACTTACTGGCCACCCTGGCCGGCATCCTCCCGGTGGTGGTGCTCACCAACGCCACCCTGTTCAACGATGCCCGCCTGGCCCGCCTCCAGGCCCTGGCCGGGGCCCCCGTCCAGGTCCAGGTGTCGCTCGATCATCCCGATCCCGTTCCCAACGACGAGATGCGGGGCCCGGGAAACTTCGCCAAGGTGATCGAGGCCGTTCCCCGGCTGGTCGGCATGGGCATCCACGTGCGCATCGCCACGACCGCCGAGCACATCGACGGCGAGGACCGGGCCCGGCTGTGCGCCCTGCACCGCGACCTCGGCGTCAGCGACGACGACCACATCGTGCGGCCCATCGTCCGCCGGGGCCGGGCCGTCGACTTCGGCCTGGGCGTCGAAGCCGGCCCCCCCGACCTCCCGGCCGAGCTCACGATCACCGCCGACGGCGCCTTCTGGAGTCCGTTCGGGCCCACCGTCCACCAGGACCGCCTCGATCTCGATCTGCTCATCACCCGCACCACGCGACCGCTGGCCACGCCCGCGGCCGCCCTGCTGCGACTGGTCGAAGGTCGGCCCCCCGGCGAAGACACCCAGCTCAACATCCGTTGAGCGTGAGCACCGAGCCCGGTCGGGCTCGACCGCAGGGCCGGCCCCGGCCGTCCGGTCCGGTCACGGCTCCCCGGTGGCGGGGGCCTTGAAGTAGAAGGCGGCCGAGCGGTCGTCCCACGCCGGGGCGAAGGTCACCAGCTCCCAGCCCTGGGCCCCGAGGCGATCCATGGCGCTGAGGAGATCGGGGGTCCGAAAGACCTCGCCTCCGGCCACGCTGGCCACCCAGGGGGCCCGGCCCCGGCCGGGCCAGCCGGACTGGACCAGGCTGAGCGAGGCGTAGGTCCAAGCCAGGGTGGCGGCCTGACCCGGCGGCGGCACCGTCATCGTCCCCGGGCGGCGAGGCGGGCGAGCACGTAGAAGGTCGCCGCCGCCGAGGCATAGCCCTTCAGGTAGGGCGATGCCACCCACTTGAAGCCGATGGCCGCACACCCGCCAGCCAGCCCGGCCGACATCACCAGGGAGGCCTTCTCTGCCGTCTCCCAGCTCATCCGCTCTCCTCGGTCGGTGGGCGCCGCCGGGCCCGGGACATCGATCGGACACCCCCGAGCGTAGTGCCCGGCCGCGGAGGCCCCGGTACACGGGAACGGAGCGCCAGGGGGTGGGATACTGCGCCGGTCGTGTCGTTCTCCGAGGTGTGCGTCATCGCCGCTGCCCTGATCGGCTACGGGTTGGTGTCCCGGCGCATCGCCCACTGGCCCGTCAGCATGCCGATGGTCTTCGTCGCCCTCGGCTCCCTCGCCGAGGTCAGCGGGCTGGTGGTACTGGCGGCCGAGACGGCCCAGGTGGCGGTGCTGGCCGAGATCACCCTGGCGGTCATCCTCTTCGGCGACGCCGTGCGCATCAACGTCCGCTCGCTCGGCCACGACCTCGCCCTGCCGGGGCGCCTCCTGCTGGCCGGCCTGCCCCTCACCATCGCCTTGACGACCCTCCTGGTGGCGGTGGTGCTCCCCGGGCTCTCGTGGGCCGAGGCGGCCCTGGTGGCGGCGGTGCTGGCGCCGACCGACGCCGCCCTGGGCAAGGCCGTCATCGACGACGAGTCCGTTCCCCGCCGGATCCGGCGTTCGCTCAACGTGGAGTCGGGACTCAACGACGGCTTGGTGCTGCCCGCCGTGCTCATCTTCGTCGCCCTGGCCACCGGCGAGCAGACCACGGCCGGCTTCTGGGCCAGCTTCGTCGTGCGGCAGGTAATCCTCGGGGCGGTCCTGGGCGTGGCCGTCGGTGGTGCCGGGGCCTGGCTGCTGGCTCGGGCCCAGCAGCGAGCGTGGGTGGAGGGCATCTACGCCCAGCTGGCCACCCTGGCCCTGGCCCTCCTCGCCTTCGCCGGCGCCCAGGCGGCCGGGGCCAACGGCTTCATCGCCGCCTTCGGGGCCGGGCTCGCCTTCGGGGCGGTGGGCACCGGCACCGACCACCTGGTCGAGTACACCGAGGACAGCGGCCAGCTCCTGGCCGTGGTCGCCTTCTTCGTGTTCGGGAACGTCTTCGTCAACGACGCCTTGGGCTCACTCTCCGTCGGCGTGGTCACGGTGGCGGTGCTGGTCCTGACCGCCGGCCGCATGGTGCCCGTGGCCCTGGTCATGACCGGGACGGGGGCGGCGGCGGCCACCAAAGCGTTCGTCGGCTGGTTCGGACCCCGGGGGCTGGCTTCGATCGCCTTCGGGCTCCTGCTCTTGGAGGAGGCCCTGCCTGGTGGCGAGCAGCTGTTCGCCATCATCGCCCTCACGGTGGTGGCCAGCGTGGTCCTGCACGGGGCCTCGGCCGCCGCCGGGGCCCAGGCCTACGGGCGCTGGTGGGCGGCCGTGCCGGGGTCCGAGCAGGAGGTCATGCCCGAGTCCCTGCCCGTCCCCCCGGGACGCAGCCGCTGGTCGGGACCATCCCGGGGGGACGGGCAGGGAC